>Ga0233428_1000050_pt1 | contig 173507 bp, 165 predicted proteins | sample SI_118_April2016_4_FD_179890 | JGI IMG/M metagenome (GOLD analysis project Ga0233428, IMG submission 179890) | Seawater microbial communities from Saanich Inlet, British Columbia, Canada - SI_118_April2016_120_MG | ecosystem: Environmental > Aquatic > Marine > Inlet | place: Canada: British... | reverse complement strand
ACATTGAAATCATTGAATATTTTTCAAGGGATGATTCAAGGGTTGGAGCTGAACTGGATTTTAATTATGAGATAAAAAATGAAGATTGGTTACATACAGGTTTAAGCAGCAAAGGAAAACCTATAAACGAGGTTTGGAGCATTAGAGACAATAAATAAAAATTTTATGAATCTAGAAGAAATAATTTCAATTGTAACTCTTAAAAAAATTGATGAAAATAAATTTGAGGGTCAAAATTATCATACTTCCTGGGGAACAGTTTTTGGAGGACAAACATTAAGTCAATCACTTCATGCCGCATATCAAACAGTGCCGGATGATAGGATTGCTCACTCTATGCATGCTTATTTTATTTTGCCCGGAAACCTTGATGAGCCTGTAACATATGAAGTAGATAAAATTAGGAATGGTGGAAGTTTTACAACCAGAAGAGTGGTGGCTTTTCAAAAAAATAGAGCAATTTTTAATATGGCAGCTTCTTTTCAGAAAAAAGAAGAAGGGTATGATCACCAAATAAAAAAACCAAATGTATTAACTCCAGAATTGCTGCTCACTGATATTCAGCAAGCAGAAGATCATAAAGACTTAACTCCTGAGAGATATGCACAGTTAAAACAGTCACATCCAGAAGTTTTTGAATTTAAACCTGTAGGAACTCATACTTTTTTGCAAAAAGAAAATACACTTCCATTAAATCATTGCTGGTTCAGGTTAAAAAATAAAATTGATTTGCCACTTCCCTTTCATCATCAACTTTTAGCATTTGTAAGTGACTATCAGCTCCTTGCAACTGCTTCTTTACCACATAGAAAAGAAATTACAAAAACAAAGGCCTATTATGCAAGCTTAGACCATGCCTTGTGGTTCCATAGAGATTTTTCAATAAATGAATGGCTTCTCTATGATATGGAGAGTCCTAGTGCCTCTAATTCTAGGGGTTTTGCTAGAGGAAGTATTTTTAAGAAAGATGGCACAATGGTTGCCTCAGTTGCACAAGAAGGTTTAATGAGAAAACTAGTAAAATAATAGTGAAGGAACTTATTATAATCTCTTTGTTTTTGTTAGGATCTTGCCAAAAAGAAAATAAAGTTGTTGCACAAAATCAGGTGCCTGAAGAAGAAGACTCCATTGCTTTAACTAGGGACAGGATAGATTCTCTTTTAGTATCTACTAATATTTTTGAAATATCATATAATGAAATCTATGAGCAACCTAATTGGGTTAAATATACAGTAAGGCAAAATATTGTAAAAAATGCTGATAGAGACGGAATGAATTTTTACACTGTTGATTCTATATATACATCAGATAATAATGATTATTATTCAAATAGATGGGACAAAGGACATATGGCTCCAGCAGGATCTTTTAATGATTCATATGAAAATTTATATTCTACATTTACCTTTTTAAATGCCGCTCTTCAATATGATGATTTAAACAGAGGAGCATGGGTTGATCTCGAGGAGCAGGTAAGAGAGTGGGCTGATGAATTTGGAGACCTTGATATTGAAATATATTTAGAATTTGATACAAATCATATAATTCTTGAATCTGAAGCGCATGTGCCATCGGCGTTTTATAAATATGTTAGTTTTCCAGATGGTTCAAAAAAATGTTATTATTTTCCAAATATTACTCCAGATAAAGTTTGGCAAGAATATGAGATTGATTGTAGTTAATATTTATTTTAATTATTAACTGAATAATTATTTATACATTAATAAAATGAAAATCAAATATTTACTTCTTTTAATATCTTTTAGCCTCTTCAGTCAAAATACATCAAAATTCTTTGAAGCACCAGATGGTTTGTTATTGCTGGGGGCAGATCTTCACACTCATACTGTTTTTTCTGATGGTATGGTATGGCCAACTATTAGAGCCCAAGAGGCATTAAGAGAAAGTATTGAGATAATTGCTATTACAGATCATCTAGAATATCAGCCAAAAAAAGAAGATATTCCTAACCCTGACTTAAACAGGTCATATGTCATAGCGAAGAAATCTGTTGATGAAAAGGATTTAATTATTCTTAAAGGATCTGAAATAACCAGACATATGCCTCCAGGTCATTTCAATGCAATCTTCATAAATGATGCAAACAAATTATTGATTGAAGGAGATTCACTAGCAGGTATAATAGAGGCAAACAATCAAGGAGCTTTTGTTTTTTGGAATCATCCTCATTGGACAAGCAAAAGTGAGGGAAGGATGGATGGAATTGCTAAATTAGATCCAGTTCACGAAGAGCTCATTTCAAAAAATCTTGTCCATGGACTTGAAGTTGCAAATGAAGACACTTACTCTGAAGAAGCACTTGAAATAGCAATAAACAACAATCTTACAGTTCTTGGAAACTCTGATATTCATGGCCTCGTAGATTGGGATTTTGATATTCCTAATGGGGGGCACAGACCTTTGACATTTGTAATAACAAAAGACAATTCACAAAATTCAATAAAAGAATCATTATTTAAAGGACATACTTTTGTATGGTTCAAGGATTTACTAATTGGTAAAGAGGAGAATATAAAACCTATAATTGAATCAAATATTAAGCTTAAGAGTAATGGATATATTGGGGAAACAACTGTACTTGAATTAGAAGTTTCTAATTTGAGTAGCGTACCTATTAGCCTAGAATATCAGGGAGAATATACCTTTCATAAAAATTCTAAGTTTTTAAAAATTCTTCCAAATAGTTCTTTCAAAATTCAAATAAAGACTATTTCTAAAGTTGAAACAATATCTCTTCCTTTTAATATTTTAAATGTAGTAACTGGATTAAGAAAGTCACTATCACTTGATTTTGATTTAAAAATTCAGTAAAATTGATATTATGAATCAACAAAAAGAGTGGAGACCACTTCCTAAGTCAATAACAATTAAAGAAAGTACAATTGAAGGTCTTGGAGTTTTTGCTACTCAAGATATTTCAGATAACACCGATCTAGGCATATCCCATGTTTATGATAAGAGATTTCCAGATAATTATATAAGACTTCCACTAGGCGCATTTATCAATCACCATGAAATGCCAAATTGTAAAGCTGTTATTTCTGAATCTCACGAGTCTATTGGAGCTATAAAACATATTAGAATTGTAGCTGATAAAAACATTTCCTCAGGGGAAGAGTTAACTCTAAATTATATAATTAATAAACTAGACAATCCACTTTGGGAATTTGAGTACGAAGTAACTCAATAACTATTTTAATTTTACGTATTTAGTAATAGTTCCTTCAAGTTCAAACATATCAGCGAGATATCCTGTAACTGAATTTCCGTCAACATAAATTTCAAAAGAAACATTTATGCCATAACTATCAACGTATGTGTCTATATATAAAATATCTTCCTCAATTTCAGTTTTTAAAACATCAAGCCCTGATTCTTGTTCTCCTTCCTCAATTTCAGTTTTTAGTTCATCACCATCCCTGGTTACATTCATAATTAATTCCAATTCACCTACATCAGGAACCCCGAATACAGTAATATTATATTTTCCAATGAATTTAGCAGTTGTATCAACTTCTTTTACATCTTCAGCTTCAGCACCGGATGTTATGGGTGTATTTGTTGTTTTAAAGATTCCACATGAAGAAAATGTTAATATCAACGAGAGTAATAGTAGTTTATTTTTCATATTTAAATATAGTAAATTTTATACTCCAATTAAGTATTGAAATTTAACAAAAAACTGAGACCTGTTAATTCGAAAAGGATTAAAATCCTCTGGCTGAAGATCAAAATCATTAATTGAACTTTGATTACCTCCGATATAAAATATAGTTGAAGGATTTGGATTCCATTCTAATAGAGGTTGTATATAAAATGTGTCAGTAAATTTATTGTACTCAGAAATTAATCTTAAACTTAAATCATTGTTAAACTGATATCTGCTAGATAATCTTGATATATAACCATTGTAAAAAAACTCTGAGTCATCAGTTTTCTTTAAAGAAGAAAATCTTAAAGATGGGTTTAGACTTATATTATTCCCTAGTTTATAATTTAATGATAAGACGAAAGAGCTTTCTTTTCCAATTTCAGGAATATCCTCATTGAATGCAATCTCTTTTCCAAAAGTAGCTCTAGTAAAAAATGTTAAGTTCTTTGATGGTGAACTCATTATAGTTATGGTGGAATTACTATAATTTTTATAATTAACACCTAAATAATTTCTAAAGGAATTGATAAGATACATATAGTTAATATAAGTCTTGCCAATTGTAGTAACACCAAGTTCCACATCTAACCCTTTATATTTAAGTTCATTATTGAAATTATGACTCAAATTTCCTGTGACACTAAGTGCAAAAGTTTTTAAATATTTTTTATCAATTATTTTTTCATATCCTTGGAATGCAGTGAATGATTTTTTATTGTTTTTTGGGACAAATCCTAAATCCGCTCTAAAATTTGCTGATATTGATTTATAAAATAAATATGAATTCCAGTTTTCAGTTTGTCTTGAGACTCGGAAGTAATTTGCACTCCCATTAAATTTTTCACCATTTAATTTTACTGATTTATTTGAGAACAAGTCATTAGTATCTATCCAATCAGCAATAGGTTCTTCATTAAAATTTTTAATTAGCTCAAATTGAATACGCCAAATCTTATTAATAGTAAATAGCCCATCGATGCCAAAAAGATTACCATATCCACCACCTTCATAATATCGATTCGTAGTAAAAAATCCATATTTAAGACCATTATTTATTACTCTTTGATGTCTAAATGCATTAGCATAACTAGTCCCACCTTCTCCAAAGTAAGATTTATCTTCACCTCCAATTAAATAAGGAGACTTTTGATCTATTGCTGTCAAGAGAATCGACCTAGATTTTTCACCAGCTGATGTTAATTTAGATGAAATAGAGGGTGAATTAATAGTCCTTGAGTAAAAAGCATTATCTAAGAAATTTAACAGGTCCATTCCTTTATTAAAATAAGGTCTTAACTCTGGGTATTGTAAAGCAAATGCTGAATTAATATCAATTTGAGTTTCATCTGCTTCTACTTGAGAAAAATCTGGATTTACTGTTAACTCAATGGATGAAGATGAGGATAGGTCATATTTAACCCCAAAGCCAATTTCACTTGCAGCTTTTCCATAATCGATAGGATTGTTTGACAAAACTCCTCTATCTCCAATTAAATTACTTGATATATACGGAAGTAGTTCAGTTTTACTTTTAAATTCGACATCATCCATTATTAATTCACCACTAATCTGACAGATTCTACAGGGGTTATCTCTATCATATTTATCACCTATATTAATAACTTGTGTTCCATTAAGAGTGAATGCACGCATGACATTAAATCCCCATTTTTGATCTTTACCGCTTGGATATGGGATTGAATTGAACGGAATTAAAAATTCAACAACATAACCCTCATCATTAATTGAAGATTTAGTTTCATAGAGTGCATTAAAAGTTATATCATATCTCTCGTCATCACTAATTGCATTTCTTGCTCTTAAATCTAGTTGACTTCCATATGCATTTGATGCTAAAATATATACACTTCGTGCATCTTTGAAGGGATCAAATCTCAGAAAAATAGTATCCTCATTTAGATCTCCTTCCATTTGATCTCTTGGTCTTACTTGCCCTCTAATATTTTCAGGATCACTATATGCGACTACGCCTACATATAGACTAAATTCACTATATCTTAAATACACTTCAGTTTCTAGTCTTGCAGGAGTATTGTAGCCAGGTTGCCATTCATAATCAACAGTAGTTATAAAAGAATTTTTTATTTCATCTTCTGAAATAAAACCATCAATAATAATTTCAGAGGGATCAACTTTATTAGGATGATACGTTTTTTGAGAATAAATCCAATTCTGAATTAGTAAGAAAATAAGTAGTAAAATTCTTGGCATTTGACGGGCTAAGTTAAACATTTATATGACGGGTTTGAGGCACATTAAAATAATCAATATCGGTAAGATCTTCTGTTTTCAATTTTCAATTTACCTTCATCTATCCACTCATCTATTTGTCCACTTCTTTCCCATTTATCAATTGTATCTTCAAGAACAATAATATTAAAAATGAATAAAATAGCACCAATAAAAAATAAACCTATCAGTCTACTTGAAATATTATTTTTAATGTTGAATAATACTTTTAAAATGATCATTATAATAAATAATAGTGCTACCACTAAGAACAATAAAATTGATAATTGAAAATAAACTGGTAATTCACCAATTATAGCGGAGAGATCAATGCCACTTATATAGAAACCATCAATGCTCCCGATTATAAAATTTTGATAATTAATCAATTTTAAAGCCCCTAGAGTAAACACTACCAGAAAAACAATAACTACAATAGAAAAAACTAAAAGAATAAAGCTTATTAAAATTCGTAAAATAGGAATAATTATTGCTATAATTCCCAGGAAAATTGGACCAATTACTCTAAAAGGAAGTAAAATTATTTTAACAAATATATTTTCCTTACCGTCATTTTGAGGAAGCTTCTCCTTAATAAATTTTTCGATGTTTTCAAGAGTAAGTGTGTACCCCTTCATGTTCATTTTTTCACCAACAGTCTTAGCCTCAGGAATTGATATCCATAGAATCAAATATGCTAATAATCCAAAACCCCCAATAAAAAGAGATACAATAAAAAGTATTCTGATAATTGCTGGATCTACCCCAAAGTAATTTGCTAATCCAAATGCAACTCCTCCTAATATTTTGTTATCTCCATCCCTATAAAGTCTTTTGTTTTCATTTATTCTTCCACTTTCATTTTCAGGAATTCCAATCCAAAAAATCAAATAAGCAATAAACCCAAAGCCGGTAAATAGAGAGGCAATAAAAATCAATCTAAAAATAATTGGATCTAAACCAAAGTAATTTGCCAGTCCAGAAGCAACCCCGGCTATTACCTTATCGCTTGAATTCCTATATATTCTTTTTTTATTTTCTTTTTTACTTGATTCTTGACTCTGTTTTTTAGGCTCGTTTATTTCAAAATCATCATAGGCCTCCTTAAAATCATCAAGGGTACCCATCTGTTCAATTATGCTATCTACATCATTTAAGTTTAACGATTGTCTGCTTTCGGATTTTGAATTAAATTTTTCTGAAATTCGATTTTCAATATCTTCAAATATATCTTCATCTATTTCTATTTTTTTAAAATATGTTTTTATTGATTCCAGGTACTTAGATAGTAAATCATAAGCATCCTCATCGATATTAAAAACTCTACTTCCAATATTTATATTTAATGTCTTTTTCATTTTAGTTTACTTTAACCATTAACATACCAGAATTAATTTTATCCTTTTTATCATAAGGGATTAATTTATTGTCCTCGAAGACCCAATATGCCGTGTCACCAAATTCAATTTCCGTGTCTTCATTAATACTATCCAAGAAGAGAAGGCCTTCGTTATTTAGTTTCCATAAAAACACATTTTTACTTTCTGTTTTTTCTTCTGTAATAACAGTTATTGAGGCAGTATTATCTCTTTTAAAATCAAATATCATTTGTACTTTTTCTAATTCTTTTTCAATTAGTCTACTAAATGTCCTTGCAGCTAATTTTTCAAATCCGTTTAAATCTTTTGAGTTTTTTATGGCATCTTTTATTTCTATTTTAAACATCCATTGTCCCATTAAATCCTTTTTTTCAAAATTTTGAGATTGAACAATTGAAAAAGAAACAAGTGCAACTATTATAAATATTTTTTTCATCATTTTTTACTTTTTTTTATTCAGCTTACAGCTTAATAATTTAATCTATATCAATTATTTTATGGTTAACCTTATTTGGGCCGAAAGATTTAATAGTTCCAGACCCATTTATTTTTTTGTTTGGCTTATTTGTTGAGAATAACTCAATAGTTCCGGATCCATTAATCTTAGCATCTACTATTCTAGATAATAAATTTTTTGCTTTAATAGTTCCAGACCCATTTACCTTAAGCTCTGATTCTTCACTCTTACCAATCAACTCAATAGTTCCAGATCCATTAATCTTAGTTATGGCTTCTTTAGAGTTTAGATTAACTTCGATATTTCCAGATCCATTTAATTTGATTTCAATTTTTTTATTTTCTAATATATCTTTTGAGGTAATATTTCCAGATCCATTTAATGATATTTTATTGATATCTTCTACAGGAATATTAGCCTTAATCTTACGGAGATCTTTAAACCCAAACAAGGATTTAAATACCCAATTCCTTTCTATAGGCCTAATTATTAGTTCATCATTATGTATAAATATTTCAATTAATTCTGTAGCTGTATTATTCCCAGTTAACTCTATTTTTCCTTCTTTACCTGAATATAATTGAACTTGAAAAGGTCCATTTATACTAATACTTTCGTAGTTTCCAAGTTCCATTATTTTAGGAATAGATGATGGAGGCGGAGGCGGAGCAGGCACTTGTGGTGGTACTGGAGGTTGTGGTCTTTCACTATGTAAACCAAAACTATTAATATTTTGAGCTATGACTAGTGACATGATTATGACTATACTTTTCATTTCTATTTCTTTGTATTTATTATTTTTTTTACCGCTTTGTCAACTTCAATCCATGACAGATTTAATTCTTTTAAGTGATCTATACCTTCTTTTGTTAAAACATAATACTTTCTAGGAGGTCCTTGTTTTGACTCTTTCCAAGAATAGTCAACATAATTAGATGATTTTAATCTGTTAAGTAGAGGATACAGTGTTCCCTCTACAACTATCATTTTTGATTTTTGAAGCTCTACTATTATATCAGTTGTGTATACTTCACCTCTAGAGATAATTTGAAGAACACAAAATTCAATTAAACCTTTTCTTATTTGTGTTTTAAAGTTTGTTGTACTCATATATAACCAGGTACTATGTATTGCAAAGTACTGAAAAATATTTCTAATTATCTAATATAAATTCATTTAATTTTTCTCTAATGTTTATTATTTGCTTTATTATGCTTGATATTGCTATCTTTAAAGTCAAACTTTGAATTAAATTTAGTCATGTTGAGTATTGAAAATTCTAATTTATCGGTAGATGATATTTATTTTTTCTTGGAGAATCCCCATGCGGTTAAATTAAATTCTTTGCTTAGAAAAAAAATAATTTTAAGTTATGAGCGCTCTCAAAAAATTGCAAAAAACACAAAGCCTGTTTATGGTATAAATACTGGTGTTGGGCCTCTATGTACAAAAAGAATTACCTCAAAAGAGACTAAGTCTTTGCAGCGAAATTTATTATTAAGCCACTCAGTTGGTGTTGGAGATCCAATCAATCCTGAACTTGCTAGGATTATGCTTCTTTGTAAAATAAAATCTTTATCTATGGGATTTTCAGGAGTTAGTATAGAATTGATAGAACGTCTAATTTATTTTTTTCAAAATAATTTAACTCCACATGTTCCGGAAAAAGGATCAGTCGGTGCCTCAGGAGATTTAGCACCACTAGCTCATTTATTTCTTCCAGTGATTGGCGAAGGATTTTTCTGGGATGGTGAAGAGAAGGTTGAGTCTAAAACAATTCTTAAAAAACATAAATTAAAACCGCTAGATTTAAATGCAAAAGAAGGATTGGCACTAATTAATGGAACACAGTTTATTTTAGCCCACGCTATTAAAGCAATTTCAAAACTTGAATACATTATGGATTTAGCTGATTTAGCTTCGGCGATGTCACTTGAAGGATTTCAAGGAAGCCTGGCTCCTTTTAGAAAAGAGCTACATGAACTTAGACCCTACAAGGGTATCATTAAAGTTGCTAATCGAATTTCTAGTTTATTGAAAGACTCTGAAAATTCAAATTCACATATAGATTGTGATAGAGTACAAGATCCTTATTCAATAAGATGTACTCCCCAAGTTCACGGTGCTTCACGAAATGCTTTATACCACTTAAAAGAACTTGTAGATATTGAAATTAACTCTGTGACGGACAATCCAATAATTCTAGGTGATAACTCAACCATTTCAGGAGGAAATTTTCATGGCCAACCTTTAGCTTTAGCAATTGATTATTTGAAAATAGCTGCATCTGAAATTGGGAATATATCAGATAGAAGAAGCTATTTACTTTTAGAGGGTCTTCATGGACTGCCTCCTATGTTAATCAAAAATGCAGGACTTAATTCAGGCTTTATGATTACTCAGTATACTACTGCTGCTTTAGTTTCAGAAAACAAATCACTTTGTTTTCCCTCCTCTGCAGATAGTATTCCAACAGGCATGGGACAAGAGGATCATGTGTCTATGGGTAGTATCTCAGGCAGAATGTGTCTTGAAGTTATAGGTAATCTTGAAAAAATCATTGCAATTGAATTATTACATGCAGCTCAAGCATTAGAGTTTAGACGTCCAAATAAATTTTCTGATCCTATAGAAATAACCTTTTCTAGAATACGCAAAAACATAAAAAAATTAGAAGAAGACAGAACATTAAGTAAAGACATTGAAGAGATGATTAATTTAATAGAGAACCAAGATTTAAATGTTTTTCCAGAGTTATGACTTTTCAAGAACAAATTTTACAAGGAATTCCAAAAGAACTACCAGAATCTAAATCAATTGATTTTAAATTAAATCCTGCTCCTAGTAGAAAGCAAATCTTAAGTTTAGATGAAAAAAGGTTAGCAATAAAAAATGCATTAAGATATTTCCCAAAAAAATGGCATAAGGAACTTGCGTATGACTTTATTAAAGAATTAGACACCTACGGTAGAATCTATATGATTCGATTTAAACCAAATTATTCTATATATGCTCGATCCATAGATGAATATCCAGCAAAAATTAGTGAGGCAGCAGCAATAATGTTAATGATACAGAATAATTTAAATGAAGAAATTGCTCAGCATCCTCAAGAACTTATAACCTATGGTGGTAATGGTGCTGTTTTTCAAAATTGGGCTCAATACTTATTGACTATGAAGTATCTAGCAGAGATGAATAACAATCAAACTTTACATCTCTATTCAGGCCATCCTATGGGATTATTTCCTTCTTCAAAAAAATCACCTAGAGTAGTAATAACAAACGGAATGATGATACCTAACTATTCTAAACCTGATGATTGGGAAAGATTCAATGCCTTAGGTGTAACACAATATGGACAAATGACAGCAGGATCGTTTATGTATATTGGTCCTCAAGGAATAGTTCATGGGACAACAATTACCTTAATGAATGCCTTTAGAAAAGTTCTCAAAAAAGGAGAATCTGTAAAAGGAAAAATATTTCTTACTTCAGGACTTGGAGGAATGAGTGGTGCTCAACCTAAAGCAGGAAATATTGTTGGTTGTATTACGATCACTGCAGAGGTGAATTATTCTGCTGCAAAAAAAAGACATGATCAAGGTTGGGTAGATAAACTTGTTTTTGAAATTAGTGAATTAGTCAAGTTGGTTAAAGAAGCACAGCTAGAAAAAATAATAATATCATTTGCCTATATTGGAAATATAGTTGATGTATGGGAAGCTTTTCTTAAAGAAAAAATTCATGTAACTATTGGGTCTGATCAAACTTCGCTTCACAATCCTTGGTCTGGAGGTTATTATCCTGTTGACTTAAATTATGATCAGGCAAATATTTTATTGAAAGATAACCCTGGACTCTTTAAACAAAAAGTGCAAGAATCCTTAAAAAAACATTCCATGGCTATCAAGATGCATGTTAAAAGAGGAACGTACTTCTTTGACTATGGTAATGCTTTTTTATTAGAAGCTTCTAGAGCTGGCGCTGATGTAATGAATGACAAGAAAACAGAGTTTAGATATCCATCATATGTTCAGGATATTTTAGGGCCAATCTGTTTTGATAATGGTTTTGGTCCATTCAGATGGGTTTGTGCATCAGGAAATGAAGAAGATCTAAAAAAAACTGATGAAATAGCTAAAACCATTTTAACTAAAATAAAAGAAAAGGCACCAAGTGAAATACAAGGTCAGCTAGATGATAATATTAAATGGATTGAGGATGCACAAAAACATAAATTAGTAGTTGGATCAAAAGCTAGAATTTTATACGCAGACTCAGAGGGAAGAATTGAAATCGCTAGAGCTTTTAATTTAGCTATTTCAAAGAAAGAAATAGGACCTGTAATTTTGGGTAGAGATCATCATGATGTAAGCGGAACAGATTCTCCCTATAGAGAAACTTCAAATATTTATGATGGGAGTAAATTCACTGCAGACATGGCAATTCATAATGTTATAGGGGATAGTTTCAGAGGAGCAACTTGGGTATCAATTCACAATGGTGGAGGTGTTGGCTGGGGTGAAGTAATTAATGGTGGTTTTGGAATGCTATTGGATGGCACAAAAAAATCAGAAAAAAAATTAGAAAAGATGTTATTTTTTGATGTTAATAACGGAATAGCTAGGAGAAGTTGGGCACGGAACAAGCCAGCTATTAGAGCAATTAAACATGAAATGAAAAGAACGGAGGAACTAAAAGTTCTAATTCCAGAACATGTCGATGATAGCATTCTAGATTCTCTATATAAATGAAAATTCTTTTTAAAAATATAAAAGGACTATTGCAAACTCTAGATCATTCAATAGAGTACATAGAAGGCAAACAAATGAAAAAGCTTTCTAAGTTAAATAATGCATTTCTAATAATTCAAGACGATCAAATTATAGATTATGGCATTATGAATGATTGCCCAAGTATTGATGTAGACAAAGTTATAGATGTGAAGGAAAGGTTCATTATGCCTGCCTGGTGTGATTCTCATACTCATCTAGTATTTTCTGAACCTAGAGAAAAGGAGTTTGTTGATAGAATTTTAGGACTAAGCTATCATCAAATCGCAAAAAAAGGAGGAGGTATTTTGAACTCTGCTAGAAAACTTCAGCAGGAAACCTTTGAAAATTTATATTTGAAAAGTGCTCTTAGATTAGAAGAAGTTATGAAATTAGGAACTGGAGCAATAGAAATAAAATCAGGGTATGGCCTTGAATTACCAGCTGAAATTAAAATGCTAGAGGTAATTAAAAAATTGAGTAATAATTATGATGCATTAATTCAACCAACTTTTCTAGCAGCTCACGCTTTACCAGAAGAATATATTAATAAAAAAGATTTATTTATATCTGAGATTATAGATCAATGGATTCCAGAAGTTTCAGAAAGAAAACTTGCAAAATTTATTGATGTTTTTTGTGAAAAGGATTATTTTGATATTGATGAAACAAGATTAATTATAAATGCTGGAAAAAAACATGGATTAATTCCAAAAGTTCATGTTAATCAATTTAATTCTATTGGGGGTGTGCCACTTTGTACAGAGCTTGAATCATTAACAATAGATCATCTAGAAATATTAAATGATCAAGATATTAATGCAATTAAAAAAAGCAATACTATGCCTGTTGCATTACCTAATTGCTCCTTTTTCTTAAACATTCCATATACTCCAGCAAGAAAGATTATGGATAATAATATTCCTCTGGCTATAGCTTCTGATTACAATCCTGGTTCATCTCCTTCTGGAAACATGAATTTTGTAGTCTCTCTGGCTTGTACAAAAATGGGAATGTCTCCCGAAGAAGCAATTAATGCTGCTACAATTAATGGTGCTTACGCGATGGGTTTATCTAAAGAAGTAGGAAGTATTACGATTGGTAAAAAAGCAAATTTAATCATTACAAAAAAAATATCTTCTTACTCGATGATACCATATTCTTTCGGATCAAATTTAATTGAAGAAGTTTACATTAATGGAAAATCTTTGTTAGATAAGTGACTAAATTAATTAAATATTATCAGCCACCAGAATCAAAATTATGGAGTGGAGGAATTTCAGACCCTTCTTATCCAAATCAGTATTGGTATGAAGGAATAAAAATTTATAAAGAAGGTCTTGATAAATTAAAATCAAACAGTTTACATGGTAATTTTGGCATTTTAGGTTATTCATGCGATGAGGGAGTTAAAAGAAATAATGGAAGACAAGGAGCTAAAAATGGCCCAAAGGCAATAAGGGAAGAGTTAGGTAAATTATCAGCTCATTTTTCCAAAAAAATAATTACTGATTATGGTGATGTTTTTGCATTTGAAAATAAAATTGAATTAGCGCAAGAATTATATTCAAACATCATCTGTGAAATAATTCAATCTGGACAAGTTAGTATTGGTATTGGAGGTAGTCATGATATTGCATACGGTCATTTTTGTGGAATAAAAAAAGCACTTTCAAAACTTGGCTCAGACAAAATAGGAGTTTTGAATTTTGATGCTCATTTTGATTTAAGGCCAACAATAAATGGCCCAAATTCTGGAACACCATTTTATCAAATAATGAATGAGTTTGGATCGGACACTAATTATCTTGCCCTAGGAATTCAAAAATCTTCTAATTCAGACTTATTATATGAAATTGCATCTGAGTTAGGTGTAAATTATATCCCTATAGAAGATTGTAAATCAGACAACTTAAATGACGTTTTTAATATAATTGATGAAAATTTTATAGACTGTGATTTGCTATATGTTAGTATTGATCTAGATGGTTTTGCATCTTCTCATGCCCCTGGAGTTAGTGCTCCAGGCCCTTTCGGGTTTTCTATAAATTTTTTTAGATCAGTTTTTGAACATGTTTTAAAAACAAAAAATGTAAAAGCAATCGATATAGTTGAGCTCAATCCAAAGTATGATATAGATTCTATAACTGCTAAGTTAGCTGCCCAAATAGTAAGTATTATTACAGAAAAGATTTCAAGTTGAAATGATATTATCAACTAATCAGAGCAAGCTCCAGAAGTCCAATTATTAACTCCCTCTGACTCGGCTACACATTTATTTGGATAAGTAATATTGTCACAGCCACAGACCGGCATATACTCTTTTGTACATGCAATTAATTTTTTTTCAGATTTACAAGTTTCGTTATCTGACTTAGAACAACTACTTAACAGCATGAAAATCAACAAATAAAAACTTACTCCCTTGAACATTTTTATTAAATTGAAGTAAAATTAACAATAAAATGGATAAGAGAAATTTTATAAAGACACTTGGTGCACTTTCTGTTTCACCATTAATTTCAGCAAATCAGCTTAGTCAAATTAAGCTAGTTTCAGATGACTTACCTAAAATTGATAACGATAGTGAATTATGGAAAACTATAAGATCTCACTACACACTTAAGGAGGACTACATAAATCTTGAAAGTGGTTATTATAATATCATTCCAAATCCTATTTTGGAACATTTAATAAAACATGTTAAGCATGTTAATGTTGAAGGTTCTTACTATATGAGAAACGAGCTTAAAAAAAATAAAAATAGAGTTATAAGTGAATTAGCAGAACTAGTTGGATCTACTTCTGATCAAATTGGGATAACTAGAAATGCTACCGAGTCACTTGATTTAGTAATTTCTGGTTTTCCTTGGAAAAAAGGTGACGAGGCGATCTATGCAAAACAGGACTATGGAACAATGAAAGAGATGTTTGAGCAGATTTCAGATAGATATGGTGTTGTAAATAAAATAGTATCTGTCCCCAATCATCCTAAAAATGATGAAGAGATAGTATCACTTTATGAAAGTCAGATTTCAGAAAAGACTAAACTTATTATGATTTGCCACATGATTAATATAACCGGACAAATACTTCCTGTTAAGAAAATATGTAAAATGGCACATAGTTATGGCGTTGATGTAATGGTTGATGGAGCTCATTGTGTTGGACATTTTGATTTTTCAATAGATGATTTTAATTGTGACTATTATGGGTCAAGCCTTCATAAGTGGCTTGCAACTCCTCTTGGCGCAGGTCTTTTATATATAAATAAAAATAAAATAAACAAAATATGGCCCTTATTAGCTAATGGAAATACTAATAAATTAGATATAAAAAGATTAAACCATATTGGAACACATCCTGTACATACTGATTTAGCTATTTCAAATTCAATAGATTATATAAAGTGGATTGGTATGAAAAAGAAAGAAAAAAGAATGAGATTTTTACAAAGATATTGGTCAGATAAACTTAGGGATGTAAGGAATGTAATCATTAATACTCCTGAGGAACTTAATAGAAGCTGTGGAATAGGGAACATTGGGCTTAAAAACATGTCTCCATCAACCATGGCTAACACACTATTTAAAAAGTATAAAATATTTACAGTTGCTATAGATTATGCAAATGTTAAAGGTTGTAGAATTAGTCCAAATGTTTTTACAACTACAAAAGAGCTTGATCATTTCATTGATGCTGTTAAAGAAATGGCGCTAACATAGAAAATGATTAATTAAAAGATTAAAACTTATTTTAAATTTGTAGATCTTGCAGTTATCTTAGTGGGGTCAAATGGAAAAACTGAAATATAGTAATCTTAAAAAAAAAGTTCAGAAAGCTAATAAAAAAGAGTTTTATGCCATTGTAATTGCGTTATGGTGGATTCCCCTTGGCTCCTTTTGGAGTTTAGCTGCAATATGGATTAGGTATTCAAGTAATATTAAGAAGTTTTTTGGTTTCAAAAACTGAATTTGTTACATCTTTATAACTACATTATTTTAGTGAAATTATTGATTTAACTATCTTTGAACTTTAATATTTTTCTATAATTAAAACTTTTTAATTTCTTTGCTTTCTAAAATCTAGAATGAAAAAAACTTTTTTTCTTTGCTTTATACTTTTTAGCACATTTTGTTTTTCACAGGATCAATTATTAAATCTAGTCAAAACATCAGCTACTGAATTCAATTTAGATGGAGCTTTATCTGAATCTGAATTAAAAAATGCCTCAGAATTAGATATAATTTATGAACATCTGCCAGGATATAATACTGATCCATCATACAAAACAGTAGGCTACGTTAATTATTCTGATGAATTTATTTACATAGCCTTTAAGGCATATAGAGATGAAGTTGTTGCATCAATTCATTCCAGAGATAATTCTTCTCTTTTTTCTGATGATTTCGTAAATATTCATTTGGACACCTACGGAGATGCAAGAAACAATATAGGGCTTACTGCAAATCTTTATGGGAGTCAAGCTGATGGGATAAGAGTAGAGTCTTCTGGTTTTGGTAGTAGAGATAGCGGTTGGAGTCTCGACGCAAACTTTGATTATGAATCTTTAGGTAGATTAACTGATTTTGGATACGAAGTTGAGTTTATCATACCTTTTTCATCTTTACCTTTTCCAAATGGAAAAAACCAAAGGTGGAAGCTTAACCTAAGCACAAGTTATAGGGACCAATTGAAACAAGGTTCTACAGCTAGGGCATACAGCAGTAAACTTGATAGAGAAAATTCTTGTAAACTATGTCAATTAGACCATACAATAGTGATGAAAGATATCAGTTATAAAAAAAACCTTGACTTCCTTCCTTATGTAAGTTCAAATTTATCTGGTCAAAGAGAAAAATATTATGATAGAGTTAACTACTCTTCTCCTGAAGTTAATTATGGAATTGGTGTAAATCTTGAGATCAATAAAAACCTTTCAATTGAAGCTACCCTTAACCCTGACTTTTCTCAAGTTGAGGCGGATGTTACTAAAATTGATATTAATTCACCCACAGCAATTAATTACCCTGAACGCAGACCTTTTTTTAACAGGGGTATAGATGTGCTTGATTATACTATGAATGTATTTTATTCTAGATCTGTAAACAATCCATCTTTTGCCTCTAAAGTTTTAAATCAAGGTAAAAAATCAAGAATTTATATGTTAACAGCAATAGATCAAGATTCACCATATATTGTTCCCACACAATTTGAATCTTTTTCAGGTGTCGGAGGAAGAAGCTTTAATAACGTACTTAGATATCAGAATATATTGAATCCTAATATTCAAATTGGAGCACTAGCTACAAATCGACTTTATGATGGGGATGCTTACGGTAATTTATTAGGTATTGATGGTCTATTTAAATTTACTGGTGGCTGGAAGTTTGAACTTGAATATTTTAGAAACTCAAATAAAGAGCCAGAAGCTGATTGGATAGATTCTGATAAAAGCTTTTCAAATTATACAGTTAAACTTGATGGTGAAAGCTTTAGCGGTGATGCACTTTATACCGAGCTTAGAAGAGATACAGATACTTGGAGATCTTTTGTTAGGTATACAGGAATATCTCCAACCTTTAGAGCTGACAATGGTTTTATAGTTGAAAATAATCTTAAAAAATATGAAATATGGCATGGATATTACAAGTATCCAGACACAAAGCTTTTGAGAAATTATAGAATAAGCGCAAGATATGATAGAGAGTATAGCTATTCTAATATTTTAAAAAGATCAGCCTTTGAGGCTTATATTTCATTCCTGACCATACTTAATACAGATTTTTTCTACAACTATGAGTTCAATTTTTATGACTCTCATCTAGTTTCAGAATTTAAAAATTTTAAAAGTCATTATGTAATGATTTCATCTAAACCTCTTGACTTTATAAATATTCGAGGTGGTTTCGGATCAGGTAATGAAATAGCATATCGTGAGGAAATTCCTCAGTTAGGGGAAAGGTTTACTTTTAACACCTCAATTGAGATAACCATAAATGACAACTTACGAATAAAACCATCGATCAATTTTTCTAGGTTAAAAAAATTAGATTCTGAAGAATATTTCTTTGACGGATATATTGCCAGATTTGATGTCAGATACCAGTTTACTAACTCTTTAGATTTTAGAGTTATATCTGAGTACAATGAATTTTCAGATCAATTTTTTGCACAACCCCTTATATCTTGGAGGCCAAACCCCGACACAATTTTCTACTTTGGTGGAAATCAAAATTTCATAGATGAATTTGCTGACTATAACTCTCCAAATTATAGAGTTAATAAATCTCAATTATTTATGAAATTTCAGTATTTAATTAAATCATAAATGACTTTTATTCATGCAATTAGGTTTTTTAGCTTAATTAGATAAGAATATTATTGCCCTGAAGCCCTTTAAATATCTTTTAAATTAATCTAAAAAAGGTTTAATAATTAAGAATTTTTCTTAAATTTAGTTAACTATAAGCCAATGCAGATTAATTCAAAAAGTATTTTCCTTAGAAGGGTTAATGAAGCTCTTCTTCTCAAAAAAATCTCAAGGAGAACTGCTAATCATTTTATGTCAGTATATAAAAAATTTGATTCTAAAAAAAGATCAGAGGCAGATGATAAAGCAGATGAGTTACTTGCTGAATTAATTTCAGAATCTTCGATTAAACAAAAGCGTTAGTATTATTTAACTGCCCAGCATTCTATTTCTACTTTAGCCCCTAAAGCTAATCCGGTTCCAGCAAAAGCACTTCTAGACGGTCTTTTATTTTTTTTTAAAAACTTTTTATATTCTTCACTCATATCACCCCACTCAGATATATCTGATAACATACAAGTACATTTAAATACCTTGTCCATTGAGCTTCCAAGCGAAGTTAAAACAGCTTCAATATTTTTCATTGTTTGTTTAGTTTCTTCTTTAATCCCCCCTGGAACTATTTCATTTGTTCCTGGAATGTTTCCAACTTGTCCAGCAACGTATATTACATTATTTACAATTGTTGCATCAGAAAAAGGAAAGTCAAATTTTTTAGTATTTTCTGAAGTATAGTAATCAATTTGAGTGTTTGGCACAGTATAGTTATATGTTCGTGTCCCAACACATGAACTAGTTATTATTAGAAGAAGTAATATTAATTTTTTCATTATTAAATTTTAATTGAGTAGTAAAGGTTACACTATTTTTCTATTTATACTAATTATTTAATGTTTTAATTTTAAACAACAGTGTACTAATAAATGTATTAATATTACGTTGAACTAATTTTTATTTTGTACAATTACTTACATATGAATCATATTTAATCATATTAAATAATATATTATACTTACTATATAAATTTATTAGATATAATTACTTATAAAATGTTACATGTTAAAAATAGCACATATATTTTATTCATAATAATTATATATTTATCACTTAAATAATTACAATGAAAAATTCAATTTTAATTTCGCTTTTTACATTTTCTATTTTTTTAAGTGGATGTGAAACTAATACTCCAGAAAGAGCTATTGGCTTTGTTACTGGAGAAAATTCTGATTCACAATGGCATCTTGGTACTCAAGAAGCTATTGATGTTGTAAATACTGTAGATCAACTATGGAAGGATCAAGATTATGAGGGAATGAGACAATATTTTGCTGATTCCGTTGTGGTTATGAGGCCTAATGGATTATCTACTAACACTTTTGATTCTTTTATTGAATCAATTAGTACTGGGGGGAATACTACTTGGACATATGATTATGCTTTTTCTGTTGATCTAGATCCATCAATCGGAGGTGAGCATGTTCAAGCTGGTTTCACTGTGATTTATCCAGCTACAGATGATAAAGAAGAATCTTCAACTCTACAACACGAAAGTTATTATATTGTTGATGGGAAGATTATTACCTTAAGTCAGTACAATATTAAAGATGACTCTCAATAGTTGTTGATATTTTGTAGATAACTATAATTTATTTAAACCTCTTTAATACCTATTAATCAATATATTACACTTGGTTAATAGTCATAAACTTATCATCATAAAAAAACCCTTAAGTAAAACTACTTAAGGGTTTTTATTAACCATAAACCAATTTATGTTAGCTGAAAGCCAACAGGTAAATCTATCAAGATTTTATAGTTATCACTACTATGAGATAAAATAATTATTAACAATTATTCATCAAAAGTGGTCATTAATCCACCAACATCTGCATATTCAGTAACCGTATGTACCTGTCCATCTTCATTAAAGTTTAACACCACGTAATGTTTAAATGTTGCTTCTTTTCCAGTAGTTGAGTTTGTTATATCCCATGTCCCATACATCCTTACGTTATTTGGGCCAGACATTGCATCAGATACTGGATAAGTGTTCCCACCCCAAAATCCAATATCTGTTCCTGGAAGACCACCCCCTTCAGTGAAAGAAATATTTTCAAAATTACCCATCCAAAAAGAAACATTTTCTTTTAAGATATCAATTCCTTCTTTCATTTCTGAATTAACTCCAGGTCCATACCATTTAATAGAATCAGCAAATACAGATACTACTTTGTCAAAATTTCCTTCTTCATAACCTTTAATAAAGTCATTCTTTAAAGTTTCTACATTTTTTTCAAATGTGTTTGAATCTGTTTCACTAACTCCAGTAGTTGGAGCTTCACATGAAGCAAATAAAATCATTAATACTAAAGCATATTTTTTCATAATTATTTTTTTATTAATCTCAAAAATAAAAAAACCCCTGTAAATCAGGGGTTTAATTGTATTAAAATATCAATATTATTTTATTGGATCTTCATCATAAGATTCAACAAATTTTGTTCTATCATAGTATCCACCTTGGAAACTCATTTTGTTATCATCGTTAAAGAAAATAACATTATGGTAAGGAATTGTTATAGAATTCATATCATTAGAGTATGTAGAAGCCCCCCAGCTTAAAAGAACTTTAAAATCCTCTCCAGCTTCATTTGTTCCCTCTAATGCCAAATAGTTTGTGTCATCACTATTTTCAATAGATGTCCAAATAGATGAAGTTGTTTGCATTAGGCTTGAAATTGCCTCTTTACCTTCAACTTGAACTCCATTAGGAAATGACCATACAGCATCATCAGAAAAGTATGACATTGCAAGATCAACATCTTGTGAATTTAATGCATCGTTAAATGCATTTGCTATTTCTTCATATTGACTAGAGTCAACTACTGAAGGAAATTCTGAGTTGGTTTGAGTTGGAGTTTCACAACTTAAAATTGCAAAACTTAGTAATAGTGTTAAAAATATTTTTTTCATTTGTTAATTGATTTAATGGTTAAGTACTAAATATAATATTTATTTAATAAATTGTTTATATGAAAAAAACTTACAGACTCTCAATTTTATTGTTGACCTTGTTTTTGACAAATTTCATTTATGGTCAAAGCAAGGTATTTGACAACCTTACTATGAATAGTGAAATTCTTAATATGGAAAGAAATTATGCAATATATCTTCCACCAGATTATGAAACCTCATCTAGAAGTTATCCTGTGCTTTATTTACTTCATGGACTTGGTGATGATCAAACTGGATGGATTCAATTTGGTGAGGTTAAAAAAATAGCAGATAACTCAATTATCAATGGAAAGGCAACACCCATGATTATTGTTATGCCAGATGCTAATACAGGTAGAGTAGGATACTTTAACATGCCATCTAAAGATTGGATGTATGAAGATTTCTTTTTTAATGAATTAATGCCACATGTTGAATCTAAATATAGAATTAAATCTGAAAAAAAATTTAGAGCAATATCAGGATTGTCAATGGGTGGAGGAGGAACTTTTACATATGCTCTTCATAGATTAGATCTTTTTTCCGCTGCGGCACCTTTAAGTGCGGCAACTGGCTCTTTAAATGTTGAAGAGTCTTTAGAAAGAATAAAAAGATATGGAATTGAATTTACTAGAGCTGAAATGGAATTTCTTTTAAAAACAAATCATCCCCTTGAATTAATTGATAATATACCTCTTAAAAAATTAAATTCTATTAGATGGTTCATTGATTGTGGTGATGATGATTATTTATATGAAGACAATAGCCTTATTCACATAGCCTTTAGCAAGAAAGGAATAAATCATGAATACCGTGTAAGAGATGGAGCTCATACATGGACTTATTGGAGAGAATCTCTTCCAAAAGTTCTAGAGTTTATATCAATGGGATTCCATCAATATTAGCGTTTTACAAAAATTAAGTCAAGCTCAACTAAAATTTCATCATCTACCTTTTGAAGCATTAGTGAAGGTCGCTTTATTTGAAAATCTGATAAATTAACAGCAAACATTCCTTCTATTTGAACTGAATTTTCTTTGTGGGTGAATGTCAAATCAACAAAAATATTTTTTTCAATTCCATGGAAATTTAAAACTCCTTCAATTGAAGGTGTATTTTCTTGATTATTAATTATTACAGATTTAAAAATTATGTTAGGAAACCTTAAGGCTTCTAAAACCCTATAAGAATTACTGTCTAAATTAGAGTTTCCACTTTCAAATTCTGAAACTTTGGCGACAACTCCAACATTTTCAATTGATCTATCATTAATCTTAATTACACCTGCAATTTTATTATTTTCAGCGCTCCAATTATGAAGAAAATGACTGCCTGAATACTTTATTTGTGAAGAATTTTGATCTATTTGCCATATTTCTTGTGAGTAAATATTGCTAATGAAAAAAAATAAAAGTATATATAAGTATCTCATTAGAAATTAAATGTAACCGCTATCATTGCTAGTGTATAGGAGCCAAAAGCACTATATGCAGACGCTCTATGAACTGATTTATCTCCCTCAGAAGTCAAATTAGTCATAATCATTGCAGAAGCATGAATGGTAGCTAAAATTTTATGAGCTTTCATATTATTAAATCCTTTAATTTCTCTTGAAACCAAAGGAGGTGGGGTAAAAAGGGATAATCCAGCACCAGTAAAATATGTAGTGTTTACAAACGCACCAATAGCTTCATGAGTATCCTCAAGAGAATAATCTCCATTGTATAGTTTTGACCCAACGATTCCTTGGGCAATCATCCCAGCAAAAGTAATATAACCAAGTATCTGGTGAGCTTTAAGTAATTTTTCTCTTAAGATTAATTCTTTTTCACGGTTTTCAAGAGTTAATTCAGAAATACCAGTTTTTCTAAGAAGACCTTTTTCTCCCCAAAGCCATTTTTGAGTAAAAATCATTTTTTCAGGAAGTAAATCAATATTTTCTTCTTCTATAAGTGAATCAAATTCATCTAAAAAGTCTTGGGAATAAGATTCTGAAAAGCTTAGAGTGAAAACAAACATTAAAGCAAATAAAAAAGAGTTAGCTCTTTTGTCAGATAATTTATTTAGTGTTAACATAGGATAAAAGTATTATTATAGAATAATAATAAAGATGATAATTATCATCCTTATTAAATCAGTTCTAAGTTATAAAATTATTTATGCCTTAGTAATTGTTAGTGTATCTCCTGCTAGTGACGATGTATATCTTTTTAGTCCACCTGAGGTTGATCCAGAATTACATTCTTTGGCATCATTTCCATCAATTGAAAAGCTATTACCATGTGTTGCGCACTGAAATTTCTCGTTAGAATAAGACCAGGCATTCTTTGAGCCATTGTGAGGACAACAGTTGTTAAAAGCTCTAAATTCAGAATTAGATATTTTTAGAACAAGTAAGTCCACAGATGTTAAATTAACAAAGTCCCCTGGACTCGTCAAATTACTAAAGTTAGAATTAGTTAAATCTAAAGTGATTGTATTTCCACTTACAGTTATTCCGTTGGTAGTTTGAGAATCATTTCCGTATGGATCATTTGAATTACCATTAGAATTTGAATCATAGGAAGAAGCTTCATCATCAGATTTGGAACAGGCTTGAACAAAAGAAAGTCCAAAAAAAGCAAATGTTACAGTTGGACAAGTATTTTGTAAAAATTTTCTTCTTTCCATAAAAATTGTTTTAATTTTCAATAAATCTAAGTTGTATAATTAATACTTAAGCTAAGTATGTTAGACTTTAATAAACTTTTAACTATACGAATGAAAAAAATTAAGGTTGAAAATAACATTAAAATTGCGGAAACTCTTCCATCAGAATTCTATAAATCTGATATACACTTTGATCAATTAAAAGAAAAGGTTTTCTATAGATCATGGCAATTAATTGAACATGAATCAATACTAACAATCAATACAAATGTTTATCCTTTTGACTTCATTAAAGACTATATAGATGAACCTTTAATATTAATTAAAGATGATAAAGATGATTATAAATGTTTAACTAATGTCTGTACTCATAGAGCTAACATAATTGTAAATAATAGGTGTAAACTCAATGATTTAAAATGTATGTATCATGGCAGAAAATTTAATTTAGATGGAAAATTTAAATCAATGCCAGAATTTGATGAAGCAGAGAATTTTCCTCGGGAATGTGATAATTTAAAAGAATTTCAAATTAAAAATTTAGGACCTTTTTTATTTGTAGGTTTAGAACCAAGCTTTGACATAGGATTAGTTTTTAATCAAATTTCAGAAAGAGTAAGTTTTATACCACTAGATAAACTTACTTTCAGAAGTGATTTAAGTAAAGACTATTTAGTTAATTCTCATTGGGCTCTGTATTGTGATAATTACCTTGAAGGTTTTCATATTCCCTTTGTTCATAATGACCTTAATAATATTTTAGACTATGGCAATTATGATACAGAAATTTTTGAAAATTATAATCTTCAAGTAGGTTATGCTAAAGATGGTGAAGAAGTCTTCGATATTCCAGAATCACATATTGATTTTGGAAAAAATGTTGCAGCATATTATTACTGGTTATACCCAAATATTATGCTTAATTTTTATCCTTGGGGACTGTCTATAAACATAGTAAAACCAATTAGTAATAAAAAAACAAAAGTTCAGTTTCTAACCTATGTTTTTGATGAATCAAAACTAGAAACAGGGGCTGGAGCATCTCTTGATAAAGTAGAACGTGAGGATGAATTTGTTGTTGAAGGAGTACAAAAAGGAATTAATTCAAGATTTTATAAAACGGGAAGGTTTTCTCCTACAAAGGAGAAAGGTGTTCATCATTTTCATAGTCTCTTAGCCAAATCAATAAATTCTTAAATTTAAACATGAAAAAAATATTTTTATTTATAGCACTAATCTCCTCTTTGTTTTCAATTGCACAGAAAAAAGCCTTAGTTGGAGGAACACTAATTGATGGATATGGAAATGTTCCTATCCATGATAGTGTTATTTTGATAGAAGATGAAACAATTATTGAAGTTGGAACAACAAATTCAATAGAGATTAGCAGTGATTATGAAATAATTAGTACTGAAGGAATGTCAGTAATGCCTGGTCTTTGGGATATGCATGTACATTTAATGATTAACGGTCACTCAGACTATGACTATTGGGATCGAACCTATCCAAAATTGTTTAAAGATGTAATTATGCCTTCTTCTGCTCACCAACTTCTTATGGCAGGTGTTACAAGTGCAAGAGATTTAGGAGGTCCACTTGAAGAGAGCTTAATTGTTAGAGATAAAATAAATTTAGGAGAGATCCCAGGTCCAACTATGTATGTAAGTGGTCCATTTATTCAGAAACAACCTTATCCTGGAACTGAACAGTTTAGATGGGGGGTAAATGGTGAGAGGGATGCTAGAAATAAAATTAGAACTCTTGCGAATGCTGGAGTAGATGTAATTAAGCTTATTGATCAAGATCAAATGACATTTGAAGAGTTATCTGCAATTGTAGATGAATCACATAAAAACAATCTTAAAGTAATTGCTCATTCTCATCGACCTGAAGAAATTAGATTGGGTCTAAAAGCAGGTATTGATAATTTTGAACACACAGGACTCTCTTCAGCTCCAAAATATCCGGATGATGTTATAGAGATGATTAATGAGAGGACAGGTCAAATGAATATTGGTCCGTTATTTTGGACACCAACAATTGAGGGATTGTATAATTATACAGATGTAATAAAAAGTAATGAGCATTTAGATAATAATTCATGGCATTTAGGTTTGCCAGATTCGATAATTATAGACATCAAGAACTCAATAAAAAAACCAGGAGAATTACCTTATTTTCAACTCACACCAATTAGAAAACCTACTTTAAAAACAAAGTTTAACCAACTAAGAAATTCTGGTGTAGTTATGATGATTGGTACCGACAGTGGAATACCAATGAAATTTCATTCTCAGAGTACATGGAATGAACTTGATGTTTGGGTTAATATTATGGAGGTTGATCCCCTTGATGCAATAAAATCAGCAACTTATTGGCCTTCTTTCTTCATGGGAGTTTCTGAAAATGTTGGTACAATATCTGTTGGAAAACAAGCAGACATAATAGCTGTAAAGGGAAATGTTTTGAAATATATCTCACTCCTTCAAAATGTTGATTTAGTTATGAAGAAGGGAAAAATATATAAAAATTCTAGTCTTTAATTATTTGAGATATAATTTTTTTTGAATGTTCACGAGAGTTTTCAATAAACCATTCGTTGGTCTTAAGCCCTCCACAGATAACTCCAGCTAAAAACACACCCTCTATATTTGTTTTCATTGTTTTTTCATTATAAGAAGGAGTTTTAAATTCATCATCTAGGATTTTTACATTTAGATTCTCTAATAAATTATAGTTTGGTTGGTATCCTGTCATTGCAAGCACAAAATCATTTTTTAACTCTAAACTTTTTTCTGGAGTTTTAACGGTTATGTTTCTCTCTTTTATCTCAGTAATTTCTGAATTAAAATAAGCTTGTATTTCTTTGTTGTTTATTCTATTCATAATGTCAGGTTTGACCCAATACTTTATATTTTCTCCGACTTCATTTTCTCGTATAACCATAGTAACGCTTTTTGCACCTTTTCTATATGTGTCAAGAGCAACATCTACAGCAGAATTACCAGCACCAACAATTGCTATATCCATTTGATAATAAGGATGTGATTCATTATAATAATGCAGAACTTTATCTAGATTTTCTCCAGGAATATTTAATAAATATGGAATATCATAGAACCCTGTACAAATAACAATATTTCTTGATTCAAACTTTCCGTTTTGAGTAGTTATTGAAAAATAATCATTTTCATTTTTAATTTTTAATACTTCATTATAGAGGCTTAAGTTTAATTTCCAACTATTAGAGACTCTTCTATAGTATTCCAAAGCTTCAGTTCTTGTTGGTTTTACATTATGAGAAATAAAAGGGATATCTCCAATCTCAAGTTTATCAGAAGTCGAAAAGAAAGTTGTATTGGTTGGATAATTAAAAATAGAATTTACAAGCATTCCTTTATCTATAATAAGATATTCAAGATTATTTTTTTTTGCTTCAATCCCACAGGATAATCCAATTGGTCCTGCACCAATAATTATTAAATCTTTCATAATTTAAATATGAGCAAATTTATTTAATTTTACCGACTAATTTTAACTTCTAGCATTGAATAATTTAGTAATTATAGTTCATCCAGATAAAAAATCTTTTGCCACAATGGTATCTTCAAAACAATTATAGATATTTATAGGTATATTTAAATGTGAAAAAAATAATATGCCTTTTACTATTCTTTCCAATTTTATCATGTAACAATCAAGAATATCGTGATTTAAACAAAAATGGAAAACTTGATGTTTATGAAGATAAAACTCAATCTATTGATGATAGAGTTAGTGATTTGATTTCTAAAATGACCCTAAGAGAAAAAGCTGGCTCGATGTTTATACATATTGCTTTTGTGGGAGAGAATGGAGAAATGGTTGAATCGCCTGTTGAAGGAAATTTTTTTAGTGCAGCTGTTCCAAAAATGTCAACAATGTTGAATGAATTAAATATGAATCATTTCAATATTTTTAATGTAGTTACAAAAGAGAATATGTTAAAATGGGGAAATATGATTCAAAAGGTTGGAGAAAATTCAAGATTAGGAATACCAATTACTATAGCTTCAGATCCAAGGCACGGTGTTCCAAATACAATAGGACCTTATGCTTTTACACCTTTTTTCTCTTCTTGGCCATCATCTCTTGGACTAGCTGCTACAAGAGACCTTTCTTTAGTAAAAGAATATGCTGAAATTGTAAGAAAGGAATATAGGGCAATAGGGGTTACTCTTGCACTTGGTCCAATGGCAGATGTTTCAACTGAACCAAGATGGGGAAGAATAAATGGTACTTTTGGAGAAGATTCTGAACTAGTCTCATCTTTAACTAAATCATATATAACAGGATTGCAAGGAGATATATTAAATGATGAATCTGTCGCATCAATGGTCAAACATTTCCCTGGAAGTGGTGCACTTGACGGTGGAAAGGATAGTCATTTTCCACCAGGGATTCAATCCTATAGAGGAGGAAATTTTGAATATCATATTAAGCCTTTTGAAGAAGCAATAGAAATAGGAGTATCGTCAATTATGACATATTACAGTCTTCCAATTGGAATCACAAAAGAAGAAGTTGGAGCAGGTTATAATAGTGAATTATTACTTGGATTACTTAGAGGTAAATATGCATTTGATGGAATAATATGTACAGATTGGGCTATTATTTCTGACATTATTTTACCAGACGGAAAAGTTGTTAAGCCAGCTAGTGCTTATGGAGTTGAAAATTTAAATATTTCCGAACGTTTAGAAAAAGTAGTAATGTCAGGAGTAGATTTAATAGGAGGCGAAAATTTAACAAATGAACTTGTAAAATTAATTGAATCAGGTCAGATAATGGAAAGTAGGATTGATGAGTCAGTTTCAAGAATCATGAAGCAAAAGTTTCAACTTGGATTATTTGATAATCCATTTCTAGATTCAAAGCAACTTGAAATATTTGACAATGAGATTAATAGAGCTAAAGGAATTGAAGCTCAAAAAAAATCTTTGACTTTACTGAAAAATCATGAAAACGTACTACCGTTAAGTGAAAGTTCAAAGGTTTTCTATCATGGATTCAATGAAGATTTTTTATCAAAAAATAATATACACAATTATGATGACGCAGATATAAATGTAATAAAGATTAATTCACCTAATGGAAGATTTGAATATGAATATATGTTTGAATTGCTTTTAGGTGGAGGACCATTAAATTTTACCAATAAAGAAATTGAAGAGTATATTTCAATAATGAAAGAAAAACCTTCAATAATAGTCATTAATCTAAGTAGACCTGCAATCTTGACTGAACTTGAGTCTCATGCTATTTCTATAATCGCAGATTTTGGTTCAAATGATACTATAATAAAAGATTTACTTTATGGAAAGTTCAAGCCTTCTGGTAAACTACCATTTGATTTACCCTCCTCTATGGAGACTGTCAATATTCAGTTAGAAGATTTACCTTTTGATTCCGCAAATCCATTATTTAAATTTGGACATGGTCTTAAGTATCAAAAATAATATCTTAAGAAAAGCCAAATTCAGTAAAGATAAAAAACATCGATATAAATTATCTAGACACTGGGATTTAAATAAACCTCAGATATTATACATAATGCTAAACCCTTCAATTGCTGATGAAAACATTGATGATCCTACAATAAGAAGATTATTAAGCTTTACAAGAGAATTTAATTATGGAGGTTTTTTTGTAGCAAACCTCTTCACCTATATAACGCCATATTCTAAAATACTTGACATGAGTATTGGTTTAACAAAGCAAAATTTAAATACATTGAAGGATTTAGCTATGAAAGTTGATGTGGTAGTTTATGCCTGGGGAAATTCAATAAAAGAGCCAGATGAATTAAAAATAATAATATCTAAACCTAAGTGTTTTGGTAAAAATTTTAATGGATCACCAAAACATCCTCTTTATCTTCCATCTAATTCTAAATTTATAAATTTTAGATAATTTAATTTATAAATTTTATCATTTCGTCTGCAATAACTTTATTCCCTTGGTCGTTTAAATGAACACCATCATAAGTTAAAATACCAGCAGCTTCGTTATTTGGATTATTATCTGAAATATAATTCATAAAAATTTCTCTTAAGTCAAGCAAACCAGTATTAAATTCGGAAGAGAGTTTCCTAACTACATCTGAAAAATCATTTAAGTCTGCATTCATCTTTTCCATTGTTTCAAAATCTTTGAATTGATTACCTAGAACAAACTCTCCAGAACTTTCACCTATAACAGTTGGTGTACATAAAACTATTTTAGCACCTTGATTTTTAATATCAGCAATAATTTTTTTCAACCCCCTCTCATATAGATCAATATCTGAACCAGTACCAAAATCATATTTATGCCATACATCGTTAATCCCAATATATATGAAAACAAGCTCAGGATTTAATTCTATAACATCTTCTTTATATCTAGTTAGTAGATCTGACACTTTATCACCGCTAATACCTTTTCCAATTAATTCCATGTTATCTCCAACATTTTCTTTTAGTAGAGTTATAAAACCAGTGTGTTGAGGATAAATTAAAGTATCACCCATGGGAATAGCAACTTCCTTATCATAAATACCAGCTTCAGTGATTGAATCCCCTAAAAAAACAACCTTTGTTGGATTAGTACAAGCTGACATTAGAATAAAAATTAATAGTAAGTATGTTTTTTTCATTTTTGATGAATTTATAAATAATATTTTTCTTAATTAAGCTGACAATACTGCAATTTTACTGCTTAATAGCATTAATGATTTATTTTTAACTCTTTTTTCCTGACATTATAAATTACATTTCTATCTTCCAAATATTTATTAACCTCATTGAAGTGCTCACCTAAAAATTCAGGTGGAGATACGCCCTTTTTGTCATACTTTCCTTCAATAACTAAATTAGCAACAGCAGTACAAGTAAACCCTGTTGTTCTAGCCATTGAAATTGTTTTATCTTGATACTTATCCAATAAATTATACGTGTAACAGACCTGCTTTCCGTTTTCATCACCTGAAATTTTAATTCTCATAACTGTATAATCCTGATCTCCTTCTTTCATTTCCCACATAGGAAACAATAGTTTTGATGTTAAATCAATTGGTCTAATTTTATTTCCATTTATTTCTACTGGTTTGTAAGAAAAATATCCGCAGGCTCTTAACACTTTTAAATACTCTACACATCCAGGATATCTTAGAGTTTTTTCAATCATATTAGGAACATGACTCATTGTTTTAATTAATGTTCTTAATCCATCAGAATTCCAGCTTTCTAATGTTCCTATATTTTTAAAGTCAACAAGTTCTGTCTCTGACAAAGCTTCTTTTATTACAAGCTTAGAGTTCTGTACATACCTTGCAGGTCGAATATATTCTTCTATAACATCTATCGGAGAAAAAACGGCTTGATATTCAAATGGCCATTCTCTTTTTTTAGGTAATCCACCAACTAGACACTCATAGTTAGTAATTTTCATTGTTTTGTTGTGATGACCAAAAATAATATTTCCCATTCCAGGCGCCACGCCGCAATCCATCACAGCAACAACATTATTTTCTTTCGCTATTTTGTCTAGCTTAAAAGGATCTTCAGGATAAAAAGAAATATCTACAATATTTTTTTTTGCTTCAATAACTCTTTTCATTATGTTATATCCCATAAAACCTGGAAGAGCTCCAATAACTAAATCAAAATCCTTAATTAAATTTTCTAAAACATCTTTATTTGAAACGTCTTTACAAAGTTTATCTATTTTTTTTGATTTTAATTTATCTAGATTTTGAGATGAAATATCTACAGATGTAACCTCGTAATTTTTTGCGAGATCATTAGCCATAACACTGCCTACAAGCCCCGATCCTAATACTATAATTTTTTTCATAATTTTAAAAATCTAATATATTATAATTAAACCAAAAAAGGAGATCATGTGACCCCCTTTTAAATTGAAAATAATATAAGATATTAGTTTATTAAGATGAAAAATATGCTTTTGTTCCGTGTTCTGCTAAATCTAAACCTTGTTCTTCTTCTTGTTCAGAAACTCTAAGACCAATAACTGATTTGACAATTAAGGTTATTATTAATGTACATATCACACAGAAAAGACCAACAATTCCCACACTTGCAAGTTGCACCATAAATTGACTAAAACCTGCAGAGGCACCAAAAATACCGACAGCCAATGTTCCCCAAATACCTGCAAATAAATGAACAGGAATAGCTCCAACAGGATCATCAAGTTTACACTTATCAAGAAAAGCAACACCAAGAACTACAATTACACCTCCAATTGAACCAATGATTATCGCCTCTGTTGGTCCCATTTGATCAGCACCTGCTGTAATTCCTACAAGACCACCCAAAATTCCATTCATAAACATTGTTATATCAAGATTTTTATATAGTAATGTTGATAATAATGAAGCACCTATTCCTCCAGCTGCAGCTGCAAGACAAGTAGTAACTAAGACCAAGGAAGTATTAGCTGGGTCAGCAGACAATACAGATCCACCATTAAAACCAAACCAACCTAACCAAAGAATAAGAACTCCAGCTGCAGATAAAGGAATATTTGAACCAGGAATTGCAACTGGGTTTCCAGAACTGTCAAACTTATCTTTTCTAGCCCCTAACAAAGAGATTATAATTAATGCTGCCCAGCCACCAACAGAATGAACTAAGGTTGAACCAGCAAAATCATAAAACCCAACTTTTTCAGTTAAAGTAGAAAGAAAACCTGATCCCCATTGCCACGATCCAACAATAGGGTAAACTATTGTTATATATATAAAGACAATTAACATAAAAGAATTTATTTTAATTCTTTCCGCAACTGCACCTGAGATTATTGTTCCAGCTGTAGCAGCAAACATTCCTTGAAATAAGAAATCTGTCCAGTAAGTGTATCCATTATTATATCCTAAGTCAGCTGCAGTAGCAGAATCTAATCCAGCTCCAGCAAACCCAAGAATACCATTTCCAATAATATTGAAATCTCCCGGATACATAAGATTAAAGCCAATTAAACAATAAGCGATTAAACCCATTGTGATTATAAAAAAGTTTTTAAATAATATATTAATTGTATTTTTTTGTCTAGTAAGTCCAATTTCTAAAAATGAAAATCCAAGATGCATAAAGAATACCAATGCTGCACATAGCATCATCCAAACGTTATTAGTTGTTAATAATTCCATGTTTTTTAATTAAATGATTTATTTCCTTTTTCTCCTGTTCTAATCCTGTAAGCTTCTTCACATGGCAAAACAAATATTTTACCATCTCCTACATTTCCGGTAGCTCCAGATTTTATTATGGCATCTATTGTAGCGTCAACAAATGAATCTGATACAATGATTGATAAATATCTTCGTTGAATATCTTTAGTGCTATATGAAATGCCCCTATAGACTTTTCCTATTTTTTCATTTCCAACTCCTGTAACATCCCAGTAGCTGAAAAAGTATACCTCTGCATCATGCAGAGCTTTAACCACTTCGTCAAATTTTGACTTTCTAATAATTGCTTCTATTTTTTTCATAATATTTAAATTTAAAAACTAATTCCAAAAACTAAAAATGCAGCTTCTTCCTCTGGATTTAAAATAAATGATCCAAAGAGGGGTAAAGAGTATGATTCAGAAATTGTTATTTCTTTTGAGCCACTAAATGATATGTTAACTAATCCTGATCTACCATTAGCATACCATGCGTCATCTTGATCATCACCATAACCAATTGCTATGTCAATTGGACCCGCTGCAAACCCAAGCTCAATATATAATGCTTTAACTTCAGTAAAATATCCAGCCATTAAGTCAACTCCTATAATAGATGTTGATCCACTTATTTCTGTATAATCACCTTGAAAAAATCCTTCTCCTTCAAAATACGAACCTCCTTCTCCAGGAAAAGTATAGTTTGTAACTGTTATTGCTAGTGGTCCAAAATCATAGCTTAAGTATGCGTCAAGTTCATTACCACCACCTCGAGCTGATGTTGGAAAACTACCCCATAGACCAGCTTCAAATTTCCCAGACTGAAGTGTCATATATGGTTGAATATGAGTGCCAGAACCAAATTGAGTTCCCCTCCAAACATAAGAACTAACTAAGTCTGCACCAAAATCTTGAGAATAACTAATATTGGAAGATATAAGAGCCGTAATAGAAAAAAGAACAACCCTTAAGTAAGTAGATACTTTTGATTTAAAATAATTCATAAATATAGATTTGTAATTGATTGGCTTCAAATCTATTACATAAGACTTTTTTAAAAATTAGTTTTTTAAAGAATTAATTGACTTTTATGAATATGATATTTTGAGGAAGATTATTTTTTGAAATAAATAAAAAGTTAAATACTATTTTTAGAAATTCTTAATCAGAATAGTTCACTTGAATTAAAATTTCATTTCTTCTATTGTAAAATTTTGTAGGAGCATCATAAGAGAGGACATAGTGATCACTTAGTATTTTAAGTTTACTCTCCTCAATTATTCTAATAAGTTGATTTTTATATCCTTTTTCTTTTCTATTATTTGAATAACCTGAGTATTTAATTGCAGCAAAATACTTTGGTTCTGATATGTAAGCTTCAACCTCACTATCATTTGGAACAGGAAGCTCATTAGAAATAAATTTTTTTGGTAGTACAAATTCCATAGTTCTATTTTCATTTGACATATAAACTGGAGTTGTCATCGCAATTTTTTCATCGTTTCCATTGTTGCCTGTTATATATCTAAATAATTTACCAAAATTATTATTTCTGCTCACATCTGCAGATACTTTAATCATGGGTGCGCTAGGATAATATCTAATTTCAACATTGTCAATTTGATTAACTATTTCATAATCTTGAGTCTCATATTTTTGTGACATAACTATTGAGGTATTTAATAATAAAAATATTAGTAAGGGGGTAAATTTATTCATTGTCATTATTATTTTGGTTAATCAAAAATTGATATACAAACTGTACTATTTCTTTATAATTTGAAATACTTATTCTTTCATTTATCCCATGAACACCACTTATGTTTTCACTGTTTGCTCTCATTGGATAAAATCTGTAAGCATTTTTTGATATCTTTTCATAATGCTTAGTATCAGTACCACCACCTATTAAACCAGGGGTTACAATTACTTTTGGAAAAATTTGTGATATTGTTTTCTGTATTAATTTAAATGAATCAGAATTATAGTCAGATACTGGAGATGGAAGATTGGCAGGATTTATTTCTTTAACTGATATTCTTTCATCATCTATTGTTTTTATTATGTGTTGTTTAATTTTATTAGAATCATCACCAGTCATAATTCTAAAATTGATAATTACCGATGCAGTTGTTGGAATGACATTATCTTTAATACCACCTGAAATTATCGTAGGTGCAATTGAAGTCTTTGCATTAAACCCCTCTAGAAGAAAGTTTTTAAATAACCAAGAGTTAGCAAAGAACATCTTACCCAAAAAAGACATTTCAGCTCCTAAAATATTAATTTGAGTTTTAATTAAAGGGGTCATTTTTAACTTAAACTGATTTGATTCAAGTTTTGTTATTGCTGTGGCAAGAGATCCAATTGTATTATTTCTTGGTGGTTGAGAAGAGTGACCACCTTTAGTTTTAATAGTTAGCTCATAGGATACATATCCTTTTTCTGCAACATTAATCATAGCTACAGGTTTATCAACTCCTGGAATTAAACCTTCCGAAATAAAACCACCTTCATCCAATACAAATTCGAGTTCAACGCCTTTTTTTTCTAAATAATTAGAGATAACACCAGCACCATTGTTTCCTCCAATCTCTTCATCGTGACCAAAAGCAAGGTAGATTGTTCTCTTTGGATTAAAACCGTTATTTATTAGATTTTCTACAGCTTCCAGGATTCCTAAAACTGAGACTTTATCATCAAGAGTTCCTCTTCCGAAGATAATACCATCCTTGACTATACCAGAAAAGGGTGGAGCTTCCCAATCATTTAGTGTAGTTTGATCAACTGGAACTACATCTAAGTGTGACATTAACATTATTGGATTTAATTCTTCATTTTCACCTTCCCACTTGAATAAAAGACTTTGATTAAAAGTTTGCTTTTTTAATGATGAGTAGACTAAAGGAAAACTTGTTTCTAGATAATCATGTAGTTTGTAAAACTCATCATCGTAATTTTCTTTTGTATTCCCAGAAGAAATAGTTTTAAATTTTAATGCACCAGTAAATCTATCTATAGCTCCATCAGGAACTTCAACCTTATCTACCTCCTCTACTAAAAACTTATCAGATTTAAGGGTTAAAGTGTTGAAAAGAATAACACACAAGAATAGTATTAATACAAGACTAGTGTATTTTAGTATCTTTTTCATAATTATTTATTTAGATAATCTTCCTTAAGTATTTTACGAATGTAAAAAATAAACTTGTCACAATTATCTTTATGAAATGTTAAAGGTGGTTTGATTTTTATAACATTATTTTTTGGACCATCTAGATTGGATAGTATACCAAATTTTTTAAGGCGATTGATTATATATTTAGTTTTCTTTTGAAGTGAATTCATTTTTTGATCAATTAACTCAATCCCAAGAAATAATCCTTGACCTCGAACATCACCAATTAAATCAAACTCATTCGTTAATTTTTTAAGTTCTTTTTTAAAATATTCTCCAACTATCTTAGCATTCTCTTGCAGATTCTGATTCTCTACTACCTTTAAAACTTGAGTTGCAATTGAACATGAAACTGGATTACCACCAAACGTATTAAAGAACTCCATTCCATTGGCAAAGCTTTCTGCTATCTCTTTAGTACACACCACAGCTCCTATAGGATGTCCATTTCCAAGAGGTTTGCCAATTGTAATAATATCAGGAACTACATCATGAAGCTGAAACCCCCAAAACGATTTACCTAATCTACCACAACCAACTTGTACCTCATCTGAAATGCAAATACCTCCATTTTTTCTAATTATCTCATATGATTTTTTTAGAAACCCTTTAGGTAATTCAACTTGGCCACCACAGCTTATGATGGGTTCAATTATAAACCCACCCAATTTTCTTTTTTTTGTTTTTATATTTTCAATACACTTCTCTATTTCACCAACATAATCATCAACACTATTTTCTCCTTGATACTTTCCATTAAATTTACTTGGCATAGGAATAACATGTGTATGTTCGGGAGCACCATTTCCTCCTTTACCATCAAATTTATAAGATGAAATATCAACACAAATATTTGTGTTTCCATGATATCCATGCTCTGAAACTATAATATCATTTTCCCCTGTATGAGATTTCATCATTCTAACAGCTAATTCGTTTGCTTCACTTCCAGAGTTTACAAAGTGAACGATACTTAGTTCCTTGGGAAGAGTTTTTAGTAATTCCTTAGTAAAATCATTTATATTCTTGTGTAAATATCTTGAGTTAGTATTTAGAATTGACATTTGATTTTGCCCCTCACTTACAACAGATTCATTTTCATGCCCAACATGTGCTACATTATTAACTGTATCAAGATATTTGCGACCATAGTAGTCAATCAAATATACTCCCTCACCTCGAACTATATGAATTGGTTTATCATAATGTAATTTTAAACTTTTACCAAGATTCTTATGTCTGTATTTTATAAGCTCTTCATCAGATTCATGTTTATCATTGTCTAGATCGATTGATTTAAAAAGCAGATTTGGGTCAGGACATAAATCTTTCCAGATTTCCATTTGATTAAAATAACATACTCCAGGATAATCTATTTTATAATTAAGCATTGATAATATAATTTGAAAATGTAGATGAGGTGCCCAATTTCCATTCTCTGGATAATTACCAATTTCTGCAATTACATCTCCTTTTTTAACTTTACTTCCCACTTTATTTTTTAGTACACTTTCAACAGTATTATGTCCATAAAGAGTATAAAATTCTAAATCTTGAATATTATGTTTGAGAATTAAAAGTCCTCCGTATTCTTTATGACCTTTATCATTAACTGCTACAACAATTTCTCCATCAAACATTGAATTTACTTTAGTGCCAGGAGGAAGCCAAAAATCTAACCCCAAATGTATAGTTCTGCTTTCATCTCCATAGTTTCCAATCTTTTCATATGAATTAGAAGAATAAATTGATCGTGGTTCAAGGTAGCCTCCAGTAATGATTTTATCAGGATATTTTTTTTGAAGCTTTTCAATTTTATATTGAAATAATTCTAAATCTTCAATTTCATTTCTTCCTCCAATCCATTTACTACCTACGCTAAGATCAATTTTATATAACTTGTTTTTTTTAATAGATGAGAATAAATCAGTAACTGAAAATCGATTTTCTAGTGCCCATTTATAAAAGTTGTTTTGTTCAGGATGAGCATTTAGATCACAAGCTTTTCTATAGGAGTAGTATGCAAATTCAGAATCAACTTCAACCCATTTTTTAAGTAATTCCCATGCGGGTTTTTCACTTATTAATAGATATTTATTATCAGGCTCTTTAAATCTATTGATTAAAGATTTTGTAACAGATATCACAAGCCGCATAGCTATCAAATTATATAATAATTTTAGCTCATTATCAGTTATACTGGAGATGTTGTTATATCCGCTAATTATTTCGCAACATGCAGCGAGGGGATCATTTACATTCATAATTCCATACGAACACGTAACTGCTAAGTCATTTATAGTTTGAGTGTAAACAGAGTCACCAAAATCGATAATTGATTTAACGGATGGATTTAATAAGTCATTTGAAACAATAATATTATTATCATTAATGTCATTATGAATAATTGACTTTGTTAAATCATTGTAAAGAGGTAGATTTTTTTTAAAATCTATTATAAACGTTTTAAGAATTTTTTTCTGATCAGTATCAAATTTATCTAGGTGATCCTCAACCCATAATGAATTAGAAATATCCCACTCTATTTCTCTTTTGGAAAAAGAATGTTTAAAATTAATCAGAGAATTTGAGAGTATAGCAGCTTTATACCCTAACTCCTTTCTTAAAGATTTATTTATTGGATTTACTGAACTCCAGAGCCTTCCTTCAACCCATGATAAAAGTCTAACACACCTATCTCTCCCTAAACCATCTTTTACAATACAAGACCTACTTCTTTCAATTGTTAGTTCACTTTTAGTTATTTCAATTTCACAATTTTTATTTAAATATTCTAATAGATTAATTTGAAAATCTATATAATCAGATTCAAAATTAGGTCCTGAAATTTTAAGTAAGTAATTTTTACCACATTTAGATTCAACTTTAAAATTATAGTCTACTTCACCAACAAGTTCTTTAATTGAACCTTTAACATCAAAGTTTAGTTCAAGAATTTTCAGTATCTCTTTTATTGATATTTTGGATCTTTCTAAGCTCATTATATTGATTTATTGAAACATGCTGTAAACACTAAATTTTGTAATTACCCTTTATGTTTGTAAATTAAAAAAATGGAATGGTATTTAAAAGTAATCAATTCTTATTTTGATTTTAATGGAAGGGCTAGAAGAAAAGAATATTGGATGTTTGTATTAATTAATTCAATTATTTCCATTATATCATTTTATCTGGATAATATTCTAGGAACAGCATTTGCAATAGGTTATGGTCCTATTTATATTGGATATGGACTAGCGGTTCTAATTCCGTCAATTGCAGTAGCAATTAGAAGGCTTCATGACGTCGGAAAAAGTGGATGGATGTATCTTATAGTAATACTACCAATAGTTGGACCAATTTGGTTAATTATACTATTTGTTAGAGAAGGAGAGCAATGCGAAAACCTATATGGTCCGGATCCAAAATTAGAATAATCTAAGGAGCTGGATTTGGGATTTTTTCACTAACTGAGTTGATTTCAGAAATAATTTCTTTGGACAGTTTAATATTTATACTATTTATATTTTCCTTTAGTTGATCCATTGAAGTTGCACCTATTATATTACTAGTAACAAACGGTCTATCATTGACAAATGCTAATGACATTTCAGCAAGACTTAAGTTATGTTTAGTAGCAATATTATAATAGAGTTCTGTTGCATCAAAACATTTTTCATTACTGAAACGAGCAAGATTTGAGAATAATTTCAATCTACTATTCTCAGGCATATTCCCATTTCTATATTTACCAGATAATACTCCAAAACCTAATGGAGAATATGCTAGAAGCCCAACATTTTCTCTTTTGCAAATTTCAGCACTTCCAACTTCAAACAATCTGTTTAAAAGAGAGTAAGGATTCTGAATTGTAATCATTTTTGGAAGTCCTGTCTTTGAATACTCTAGATATTTCATTATGCCCCATGAATTTTCATTTGACAGTCCTACATGTCTAACTTTTCCTGAATCGACTATTTTTTTTAGATTTTCTAAAATTTCATTAAAGTTGTCTTCCCAGCCATCATTTATATAATCAAAGCCTCTTTTTCCAAAAAAATTTGTCGCCCTCTCTGGCCAATGAAGTTGATATAGATCTAAATAATCAGTTTTTAATCTTTTCAGACTTCCATTAACACCTTCCTCAATTGAATTTCCAAGAAAACCTGTCTTTCTAATATGAGCTGTATAATCTCCTGGGCCAGCAATTTTTGAAGCCAAAATAATTTTATCCCTGGAAGCTCTAGACATAATCCAATTACCAATAATTTTTTCTGTATTTGCATATCTATCTGGGGTAGCCGGAACAGGGTATAGTTCTGCAGTGTCAAAAAAATTTACACCTTTATCAAGGCTATAATCCATTTGTTCAAATGCATCAGCTTCTGAATTTTGTCTTCCCCAAGTCATAGTTCCAAGACATATTTTACTCACTTCAATATCTGTTCCAGGCAGTTTATTGTATTCCATAATTTTTTATTAATTTATTTTGATGAGAAGCTGCAAAATATAAAATTTTGAGTTGTTTCAAAAGGAGTAATGTGATTTATATTTTTAACTTTTTTAATTGTCATTTTTCCTTCAAATAAATTACTCAAAAGGCTTTCATCATATTGAGTAATTTCTAGTCCACTACATTTTTTTGGACCTGAAGTTGAAAAAGTTCCAACAATAAAATTCTCAGTATTTAATTTAATATTTTCAACATATCTTTTAATTTCAATCTCGGAAGTCAAAAAATGAAAAACAGCTCTATCATGCCATAATGCATATTTTTGTTTGGGTTTAAAATTATTTATATCACATACTATCCAATCAACATTTTCAGATTTTTTACCAATTCTTTCTTTTGCCTTATTAATTGCATTTTCTGAAATATCAAGAACAGAAATATTTTGATATCCGTTTTCAAGAAGATAGTCAACAAACTTACTCTCACCACCTCCTACATCAATTATTGGAGATATCTTACTTAATTTAAAATCATTAAAAAATTCAATTGATGTTGTTGGAGTTTCTTGAGTCCAAGAAACTTCTTGGGGACTTTTTTCTGAATAAATTTTTTCCCAGTGAGATTTGGTCGACATATTTTAAATGTACAAAAGTTGTTCTAAATATTATGTATTTTACAACATTGTAAATTAAGATCATTGATTTAAAATAAACTATGTATTCAATAAAAGTAGATAAAGATATTGTTTTGGGAATCGAGGAAGTTGACATCAACTTGCTAATCCCTCATGAGAAAGTGGTATTGGATAAAAAAGAAATATTAAAAAACAACCTTAAGTATAAGGATGATGATTTAATAATATCAACTATATTAATTTGTAGTGAATCTAATTTGATAATTGATGGTCATCATCGATATACTGCACTAAAAGAACTTGGATATAGTAAGATTCCGGTTACATTAATAAATTATTTTTCTGATAAAATAATCACTGATATAGTAGATAGCTTTTCAAAAAAAGAAATCATTTTAAATTCACAGCAAAATAAACTTTACGAGCCAAAATCCACTAAGCATCTTATTTATTGTAATAGAAATAAAGATTGGTTCCCAATTACATTAATATCTTCACTTTATTTATTTAAGTCACAAAAGGGCTAATCATCATCATTTGTCAAGAACACTAAATAGTTAAAATGATCTTTTACTATATCATTATTGGATGATCTAGATTTTCGTTCTGATATTTTATTTATTTTTTGTTTCATTGACAAAGCTTTTGACTTAATACCATCCTTCAAATCTTCTTCAGTAATTAATTCACTAATTTTTTTTGCAAAACTTATTTGAAGATTTCTTTTTATTTGATCTGTTGGGCTAACCTTTTGAAAAATGGATTCAAATAAGTTATCAAATAATTCGTAATACTTAAGTCCATCTCCTTTTATAGAATTATCTGAAGATAACATTCTATTTAATCTTGTGTTTGATAATAAAGAATTTAATGCACGTTCATGCATAGCCTCAATTTTATATAGTCCGTCAGAGTTATTGAATTGTGATATAATATCTTTATTTAATAGCCAAGTGGGAGTATCCCATAATTCTTTATCAAGAAAGTCTAGGGCTTTTTTTTGCTCATGTTTATTTACATTTACATAAGCGTAAGAACCATCTTGATTTGTATTTATAAGGGTTTGATTTACACCTCCAATTACACCTATTACATGAAAAATGTACCTTCTATAAACTGCAAGTAATTCATCGTATAATTCTTCAAGATCACTGAAGTCTTTTCCAGGCTCATAAGTCCATTTAATTAAATTATCAGAAACAATTTTTAAATTTTTTAATCCGTAACTGCTTGCTTTTACAGGATCATTGCCAATATTTTCAGTTTGAGAATTTGGGTCACCCCATGATGATCCAAACATATAAGTTGGATCAAGACTTTTTTGATCAACAATTTTTGATAGAATTTCTTTTTCTTCTTCAACAGTTTTATCTGGATAATATCTGTAACCCCACTCAATTGAATAATCGTCATATGGTCCAAGTTGTCTCACAAATCTTATATTTTTATCTCCTGGTTGGGCAACATAATTATATCTAGCATAATCCATTATAGTAGTTGCAATACCCATTTTTTGGGTAAACTCAGCTGACCTTAACGATTCAACAGGGTAAGCGCTGCTTGCCTTCATGTTATGTGGCAATCCGAGTGCATGTCCAATTTCATGAGAGATAACTCTTCTCATCATTTCTCCGATTTCTTTCTCGGGTGTATCTAAAGTTCTTGCTGATGGATTAGCAGCTCCTGTTTCAAGTAAATAACGATTTCTATATGATCTTAAATGATTGTGATACCAAATAATATCACTCTCTAATATTTCACCTGTTCTTGGATCAGAAACACTAGGACCTGTTGCATTTCTAGTTTCAGAGGCTACATATCTAACTGTTGAGTATCTAATATCCTCAGGACTAAAATCTGGATCTTCTTCTTTAGTTGGTGGATTTTTTGCAACAATTGTATTTTTAAATCCAGCTTTTTCAAATACAGAGTTCCAATCTTCAATACCTTGAATGAAATAGGGTCTCCATTTTTTTGGAGTTGCAGGGTCTAGAAAATAAATTATTTGCTTTTTTGGTTCAACTAATTCCCCTCTAAGATATGCCTCTTTATCTTTTGGCTCAAGCCTCCATCTTCGTATCAATCTATAGGAGTCAGATTTTAAAGCATCAGAACTATAGTCGATTTTATTAACTGTAAACCATCCAACTCGATGATCATAATTTCTAATTTTCATTTTATCATCTGGTAATAGAATAAATGAGTGATTAACTTGAAAGCTAAAAGTTTTAGTTCTATTAGCCCTAGGAGGTTTACTGGTATTAAAGGTTAATGTGCTAAGTACTTCAATATTTTTTGGAAAACTTTTGACTGAATCAATACTACTTCTTTTTTTATCTACACTGCCGATTTTATAATTATCTTTTAGTCTTGGGTTTATAATATTAAATCCCGGAGAATCCTTTAAAAAATAATCAGAGACATCAATTAATAAAGAAGTTTCATCATCATTCTTAATTTCAAAACTTGCAAGTATTGGAGAGAAGTTATTTTCAGTTACGCTTTGATTAATTGGATCTTCTTCATTTGCTATATTATTAAAAGATAGTTGCTTTATATCTACTCGATTATTTTTTTTAAAAAAACTTATTACTTGTTCTGAAGTTTTAGATCCAGCATTTATATAAGGAGAATATCCAGATGGAACTTGGGCAAGTCTAGTTACAACTAATATTTCTTTATTTAAAAGATCAGTGGGGATCTCAAAAAATAATTTATTATTATCAGTAAATGAATTAATTATCCCTTTGGAAATAGTCATCTTCTTAGTCAAAGAATCAATATTTTTCTTTTGACTGTTTAAAGAGAATGAAATAAAAATAGAAACAAATATTAGTAGGGTCTTTTTCATATAGTAGTTTAGTTCTAATATATGAAAAAGACATTATTAATGTATAGATAAGTTTTAGTTGCCTATTTTAGTGAATAACCAAGCCTGATCAGAATTGGGTTTTTTAACCACTAGAGTTTCCTCGCCTAAAAAATACTCTAATGTATATTCCTCACCAGTGTCAGTTCTTAAGACACTAATATTGTTCTTGTCAATAACCAGTTCTCCTTGAGCAATAATATCAGATTTTGATCTTCGAGAAAAAGTATTATCTGTTAGAATTAGTAAAATTTCACTATCGGTATTTAACCAATACCCATAAATTTTTGGATTATTTTCATTTGCAGAAACTGTTAATGAACTAAGTAAAATTGTGAAAGAAAGTATTAAATTTTTCATGGTTTATAGTTTGGGTTTTTAAATTTTTTTGCAAAGATAATCTAATTACAAATAATTTTCATACGTGTCCATTAATAAATTGTAAAGAGATTGTTATTTTTTTAATGATTTTTTTGACCTAATGATTACAGAGGTAAAATATCCATTAAATAATAGACTCTTTAAACTAATATTTTTAATCATTATTTAATTTTTTGAAAAGTTAATCCTGCATTCGCTTGAAGTCTATCTAAAATTTTATCACCCATTGCAGTAGAAGGAGTAAGAAGTCCAAAAGTGCTATCTAAGCTATCCTTAGCTAGACACACAGCGCTTTCAGCTAACATCTTTGAAGTTGACCCATATCCTGGATCTCTATCTCCTGTAACCTTGAAAATTGAAGTATTAGAGTTTTCCTGAAAGACGAAAAATTTTGAACTAAAATATCCATTTTCTCTTTCTTTTTTATTTGGCCCTTCTCCTGGATTAGGTGTGAAAAAATTAAAAATTTTATTAAAGAAAGATCCAGGTTTTGCAGCAAGAAAAATTAATGGAATTGATATTAGCATTCCTCTAAGTTTACCCTTAAACCCATTACCGGTCATAATCGCCTCGTCATATTCAAAATCTTTACCATAATTATAATTACTCAATGCATTACTTCTTCTAACTATTCTAGTATTTATCCCCGCCATTATAAAAGGTGCTATCCAGCTTCTAATTTTTTTATCGTAAACAATAGTAGTCAAATCTCTTTTGTCAGGACCATTTTGTTCGCCTGAAGGATTTAATCCATATGGATTTGATAAGCTCTTTCTGATTTCTTTATTATTAGTTGCTTCTTCCATGATATTTTGCATACTAGCATAAGTCCCCCCACTTAGACCTCCTTTTGCGCCACTTACTCGCATACTTACTTTAAGATTCTTTTTTGAAATATTCTTATGTATAAAATAAATTCCTAAATCTGATGGTATTGAATCATAACCACAACTATTTACAATTTTCACTTCATTGTTTATTGCTTCTTCATGATATAGGTCAATCATTTTTCTAATCCATTGAGCCTCTCCAGCTAAATCACAATAATGAGTTCTAGATTTTACACAAGACTTTACAAGTAATGAACCATATTTTGAATATGGGCCAACAGTACTGCATATAACAGAAGACCTCTTAGCCATATTACTAAGACTTTTTTCATCAAAGCTGTCTGCAATAAGTATTGGTATACTATTGTCAAGAAAATCTTCTCTAATAGAAATAAGCTTGGACTCATCCCTTCCAGCAATAGCCCATTTTAAATCATTAGACTTATATTTTTTGAACAGGTACTCAGCTACCAGCCTTCCTGTAAATCCGGAGGCTCCCCATATAATAATATCAAATTCTCTTTTCATTTTTAAAATAATTTATTTGTTACGTGAATTTATACTTGCCTAAAATTAAAAGAATTTTTACCTTTTAAATGAAAAAGTTTAAAAAATGCATACAAAATTTTCTTTCTTCCTAGTTGTCTTTTTTTTGATTAGCTGTCAATCAGATTCTTATGACATAGTTATTGAAAATGGACTTGTTCATGATGGTTCCGGATCTGAGAGTAAATCTATAGATATAGCCATAATTGGAAACCAAATAGTTAAAGTAGGTAAAATTAATTCTGAAAATGCACTAAAAGTAATTGATGCTTCAGGTTTAATTGTTTCACCAGGCTTTATAGATACTCATGCTCATTTGGACCCTATGGATAATTTTATAAAACTTTCTAGTGGTGAAAGCATAGTGAGACAAGGTGTTACAACTAGTTTTGGTGGGCCAGATGGTAGAGGTGTACCTCTAAAATATGGATTCAAAGAATTCTTAGATTCAATTGAAAAAGTTGGTGTTGGAATGAATGTTGGTTTTCTGACAGGGCATAATAAAATCAGAAGAGTCGTTATGGATCTAGACAACAGAGAACCCACAGAAGAGGAATTAGAAAGAATGAAAAATTTAGCAAGTAAAGCAATGGATGAAGGTGCATTTGGAATATCAACAGGATTAAAATATTTGCCTGGAAATTTCTCAAAAGTTGATGAAGTGGTAGAAATTTCTAAAGAAATATCTAATAAGGGTGGAATTTACACATCTCATTTAAGAGATGAGGGATTAAAGATTATTGATGCTGTTAATGAGGCTATAATTATATCAAAAGAGGCTGACATAAATGTTGTTTTAACTCACCATAAGGTTATTGGTAAACCAATGTGGGGTAAAAGTGAAATCACTTTATCACTTATTGATTCAGCTAGACAAAAGGGAATAAAAATTATGGCTGATCAATACCCATATAGTGCAAGTTCTACTGGAATTAATGTTTTAATTCCAACATGGGCAAGAGCTGGAGGAAGTAAAGAATTCAAAAAGAGAGTTTCAGATAAATCTATTAGAAACAAAATTGAGAAAGAAATCATATTCAATATTTTAAATGATAGAGGGGGGAATGATCTCAGTCGAATTCAATTTTCAAGAGTAAGTTGGAAACCAGAATTAGAAGGCAAAACATTAAAAGACTGGGCTCTAATGAAAAAATTTGAACCATCATTAGAAAACGGAGCAAAATTAGTCATTGAGGCAGAACTAAATGGTGGAGCAGGCTGTATATTTCACGCTATGGATGAATCAGATGTTGAGAATATTATGAAGTATCCTCATACAATGATCGCTTCTGACGGAAGGATTTCAGAACCAGGCGATGGACATCCTCACCCAAGAGCTTACGGAACATTTCCTAGAGTACTAGGTAAGTATGTTAGAGAAAAACAAGTTCTGTCTTTAAGTGAAGCAATATATAAAATGACTTATTTACCAGCTAAAGCATTTGGTTTAAAAGATAGAGGTTTAATTAATGAAGGAATGAAAGCTGACATTACAATTTTTGATGCAAATAGTGTGATTGATAAATCAACTTTTGAATCACCACATCAATATCCAGAAGGAATAAAGTACGTGATTATTAATGGACAATTAGCTGTGGATGATTTTGAATTTAAAAAAATAAAAGCTGGAGAAGTTTTAAGAAAAAATTCTATTAATTAGGAGTCCACTCATAAAAATTTGATAGAACATTTTTCTTAAACCCAATATTTGGATAAAGACTATTTCCAATAGTGTTTGTTTTATCGGTTTCAAGCATCATTCCACATGCGTCTGTATTCAAAACAAGTTCTTTAGCTTTTTTAATCAATAGTTTTGAGTATCCTTTGCCTCTTTGTGAACTATCAACGAATAAGTCATTTAGCAACCAATATTTACTTACTCTAGTTGAAGAAAAAAGAGGATATAATTGGACAAATCCTGTTAAAATTTTATTAACCTCACAGACATATATTTTTGAATCACCTATATCAATTCTACATGAAATAAAATCTTTCGCAATATTTAGATTTGAGTCTTTTTTATAGAACACTCTATAAGAATTAAATAAAGTTGAAAGATTATCAATATCTGATATTTTTGCATCTCTTATAATCATTAGTATTATATTTATTATTCTTAAAATATGAAATATTTATGAGTAGATCTAAGTTTTATATAATAACAAGCTACGTCTTCGGAATATTATTTTTTTTGATTCATAATTTTAATTTTGAATTCTTTTTGCTGATTGACCCGTTAATACTTGTTATAATACTTAATATTCCATCTTTAATAATTGGTTCAATTTTTTATCTTTTTAATAAGAAATTATTTTGGATTTTTTATGGTATTATATTTTTTCTGATATGTGCAGTTTTAATATTTTGGACAAGTGTTGAAATTTATACTGGAGGTGATTGGGGAAAAATTCTTTAAACTAATCTAGAATTTCTTTAATCATAATATTTTTAAATTCAATTGGATGTCCTTCTGATTGAAGTGATATATATCCTTCTTTTGCTGGTTTTCCAATCATATCTAAAAAATTATCAGTTAAATATCCTCCTCCATATTTAAGATTTGAATATGAGATAACAGTGTCTTTCCCGATTACATGATGAACAATAGAATCAGAATAAACTATAAGATCAACACTAACCCAATCATCTTTATGATAAGTTTTTGATTTTGAGTTTACGCAATGAAGAGTAGCTTGTTTACCATTAATATCTACTTCAGTTCCAGGAGAACACATGTTTAACGTAGGTCTCTCACCCTCTCCAGATCCTCCAAGAAATTGGGCTTCAATACTAACTGGGAATCCTTGATCAATAAACATTTGACTTGGATGTTCGGAGTGTAACATTACACCGCTGTTTTTAAAAGACCAAGATTCATTTCTTATATGCTCTCCATAAAACTTGTAATCTAATTTAAGGTGATAGTTTTTAAACTTTCTTTTTGTATAAAAAATATGACCGAATTCTTTGTCAAAAGAATCATACAGATCATATGCAACTTTTATTGTCCCATTTCCAATACCAAAAGTATTTTTGTAGTTATTATTTAGTTCATAACCGGCTATTTTTATTTCCCATCCATCAAGACTCTCACCATCAAAAAGATTAATCCAATCATTTTCCTGACTTTCACAACTAATTAAAAACAAAAAAGATATGCTTAATACTTTAAATAAATTTTTCATGACTTTAATTTAACAATTATCAATTACAATACATCAAACTGATAACTGTATTTTACTGAAACACTTCTACTATTTATATAGTCAAACCAATCGGAGTCTCTTATAAAGTTCACAACTAAAAATAAACCAGAGTTTGCAGTTTGAAGCATTCCAAAACGAGTATTTACAGATGTAATGTTTGTTACGTTATTATATTGTATTAAACTCTGTAAATACATCTTAGGCGTAAAAGAGTAGCTTAATTTTAATCCAGTTATTAATGCATTAATATCTCCATTTTCAAGAGAAAGCTTTGTATAGTCAAGGTTAAGAGTCGAATTAAATTTATTTCCAATTCTGTAGTTTACATTATTTGAAAATAAAAACCTATCACCTCCATAATATCCACCGATAACAGTTCTGTTAGTGTAATTTAATGCTGTATTTCGATTTGATTGAATGTATAATTGAAACTCTTTATGAAAATATTCTCCTGTTGGAATTTCAACATCTGATATTTTAAACGAATCAAAGACTCCCTCTGATGTTATATTTACACCTGTATGAATTTCAAATCCTGAAGGCCATACCCAATGATTATCAATATGAGTCCAACTACTAACAAGTCTATCTTGAAAATCGAAATAACTTCTATGGGCAACATGTGGTCTGATTTCTAGTAAAGGACCAAAATCTTTTAACCTTATCTGTTTAAAAACTATAAATTCTGGTTTTTTAAATGCAGATCTCATCAAAAACCCTACTTCAGGATTAAAACCCTCACCAACTTCTGTATACCCTGCATTAATTCTCCAACCATTCCAATTATAATTAGCTATCAACTTAAATGAATGATCAGAAGAATCTATTCCCGGACTATCACTTTTTGAAAAAAAGCCAGTAATATCAGCTTTTTTACCAAGTGCTAACTTTCCATCAAGAGCATAAACTTTATTATACTCATTACTTGAATTGCCAATCTCATTTTTACCTATGTATATGATTCCCAATGAAGATCTTGAGTTATTAAAATCATGATTGACTCTTGCCACAGAAAAATTATTTTGATCAGAAATCCCATCAGTTACCATATTAAGTAAACCAACATTTGTTTGTCCAATTTTTCCAGAAATTCTTCCTCCTCCTTTTATTGGAACTAATTGACCTGCGTCTCCTATTCCAATACGTCTACTAAAAAAAAGATCAACTTCTCCAGGACTTCCAACTGAAAATTGACCTGCATTTTCAAGAAAAAATGCTCTCTTCTCAGGAAAAAAAAGATTAAAACGATTAAGATTTACCTGTTGTTCGTCTACCTCTACTTGTGCAAAATCGGTATTGTATGTTAGATCAAGAGTTAATCCAGGAGTTAAACTATATTTTATGTCAACACCAGAATCTAATTCAAGAGATACATCTTTATCATTCTCAAATTTCTGATATGAAGCATTACTAATTGAATAAGGAATAACTTTAAGGTTCTTAGGGTTTTTCAAGTCAAGACCTTTTAGTTTACCTGCTATTGAAACTCTTTTAATATCAAAACCAAGTGGTAAAGATGCCCAGAAAGAAGTTTCACTGTTCTTAGAAATATTTCTTTGAAAATTTAATCCCCAGGTTTTATTTTCTCCTGATAAAAACCTTAATGATCTTAATGGAATAGCAAATTCTGCACTCCATCCGAAGTCCCCTTTTGTAGTTTTAACTTCCCAGGAAGCATCCCAATTAACGTTTGTTCCTCCTAGTGTTCCTCCTTTTTGTCTAGCATTTTGATTAAAATTACCCACCCCTTCATTATCAATTTGTGCGTCAAACTGCATTCCATCAGCATTAGTCCCAAAAAGAAAACCATTTTGAAAATCATTATAAGTATCTAGTATAAATAAGAAACTATCTTCATCGTTTAAATCAGCATCTCTTCTTGAGTCAGAGACTACAATTTTTGAAGGATCATTATCAAATCCAATTACAGATATATAAAAAGTCTTATTTGTATAAGCTAATCGTATTTCTGTTTTTTCACTTGATGGCTCACCAAAATTTGGTGTTATTTGCGTCATTGAAGTTATTGGGAAGATGGAATTCCATACCTCATCATTAATTACTTCTCCATCAATTATAGGTTCATTATCTATGTAAGTTATATTTACTTCGGGTCTACCCTCTATAAACCCTTCTTGACTATATATTGTCGAGGTAGTAGCAAATAAAAAAAACAGGAGAACTGAGATTTTAAAATATTCTTTAATGTGTCTCATCAAACTAAGTTAATTAATTTTTAAACCTTTTTTCATAAATTGATAGTATGAAAAATTTTATAATTTTTTTATCGGCTTTGTTTTGTATAAGTACTTCATCTTTAGCATCTCAAAATGATAATAGGAAAACATTAGAAATATTATTCAGTGATTGGCGTGAATTTGAAAAGCCCCCCTTGCTAAATGGAGCCCCAGATTATACTTATCAATCATTTAACAATAGAATACCTGAATTTAGAGAACTTAGAGAGAGGTTAAATGAAATAGATAAATCTATGCTAGATACTCAGAGTAAAGTAGACTGGACTTTAATATGGGCTGAGATGAATGGTTTTGAATTTAACTTTAGAGTTCTTAAGCCATGGGAGAGGGATCCTGCATATTATAAATCAGTATGGATGAATAGAAGTGATGTGCCTGCACATGAAGGGCCAACTCACCACAAGGTTATAGAAATCTGGCAATATTCATTCCCATTAACAGATAATGAGTCAAAAAAATTAATAAATGAACTTAAAATCATTCCACCACTGAATGAACAAGCTAAACTAAATTTAATTGGAAATGCAAAAGATTTATGGATTGCAGGCATACGAGATATAGAGATACAAATTGATAATCTAAAGTCAATAATTAGTTTTCCAGATATAAGTAAAAATATGATTTTGATTGATGCTATAAATAATGCTATTGAATCAACTAAGAGTTTGTCACTTTGGTTAAAAAATGAATCTTCAAAAAAGAACGGACCTTCTGGAATAGGAAAAGAAAATTATACATGGTATCAGAATAATGTACACTTGGTTCCACTGTCATGGGATGATGAAGTGATGCTTTTGAAGCGAGAATTATCAAGAGCATGGGCTTCGTTAAAATTAGAAGAACATAAGAATAGAAGTTTGCCAAAACTTAACCCAGCATCATCCCCTGAAGAATATAATAAGCTTGCGAGTCAGGCTTCAAAAGACTTAATCAATTTCCTTGACAAAGAAGATATAATTGAAGTAAAGGATTTCTATAAAGAAGCACTTGACCAACATTTAGGGGGGTTTGTGGAAGAAGAAAAAAGGAATTTTTTTTGGATAACAGCTCATTTAGACCCAAAACCGTTATTTTCTCATTTTTTTCATTGGTTTGAGTTAGCTGAAATGGATAACAATCCTAATAAAAATATCATTCGAAAAGATCCTGTTTTGTATAATATTTTTGATAGCAGGAATGAGGGAGTTGCAACAGCAGTTGAAGAAATGTTTATGCAATTAGGGCTGTATGAAAATAATCCAAGATCTAAAGAAATTGTATATATTCTAATTGCTCAAAGAGCAGCTAGGGGATTAGGATCTCTTTATGCTCATGCAAATCTTATGACTATGGAAGATGCCGGAAAAATTCATTCTGAATTTACACCTCGAGGGTGGATGAAAACAGAAAAGGAATTATTAATATTTGAACAACATTTGTATTTAAGACAGCCTGGTTATGGAACTAGTTATATAACAGGTAAGTACTTATTTGAAAATGCACTTGCAGAGTATTCTAGATTAAATGAAAATATTATAACAGCAGATTTAAAAAATTTCTTTGCTGAATTAATAAAGATTGGAAACATTCCTATGACACTATTTCAATGGGAGATAAATAATGACTGGTCTATTTTAAAGGAAATAGTTCCGGGACTAAATTAAGTAGTTGAAAATTAACTAAAAAGATACTTAGAGTTCGCGAGTTGAACTAGTATGTAAACTTTAGCAAACATTACTATTAGAAAAATCACGAATAGAATTTCCGGATAATATTCTTTTGGTATTTTGTCTATTTTAAACACAAAACAAATGTAAATTTTACTTTAATATGAAATTCCAAAATTTATGTTAATTATAAAAGATGAACTAATTATATAAGTCAATATGAATATGTTTGTTCCTTGAACAGATATGGTCAGATTAGAGATTTACTTACAAATGATTTAACCTCTGTAATTTTTATATTTGGATTTACAGTAACATTTTTGATTATATTGTATTTAATTCTTTCAAGTAAAGAGACAGAGAATCATACTCAAGACTATTATGACCGTCATGGTTCTTTACCCAAATAAATTTATAAATATGAAAAATCTATTATTATTCTTCTTTCTAATTTTTTCACTAAATACTTATTCTCAAGCTCACATTGGAGTTATGGGAGGATACGAAAAAGGCTTAGAAAAACCTCAAGTTGGAATTGGTTTAAACTACATGTTATCTCCTAAAGTTTCAATTGGAGGAATGGCAATGTTATCTGATTTTAAGTTATCCGATTTAGAATCTAGTGAAACTATGTTAATGTTAAATGCCAAATACCATTTTGGTAGAATCTCATTGGTTGGTGGAATTATGGATGGAGGAAGCTCAACTGATATGGGAATGAATATGTCTTCAATGAATGGCTCAGATGAAAAAGATGCTATGACATATTTTGGTGTTGAGTATAAACCTTTTAAAAATAGAAAATTAAAAATTTATTACAATCACTCTGAAATGATGAAGTCTTTTGGAATCATGATACCTATTTTTAATCTAGGTAAGAAAATGCACATGAATCACTAGTATTAATCTATTTCAATTTCCTCTAAATGTCTAACTATTCTTACATTAGAATCTGGAGACAGTCTCTTAACATCCTCTTTAAAAGGAATTAATTTAAGCTCTATACTTCCTTCTTGAGAAAAGTTGTAAGGCAATCTAAAATTATCCCAATGTGTTGGAATTATATTTTTTGGATAACCTGTAACTTTTAAAAGTCTTTCGTTATAGTTATAAAGTCCCAGTTGAGATTGATTTACACCAGCTAATAATATATCAGGATTTATACCTTCAAGTTCCCTTTCAACAAAATTCATTGATCCCATAGTAAGGATATCGTTATTTTTAAATCTAGCTAAAAACATTAGTGATCCACCTTCAATAAATTCAGATACTTTAAGGGGAGCGTTCGGAGGCTTATTATATTCTCTTGAATCAAGATAATGTTTATCATTCAATGCAGAATGAATAGAAGGAATAACCCTAACTGAAAAGTTTTCAAATTGATAATCCTCACCTCCTCTTACCGGGTATAATTGATCATTTTCAATGCCATAAGCTCTTAAGATATTAATCGTAGTTTCAGTACCTATTACTTTTGCACCAGTTTTTTTTGCTATATATGGCACATCTGAAAGGTGATCGAAATGAGAATGATGTACTAAGATAAAGTCTACCTTATCAATTAAACTATCAATAAGAATTGAATCAGAAACAAAATAATCAGATCTTAATACAGTCTTTCTTTTATCAAGCTTATTAACAGAGGGTCCATTTCCAAGCTTGACTCTTGAGATATATGGATCAATTAAAATAGTAGTGTTATCATCTGAAATTTGCCATCCTGCAGTTCCTAAATATTTTAATTCTACTTGACTGTGAATATTAAAGCTTAGAGTTATTAAGAATAAAATGATTATTTTTTTCATTGTATGATTATTTATTAATAAAGTAAAAATTATGTTCATCTGTATTAGCCTCTAAAATATCAATTTTGCCATCATTATTAATGTCGGAGTCAATAATATCATAGGTTCTAAATTTATTTTTTGATAATATTCTTTCTTTCCATTCTTTTCCATTTGAAATGTTTATGTAAAGTTTAGTTGATCCCGGAGAATTGCCAACAACAATGTCTAAACTTCCATTTCCATCAAAATCATTAGTTGCCAATGAAAAACTTGAAGAATTTGAGTCATCATATACTATAAAGCTTTTAAAACTAAAAGATTTATCTCCAAAATAAATAACATTTGGCTCATTAATATTTGCTGTAGCAACATCTTTAAATCCATCAGAATTAAAATCACCAACTTCAACTGCTCTAGTATTATCGTTTCCTTGACCAAAGAGTACTCTATCATTGAAATTTAGATTACCATCATTAAAGTATATGTAGTTAGGCTGACTATTTCGATTAGCTAAAATTAAATCTTTAAACCCATCTTTATTCATATCAGAGACTTCTACATCAATGGTAGCATCAGAAGCAGTTCCAAAAGGAATGATTTCTGAAAAATTTCCTTTTCCATCATTTAAACATATCTCATTAGATTCAACTCTATTTGTAATTAAGATGTCAATATCACCATCGTTGTCTATATCATTTAATGTAATATTTCTTGAGTTAGAATAAGGTCTGCCAAACGAGCTAGATCTTTTAAAATTTCCATTTCCATCATTAAGGAATATATAGTTGGGTGCCTTGTCATTTCCAACTGCTATATCTAGATCTCCATCACTATCAAAATCTGAAAGTTCTGCGGCATAACTTGTTAATCTTTCTGTTCCAAGATTTTTCTCAACTGTAAAACCTCCTTTACCATTATTAATTAGAATTTTATTTTGACCCGGCCAATGTCTTCCATTGGCAATAATTACATCAATGTCTCCATCGTTATCTATATCGCCAGACGAGATTGATGCTGTTTTTTCTTTAGCACCCCCTAAAAGATTTATTTTAAAATCCTTCACCTGAGAATAATTTGGAAGACTGTAAAGAACTAATATAATTGTTAAAGCTTTAATTTTCATTTTTTACTTTATTGGAATTAACCATGTATTATTAACCAAATTTATTTTACCATTCATTTCTTTTTCTATAACCCTATCTATAACTCTAATTCCTTCAGAAGCCATGTTATAGAAAGAATCAATTCCGTTATTTGGGAAATTTTGTCTTGTTCTATGAATATTAAACTTACTAGAAAATTTTCTATCAAATTCTTTTTCAATCATTTCTTTTCCAAGTAAAAAACCAATTAAACCTCCCCACGTTGATGTTGGATTATCTGAATCCCATCCTGATAAGGTTCCTATTTTTATTGTTTCTTTAATTTCTCCTTCTCCATAAAATAGGCTTACTAAACTAGATGCAAAATTTATTCCAGCTGCAAAACATCCATTACAATATAGATTTTTAGATGTTATATTATATCCATCTTTTTGATCTACTTGATATCTCTGATAAATTGAATCTCTTGCTTTTTCCCATTTTATACCAGTGTTATATAGTTTTTCTGTAAAGTCAAACATTTTTGCTGGATAATCATTATCATTTAAATACTTCCTTGATTCTTTGGCCATCCAAAAAATATTTTCTTTTAGAGATATAAATTTTTTAGGATGTGAAGCTAATGAATGCATTCTTACATAGAATTCAGCTATTTCTTGAGCCTCATTTCTAGCAGTAGTTTTAATAGGTAGTTCTGCCATTTTAACTCCAATATCAGGTCTTGATGGAGAAAACAATCCAAAAATCTCTGTTGTTAACTGTGCATCAATCATCATATATGATTTATTATTTATTGGATTACCTGTTTCAGGCGGATTCAAGCCAGACTTCATTAAATCAAACGCTTCTTGATTTGATACCCATAAATAATTTTCTTCATCACTTTTAATATGTTTAAGCCATCCATCTCTTATTTGATTTGGACTAAGATAACTTGTATCATAAAAATTTAAAAGATATTGATACATATATTCAATATCAGTATCATCATCTGATCCCCATATCTGATTTTCATCTTTAAATACAAAATCAATTTTCACCCCAGCTTTATCAACTAATACATCTTCCCATATACTCCTTTGATCTTCTTTCCCCCAATCATTTCGTGTATAAAAACCTCCTGTTTTGATTTCACCAATATTACCGATTTTATCCATTTCAGTTATAAGCCCAGTCCAATTTGCAATGGATTGACCAAGCCAAAAACCATATAATTGATCAGCATACTTTTCACGAGAAATTTCAATATAATCTAGTTCACTATTTGTTGATTGGTTACATGAAACCAAAGATAAAAGAGTAAGAATTATTATTGAATTTTTAATTAAACACATGTACTAATTTAATTTTTTAAAATCATATATAATAAATTATTGATTGTACGGATTGGTAAAAGATGTTTTCATTTAATATATTTAGTATACTAATGAATTTTACTTTAATAGATTATACTGCTTTTGGATTATGGGTTTTAATAAGCATTTTCATTTCTTATGTGCTTATTAATAGATTGAAATTTTTTAAGGGTGATAAGAATATTCAAAAGGTTTTGACTTGGGGACTAATTCTAGGACATCTATTATATCTTATTTGGAAATATATCTTTCTTAAGATATTAGGAAATTAAAAAAAGTTTTAATCATCAAACTTCATCGCCTTTGGGAATAGAATATTGTTCTCAAGATGAATATGGATATGCAAGTCATCTTGAAATTCTTTTAAACTATTATATAATGCTCTATATGTGTTACATGCACTTGGGGGTGGGATATAGTTATTACTTAATTCTGCAATCTCTTTAAGAATTTTTCCGGCACTTTCATGTTCCATTTCCATCATTTTTATGGGATTTGAAATTGTTCCATAGGAGAAGAAAACAGACTTACTGTAGGTCTTGTCTAATAGTATCTTGATTTTTGGAAAAAGTATTTCTTCTTCTTTTTTCATGTGATCCAAAAGTTCATCTGATAATCTGAGAAATAAATGATAGATAAGATTTGTTTCAGGATAATTTTTACCATGAACTTTTGAAACTTTTTTTGCAAAGTCTTTAATTGTAGGGATTGTTTCCTTTACATATTTATGATGAGTTTTTATTATATGATTTATAAGTGCATTAACACTCATTTTGTCATAATTCTTTTCTTTACTATTGGAATTTAATTTTTCAATCTCATTTGTAATTTTTGAAACTTTTAATTTTTTATCCTTACAAACATCAGATAAAATTTTACCTCCTCCACAACAGAAATCAATACCATGTCTTTTAAAAATTGATGCTGTTCTAATATCTGCAGTCACTATGTCTGCAATTTTTTTTTCTTTCATTTTCGAATAATCTATGAGACCAAATTATTTGATTTTATCTCTTTAAAAAATGATATATGTCATCTAATTATATAATTCTGCCTAATAAGTTGTTTTAAATTAAATTTTAAGGAAATAATATTAACATCGCCAAAAACACATTAGTATGTAATAAAAACAGGGGTTAACGAAATAATTAACAGATTTTTGTAATAATTTCATTTTAAGTTAATTATATAAAATTTTTGTAATATCAAAAATTCTTATACCTTATAGTAATATCTAATTATTATGGAAAAACTATTAAATTTACTATTGGATTTACCTAAAACGGTAAATGAAAAACTCCCAATGAACTCTTTCAATAAAATGATGGATGATTCTGAGGGATCAATGAAAAACTGGACTGGAACTGCTTTTAAAGTAGGTGCTCTTGTTCTATTAATTGTTACCTTAACATCAGTTGTATCAACTGGGATGGATGCTTTTCAAGGCTCAAGTGGTCTTGGACAAGTCTCTGCAATACTTTGCTTATTAATTATGATCTATGCAGCTTTTCCAATTGCTCAAGTTGTAAGATCTGCGGGGGATTCACTTTCTTCGTCTAAAAGCAATTCAGTTGACTTTATTTTTAAAGACTTCATTACAACTAATATTAAAGTCTTAGGACATGTTACAGCACTAGTTGCTTTATTTGGAGCAATTTGTGCTACCATTGGATGGTTGTTAAATTCTACTGGCATGACTATGAATGTTGACTTGTACGGTGGTGCTGCATATGCGTATGCTTTACCAATTGATGCAACAGCAACATTTTTAGAAATGATTAAACTAGATTTTATTGGAGGAGTCATTAGTGACTTTTTCAGTTGGGATTTAACAGGATCAACCGCAACAGGTTATACTATTGATGGTATAGTTGCTGTTGGTTATGAGTATGCACAAGTAATTTTGATTTTAGCAAAATTATATCTTGCACTTGCACTATATCATTTCTTTTATGGTATTGTGTCAACTCTTGCAAAATGGGTTAGAAGTCCGTTTTTACCATTTAAAAGTTCTTAGAGCATAACTAGATTAAATTATTGTTTATATAAACCCCACTGTTTCTAGTGGGGTTTTTTAATGATTAATCTTTTTTAGAAATATATCTTTCTTAAGATTATAAAAAGTAAATCTGTAAAAAGAACAACTACTGAAATTATATCCATTTTAATTACAAGTTCCGTTAGTATAAGAAGTAACACCATTAAAAGTTGTGGCGTAACATGAATTAGGATAAGTTACTCCATCACAACCACAAACGGGCTGATATATTTCAATACAAAAACTTAATTCGTCAATTATTGATTCGTCAATACAGGAATCTTCAATCTTAGCATCGGGAGAACATGAAATGACAAGAATTGCCAGAAACACACATGTTTTTAAAAATAAATTCATTTTTGAAAAATAATATTATAAATATTTATCTGTGTTTGCAAGTGATTTGAATATTCTTTCATAAATTAATGTCATGTATTTCAAACTTAAATAATATGGGAAGTAAATTTTTTGGAAATAAAAACGATAATCAAGAAACTAACGGTAAACGTCAGGTCAAAAGTTCAAATAAAAAATCTAAGAAAAATTTCAACAGTAAACTTCAGTCAAAGGGTGTAGGAAAAGCAAAAATGACTGGTATTAGAAAAGTTGGAAGAGGAAATTAATTAAAAAACCACTTTAATTTATGAGGGTTTTAATTTTCAATTGAGTAATAAATACTAATTTAAAATAAAATCATTCTTTATTAAAGTAAGTTTAATAACTACATGATATTTAATTTTGAGCATTTATGAAAAATTACTCTTTTGCAATTTTAAAAAAACTCACTTTTATTTTATTCCTGGTAACTATAATTAGTTGCTCAGAACAAGTAACAATTTCTAAAAACGCATTCGTTATAAAAAACATATCCATTATTGATCCAATTGATGGATTTCAATCAGTTAAACATGTCGTTGTAGAGCATGATTTAATTGCTATGATATTAGATAAGAATTATAAATTTTTAGCTAATGAAGATAAAATAATAGATGGAAGTGGAAAGTTTTTAATTCCAGGTTTGTGGGACGCTCATGTTCATTTTTCTTATGATAAGAACTTGACATCATCTATGCCAAGACTTTTTTTAGCACATGGTATAACAAGTGTAAGAGATACTGGAGGACCAATTGATTATGTACTTAAAGCAAAAGAATTTTCGTTAAATGAACCACTGAAAAGTCCAAATATCTTTATTGCAGGACCACTTATTGATGGAAGTCCAAATGTATATAATGATTCAAGCCCTTCCTTTCCTCTGCTTTCAATTGAAAATAAAGATATCATTGATATTGAATCTAATACGCTGGGATTAATTGATAAAGAGGTAGATTTTTTAAAAGCTTATGAGATGCTAAATGAAAATCAATTTTTAACATTAACTAAAATAGCTCAAAAAAGAAAACTAAATGTTACAGGACATATTCCATTAAGTATGAATTTATTTTCTGCTGTTAATTCTGGCTTAAATGGAATGGAACATCTGCGAAATCTGGAACTCTCTATTGCAAGTAATGCAGAAGAATTATATGAGGAGCGAATACAGATGCTTAAAAACCCAAATGGTTTACTAGGAAGTACTTTGAGATCTTCTATCCATTCTAAGCAGCGAATGAGTGCAATTGATTCTGTCGATAATAATAAGTTTGAAGAAGCTGCTAATCTTTTAGCATCAAAAAATGTTTGGCAGACACCTACACTTATTTTATATAGAAGCTATGCTCAAAAAAGTCATTTGAACCCTTCTTTTCTGTTGGAATTAAATAAACTCCCACAACAAGTAAAACAAAAATGGAGTAATGAGATTGCAGCCTCTGATACTATCATTGATAAAAGTAGTGTTCGTTATTCTAACTGGATAGTAGATGCAGTTAGTAAACTTCATAAAAATAATGTTCCTTTTATGGCTGGAACAGATACACCAATTGGATACTTAATTCCTGGACGCAGCTTACATAGAGAGTTGGAGATTCTAGTTGAAAGCGGATTATCCAATCTTGAAGCTATTAAAACTGCAACAGTGAATCCTGCAACTTTTTTTGGAATAGAAAATAAAGTAGGAAGAATAAAAAATGGATTTATGGCAGACTTACTGATCTTGAACTCAAACCCTTTGAACAATATTAGTAATACTCAAAACATCCACGCAGTTATAAAAAATGGTCACTTTTTATCAAGAAAATCATTAGACTCTTTATTATACAATAATCATGACTAGAAAGGAATTTGAACAATATATCCAAGATTTAAATTTGTCTCCTAAATTGGAAAAAAAATATTGGATTGTTTATGAAAAAATTAATCAAGAGGGGTCTCCTTTAACATACAATCAAAGAGCTAATTTATTACTTGGTGAGTTAAGGAATCTTAAAAAATTTTATCTTGAAAATTTAGATGGAAACCTAACGGAATTTAAAAATTAGCTACACTATGCTCTCTTCTAATCAACGCAAACTAATCACTCAATTAAGCAAAAAAAAGTACCGTATTTCGAATAAGCTTTTTGTCGTTGAAGGGAAAAAAGTTGTCAATGAATTGATAGCTTCAAGCTGGCCATTTCAAAACTTATTTACTACTGAAGATAATTTCCATCCAGATGCAGAAAAATTGAGTTTAGAGGAAATGAAAAAGATTACTCATTTTAAAACACCAAGTCCTGTACTAGGTGTTTTTATTCTTCCTGAAGTTCAAAAATTATTAGTTGAGCCAATAACTATTGCTTTAGATGGCGTTAGTGATCCAGGTAATCTTGGAACAATTATTCGTTTATGTGATTGGTTTGGACTTTCTGAATTGATCTGTAGTAAGACTACAGTAGATTGTTATAATCCTAAAGTAATTCAAGCTTCAATGGGCTCTATAACTCGAGTAAGATGTTATTATGTTGAAGATCTTGGAGTTACTTTAACTGCATTACAAAAGCCAATCTATGGAGCTACTGCAAAAGGAGATTCTATATACACTGCTAAACTTCCAAAAGAAGCCACCTATATTTTTGGAAGTGAATCACATGGAATCTCAGCATACTTATCTAATCATCTAAACGGTGAATTAGCTATTCCACAATTTAGAAAAGGCAGTAGTATGGCAGAGAGTTTAAATGTTGCAAATGCAAGTGCTATTTTCTTGAGCGAATTGTTTAGATCTAGTTAAACACAGACCTTTTTGATATTTACTTACTTTCGTTTTAGCCATCAAACCGCTATTATTTTTATACATTGTTGGCAACAGTTTTATTCCGTATTCTATAGAAGTAAACTCCTATTGTTATTAGTAACAATGCTATTACTCCATAAATTTTGTACCTTAATTGTATGAAAAAACATATTATATGATAGAGTGGCATAAAAAATGTGTAGAAAAAACATTAAAGCTTTGTGGAATGTCTAACTACCAAGGTATGTGGATTTCCTTTATTAAAGGGTTGATTATTGGTGGGCTAATTGTTTATTGTTGCTTTTAATCTTCAGCCAGATTGTTTTCATTCAAATATAATGAAATAGACTATGAAGGGATGTTAAACTTTTTCAATACTATTATTTAAATCTAATAATTGGTGGAAGATCTTCTATTGTTCTTTGAAGGTGTTTGAACGAAGTCTTTTAATTAAAAAACGGTTATACTTTTATAGTGTAACCGTTTTATCATTATAAGTAGCTCCCCCTCTTGGACTCGAACCAAGGACCCTCTGATTAACAGTCAGATGCTCTAACCAACTGAGCTAAGGAGGAATGGACGGCAAATATAAATATTTTTTACATTTATCTAATCAATTTCATATATTTGATGTAGTAAATTTTATATGAGATTATTTTCAAGTATAGTATTATTGATTACTTTGAATTTGCCAAATGTCTTGGCTATTCATCACTATATTTTATCTGATTCTCATTTTGCTTGTTCATACTCTGAACAACATATTCATGAAAAAGTTGATGACTGTGTAGTAGATAACTTTATTATTAATTCAATTGATTTTAATTTAACAGATGATTTTGTATTTGATAATTCATCATCTGAGGACTTCACAAATTTAACTTTTCATAAATCTTTTCATACTTACCAAAAATTTTATAATTATTCTTTAAGAGGTCCACCAGTAGTAATCTAGTTTATTCGAAAGCTAATTCAATAGAATTAAACAATAATTACTAACCTTAAAAAAAGAATAATATGAAAAAATATTTATTACTCTTAATGTTTGTCTTTTCTACACTTGCTGTTGTTTCATGCGGTAAAGATGATGACCATGATGATCATGATGATCATGACGATCACGATCACATTGCATATGTAGTTAAAGGATAAGTAAAAAAAACAACCCCCCTCTAATTTTTTGGGGGGTTTAAAAAAAATATCATAAAAAATAATCTAAAGAATAAATTAAAATGCATAAAAAAATTAAAATAAGTCTAATAACAATATTGTTGTTAGTGTTTCAAATAACTTTCTCTCAAGTTGATGATGATCTAGTACAGCTTGATGAGGTAGTGCTTACACTTCCATTTGGTCAAACTCTTGGTAAGTCAGTATTAAAGGTTGACAAATTAAATTTTAACGATATCAACCCAATCATCAAACAATACATTAGTAATTCAATTTCAAAGCTACCGGGGGTATCAATAATTTCAACAGGTGCAGGAATTGGAAAACCTTCAATTAGAGGACTTAGCTCCAATAGAGTTGTTGTTTTAAACCAAGGACTGAGATTAGAGAATCAACAGTGGGGTGAAGAACATGGTCTTGGCTTAAGTAGCTCTGGGGTAAATTCAGTTGAAGTTGTAAAAGGTCCCTTGTATGTGCTTTATGGAAGTGATGCGATGGGGGGAGTGCTTTACATCGAACCTGAAAAATATTTAACGTCCGAATGTTGTGCCATAGTAGATTACACAGGTATTTATAATTCAAATTATAGTGGACTTACTAATAACCTTGGTTTAAAGGGTAGTTCAGGAAAATTTAGCTGGATGTTTAGAGCTGATATTACAGATAATGGAAATTACTCATCACCTAATGGTGAGGTAGAAAACACTTGGTTTAAACAGAATGATTTTAAAGCAGGAATTGCATACCAAACTGAAAAATTTAAATCAGATCTAAGACTTAGTATGTCTGATAGTGAAGTTGGAATACCACATATGGAAGAAGGTCATGACGACCATGACGAAGACGGTGATCATGATGATCATGGTGATCATGGTGATCATGAAGAAGAGGATCATTATCAAGAGTTAAAACATACTACTTTAACATGGCAAAATACTTTTGATATGGGTAATGATCATACTCTAGATGTCACACTAGGTAGACAGCTGAATGAAAGAAAAGAGTTTGGAGGTCATGAAGAAGAAGAAGAAGAAGAAGAAGATCACGAAGAGGAAGGTCATGATGATCACGAAGGTCATGAAGAAGGTGAAGCAGAGCTTGACATGGATCTTGAAACTACTTCAATTGATATTAAGCTAACAATGCCTCAGTCAGATGACTTAAATCTTATTATTGGAACGAGTTTAATTAACCAAGAAAATAAAAACTTTGGTCATGAAGAATTAATTCCAGATGCAGAGAAGAAAGATTTTGGTTTGTTTGCTTTAGGTCAGTTAGACATAACGGATTCTTCACAAGCATTAATCGGTGTGAGATATGATACTAGAAGTATATCTACAGCTTCTAACAATAGTGATTATTCAAATTTTAATGGATCTATTGGTTATAAAAAAAATTATGAAAATTCAACTTTAAGAATAAATTTAAGCTCTGGGTTTAGAGCTCCTGATTTAATTGAATTATATGCTGATGGTATACATCATGGATCATTTCAATACAAAAAGGGAAACACTAATTTAGTAGCAGAGGAAAGTCTTCAAACTGATTTTTCATATCAAATAAATAATGAAAACTCTATCATATCATTTGATCTATTTTATAATGATATTAGTGACTACATATATCTTACTCCATCAAGAATGTTTGAAGATGGATTTAGAGTATATGATTATATGCAACAGGATGCTAAACTTTATGGTGGTGAAATTCATGTAAACAGAAACACTGATATTGAATGGTTATCTTATTACACTTCTCTTGAGTATGTTTTTGCTGAGTCTGGGGATGGAGAGGCACTTCCTTTTATATCTCCATTAACATTAAACCAAGTTTTTAATATTGACTTTGGAAATAATTATTCATTTGAAATTGACTTTATTGCTAAAGCAAATCAAAGTAGAGTTTCAATGTTTGAAGAAGAAACAGATGGATACTCAATTCTAAATCTTTCTGGAAACTTTAAAACTGAGTTTATGGATAATGATTTAAGTCTATTTTGGAGAGTAAGTAATGTTTTTGATAAAGAATATTATGATCACTTATCAAGATTAAAAACTGCTGGAATTTATGAAATGGGTAGAAATATTTCAGTTGGTTTAAAATATAATTTCTAATACATAAATCAATTTATTAGAATGAGGAGGCTAGGTATTTAATATCTAGCCTTTTTTTTATCATGAAAATGCTCTAAATAAATCATTACCATTTGCATATAAAACGACAGCAATTAATAAGAAGAAGCCAATCATTGTAGATACTTCCATAAACTTATCACTAGGCCTCTTACCTGTTACTATTTCATATATAAGAAACATAACATGACCTCCATCTAAAGCTGGAATAGGGAGAACATTCATAAAGGCTAATATTATTGATAAAAGTGCTGTTGAACCCCAGAAACCTTTCCAGTCCCACTTCGCAGGGAAAAGATTACCTATTGTTCCAAATCCTCCTAATTGTTGTGCTCCTTTTTTAGTGAATACAAAAGAAAAGCCAGATATATAATCATATAGTTGCCAGTATCCATAATCAAACCCTTGTTTTACGCTATCTACTAGACCTACTTTTTTATTTATGGTTTTAATTCTAGAATCTTTTTTCAAAACACCTATTGTACCATCATCATTTCTGTCAATTGATAGAGTATAATTAGATGCACCTCTTTCAACTACAACATCTATAACATCATCTGCATTATTATCTAACCAATTTATAAAAGAACCATAATCGTATATACTCTCATTGTTTATAGACAGAATTCTATCTCCACTTTGTATCCCAGCATATAGCGCAGGGGAGTCATTTAACACTGAATCTAGGGTAGCACTAAAGAGGGGTAAAAAACTATTTATTTGACCACTTTGAAAAATATCGTTACCAATATTTTCTGGGATAATGATGTCTTCAGTGCTCCCATTTAATTTTTCTACTTTAATTTTTTCAACTGGTCTAAGAAGAAGCATCCTATTTATTTGCATTACGTTATCTAAAACCTTTCCATCTACGTTGACTATTTTGTCTCCTTTTTCGAAGCCAATTTCTTGAATTAAAGCAGATGGTTCAAGTCCGAGTGGAATATTTTCTTGAGGTAGTGTTTCTTTTCCCCAAACAAAAAGGACCATCATGTAAATAAAGAACCCCAGAAGCAAATTAACTGTTACACCTCCCAACATTATAATTAGTCTTTGCCATGCAGGTTTCGATCTAAATTCCCATGGCTGTGGAGGTTTTTGCATTTGTTCTTTATCAAAACTTTCATCAATCATACCAGAGATCTTAACATATCCTCCAAGAGGAAGCCAACCGATACCATAAACAGTCTCGCCTATTTTCTTTTTAAACAAAGAATATTTTACATCAAAGAACAAGTAAAATTTTTCAACTCTTGTTCCAAATAACTTAGCTGGAATAAAATGACCTAGTTCGTGTAGAACAATTAATATTGAAAGTGACAGTAATAATTGAACTGCTTTTATAAAAAACTCTGGAAACATAATTTAATTTTTGCTGCAAATTTAATATTTTTTTAATTCCTTGAATTATCTTTACCCTTAGCATTTTAAAAAAAAAATATGTTAAAAAAATATGGACTTTTTGTAGCTACTATGCTTTCAATATCTATAGCTTCAATTTTAATGTTTAATTATGTATTAAGTCCAGAGAAAAAATTACCGATTTATCAACCAAGCATGGTTAAGTTTCAGCTTGTTGATAGTACGGTTCAACATGTTAAAAGATTTCATAAGATTGTTGATTTTGAATTGACTAATCAGAACAATAAAATTATTACAAATAAAATTTATGATGGTAAAATATATATTGCGGATTTCTTCTTTACTACATGCCCTGGGATTTGTCCAATAATGACAGATAACATGATTACAATTCAAGAAAAATTTCTTAATGATGATCAGGTTCTTCTCCTTTCTCATACTGTAACTCCAGAAATTGATTCGGTTAGTGTTTTAAAGAAATACTCTATAGAAAAAGGCGTTGATGATTCTAAATGGAATATGGTTACTGGTGATAAAAAGCAGATATATAATCTAGCTAGAAAGTCATACTTGGTCGCTGAGGATATAGAAGGTTCAAAATTTTATGATATGATTCATACTGAAAATTTTGTTTTAGTTGATTCAAAAAGAAGAATTAGAGGATTCTATGATGGCACAGATACTGAGTCTATGAATCAACTAATAGATGATGTATATATTTTAAAAAAAGAATTTTAAATTAATCTGTTAAATTTGTACCCCTTACTACTAAAATTTTGATAAGTTTAGACAAATTAAATAAAGGAGATAAAGCTGTTATAAAGGATCTGATAACAGAAGAGATACCCTTAACTCTTTTGGAAATGGGTTGTCTTCCTGGAAACGAAATTACTATAATAGGTTTAGCTTCTAAAAAAGGTCCTATATATCTTAAAATTGACGAATCACATGTCTCTATTGATTCTGTTACAGCAAGTCAAGTTTTAGTAGAATTAATAAAGTAAAATGGTTAAGACAATTTCAGTTGCATTACTAGGTAATCCCAACACGGGTAAGTCTTCTGTGTTTAATACTTTAACTGGATTAAAACAAACAATTGGTAACTATCCAGGAGTTACTGTTGAAAAAAAGATAGGACTTTTTGGAATTGATAGAATAACAAATGTTCAGTTAATTGATTTGCCAGGAACCTATGGCCTTAATACTCAATCTATAGATCAAAGCATTGTATTTGAGTTATTATTAAATAAAAATAATAAGGATTTTCCAGACGTAGTAGTTGTAGTTGCAGATATAGAAAATCTAAAAAGAAACCTTCTATTATTTAGTCAGATTAAAGATCTAGAGATTCCAACAATTTTAGCAATAAACATGTCTGACCAGTTGAAGACTAAAGGAATTGAAATTGATGTACAGAAATTAGAAGAAGAATTAGATACAAAGGTTGTGCTTTTAAGTGCAAGAAAGAATCAGGGCTTTGAGATGTTAAAATCTGAGATAAAAAATTATAGAAATCTTTCGGATAAACCTGCTTTTGATATTAATGAAATTGATCCTGAATATTTTTCTAATCTTCAAAAAACTTTCTCAGGACAATCTGTATACAAATTATGGCTCTTAATTACTCAGGATATTAATTTCTCAAAACTTGAAAGAAATAAAATTGATGATAAAGGAAAATTTAAAACACAAACTGAATCATACCTAAAAAAACTCCAACAAAGAGAAACTATTAAGCGATATCAAAAAATCAATAGTCTTCTAAAAGAGACTTATGTTAAGGATCATAAAAAAGCAACTGGATTAAGAAGTGTAATAGATAGGGTATTATTACACAGTGTCTGGGGGTACCTTATTTTCTTCTCAATTTTACTTCTAATATTTCAAGTAATTTTTGACTGGAGTAGTATTCCTATGGACTTTATTGATAGTACTTTTGTTTCATTAAGTCAATCAGTTAAATCTGGTCTTCCCCAAGGAGTCTTTACATCTCTTTTAGCTGAAGGAGTAATTCCAGGTTTAGCAGGAATTTTAATTTTTGTTCCTCAAATAGCATTACTCTTTTTCTTTATTTCAATTCTAGAGGAAACTGGTTATATGAGTAGAGTTGTTTTTCTAATGGATCGAACGCTTAAGAAATTTGGTCTAGGTGGAAAAAGTTTAATACCTCTTGTGTCTGGAGTAGCCTGTGCAATTCCAGCTGTAATGGCTACACGTAATATTGAAAATTGGAAAGATAGACTAATTACAATCCTAGTAATTCCTTTTATGACATGTTCAGCTAGGCTTCCAGTCTATTTAATTTTGATATCTCTCGTAATTCCTGCTGATAAAATATTTGGAGTTAATTATCAAAGTTTAACCCTAATGAGCCTATATATTTTAGGGTTCTTATTAGCTATTATTTCATCAACCATATTAAAAACCATAATAAAGAGAGATTCAAAAAGCTACTTAGTTCTTGAAATGCCTGAGTATAAGTTACCTCTTCCAAAGAATATTTTTATAAATGTTTGGACTAAAACAAAATCTTTTATTGTAGAGGCAGGTAAAATCATTTTTGCAATATCAATACTATTATGGATAATGGCTTCTTATGGTCCAGGAGAAGAATTTAAAAATGCTGATCAAATTGTTAAAGCCCAATATGAAAATATTGAAATTTCCGAACAAGATCTTGATCTAAATATTGACGCTTATAGGTTAGAACATTCTTATATTGGAATCATAGGTAAATCAATTGAACCTGCAATTACTCCTCTTGGATATGATTGGAAAATAGGTATCGCCCTTGTCACATCATTTGCGGCAAGAGAAGTTTTTGTTGGAACTTTATCTACAATATATAGTGTTGGATCTGAAAACCAAGATACTATTAAGACTAGAATGTCTCAGGAAACAGATTCTAATGGAAATAAGATCTTTAATTTACCAACTGGTGTGTCATTAATGATATTTTATGCTTTTGCTATGCAGTGTATGAGTACATTGGCTATTGTAAAAAAAGAAACAAATACTTGGAAGTGGCCATTAATTCAGTTGTTTTTTATGACAATATTAGCTTACTTTGCATCATTATTTGTATTTCAAATATTAAGTTAAATGATAGAAATTCAATTTTTACTAGTAGTTGGTTTAGGGATTTTTGCTCTGAGGTTTCTTTATGTAAAATTCATAAAAAAGGCAAAAACTTCAGATTCAAATTGTGGGAAAGATTGTGGCTGCTAACTATTCATTATCTCTTCAATCTCATCTGCTTCAATAGGAATATCAGCCATTAAGTTAATAGGTTCTCCTTTACTTTTAATTACCACATCATCTTCAAGTCTTATTCCAAATTCTTCTTTAGGTAAATAAATTCCAGGTTCAACTGTAAATACCATATTCTCTTGAAATAGATCTTCGAGTAATCCATAATCATGAGTATCAAGTCCAAGATGATGTGAAGTTCCGTGCATAAAATATTTCTTATATGCTGGATTTTTTTTTGTCTCATCCTTTATATCAACTTTGTCAATAAGTCCTAAAATCATCAATTCTTTTGTCATAATTTCACCTACTTGCTCATGAAAAGTTTTCCAATTATTACCGATTTTTAATAGTTTTGTTGCTTCATTTTTAACTCTTAAAACTGAATTATAAACCTCCTTTTGTCTTTTTGAAAATCGACCAGATACAGGAATCGTTCTTGTCATGTCACTAGAATAATTTCCATATTCAGCACCAACATCCATTAGAATTAGATCTCCATCTTTACATTGTTTATTATTCTTTACATAGTGAAGAACATTATTGTCCTGTCCACTAGCTATAATAGGGGAGTATGCAAAACCTTTAGATGAGTTATTTATAAATTCATGAATAAACTCAGCCTCAATTTGATATTCCCAAACATCAGGTTTAATAAATTTTAAAACTCTATTAAATCCTTTTTTGGTTATTTGACAAGCTTTTTTTATTTGATTAATTTCATCCAAATGTTTTATAGATCTTAGTCTTTGAAGTATTGGATTACTTTTCGCAACTTTATGAGCAGGATATTTTTTTATTAACCAACTTATGAATCTATCTTCTCTGGTTTCTACAGGAGAATTTGCCCTATAATGTTCATTCTTGTTTATATAAAACGTATCTACTTTACTTGAAATTGAGTGAAGGATGTTTTTGAAATCTTCTACAAAGTAAACGCTTTCTACTCCAGATAATTTAGATGCCAAATCTTTACTTAATTTTTCCCCTTCCCAAATTTTAGTATGTTCATCAGATCTTCTTATAAATAAATTTTCCCTTGTTTTATTATCTTTTGAAGAAGAGTATAAAATTAAAATGGTTTCCTCTTGATCAATTCCTGTTAAATGAAATATATCCCTATGTTGTTCAAAAGGCAATTCAGTATCTGCGCTTACAGGGTAAATGTCATTTGAATTGAAAATTGCCATAGCATTCCCCTTCATTTGATCCATGAAATTCAAACGATTTCTTTTATATATTGAATTATTTAAAGGTTTATATCTCATTTATTTTTTATCAAATATCTAGAAAATTAATATAATGTTTATAATTTAAGTAAAAATTGGTATTATGAAGAACTATAAAATAATTTTCTTACTCTTATTAGCTTCAACATATAGCTATTCACAGCCTCAAGCTTCAGATTCATCTCAATTAATTGATGCATATCAAAAAAAGGAGGAATTGACAAAATCATCTAGAGTTAAAAATATTCACTTTAGAAATATAGGTCCAACTATAATGAGTGGACGTGTTGTTGCACTAGAAGTTAACCCAGGCGATCCAACTAGATTTTATGTAGCATATGCCTCGGGAGGTGTATGGTTCACTGATAATAATGGAACATCTTTTACCTCAATCTCAGAGGATTGGCCGACTCAAAATATTGGCGAAATCTCTATGGACTGGAAAAATCAAATTTTATGGGTTGGAACTGGAGAAAATAATTCATCTAGATCCTCATACTCTGGAATAGGGGTTTTAAAAACAGAACCAAATGGATCTAATTGGACCAATGTTGGATTAACCGATAGTCATCATATTGGAAAAATCATAATTAATCCAAGCGATAAAGATCATGTTATAGTTGGTGTCACAGGTCATTTATATTCTAAAAACGAGAATAGAGGTGTATATGTAACTAAGGATGGGGGTAACTCATGGAAAAGAACTCTTTATATAAATGATAGAACTGGAATTATAGATATGGCTACAGCTCCAAATAGCTTTAATATAATGTACGCATCTGCTTGGGAAAAGGATAGAAAATCATGGAATTTAGATGAAGATGGAAAACACTCAGCTATCTATAAAAGTATTGATGCAGGAGAGACTTGGAATAATATTTCGTTAGAGGAAAGTGGATTTCCAGTTGGAGAAGGAGTTGGAAGAATTGGAATTACTGTATTTGACGAAAACATAATATATGCAGTACTTGACAATCAATTTTTCAGAGATATAGATTTTGAAAATAATGATGAAGGTCTTAATAGGGATTCATTTAAAAATATGAGTATAGATGAGTTTAATAAGGTTAGTAATAAGGATTTAAAATCATTTTTAAGATCAAATAGATTTCCATCTAAATATTCTGTAGAAAAAGTAAAATCTGATATCAGTAATGGAAAAATACTTCCTTCAGATTTATATAAGTATTTGGTAGACGCAAACTCAGAATTATTTAATACTCCAATTATTGGAGCTGAAGTGTATAGAAGTAATGATGGTGGGAAAAATTGGACTAAAACACATGAATCTTTTTTAGATGGTGTTTATAACACCTATGGATATTACTTTGGTAAAATTCATGTAGACCCAAACAATAGCGATAAAATTTATACATATGGTGTTCCGATTATAACATCTGACGATGGAGGAAAAACCTTTTATAGAATTGGTAAAGAAAATGTTCATGCGGATCATCATGACTTATGGATTAATCCAAATAAACCGGGACATCTTATAAATGGAAATGATGGAGGTGTAAATATTACATATGATGATGGTAAAAATTGGATTAAGAATAATTCAACAGAGGTAGGTCAATTTTACGCAATTAATGTAGACAATGAAAAGCCGTATAATGTTTATGGAGGTCTTCAAGATAATGGTGTTTGGAAAGGACCTCATAACTCAACTGAAAATAAAAGATGGAACATGAATGGTAAATATCCATGGGAGATGATAATGGGTGGAGATGGAATGGAGGTTCAAATAGATAATAGAGATTCCAATACTGTTTATACAGGTTTTCAATTCGGATTTTATTACCGACTTGAATTAGATAAAGGAAAAAGAAAATTAATTAAGCCAGTTCATGAGCTGGGAGAGTCACCATATCGTTTTAATTGGCAGACACCTATTCTTTTGTCTCCGCATAATCAAGATATTATTTATTTTGGAACAAACCATTTACATAAGTCAGAAAACAAAGGGGATAATTGGCAATTAATTTCCAAAGATCTTACCAATGGAGGTAAAAAGGGAAATGTACCTTATGGAACAATAACCACTATTGCAGAATCATCGATTACAAAAGATCTTTTGTATGTCGGAAGTGATGATGGACTTATACATGTTTCAAAAAATGGAGGAAAAACATGGAAAAATATTTCTCAGAATCTACCTCAAGACATGTGGATTAGTAAAGTGTATCCATCCTCTCATAATGAAAAAGTTATTTATGTTTCTTTAAATGGATATAGATGGGATAACTTTTCTCCTTATCTTTTTAAAAGTGAAAACTATGGAAAAACATGGACTTCAATAAGTTCAAATTTACCAGACTCTCCTATTAATGTTATAATAGAGGATAATATAAACAACAATATTCTTTATGTTGGTAATGATCACGGAGTATACGTATCATTGGATTCTGGAATTAATTGGGAACCATTTAGCAGTGGCTTAACATCTGCAGCAGTTCATGATTTAGTTATTCAAAAAGATGAGAATCATCTATTAGTTGGAACTCATGGAAGATCAATTTATCTTTCAGAAATTGAGAAAGTTCAAAATCTTTCGGATGACATATTAAATTCATCATTACATATTTATCCAATAAAATCAATGAAAAGATCACCTTCTTGGGGAGTTAAAAGAAGCATCTGGAGTGAATCATATGATCCAAACCTTGAGTTTTCAATTTTTTCATCTTCAAAAAAAGATTATCAATTATCAATTATTGACTCTAATGGTAATACTGTTTATAATATTTCAGATAAACTAGATAGAGGGTTAAATTTTATAGACTATAATCTAAAGCATAATCAAAATAATAATGATGATTTTCTAGATAAAGGATCCTATAAGGTTTTAATTATAACTGATAAGGATAATTTAGAAAAGGAATTTCAAATAAAGTAGTTATTTAAGTGTTTATGCACTAATTTTGTTAAATAATTGATGCTGATGAAACTAATGAGTTCCTCTATAGGAAGAAAAATATTAATGGCTCTGTCAGGTCTTTTTCTTGTTGTGTTTTTAACACAACATTTCTTAATCAACATTACATCTGTATTTAGCGAGAATTTATTTAACACTCTTTCTCATTTTATGGGGAATAATCCATTGGTTCAATTTCTTCTCCAGCCAGTTTTGATATTTGGTGTTATTTTTCATTTTGTAATGGGATTTTATTTAGAAATTTTAAATGCTAAATCAAGAACAAAAAATTACTCAAAATATTCTGGAAGCTCAAATGCTTCATGGATTTCAAGAAATATGATTTTTAGCGGAGGTGTAATTCTTCTATTTCTTGTACTTCATTTTATTGACTTTTGGATTCCTGAAATGAATTATAAATATGTTGAAGCTCTTCCTCAAGATCCTAATAGATATTTTGAAGAGCTTGTACATAAATTTGAGAGCCCATTAAGAACATTTATATATTCTATTTCTTTTATTTTTTTAGCATTACATCTTTTACATGGCTTTAGCTCATCATTTAAAACAGTTGGAGTGAATTCTAAATACTATGATTTAATTCAGAAAGCAACTTTTATATTCTCAGTTGCAATTCCATTAGGATTTATTTTTATTGCAATCTTTCATAATCTAACATCATGAGTAAAATAAATTCTAATATACCTAAAGGTCCATTATCTGATAAATGGACAAACCATAAAGGAAGAATTAATTTAGTAAGTCCGTCTAATAAAAGAAATATTGATGTTATTGTTGTAGGTACAGGACTAGCAGGTGCATCAGCTTCTGCTACTTTGGCAGAATTAGGGTATAATGTTAAATCTTTCTGCTTTCAAGATTCTCCAAGAAGGGCTCATTCTATTGCTGCTCAAGGAGGAATTAATGCTTCAAAAAATTATCAAGGAGATGGAGATTCAAATTATCGACTTTTTTATGATACAATAAAAGGTGGAGATTATAGATCAAGAGAAGCTAACGTATTTAGACTTGCAGAGGTTTCAGGAAACATAATAGATCAATGTGTAGCTCAGGGAGTCCCATTTGCCAGAGACTATGGTGGACTTTTAGATAATAGATCTTTTGGAGGTGTTCAAGTTTCTAGAACTTTTTATGCAAAAGGGCAAACTGGTCAACAGCTTTTATTGGGTGCCTACTCAGCCATGAACAGACAAGTGGCCAGAGGTAAAATTAAAATGTACAGTAGACATGAAATGATGGATGTTGTAGTAGTAGATGGAAAGGCCAGAGGTATAATTGCTAGAGACTTAGTTAGTGGTAAGCTTGAAAGACACTCTGCTCATGCTGTAGTTATTGCTTCAGGTGGGTATGGAAATATTTTCTTTCTCTCAACTAACGCTATGGGTAGTAATGTTTCAGCTGCATGGAAGATTCATAAAAAAGGAGCATATTTTGCAAATCCTTGTTTTACTCAAATTCACCCAACATGTATTCCAGTTTCAGGAGATTATCAATCTAAATTGACATTAATGTCAGAATCTCTAAGAAATGATGGAAGGATATGGGTGCCAAAAGAAAAATCTGATGCAGAATTAATTAGAAAAGGAGAGTTGTCTCCACTTGATTTAGCAGAAGAAAAAAGAGACTATTATTTAGAGAGAAGATATCCTGCATTTGGAAATTTAGTCCCTAGAGATATTGCTTCTAGAGCAGCAAAAGAAAGATGTGATAAAGGATTTGGTGTAAATAAAACTGGAGAAGCTGTTTATCTTGATTTTTCTCATGCCATTATAAGATATGGAAAGGAAAAGGCAAAAATTAGTGGGAAAGATCCATCAGACTCTAACGTGGTTTATAATCTTGGGAAAGATGTTGTAAAACAAAAATATGGCAATCTTTTTCAAATGTATGAGAAAATTGTAGATGAAGATCCTTATAAATTTCCAATGAAAATTTATCCAGCAGTTCACTATACAATGGGAGGTGTATGGGTTGATTATAACTTGATGACTACAATACCTGGATGTTTTGCAATTGGAGAGGCAAACTTTTCTGATCACGGAGCTAATAGGCTAGGAGCATCTGCATTAATGCAAGGTCTGGCTGATGGTTATTTTGTTCTTCCTTATACAATAGGCGATTATCTATCTGATGAAATCAGTACTGGTAAAACATCTACTGATTCACCTGAATTTGAAAAAAGTGAAAAGGTAGTAAATGATCAGATTGAGAAATTAATAAACAATAAGGGAAAAAATTCTGTAGATTATTATCACAAGAAATTAGGTAAAATAATGTGGAATAAGTGTGGGATGTCAAGAAATGAAAAAGATTTAAAAACTGCAATAAAAGAAATTCAAGAATTAAGGGCAGACTTCCATAAAAATGTAAAAATACCAGGAAACAAAAATGAATTTAATGAACAACTTGCAAAAGCAACTAGAGTTTCAGATTTTTTAGAATTAGGCGAGTTATTTGCTATTGATGCTTTGGAAAGAAATGAATCTTGTGGTGGGCACTTTAGAGAAGAATTCCAAACTTCTGATGGGGAAGCTATAAGAGATGATGAGAATTTTAAATTTGTCTCAGCCTGGGAATATAATCAAGATCCATCTAAGCCAATTCTTAATAAAGAAGGGTTGGATTATGAGGAAATTGAAATAAAAACAAGATCTTATAAATAATTATGAAAAATATTTTAAACATTCTCCTATTGTTCAGTATTCTGAACATGTATTCACAAAGTGATTTATCTGATAGAAAAATTCCATCAGATATAAATGTTACCACAAATCATTCAACTACAATTCTAGGAAAAAAAGTAAATTATTCTGCCCAGATTGGAACACAGCCTATTTGGGATGCAAATGGTGAAGTGATTGCAACTCTTCATTATACTTATTATAAGAGAACAGATATTGATAATAACACTAACAGACCTTTAGTTTTTTCATTTAATGGTGGCCCTGGTTCAGCTTCTATATGGATGCACATGGGATATACAGGTCCTTATAACTTAAAAATAGATGATGAAGGTAATCCAATTCAGCCATATGGATATAAATCAAATCCTTACTCAATATTAGATGTTGCTGATATTGTTTTTGTAAATCCAATCAATATAGGTTTTTCTAGAATTCTTAAATCTATGACCAAGAAAGAAGCTGCTGACAAGTTCTTTGGAGTTAATCAAGACATTGAATATTTAGCAGAATGGATAAGCACATTTACAACACGAACATCTAGATGGAAATCACCTAAATATCTTGTAGGTGAAAGCTATGGCGGTGTTAGGGTAATGGGTCTAGCTCATGAATTACAGCAAAACCAGTGGCTTTATTTGAATGGAGTTATTTTAGTTTCACCTGCTGATTATGAATACTTTTATTCTGATGGAGATGTAATTCAGTTAGTTGGAGACTTTCCATATTTAAGTGCAACCGCTTGGTACCACCAGAAATTACAAATCGAATATCAGTCATTAGAATTAGAAGAACTCATAAAGATTTCCGAGGAATTTGCCTACAATGAATTGCTTCCAGCGATTGCAAAAGGAGGCTATATAGATAGTGAAACAAAAAACGAAGTAGCAAAAAAGATTGAAAATTTAACTGGGATTAGTTTCGAGGATATAATTGATAACAATTTGAGAATATCACCTTCCTTTTTTTGGAAAGAACTTTTAAGAGATGAAGGTTTTACAATTGGTAGATTAGATTCAAGATATAAGGGAATTGACAGTAATGATTCTGGAGACTATCCTGAGTATTCTCCTGAACTTAGTGCGTGGGATCATGCATTTACACCAGCAATCAATTCTTATATAAAGGAAGTATTAAATTTTGAAACGGACATTAAATATAATACTTGGGCTAGAGGAGAATTATCTGTTAGACCTTGGAATTCAGATAACATTAGAATTAGAAGAAACTTCAGAGAAGCACTTGCTGAAAATCCATTTTTAAATGTTTTAATTCAATCAGGATATTACGATGGTGCAACAACTTTCTCTGCAGCAAAATATACAATGCAACAAGTTGATCCTTCTGGCAAATTAAAAGATAGATTTACATTTAAAGGATATGAAAGTGGACACATGATGTATCTAAGAAGAGAAGACCTAAAAAAATCAAATCAAGACTTAAGAGATTTTATATTGAAGACAATAACAACAAATAAATCTGCAAAATATTAACATGAAACTTTTTCTAAAAATATGGAGACAGTCTAATGTAGACTCTGATGGAAATTTTCAAAATTATGAAATTGAAGATATCACTCCTGACATGTCTTTTCTTGAGATGATGGATGTTCTTAATGAAAAATTGATTGTTGAAGGATTAGATCCTGTAGCTTTTGATCATGATTGTAGAGAAGGTATTTGTGGTAGTTGTTCATTGTTTATTAATGGGAGAGCACATGGTCCTGATACAGGAATTACAACATGTCAACTTCACATGAGAAAATTTAAAGATGGAGACTCTATAGTTATTGAGCCATTTAGAGCAAGTTCTTTCCCTGTTATCAAAGATTTAGTTGTAGATAGAACCTCTTTTGATAGAATTCAACACTCAGGAGGTTACATAAGTATTAATACATCAGGTAATACTCAAGATGCTAACACAATTCCTGTAAGAAAAGAAGATGCAGATAATGCATTTGATGCTGCAACTTGTATTGGATGTGGTGCATGTGTTGCAGCCTGTAAAAATGCATCTGCTATGCTATTTGTTTCTGCAAAGGTTTCACAGTTTTCATATTTACCCCAAGGTAAAGTAGAAGCTAAAGAAAGAGTTCTTAATATGGTTAAACAAATGGATGAAGAAGGTTTTGGAAATTGTACAAATACTGGTGCATGTGAAGTAGAATGTCCAAAGGGTATTTCAATTAAAAATATAGCTAGAATGAATAATGAATACTTAAAGGCTAAATTTTAATTTACTTTGACTCTAATATCATTTGAATAAAAGTTCCAATAGTATCTCTGCCTAACCACCTTCCAACTACAACCATATTATCATCTGGAATAACTACAATATTATTACCTCCAAATCCTGATCCATAGTATACATTAGTAGGTACATTTTTCCAATCTGTTCTAGCATAATCCTCACCATCCTCTGAATTAATCCACCACATATAACCATATTCAGGATTAGTCTTAGAGGGATTGATAGACTTCTTAATCCATTCTTCGGAAATAATTCTTTCATTGTTCCACATACCTTTATTTAGGTATAAAAGTCCAAATCTTGCATGATCTTCTGAATTAATAAATACACCTCCACCATTATGACCTCCACCCGAAACAGACTGAACCATTAAACCGTCAATATTTACCCATGAGTTTTCATAACCATACCATCTCCAACTATTAGAAGCTCCAATAGGATCCATTATATAATTTTTTAGAATAATTGGTAAAGATTTTCTATAAACTTGAAGAAGAGAATATGCCAATACATTAACCCTAACGTCATTATATTTATAATAAGTACCTGGCTCTCTTTGTGATTCTGTTCTCCAATCGTCTATATTCTTTCTTCTATCAGGCCTATCTTCCCAGTGATTAATACCAAAAAGATTTCCATGCCAATCAGACGATTGATTTAGAAGATGTTCCCATGAAATCTTACTATTCATATTACCGTCAAAAGTTTTATCCCATATATAATCAGAAACAATATCCTTTTCAGATTTTATTAAATTCTTATCAATTGCTATTCCAGTAACTGCTGAAAGATAGCTTTTTGTGACACTAAAAGTCATATCAACTCTTTTGGTATCCCCCCATGACGCTATAACATATCCATCTTTAATAATTAGCCCATTTGATTCACCTCTTTTTTTAGTTGGACCTTTAATACTGTGGTATGGTTCGGATGAAAACCCTTTTAATATTTCAACTCTTAAATCCTTATTTCCATTGTTTTGATTTTTAATTACAAAATCAATTGCTTCATTAATTTTTTTTGAATCATATTTAAAAAATTCAGGAGATTTAGTCTCCCAATTTCCTTTAGTTGGAAAGTATGAGTTTTGTGCATTAATATTCAGAAAGAATATAATAGTTAAGATTGATAAAATATTTTTCATTGTTTTAATTTATAGAATCCTTTACAGACAGGGTTTGATTAAGGTTAAAAGTTTCATTAAGATCCCAGTTAGCTCTTACTTCAAGTTCATTTAAAAAATAATAAACACTTTCAGGTTTGATTTTTTTAAGATAATTTCCGGTATCCCATATATCATTATTGTTAGCGTCTTCAATTAATCTGAATGTATATTTTCCAGACCTAACATAGTCAAAGTTATAAGTAGTATCTTGATTTACATTTTTAAACTCTCGAATTATTTCACCATTACTATTAATCATGTGAAGAATAAATTTAGATTCACTATTCCTAATTACATCCAGATAAACATTTCCATAATCTTCCAATGTTTGACTAACTACATTATATTGTAATGTATCATTAGATACGCCTCTAACATCTTTTATTGCTTCAGGCAGTATAAACACTCTATAATTATCAGAAGGTGAGACTTCAAATTCTATATCAATTTGATCTAGATTTTCATTAATTGAAGTAGTGAAAGGAACAATTAAAGAATCAATATCTCTAATTGTTATAAGAGAATCTTCAATGTTTTTCAAAGGAATATTTGATGAGAGTTTAAATGCTTCTTTAAGATGAATAACATTAGCTGTTTTTGGGCTTATGCTTAAAGAATCAATTAGTGTATCTCTTGCTCTGTCAAATTTAATTGTAACAAGCTTAGTTGTATCTTTCTCTATTAAATTAAAGTTAAGAGAATCAAAACTGTTTTTTGATAACCAAAAAATAAGGGTGTCTTTTTCACTTTCTTTAGTATAAGTATACTGAACACTATCAGGTATTGAAGATTCAATTTTAATATTTTTTAAATCAAGTTTTCCATAATATCCAAATCCTATTTTTTCACTGTTAATGAAATGAGGCTTATCCCATATCAAAGTTGTCTCTTCTTTAAATAATTTTAAATTAATGATCGAGTCACGAGGAAGAGTAATTAGTGAGTCAATAAATCCAATCTTGTCATAAAATGGATCAAAGAAGTAGTTGTTGTCAACATCTTTTATTGCTACTATTAAGTATTTTCCTTCCTTAAGATTTTTAAATTGATAATTGGTAGAGTCTAATGAATTTGAAATATAAGTAGGACGATTATTAAAAATTATAGAATCATTAAAAATAGAATCAATCCTGTAAAGATGAATTGAAATATAATCATCAGTTTCTTTATCAAAAGCATCTGATATATTCCCTCTTACATATAAAGAATCTATTGTTTCTCCAGTAGAAAATGTATAACTAAAAAAAGTAAGGGGGTTACCTTCATTGTTATCCTTAATACTATTCCCAAAATTAATTGAATAAGTGGTTTCAGTTTCTAAGCTATCTATAAATTTCAAAAAAACTTTTTTAGTTACACCATTTAGTGGCTTAACTTCATAAGAATTTTTATCAAGAGGTGGGGAAATAATTAGTTGCTCTTCTACTTTATCTAATTTAACATATTCATCAAATGTTAGTCTAATTTCATCAGAGTCAAAGTTTGTCGAATTAATTTTAGGGCTAGAATTAATAAGAACTGGTGGAATACTATCAATTAGCCCTCCAGTAGGAGAACCACGCTTAGCACAACCACTAATTACTACTATTGATAAAACTGTGTATATTAATTTTTTCATTGTATCAATTCATTACAAATTAACGTATTTAAAATAGTAAAAAGAACTATTTTTACAATATACTAATGGATAAAGACGCTCTAAAAAAAATAATATCACACTCAAAAGAATATGGCTTTGTATTTCCATCAAGTGAAATATATGAAGGGCTAAATGCCATTTATGATTATGCTCATAATGGAGCTTTACTCAAAAATAATATTCGAGAATATTGGTGGAAGTCAATGGTTCAGTTAAATGAAAACATTGTTGGTATTGACTCTGCTATTTTTATGCATCCTAAAACTTGGATTGCATCTGGCCATGTTGAAGCGTTTAATGATCCACTTATTGACAATAAAGATTCTAAAAAAAGATATAGGGCAGATGTTTTGATTGAGGATCATATCGAGAAACTTAATTCAAAAATTCAAAAAGAAATATCTAAAGCAGAAAAAAGATTTAAAGAAAAATTTGACAAAAAGCAGTTTGTTGAAACTAATTCGAGAGTATTAGAAATCAGTAAATCTATGGAAGAGGTTAGGGTGAAAATGATTTCTGCATTTGAAAATGATGATTTGGTAGCAGTAAAAAAACTAATTGATGACTTAGAGATTAAATGTCCAATTAGTGGAACATGTAATTGGACAGACGTAAGACAATTTAATTTAATGTTTAATACTAAACTTGGAGCATCTGAGGACTCTAGTATGGATTTATATTTAAGACCTGAGACTGCTCAAGGAATATTTTTAAATTATTTGAGTGTTCAAAAAACTTCTAGAATGAAAATACCATTTGGGATTGCACAAACTGGTAAAGCATTTAGAAACGAAATTGTTGCTCGCCAATTTATTTTTAGAATGAGGGAATTTGAGCAAATGGAAATGCAATATTTTATTAAACCTGGAACTCAAGAAGACTGGTTTAAAAAATGGAAGAAAAACAGACTTGATTGGCATCTTAATTTAGGAATAGATCCTAATTCTTTTAGATATCATGACCATGATAAACTTGCTCATTATGCAGATGCTGCATGTGACATAGAGTTTCTTTTCCCATTTGGATTTAAAGAACTCGAGGGTATTCATTCTAGGACAGACTTTGATCTAAAAAGTCATGAAGAACTCTCTGGAAAAAAACTACAATATTATGATCCAGAACTGGAAAGTAACTACACACCATATGTTCTCGAAACTTCTATAGGTCTTGATAGGATGTTTTTAGCAATTATTTCGAATTCTTTTAAAACTGAATCTTTGGAAGATGGATCATCTAGAAATGTTATGAGTATTCCAAGACCACTAGCTCCAAATAAATTAGCTTTTTTACCATTACTTAAAAAAGACGGTTTACCAGAATATGCTAGAAAGATCATGAAAGAGTTTGTTCATGAAATAAATATAGTTTATGATGAAAAAGATGCTATTGGAAGAAGATATAGAAGACAAGATGCTGTTGGAACCCCTTATTGTATTACTATTGATCATCAAACTTTAGAGAACGATACTTTCACTATAAGAGATAGAGACTCTATGGAGCAAACAAGAATTAATCTTTCACAATTATCAAAAATTGTTGACTCTGAATTAACAATTAAAAGTTTATTAAAAAAGCTGGACAATTGAACATTATAACCTATAATGTAAATGGAATTCGTGCAGCAATGAAAAAAGGTTTTGTAGATTGGCTCATTAAGGAATCTCCTGATGTAATATGCATTCAAGAAACTAAGGCAAACAAAGATCAAGTCGAATTTGATTTAATCGAAAACTTAGGCTATCACACATATTGGTTTTCTGCTCAAAAAAAAGGATATAGTGGAGTGGCAATTTTTTCAAAAACTAAACCTAATCATATTGAATATGGTATAGGTATTGATTACATGGACTATGAAGGAAGATCACTAAGGATAGATTTTGATGAAATTTCTATTATGAGTTTATATCTACCATCAGGAACTAACTTAGATAGACTTGAATTTAAATTTAGATTTATGGATGATTTCAAAGAATATATATACTCTTTGAACAATAAAATTCAAAATTTAGTTATATGTGGTGACTATAATATTTGTCATAATGCAATAGACATTCATGATCCAATAAGAAATAAAAAAGTATCAGGCTTTTTACCTGAAGAAAGAGAATGGTTAGATTCATTTTTTGGAGACAGATTCGTTGACTCATTTAGATTTATTAATAAAAATCCACACCAATATAGTTGGTGGAGTTACAGAGCTAATTCAAGAGCTAATAATAAAGGCTGGAGATTAGATTATAATGTTGTTTCAAAATCTTTGGAGAATAAAATTCAAGATGCTAAAATTTTAAGTGATGTAGTTCATTCAGACCACTGTCCAGTTAAATTAAAACTTAAGATTTAATCTTCAATTAGTTTAAGTGCTTCGTCAATATATGTAAGGACATCTCCTGAAACACCAGGACCTCCAAGATCAATATCTCTTTGCCCTAATCTTGTAATAATTAATTCTTTTTCAGGAATCATAATTACATATTGACCTTGATGTCCACTCATTAATGAAACATTTAAACCTTTATGTTTTTTTAACCAAAGACCAATTCCATATGCATCAAAATCATCGAGGAAAGGTTTCATAGATGATTCTACAAAAGTAGAATCGATAATCTGATTTCCATTCCAGTTACCATAATTTAAATAAAGCTTTCCTAATCTTGAAAAATCACGTGCATTTGAGTGAAAACAGCAAAAAGATTTTATATTTCCTTTCTTTTTACTATCAACTTGCCAATAAGCATCATTATCTGGGTTAATTTTAGACCAAATTTCATTTTCAAAGAATTTATCAGTTTTAATTCCAGAAGCTCTTTCAATTAAAATTGATAAAAGTTGAGTGTTGCCACTAGAGTAATGATTTGTCTCCCCTGGTTTATCAACAATTGGCTGATTTAACATTAATTCTTCAACATCTGAAACAAAATACTGTTTAGCAACAGGGCTAAATGGATCGGAAGTACCTTCATCCCATTTTAATCCAGACGTCATAGTAGCTAGATCAATAATCTTTACTTCACTGGCAAATTCTCCTTTAAGTTCAGGTATGTAATCAATAACTTTATCATCAAGACTATTTATATAACCAAGTTCAAGGGCCTTACCCATCATCATTGAAACAAGAGTTTTTGCCATTGAGAAAGAATTTGATTCCGAAGATGATGAATATCCTTTATAATATTTCTCAGCAATAATTGTATCCTTATGAATAACAACATAGGCTACAGTTCCAAACTCCTTGTTAAGTTCTTCAAATTCATTTGAGAAAGTATCAATTATATTTTCTCTTTCATTCCAAGGAAATTTTTCATCAGTTGATTCGATGGTTTCATAATCAAAATATTTTAAATCATCAATAAAAGTTGTTGTCTCTCCATTTAAATAAACTACACGTATACCTTTTATGAAATAGTTTAGATCAAGTGCATATAGGAGGGAAAATATTATTGCAATAGTTATTGCTAAAATTTTTATTTTTTTCATTTTTTATCAATTTGTGAGTCGACTATTTCAGTGAAAGATTGCTGGGGCTCTAATTCTGGATCTTCTTTCTTTTTTCTATTAATCGATCCCTGAATCATAATAAGCATTGAGGTAATAATAATTACTAAAAGAACTTTTTCATCAACTATATTACTTTTTTGAACATCATAATCAGAAATACTCAAAAATAAAAGTATTGAAATTAAACCTCTTGGTGAAAAGTATAATAGTGGTTTTGAGTCTTCATCATTTATAACAAGAGCTAAATAAAAGTATCTGACTCCATACATTATAAGTAAAACTGTTGCGCCAATAATATATGGCTCAAACTCAACAAAGCTTTCAAGTGGGATAGAGAAACCAAAGAACAAAAAGAAAAATGTCCTAACTAAAAAAGTCGATTCGGCTGTTAGTAAATGGAACTCATGAAGATCAGATTTTCCAACTTTATCTGTTTTTATATATTTTTTTAATTTATCAGGTATCAGATTTGTAAAGTTTGATAGAAAGATTCCAAAAATAAAAATTAATACTAAAGATGGGAGCTTGAAAAAATCTTTACCTATTTCGTATGCAAGTATTAATAAGGCTAAGATGAGAAAAAACTTTACATGATGTTCAATTCTTTGAATAAGTTGAAAAAGAAGATAAGTTATTGCAATTGAAATTATTATTATTAAAAATATCTGACCAATTAAAGTCATTATAGGCTCAATTCCAATAAGTGACTCACCTTTTTCCGCTTGTCTTATTGAATAATAGAAAAACATAATACCAAGTATATCAGAGAATGTAGATTCATAAACTATAAACTCTTTATTTTTAGTTATCAATCCTGTTGCTGAAGGAATAGCAACCGCACTACTGATAATTGATAAAGGAATTGCATAAATTACTGATGTAGGGTATGAAAGTCCTATTACTTTTTCAAAGAAAACACTAACCAGGATTATATTTACAACAAGTATTACTAAAGCTGCTAAAAAACCTTTAGTAATAATTGCCATTTTATCTTTCTTTATTTCTAATTCAATAGCTGCTTCTAGAACGATTAGTATTAAACCTATTGTTCCAAGAACAGGTACCAGATTATCAAGAAATTGAAAATTATCATAACCGTAATAAGATGAGATAAATCTTGCAACTATTCCTGTAAAAACTAAAAGTATTACTGAGGGGAATTTTGTTCTTCTTGCAAAAATATCAAACATATAAGAAAAAATTATCAGTAGGGGAAGGATTATTAAAATTGAACTTACATCCATTTGATTATTTTTTTTCAGATAATGTTAAATGATAAATATCATTTTTATTATGCAATATACTCTGTTATTTTGTTTTTTAATTTAAGACTATTTATCGGATTTTAATCCTTTAATCCAAAGATTTATTACAGATAAATTTATGCCAAATAAATGTTAATTTGTTTTTACATATCACTTTTGAGACTATATTTGCAATTTAGAATCATTTTAAATAAGTAATTATTAAAGCCTCAAAAATAAAATACTTGTTCAGTCTAATGATTATTGGATCAGCTAGTTATAGCCAATCTAATATAGATACTATTTCCAACACAAAATTAGAAGAAGTCGTTGTAACAGCAACTAAAACTCTAAGGCAATTATCAACTCTTCCCATGCCTGCTAAACTCATAACCAAGGATGAAATTGCCAAAAGTAGTTCCGCTAAATTAAGTGATATTCTAGATGATCAACCGGGTATTTTTATTGTCCCAGATTTCGGTGGAGGTAATGGAATTCAAATTCAAGGTCTTGACTCACAATACACCTTGTTATTAATTGATGGCTCCCCAATAATCGGAAGACAATCTGGTACTTTAGATCTTGATAGAATATCTATTGGCAATATAGAACAGATAGAAATTATAAAGGGAAGTTCATCCAGTTTATATGGAACTGATGCGTTAGGAGGAGTTGTTAATCTTATCACATCTAAAACTAAGGATTCTATTTCAGCAGAAGCCAGCTATAAAATTTCAACATTTAATACTAATGATATTTCTGTGAATCTTGGTAAAATTTCACAAAATGGTGATAATCTTAATTTTTATTTTAATTCTTTTGATAGTAATGGTTATGACCTAAATGATGATTCAATTCTTAATACAGTAGAGCCCTATAAAAGTTATACTGGATTTTTACGTTACAATTTTAAAAAAAATAAGTGGTCATATTTTTCTTCAGTTAGAATTTACAATGAAAATCAAAATTTTACGCTTAATGAAAATTCGTATGGAAAAAACATAATAAATGAACTCGGTATAAACACTTCAATTAATTATATAAAAAATAAAAATTATAAATTAATTTTTGAAAACTATTACACTAATTATAAAAATGATGAAGAGTTTAGGCTAAATCAAAATTCAATTGAAGAATCATTTTTTAATCAATCATTATTTAAATCTGAATTAAGATCAATCTATACAATCAACAAAAAAAATACTTTAACTTTTGGTTTAGGTTTTTATAGTGAATTGCTTAAAAGAAATAATTTTTATAGAGAAGAAGTCTCTCAAAATTCTTTTAATTATTTTGTTCAATATGAAGGGTTTATTTTTGAAAACACAAATTATGTTTTTGGAGCTAGATATGATCAATATGACGAATATGAATCAGAGTTTAGTCCAAGATTTGCAATAAGAACTCAAATTAATGATAATATTTCTTCTAAAATCTCTATTGGAAAGGGATTTAAAACACCTGATTACAGACAGCTTTATTTCAACTTTTCAAATTCAATTTCTGGTTACTCAGTAATTGGATTTAATGCAGCTAAAGAAATTATATCTAACCTTCAGAGTCTAGGTCAAATATCAAATCTCATTATTTCTCAGGATGAATTTGAAGGTAAGTTGAAACCTGAAACATCAATAAGCTTCAATTTAGGATTCAATATAAAGACTAATAAGAGTACTGTTTTTGATATTAATTTTTTTAGAAATCAAATATCAAATCTTATAGATTATAAAATAATTGCCTCTAAGGTAAATGGTCAAAGTATTTTTAGTTATTATAATTTAAATAAAGTATATACTCAGGGAATTGAATTTAATTCTACATCTACTGTTTTCAATGATATTGAAATTAGTCTTGGTTATCAATTCCTGGAAGCAAAAGATAATGATTCTAAAAATCAAATTAAAAATGGTGAAGTATTTGCAAGAAGGACTCCATCTTCACCAACTTTTCAAATTAAGCCAAAAGATTATTTTGGACTTTACAATCGTTCAAAACACAATTTTAATTTAAAGATCTCTTATGCTTTTAAAGATTATTTTGATATTTATTTTAAATCAAAATATAGAAGTAAATATGGTCTATCAGACTCTAATGGTAACAACTTATTAGATGACTTTGATGATTTTGTAGAGTCAAATCTCATATCTGATATATCAATTTCTAAAAATTACAAAAATTATATTTTAACATTCGGAGTAGAAAATCTGTTTGATTATACTGATCGTGAAAATATTCCTAATTATCCAGGGAGAATTATTTATTCAAAACTTAACATTACACTATAACCGCAACCAAATTTTTATTATGAAAACAAGCACCTTTATATTATTTTCTTTATTATTAGTTTTCTCTTCTTGTCAAAAAGATGATGAAATTCAACTCTTAGATATTGTGTCTGAAAGATTCGATAATCTTTATGCTCCACAAAATGGCGGAGTAGATCAACGTACTGGTCAATTTGCTCCAATCTCTGGCGAATTCACCAAATTTAATTTTTCAACTGGTCAAGTAACTAATAGCGATTCAGACTGGGATGTTGCATTTAGAGCAACATCAATAATTGTTAATGGTGGAATTTCACTTGGCACAATTGATGAACCTACTAGAAATGGTAACGCCTCTGTATATATAGCTAGCGGTACATTGGCTAGTGTTACTGATGTTGATGTTCAATTGTTAGCCCAAGATACTGAGAGTGGATATGCAATACCAACAGGAGGAGGTAATGGATGGTATACATATCAGGGACCTCCAGTAAATCTTATATCCCCTACACCAGGTAAAATTTTTGTTTTTAAAACAAATGATGGTAAGTATGCAAAAATGGAAATCCTAAGCTATTATAAAAATGCACCTGCCAATCCTGATGCTTATTCTGATGAATCCAAATACTATACATTTAATTATGTCTATCAACCCAACGAGGGAGAACTAGGATTTTAAAAAATATTTCCTTTTTATTTATAATGATTCTAAATAATTATATATATTTGTTATTTAGAATCATTATAAATAACATACAAACCAAATGAAAAAAATATTTCCAACTTTCTTAGTTTTGACTGTTTCTTTTATATCCGCACAGGAGAATCAACAACTTAATAGCTATCAACAACAGTTTCAGAATTTAGCAAATTTAGACTCTGGTTTAACCATTGGTGGATATGGTGAAGTAACATATAATGACTATGATTCTGGTCCATCTGAATTAGATGTTCAAAGATTAGTTATGTTATTTGCATATAAATTTGATGATAGAGTATCGTTCATCACTGAAGTTGAGTACGAACATGTAAAGGAAGTTTACATAGAACAAGCATGGTTAAATTATGCTTTAAATGATAACACAAATCTTAGAGCAGGATTACTTTTAGTACCTATGGGTATTGTAAATGAGTACCATGAACCTACTACCTTTAATGGTGTAGAAAGACCTACACTTGATAATAAAATTGTCCCAACGACTTGGAGAGAAATTGGTATCGGTATTGCAGGAAGGCTGGATAATTTTAACATGAGATATCAAGCTTATATTATGAATGGTCCAGTTTCTTTCAATGGAGCTCATAAATTAAAAGGTACTAATGGACTTCGTTCAGGAAGACAGAAAGGTGCTGAGTCTGTTGGAAGTGATGCAAATCTTTCAACTAGACTTGATTTCTATGGAATTCTCGGATTAAGATTAGGGCTATCATACTATACTGGAAAAACACAAACTATAGATACTTCATCAACTGGATCTCAAGTTGGTTTAAATATGTTCGGCTTTGACGCTAGATATGTTAAAAATAATTTCTCAGCTAGATACCAATATATAAATGCAAACCTTTCTGACACTAATCAATATAACAGAGCATCTGGAAAAGATCTTGGATCTCAAATGGGTGGATATTATATTGAAGCTGCATATAATGTACTTCCAATAGAGGCAAAACAAAGACTTGATCTATTTTTGAGGTATGAAGATTTAAATCAACACAAAGCTGTTGATGGTATTGAAAAAAATCTTGCATTTCATAGAAAAGAATGGACAATTGGTGCTTCATATCATTTATCGAAAGGATCCGTTTTTAAAATGGATTATCAATCTAAAGGAACCGCTGTAAATAACAGTGATGCTAAAGGACAATTTAATATGGGTGTTGGAATATTTTTCTAAATAGTGAAAAAAAATACTTTTCTAATATTAGTTTATTTGTTGATTAACTCATCTTTTGCTTTTTCACAGATTAATAAAAAAGCAGATAAAGAAATCAAAAAAGTCTTTTCAATTGAAAATTATCAGCTGGAAAGAGCCATAAACCAAAACTTTGAAGATTTCTTATCAAAAAGATTACTGTCAATAATTTCAGACAATCAAAAGATTGGCTATGCTTACTTAGGTACTGCCCCAAGCCAAACAAAGTATTTTGATTATTTAGTATTATTTGATGATAATCTTGTTATTCAATCAATCAAAATCTTAGTCTACAGAGAGGACTATGGTGGAGAGATTGGAAGTAAAAGATGGCTTAGTCAATTTAAAGGAAAGAGTTTTATTGAAAGATTTAAATACAGAAAAAATATTGCAGCAATTTCTGGAGCAACAATATCTGTTAATTCTTTAACAGATGCGGTAAATGATATCTTAACCTACCTTACAAGTTTAAAAAATCAAGGAGTAATTTGATATAGTAGTATAATTGCTCTTCTCAATAATTTTCAATAATTTCATAAAAAATCCAAATGAAGTTTTTGAAAAACAAAATGTCTTTGAGGTTGAGAATTTTTATCTCAATGATTTTGTTGGTGTTTACTGCTATTCTTCTTGTTCTAGGTTCTACATATTATCAATATAGAAGTGAATCTGATCAATATAATTCATACAGACAGGAAAGAAAAGAAAGTCAATTAAAAAGACAGATTAACTATATTGTAAAGAAATATGATCTTTCAGGTAATTATGATAAGTGGGTAGATTATACTATTGATTTTGAGGAAATCACTAAAATTCATAGTGTTGAATATTCTATTTTTACAATTGAAGGACACCCTCTCTTTTATTCTTACCTTCCATTAGATGTAATTTCAAACAACTATTCTTTAGATATTGATTTTGCAAACATGTTAGTGTCAAATGAAGAAGGTAAATTTACTTCTGAGAACATTACAGATGTTGGTAAATTCCAATCTTCCTATAGTGTTTTAAAAACTGATGCTGGAGAAAAATATGCAATATTATTCTTTCCCTACTTCCAGGATGTATCATTTGCCGAGAGTGAATTAAATGTTTTCTTAACAACTTTATACCAGATATACTTTATCATGTTGGTAGTTGCAATTGTGCTTGCTTATTTTATTTCCAGATTTGTTACAAGGTCAATTGAAACAATAAGATTAAAAATTGGGCAAACAGGTCTTTTGAAAAAAAATGAAAAGATATATTTAAATAATGCTACTAAAGAAATTGATAGTTTAGTTAATTCGTATAATAAGATGATAGATGATTTGGAAGACAGCGCCCAAAGATTAGCAAAAACTGAGAGAGAACAAGCTTGGCAAGAAATGGCTAAACAGGTTGCACATGAAATTAAAAATCCACTCACACCAATGAGATTAACTGTTCAAAGTTTTCAAAAAAATAATGGTTTGAATTCTGTTGATGAGAAACTTAAACTTAATGATTTTTGTGAAACATTAATTGAACAGATTGATACAATGAGTAATGTAGCTACTGCATTTTCTGATTTTGCAACTCTTCCAAAAACACAGCTTGAAAAAACAGATATAGTAGAAGCAACTAAAAAAGTTGTTGAAATTTTTGAACATAATAAAATTACTCTTGAAACTTCTAATGAAAATATATTTTTAAAATTAGATAAAGCTCAATGGATTAGAGTAATGACTAATCTAATTAAAAATAGTATTCAAGCAATACCTCATGATAGAGAGCCAAATATTGAAGTCATAATAAAAGAATCTTCAAAAAATATTAAGGTAACAGTTTCTGATAATGGACTTGGAGTTTCTAAAAGTAATAGAGAAAAAATATTTGAGCCAAAGTTTACAACTAAATCTGATGGAATGGGATTAGGACTTGGAATTGTAAGAAGTATTATAAACTCACACAGAGGTAAGATATCATATAAATCAAAGAATAAAAAGGGTACTGTTTTTACAATTTCTCTCCCAAAATAACTAACAATATTCGTTGTAGGCTTGAATAAGATTTTGAGAGATAAGATCTGCTTCTCTTCCTTCAATATGATGTCTCTCAACCATGTGAACCAATTCACCATCTTTAAATAAAGCGATAGATGGAGAAGAAGGAGGGAAAGGCAGCATTTCCTCTCTTGCTGTATTTGTTGCTTCAATATCAAAACCAGCAAAGACTGTGCAAATATTATCAGGTTTTATTTTATTGGATAATGACATAATTACTCCTGGTCTTGCATTTCTTGCTGCACAACCACAAACTGAATTAACAACAATCATTGTTGTCCCTTGCTTTGATAATACAGACTTAACTTCTTCTGATGTGGTAAGCTCTGAAAAACCTGATTCAATTAATTCAAGTTTCATTGGTTTTACTATTTCTTCTGGGTACATTCTTTCTATTTTTTTACAAATATATAAAGAAACTAAAAAATAAATCTAGATTAACTTATATTTAGCAATCAATTACTAATCTTTAAGATTGAAAAACAAACAACTAAAATATGACATTGCATATCTTAAGATGGCTGAGGAATGGTCCAAGCTTTCTTACTGTAAAAGAAGACAAGTTGGATCTCTAATTGTTAAAGACAAAATGATTATATCAGATGGATATAATGGGACTCCATCGGGTTTTGAAAATTTTTGTGAAGACGAAGATGGTTATACAAAATGGTATGTTCTTCATGCTGAAGCAAATGCAATTGCTAAAGTCTCAGGTTCTACACAATCCACTAATGGCGCTACTCTATACATTACACTGTCACCATGTAAAGAATGTAGTAAGCTTATTTTTCAATCTGGAATAAGTAGAGTTGTATATTCTAAGAAGTATAAAGATCAATCAGGAATTGAGTTTTTAATAAAGTCTGGTGTAAATGTAGATTTTATTGAAATTTAATTACGATATCTATTTTTAATTCTTTTTGAAATCATTAAAATTAAAATAAGAATAAGAGCACATAATGATAGAATAAAACATATTAGTGCAATTCTATTTTCATCTCCCAAAAAATTATAGACATTTAACTGTGTCAAATTAAATACTACAAGCAAAATTGTTAAAAACAATAATATTTTTTCTAAGTTTTTCATTTTGTTAATACAAACATAAGTCAAAAAAATGTACAAAATATTATTTAGATGGTCATTTTGATACCCATTAACAATTGACATATTGAAATTTTTTTAATTAATATTTAGCATTAAAATTTTTAATAATTTAAAAAAATGAATTAAAAAAAGTTATCCTTTTTTAATGTTAAAAACTTTATGTTAATGTTTCAAATATTCACTTTCAATTATCATTATAATTTTAAATATTTGAAGAAACGAAATTAAGTTAAAATCAAATCTATTAACATGCAGCAAGAACCACTTTTACAAGAAAATAAAGACAGATTTGTCATATTCCCTATTAAGCATCATGATATCTGGGAATGGTATAAAAAATGTGAAGCTAGTTTTTGGACTGCTGAAGAAATTGATCTACATCAAGATTTAAATGATTGGTCTGCAAAATTAAATGATGACGAAAGATATTTTATTAAACACATACTTGCATTTTTTGCTGCTTCAGATGGAATAGTTAATGAAAATTTAGCAGAAAACTTTGTGAATGAAGTTCAATATTCCGAAGCTAAATTTTTCTATGGATTCCAAATCATGATGGAAAATATTCATTCAGAAACTTATTCGTTATTGATTGACACTTATGTGAAAGATGACAAAGAAAAGGATCAGCTTTTTAAAGCTATTGAAAATTTTCCCGCAATTAAGAAAAAAGCAGACTGGGCCCTTAAGTGGATTGAATCAGATTCTTTTGCTGAAAGACTTATAGCATTTGCAGGTGTTGAAGGAATCTTTTTCTCTGGTTCATTTTGTTCAATTTTTTGGTTGAAGAAAAGAGGTTTAATGCCGGGCTTAACATTCTCAAATGAATTAATATCTCGTGATGAAGGAGTACACTGTGATTTTGCAGTCCACCTTCACAACAATCATATGATAAATAAGGTTCCTAAGGAAAGAATTAAAGAAATTTTACTTGATGCACTAAACATAGAAAGAGAATTCATTACAGAGTCTTTACCTGTTAGTTTAATTGGAATGAACGCTAAATTAATGACTCAATATTTAGAGTTTGTTACTGATAGACTATTAGATGAATTTGAGTGTAAAAAAGAATTTAATGTTTCAAATCCATTTGACTTTATGGATATGATTAACCTACAAGGTAAAACTAACTTCTTTGAAAAAAGAGTTGCCGAATATCAGAAAGCAGGTGTTCTTAATAATGATAAAAAAGATGACTCAAAAATAACTTTTGACGACGACTTTTAGGAAATTATCAAACAAGTAATTTTAATTAGTAAAAAGATATAATTTATGTACGTACAAAAAAGGGACGGTAGAAAAGAGCCCATAATGTTTGATAAAATAACTGCTAGAATTAAAAAGCTTTGCTATGGTTTTAATGATCTGGTTGACCCAGTAAGAGTTGCAATGAGAGTAATTGAAGGTCTTTATGATGGTGTAACAACATCGGAATTAGATAATCTCGCTGCAGAAATTGCAGCAACGATGACAACTACTCATCCTGACTACGCTTCATTGGCAGCAAGAATTTCTGTCTCAAACTTACACAAAAACACTCTTAAGTCTTTTTCAGAAACTATGAAAGATTTACATGAATATGTAAATCCAATGACAGGAAAAAAAGCTCCTTTATTATCTGATGAAGTATCAAAGATTATTATGAAAAATGCAGAGTTATTAGATTCAAAAATTATTTACAATAGAGATTTTGGATATGATTACTTTGGATTTAAAACTCTTGAAAGATCATACTTATTAAAAATTAATGGAAAAATTGTAGAGAGACCACAACATATGTTAATGAGAGTCTCTGTTGGAATTCACTTAGATGATATTGACGCTGTCATTGACACTTATGAGTTAATGTCCAAGAAATATTTTACTCATGCAACACCAACCCTTTTCAATGCTGGCACTCCAAAACCTCAAATGTCATCTTGTTTTTTATTAACAATGCAGGATGATAGTATAGACGGAATTTATGACACATTAAAGCAAACTGCAAAAATTTCTCAATCTGCTGGAGGTATTGGTCTTTCAATTCATAATATAAGATCAACAGGATCATACATATCAGGAACTAATGGAACATCTAATGGAATTGTTCCTATGTTGAGAGTTTTTAATGATACAGCTAGGTATGTAGATCAAGGTGGTGGAAAAAGAAAAGGTTCCTTTGCAATTTACATTGAACCATGGCACGCTGATATTTATGATTTTCTTGATTTAAAGAAAAATCATGGTAAAGAAGAAATGAGAGCTAGAGATCTATTCTATGCAATGTGGATGCCTGACTTATTTATGAAGAGAGTTGAAAACAATGAAGAATGGACTTTAATGTGTCCAAACGAGTGTCCAGGTTTATATGATTGTCATGGAGATGAGTTCGATAAATTATATTTAAAATATGAGAAGCAATCCAAAGGCAGAAAATCTATAAAAGCAAGAGAGCTTTGGGAAAAAATTCTAGAATCTCAAATTGAAACTGGAACCCCGTACATGCTATACAAAGATTCTGCAAATAGAAAATCAAACCAGAAAAACTTAGGAACAATTAGATCTTCAAATTTATGTACAGAGATCTTGGAGTATACTTCAGAAGACGAAATAGCTGTTTGTAATCTAGCTTCAATTGCTCTTCCAATGTTTGTTGAAGAGGGTGAATTCAATCACCAAAAATTATATGATGTAACTGTTAGGGTAACTAAAAATCTTAATAAAGTTATTGATAGAAATTATTATCCTGTCAAAGAAGCGGAAAATTCAAACTTTAGACACAGACCTATTGGTCTAGGTGTTCAAGGTTTGGCTGACGCATTTATTTTATTAAGACTTCCATTTACATCTGAGAAAGCAAAAGAATTGAATCAGGAAATTTTTGAAACAATTTATTATGCTGCTTTAAATGCTTCTGTTGAAGAAGCAAAAAAGAATGGGCCATACCAAACTTATGAAGGATCACCAATTTCACAAGGAGAATTCCAACACAATATGTGGGGGGTTCAAGATGAAGATCTAAGTGGTAGATGGGATTGGAAAAAACTAAGAAAGCAAGTTCAAAAAAATGGTGTAAGAAACTCACTTTTAGTTGCACCTATGCCTACAGCTAGCACATCTCAAATACTTGGTAACAATGAATGTTTTGAACCTTACACATCTAATATATATACTAGAAGAGTTTTATCAGGTGAGTTTATAATTGTAAATAAACATTTATTAAATGATCTAGTAGAATTAGGGCTTTGGAATGAGGACATGAAACATGAATTAATGGGAGCAAACGGTTCTATTCAAGATATTGATGGAATCCCTGATGATCTTAAAGAACTATACAAAACCGTATGGGAAATGAGTATGAAGGATATAATTGATATGTCAAGACAAAGAGGTTATTTCATTGATCAATCTCAATCTCTTAACTTATTCATGGAAGGTGCTACTATGTCAAAATTAACATCTATGCACTTCTATGCTTGGAAATCTGGATTAAAAACAGGTATGTATTATCTCAGAACCAAAGCTGCTGTTGATGCTATTAAATTTACTTTGAAGAAGAAAGAAGTTGTATCTCCAGATTCTATTGATCCAGTAGTTGAAGTTGTGAAAGAAGTAGGAGAGATAGAAATAACTAGAACAGAAAAAGCAACCGTAACAAAATCTAAACAAAAACCTGTAGCTGTTGAACCCTTAACACCTGAGGAACTTAAGCAAATATTGTCTCAATCTAAGGAAAATGAAGACGATGATTGTTTAATGTGTGGTTCTTAACAAAAAAATCTACAAAGTAATTTGGGATTTTTTTTGTTAATTAGTTGAATCAAAAGGTTCAGCTGGCTTAACACTTTTATCATATGATAAATAGTAGTCTTCTATAAGACTTGTTAAGCTTTTCATTAGATCTTTAGTTTCTTGTAAAATACTAAAATAGAGTGCAGTATTTTTTGGACTTTTTTCTTCTGAAGTTCTAGTTCTAGAAATTTGAGATTGAATTTTTTCTTCTAACAATCCAATTGTTTTATGCTTAGTTTGATTAATAGTTTCAATTTCATTAAAAGATTTATTTTTAAATGTTAATGAAACAGTTTCAAATAATTCTGACATTACCTCTTCAATTGCTAATAAATCTCTTACTTGATTAAGAGTTAATTTTCTATGATTATTATTAATATGTTTATGACTAATCTTAGAAATATATTCTATTGACTGAGCTATATCTTGAAGCGAACCTAGTAAGTTGATATAAAAATTACTAGCACTAAGGCTAGACTCATCTAAATTCCTTATGAAGAAAAATAATTTATCTTTTAAATTATCAACCTCTTTGGATAGTTTAGCTATTTGATCTTTATTTTTTTTCAATTCAGTTAAATCATGACTGGAAAGTCCTTTGATAACATTATTAAAAATTTTACTAGACCTATTAGTTACTTTTGAAATGTTTTTAGCACTCTCATTTATAACTCCTTGAAGTGAGCTGCTTTCTGCTTGGACTAAAATTTCTTCAACCATATTATCTTTTTCCTTTTTACCTTTTATGTAATTTCTTACTAGTAATAGGATTGCGAAAAATAATAATACTCCAATCATCAATTCACTAATATTAATTAGATAAGCTATTACACCAGCTGCTGTAAATGCAATTAAAGCTGTACCAAACCAACCTGCAATTACATTTAGAACTCCAGCTACTCTATAAACAGCACTTTCACTACCCCATGCTCTATCTGATAGAGAAGTCCCCATAGCTACCATAAAAGTTACATAAGTGGTAGACAAAGGAAGTTTATAAGATGTAGCAAATGAAATTAGAATTCCTGCAACCATTAGGTTCACAGATGCTCTTATTACATCAAAAGAAGGCCTGTTACTTTGTGATATTTTTTTTGTAAAAATTTCAGGAACCTCAAATCTTTTTTCAATCATTTTATTAGCTGAGTCTGGTAAAATTTTTGAAATGATATTAGATAGATTTGTTGCAACTCTTACAATAAATCTTGATAAAAAATTAGCGTTAAATCTTTCTGAAACCTCACCTTGATTTGACAAATCAAGTGATGTTTTAACAACCCTTTGGGCATTCTTAGAGAACCATAATGTAATTACCATAACTACACCAGCTATTACCAATAAAAAGTTTGGGGTTGCAACTTTTGTAGCTAACACTTGCATACTAAACTCATCTGCAACAACTCCAGATGCTATCCATGCTTCATATGATTGCCAAGCTGCAATTGGAACTCCAATGAAATTTACTAGATCATTTCCTGCAAAAGCAAGAGCTAATGCAAATGTTCCAACACCAATAATAACTTTATAGATGTCTACTTTAAAAAAATGTATCAATACATATGAAATAAACGACCAAATAATAGAACTGTAAGCTATAATAGAAATCACATTAGATTCCAAAAAACCTTTAATGGTAATTCCTCCAATTAAGTTAAAACTCTCACTAGCATATGAAGTTCCCTTTATTCCTTTTATTAATATAAAGTATGAAATAGCGGTTAATGCTATACCTCCAAAAACTGCTCCTATCCAATTAGCTTTAGTTTTAAAATCATAAGATAATAGAAGTCTTGAAATCCACTGAACAATTGCTCCTATTGTAAATGCCACAAATACTGACAGTAGAATTCCTAGTATAATTTGTGTAGCCTTTGAAGTATTTATGTAAATAGCTAAATCAGAGAAAGAACCATTATCAACACCAATCTTTATAAGAGCCATTGCTACAGAAGCTCCTAGCAATTCAAACACTATAGAGACTGTAGTTGAGGTTGGCAACCCTATAGTATTAAAGAAATCTAACAATAAAATATCAGTAATCATTACTGCCATGAAGATTATCATAATCTCACTAAACATGAATTCTCCTGGATTGAAAATCCCTTTTCTTGCAACTTCCATCATACCACTTGAGAATACACAACCTATAAATATCCCAATACTTGCTACAATCATTATAGTTTTGAATGATAAAACTTTTGATCCAATTGCAGAATTTAGAAAATTAACAGCATCATTACTTACTCCAACTATAAGATCAGCAAATGCTAATCCAATTAGCGCGATAAGAATTAAAAAATATATACTTTCCATTATAAATTAAAACTTTTTCATTAATCTAAATCGAATTGTGTTTGATGAGTCCCATCCAACTCTATATGTGAAATCTTTAACAGGAAGATCAACTCCAAAGGCTGTATTCATATTCTCCTTATGATTAAATTCTTTTTGAACCCATAAGTTAAATTTTTTAAATTGATAAATTAACTTAGGCTCTATTGTTGCCTGATCTTTTTCTATTTTGTAATGCAAGGATAGAGTGAATGCTAACTTTTTAGAAACTGATAGTTTATTACTATAAGTGAGTCTATTCTCTTTTTTATCAGTTCTATGTCTTATTTCAAAACCAGCATATGAGGTGGAAATGTATGCTTTACCATTTGTGCGAAATTCATAACCAATTTTTTGAGAGTAAGTTGTTGTTGTGACAAAGATTAGAATAAGAAGTATTAAATATTCTCTCATTTTTATGAACTTATTTCCTGCAAATATCAAAAATGATATTCATTCTAGTGTTAAATTAACTTAAAGATTAAGTTATAAAATTTACTTTTTTTTTCCTAAAATCCATAGAGAACCTATTCTTAATCAGTATAATAGCAATAACAATTTTTGGATTTAAACAGAAAAAATTTATACTTTCGCTTTTTAAAACATATATATATGTCCAAGTTTGGTGAATTATTAGATGAAAAGAAACCATTATTACTTGTTTTTTTTAGCGAGTTTGATGAGTTATCCATTTCTCTACACCCAATTTTAAAAGATGTAGCTGCAGCACTTGGAGATAAGGGAAAAGTTATTAAAATTAATACTGAAAAGAATATTAAATTATCTGAAGCTTTGAGAATAAAGGTAATACCAACTTTAATGATTTATAAATTTGGAGAAATGGTTTGGAGACAAAGTGGAGATCAAGATGCCAATACACTTATAAGTTTGATGAAAGATCAACTTAACTAATTTACTCAACCATTTTACTTAGCATCTCTTTGAGATTTTTATCATAATCATTGTGTAACTCAACATCATAAATTTCTATTTGACTAATTAACCTACTATACTGATTAATATCAGATGTTATACCTTCTATATAATAGACTTGCTCATCTTGGTCAATATTTGAGAAAACGGAAACTCTTCGGATCAATTGTTCTTCTATTTTATCTAGAATACTCCTTGAGTATTCTAATTGATTTAACTCTACTAATGATATAATAAAATCGGATAGAGAGATATAAAAATCATATTCTCCATAGATATAATTAAATTTTTCAGAACCTGAAATAAAACTTTTTATTTGTTCTGATAAAATATCTTTTTCACCAGATGCTTTAATTGTTTCAATTAAGTTTCTGAATCTTTCTATGTCTGAGATAATTTCTTCGCCTACATTATATTGATTGAAAATTTCAAGTGAAGAATAATAATTTAATCTATCAGAATATTTAAAAGATAGTTTTTTCACTATTTCCTGAGCCTTATCATCTCTATTAATTTCATAATATCCCTTAACAAAAGGTGTCCAAAGACTATAATATCCATAATAATCTATTGGCATTTTAGAAAAAGCGAGATCTATGATTTCTTCGGCTTGCTCATATTTATCCTCATCAATAAGAACTTCCGATAATCTGGATAAATTGCTTCTAAATGAAATACTATTTTTTCTTGTTTCGGGGTCATGATATATTTTATTACTATTGGAGTTTCCCCATGACCATTCTTTAACAATATTATACATTAAATCTGAATCAATTCTTCCCATTTCATATGGATTAGCATCTATAGAAGTCTTTATAGGAACTAATTTATATACTAGACCATCCAGCTGAAGATAATCTTTCATCCATATGTATTCTGAATCTTCATAACTTCCACCTGTAAAATATATAGGTCTTTCCCATTCATTATTTGCAACAATATCTAACATCATTATTTGATTCTTAGTTAAAATAGATTCAGGTAGATCTATGTCAATAAAATCAACAATTTTATTTCTGTCTTTTTCTTTAACCACTCCGCTTTTGATAACATTTTCTTTATTAACGGGAAGTCTGATTTTGTTAGTTGGATAAAAAACTGTTTCAAGCGCATTTACGGGATAATCAGATATATCTCCCCCAGATTGAGTTATTAAATTTCTATATTTTGTTCTAGGATTATCACTAGCAATCCAATCAACAAAGTCATTAATATCCCATCTAATTGAATCTAGTAAATTCTCATATCTAATATAATCTCTAACACCAAAAGCATACTGGTCATGCTCCATTTGTGATGGAATTGGACTACTTTCATATGCTCTTCTTTTCATTTGATCAATATACCAATCAGTAGCTAAAAGACTAGTATTAATAGTTCTAACATCTGTTCTGAATTCTTCTATTTCTTGTGCATACCAAAGTGAAAAAGTATCATTATCTCCAATCGTAAATATCATTGCATCTTTGTTTTTGTCAATAGATTGCAAGTAAGCTTTTGAAATAGATTGAGCAGTGTACCTTTTAGATCTATCATGATCATCCCAGTTATTAAAGGCCATCAAACAAGGAACAGCAAAGAGACAGATTACATAAAACATTGATTTTGAAATTTTATTTTCAAACTTTTTGAAATAATTCATTAAAGCAGCAAATCCCATACCAATCCAAATAGAAAAAACATAAAAAGATCCAACAAGGGCATAATCTCTTTCTCTAGGTTCAAAAGGACGTTCATTCAAATAAAACTTTAATGCTAACCCTGTAAATAAAAATAGTAGAAGTAAAGTCCAAAAAGATTTTATATCATATTTATAGCAAAACATTAAACCAATTAATCCAAGTAAAAGAGGAAGAAAGTAATATTTGTTTCGCGCTTTATTATTTTCTTGATCTTGACTTAATTCTTTTTGATTACCCAATCTAAGCTCATCAATAAAAGTAATTCCACTTATCCAATTTCCATTAAGTATTGAATATTCACCCTGTACATCATTTTGTCTACCAGCAAAATTCCACAGAAAATATCTCCAATACATATAATTAATTTGATAAGAGAATAAGAAATTTAGATTATCAAAAAGAGTAGGTTTGCTAATCCTTAGATAAGGGCCAAGTGATCTAAAAAAATCATTATAATCTTCTCCAGTTAATTCACCTTGAAGTTCTCTATTTTTAAATTCATTAATACTTTCAACGATTATTTCCTCTGATTTATATCTATCTTGTATCTCGTATTTTAAGGGATTTGTAAAGTTCATATAATTGCTAGCATGGTTTGAACTCCAAAGCCGAGGAATTAATCCTCTATGATTAGAATTAGAATTTATTTCAGAATCCTCCCAATTATTAACAACTTTATATTTATTAGTTAGATAATCTCTTTCATATTTTGGTTTACCGTCAATATAAGGCTCCTTATTATCTTGAGGAGCGTAGATATCTGAAAACATAGGTCCATAAAAAAGATCTGTTTTAGGATACTGCTCAAGTCTATAGTAGGCTAAAAGTGTTCTAGCATCTGATGGAGAATTTTCATTAATTACAGTATTAGCATTAGATCTAATAGGAAGCATTACCCATGATGAAAATCCAATAAAAATAAATAATACAGATAGTATTAAAGTATTTATCTGTAACATACCTTTTGACCTTGTATATTTAAGCGCTTTATAGAATATAAAAACGATTAAAAAAGCTGCAATGATTGTTCCAGAATTAAATGGTAAACCTATTGAGTTGACAAAAAATACTTCAAGTTGACCAAATAATGCTAAAGTAGATGGGAGTAAAAGTTTAAAAATAAATAACAGTATTGATACTGATATTATATTAGCTAATAGAAAATTTTTAAATGTAATTTTTTTATATCTCTTAAAGAAATAAACCATTCCAATAGCAGGTATTGTTAATATAGCCATGAAATGAACCCCAAATGAAAGTCCAATTAAAAAACAGATTAGTAATAACCATTTATCACCTCTTTCGTTTTCAAAATCTTTTTCCCATCTAAGTCCAGCCCAAAATGTAACTGATAAAAAAAGCATAGCTAGAGCATATACCTCTGTTTCAACAGCATTGAACCAAAAACTATCTGAAAAAATAAATGCTAAAGCACCAATTGAAGCACTTAAAATGATATTTATATGATTAGAGAAATCATTCTTTTTAAATATTTTTTTTAGGAATAATGTAGTTGTCCAAAAAAGAAAAAGTATGACAAATGCACTAGACACAACTGATAAAAAATTAACTGCAATAGCAATAGATTCATTATTTGAAGCAAACATTGAAAAAATTGCTCCCATCATTTGAAAAAATGGAGCACCAGGGGGATGGCCAATCTGGAGTTTTGCTGATGTAGAAATATACTCACCAGCATCCCAATAACTGGCTGTAGGCTCAACAGTTAATCCATATGTAATTAGAGCAACTGAAAAAAGAAGCCAACCAATTACATTATTAATTTTTCGAAACTTAGTTTCGGACATATCAATCTATTGTATTAATTATAGAATTTAGGATTGACTACATAAACACATTTAGATAATCTAATTCTAGTTTTTTGAAACTTGAGTTAAAATTAGGTATATCCTCTGAAATAATTGAATTATACTTTTCAAGTTGCACATTAACTTTATCAATCAACTCATCTTTAACTAGAACATCTTGGTCAGTTGGTCCGAAGTCACCACCTCTAAATGCAGAATTCAAGTTACCTAAATTATTAGTTAATTTGACTCCATAATTAAGAGGGTCCTGGTTACTCTGATTTTTAGTTTGATAAAGTTCATTTTCAATTTTATCAATTGATTCTAAAATTGTTTTTGATCTCTCAATGAGGTTGTTTGCAGATTCATTGTCAGCATAATCTGACTGAAACTTATTAAGATCGCTTTTAATTTCTCTTATTTTTTCAATTGCTCTATGGGCTTTGTCTACAACACCATTTATCTCATTTACAAATTCAAATTGAGATTTAATATTATCAATTGTGCCTTCTGAAGTAGGATTTTTAAGAATTGTGAATCCTTGAGTTAACTCAGCATCATTTACTTTTAGTTTAACAATATAATCTCCTGGAACTGCTTTAGCACCTGAAAAATCTGCTCCCCATAAAACCATTTTATCAAGTCTCTTTGCTCCTGGATACTTCATATTCCAAACAAAAGAATTTCCACCTTTCTTAACTTTCATTAAATTATCCTTACTCTTATTTGAAAACTCTTTAATTAGTGATCCATCTTCTAAATGAAAGGATAATTTAACTTCATCATCTTTATCAAAAGCTGGAAGAAAATAGTGAACAATGACTCCATTTGGAAGATTTGTTCCAGCAGTTAATGATTTTCTTCCTCCTGCTCCAGGTATTCTATAGGAGTTTTTTGGCTTGTAAAGCTTTTCCTCATTAATTGAAGCTGATAACTGATGAATAACTGTCAAATCGTCAAGCATCCAAACACTTCTTCCTTGAGTTGCAACTATTAATGAATTATCTTTTATTGTAAGATCAGTTATAGGAACAATAGGTAAATTCTTTTGAAATTTATTCCAACTATTTCCCTTGTCATAAGATATATACATTCCAGTTTCAGTTCCAGTATATAAAATATTTTTATTTGCTTTATCAGACCTTAGAACTCTAGTAAAATGTTCTTCATTAATACCGTTTGTTATAAGTTTCCAACTCTTACCATAATCTTCTGTTAAGTATAAATAAGGTTTAAAATCTCCCAATTTATATCTAGTTCCGGCAATGTATGCTGTTCCTTTATCAAATGATGAAGCATCAATACTATTAATCATTAACCATTCAGGTATTTTCTTAGGAGTAACATTTTCCCATGTTTGTCCACCATCTTTGGTAAGATGAATTAGGCCATCATCACTTCCAACCCACATAAGGCCTTCTTGAATTGGAGATTCGTCAACTGCAAATATAGTTGCATAGTACTCAACTCCAGTATTATCTTGAGTGATTGGCCCTCCCGATGAAACAAGCATAGATTTATCATTTCTTGTTAGATCTGGACTAATTGTTTTCCAACTTTGTCCTTCATTAGTTGAAACATGAACTTGGTTTGAAAAAGTATAAAGCTTTGATGAATCATGTTTGCTAAAAGCAATTGGGAAATTCCATTGGAATCTATATTTCATAGCTTCAGCTCCTTCTCCTAAAGTTGTAATTGGCCAAACATTTATTGTTCTTGATGTTTGTTTTTCATGATTTCTTCTTTCAAGAAATCCTAGGTAACTTCCTCCGTATACAATATCATTATTTTTAGGATCTATTGCTAAATGGCCTGATTCTCCACCTGCTGTGCTTTCCCAGTCATTTTCCCCAATACTATAACCCAGGCTTCTATGTCTAACTCTTTGTGTAGAATTGTCTTGCTGAGCAACATAAATTCTATAAGGAAAAGAATTGTCAGTAGTAACTCTGTAATACTGAGCAGTAGGTTGATTATAATAAGTGCTCCATGTTTGACCTTTATCATAAGAAACTTGAGCACCTCCGTCATCTCCAATAATTAACCTATTATTGTCTTCAGGAGCTATCCATAAATCATGATGATCTCCATGAGGAGCATTACTTGATTTAAATGTCTTACCACCATCATCTGAGTAATGGTAAGCAACATTCATAACATAAACTCCATCAATATCTTGCGTGTCAGCATATATTTTTGAATAGTACCATGCTCTTTGTCTAAGTGATCTACTACTGTTGGTGTATGTCCAATTTTTTCCGCTATCATCTGATCTGTAAACTCCACCTTTTTCTTGATTTTCAACAATTACCCATACTCTTTCTGAATTAACAGGGGATACTGTAACTCCAATTACACCAAGTACTCCTGAAGGAAACCCTGAATTATCGCTAATTTTCTTCCAATTTTCTCCATTGTCTGTACTTTTCCAAAGAGTGGACCCATCTCCACCACTACTTAAGCTATAAGGTGTTCTTTGAACTCTCCAAGTTGAAGCATAAAGAACTCTAGGATTATTAGGATCTAATACAATTTCAAATGCACCAGATAGATTATTTACAAAAAGAACTTTTTTCCAAGAAGCACCTCCATCAATTGATTTATATACTCCTCTTTCATCAGTTGGTTTATAAATATTTCCAAGTACTGCAGCATATACTATATCATTATTATTAGGATCAATTACTATTCTTGGAATATGTCTTGAATTTGGTAAACCAGAATAATTCCATGTTTTACCTGCATCTACACTTTTAAATACTCCATAACCTGAGGACACATTACCTCTAAGTGTTACTTCTCCACCTCCAACATATATAACATTTGGATCATTTTTAGCAACAGCGATTGAACCAACGCTTCCTCCAAAAAAACCATCGGAAATATTATTATATGTATCACCTCCATTTTCCGTTTTCCATACACCACCACCGGTTGCGCCAAAATAAAATAGATTAGGATTGCCAGGAACACCAACAACAGCTGCAGATCTTCCTCCTCTAAAAGGACCTATTTCTCTGTATTCGATAGATTCATGAAGAACTTTATCAAATGAAACAGAATTCTTTTTTAATTTTTTTTGTGAATATAGATTTGTATTAGTCATTAAAATAGCAAATCCAACAATTGTAAAGAGATTAAATATTTTTTTTATTTTCATAATTAATATATTTATGAAACCAAAGTAAAATAAAATATTTGAATATCATAAAGTGTAATTGCAATTATCTAATTAAACAAACTATATGGACACATACGCTAACATATTATTGATTACAATACCTATTTTTTCAGTTTTAATTATAGTTGAAGTTTTATACGGGGTTTGGAAAAAAGATCAAAAGCATTCATATATGGATACTATTTCTAGTTTAAGCTCAGGGTTTACAAATTTGATGGTAGATATTTTAGGTTTAGGTATAATTATATTTTCTTATCCTTTTTTTTATGAAAGATTAAAAATTATAGAATTGGAGGAAAGTGTATTATTTTACTTCATTGCTTTTGTTTGTGTTGACTTTGCTAGTTATTGTCATCACAGATTAAAACATTCAATTAACATTTTTTGGAACATGCATGTAATTCATCATAGTAGCGAAGAGTTTAATCTTGCATGTGCATTAAGACAGAGCATGACAAACAATCTTGGCCTAGGAATTTTATTTTTAATTCCTGCAGCATTATTAGGTGTTCCGCCTAAAATGATAAGTATTTTAGCACCTTTGCATCTTTTTGGACAATTCTGGTATCATACTAGGCATATTGGAAAATTAGGTTGGCTTGAATATATATTAGTTACACCTTCACAACACAGAGTTCACCATGCTATAAACAAAGAATACATAGATAAAAATTTAGCAGCAATTTTCTGTATTTGGGATAGAGCTTTTGGAACATTTCAAGAAGAGTTAGATGATGTGCCATGTGTATATGGAACTCTTAAGCCTGTGAACACATGGAACCCTATACTAATTAATTTTCAACATCTATGGTACTTAATTCAAGACGCTTCGCACACTAATAATTTAGGAGATAAACTTAAATTATGGTTTATGCCTACAGGCTGGAGACCCAAGGATGTTCAGGGGAGATTTCCAAGAAATACAGTTGAAGATGTATATAGCCAAGAAAAATACAAACCCAATTACAATCTTTTACATAAAATATTTATAGGATTTCACTTCTTAGTTTTAGAAGTTATTTTATTTACTTTTTTAAGTTCTTTTGCTGATCTAACAATATTTGATAAATCAGCTTATTTAATTTTTATTTTTTCTACAATTTTTAGCTTTTCATCAATAATGGATGGCTTCAAATGGTCAACTTCATTTGAGTATGTGAGAATAGTAATTGGAATAGCAGTTATAGCATTTCAAGGAGACTTACAATTAACTAATAATCCATCAATTTCAATATTCTTAATTAGCTACCTTGTAATCTCTTTTATTTTAAATTTATTAGTGCAAAAATCTGTTCCAGCTCGTATTTTTCAAGAAATTTCATAAATATATTTTTTAGAATTAAAAATAAATTAAATTTGCAGCTAATTGGCCTATGGTGTAACTGGTAACACGTCTGGTTTTGGTCCAGAAGAGTCTAGGTTCGAGCCCTAGTAGGCCAACAATTTTATTATATCAATAATTTATAATAAATTTGCCCAGCATTTGGATATTTGAGAGGCGACATTTTGTCCCTCTTTTTTTTTAAATAAAGTTAAGTAAATGGAAAATATATCACTATTAGACTCTTTTTCTGAATTCAAAGATGAAAAGTTAATTGACAGAGTAACCTTAATGGTTATACTTGAAGAAGTATTTAGAAATACTCTTACAAGAAAATTTGGTACGGATGAAAATTTCGACATTATTATTAATCCTGATAAAGGTGATCTTGAAATATGGCGAAATAGAATCGTTGTTAAAGATGGAGAAGTAGAAGACCCTAATGCGGAAATCGAATTAAAAGAAGCAGTAAAAATTGAACCTGACTTTGAGGTAGGAGAAGAAGTCTCAGAAGAGTTTAAATTACTTGATTTAGGAAGAAGATCTATACAGTCACTTAGGCAGAATCTTGTAGCCAAAGTTTTTGAGCATGATAGTAATAATACATTTAACCAGTTTAAAGATAGAGTAGGAGAAATATTTACTGCAGAAGTTCATCACGTTAGAGCAAGAGAGGTTATACTTCTGGACGATGATGGAAACGAATTAATTATGCCAAAGGACAAGCAAATTCCAAAAGATTTCTTTAGAAAAGGTGATAATGTAAGAGGTGTGATTGAAAATGTTGAGTTAAGAGGAAACAAACCTAGAATTATCTTCTCAAGAACCTCTCCTTTATTCTTAGAAAAATTATTTGAACAAGAAATTCCTGAAGTTTTTGATGGTTTAATTAGCATTAAAAAAGCTGTTAGAATTCCTGGTGAAAAAGCAAAAGTTGCTGTTGATTCTTATGATGATAGAATAGATCCAGTTGGAGCTTGTGTTGGAATGAAGGGTTCAAGGATTCATGGAATAGTAAGAGAGTTGGGTAATGAAAACATTGATGTTATAAATTACACAAATAATACTCAATTATTTATTACAAGAGCACTTAGTCCTGCAAAAGTGAATTCTTTAAATATCGACGAAGAGAAAAAAACTGTTCAAGTTTATCTTAATCCTGATGAAGTATCAAGAGCTATAGGTAAAGGAGGACACAATATAAGATTAGCTGGGAGGTTAACAGGTTATGAAATCGATGTTTACAGAGAAGGAGCAGAAGAAGATGTTGAGCTTACTGAATTTAAGGATGAAATTGATGCGTGGGTGATTGAAGAGTTTAGAAAAGTTGGATTAGATACAGCAAAGAGTGTTTTAGAACTTAGTGCAGAGGATTTAGTTAAAAGGACTGACCTTGAGGAAGAAACTGTATCTGATGTTCTAAAGGTTTTAAAAGAAGAATTTGAAGACTAAAAAATATATATGCCATCACCAATAAGGTTAAATAAAGTACTTAAAGAACTTAATATATCTCTAGATAGAGCTGTTGAATTTCTTAGTTCAAAAAAAATTGAAATTGAGCCAAGGCCAACCTCAAAAATTGATCAAAATACTTACGACCTTCTTCTTGATGAATTTCAAACTGATAAATCTGATAAGGATAAACTTGAAGAGATTAATACAAAAAAGAGAAAAGAGCTTGAAGCTAAACTAGCTGAAGAAATCAAGGAAGAAGAGTTGAAATCTCAACAAGCAATTAAAAAAGAAGAGTTAAAATCTCAACAAGCAATTGAAAAAGAGGAGTTAAAATCTCAACAAGCAATTGAAAAAGAGGAGTTAAAATCTCAACAAGCAACTGAAAAAGAAGAAACTCCGATTGAAAAAGATAATACAACTAAAAAGGAAGTCTCTGAATCTCCTTCAAAAGTAAAGAAATCTATTGAGGAGGTTAAGGTAAACCCTGATAATCCATCAAAAATTCAAACAAATTTCCAAAAGCTCACTGGTCTAAAGAAAACAGGAGAGGTAATTGATTTAGATTCGATAAAGAAAAAAGAAGAAAAAGTAGAAGAGTCTAAAAAGAAGAGAAGAAAAAGAATTAGTAAAGATGTGTCTAAGCCAAAGGATCTTACAAATAAATTCAATAAGAATAACAAGCAAAGCACTACTAATCTAAAAGTTGAACCTACTAATGATGAAATACAGAAACAAATTAGGGAAACTCTAGAAAAACTACAAGGAAAATCATCTAAGTCTAAGGGAGCTAAATACAGAAAAGATAAAAGAGATCAAAGAAAAATTCAGACCGAAGAAGAAGAAGCCTTACAAGAAAAGGAAAGTAAAATAATTAAGATTACTGAGTTTATAACAGTTGGTGAAATTGCAACTCTTATGGATATAAGTTCAAATGATATAATTTCTACATGTATGAGTTTAGGAATTATGGTAACAATGAACCAAAGATTAGATGCAGAAACTCTATCTGTTGTTGCTGATGAGTTTGGATACGAGCTAGATTTTATTAAAACTGACATTGAGGAAGATCAAGAGGAAGTCGAGGAAGAAGAAGATCCTAAGAATTTAGTAGAACGACCTCCAATAGTAACTGTAATGGGGCATGTAGATCATGGAAAAACATCTCTTCTTGATTTCATAAGGAAATCGTCAGTAACAGAAGGAGAGTCAGGAGGTATTACTCAGCATATTGGTGCTTATTCTGTTGCAGTTAATTCTAAAAAAATAACATTCTTAGATACACCAGGTCATGAGGCATTTACCGCTATGAGAGCCAGAGGTGCTCAAATTACTGATATTGTAATTATTGTAATTGCTGCAGATGATAATATAATGCCTCAAACTAAAGAAGCAATAAGTCACGCTCAAGCAGGGGGTGTTCCAATAATTTTTGCAATAAATAAAGTTGATAAAGAGGGAGCTAATCCTGATAAAGTTAAAGAATCTTTGGCTTCAATGAACCTTGTAGTTGAAGATTGGGGTGGTAAAATTCAGTCCCAAGATATTTCTGCATTAAAGGGTCAAGGTATAGACTCACTTCTGGAAAAAGTTTTACTTGAAGCAGAGATAATGGATTTAAAAGCTAATCCAAATAAGAATTCTTCAGGTTCTGTTTTAGAAGCATATTTAGATAAAGGCAGAGGATATGTTTCGACAATATTAGTTCAAAATGGTTCTTTGAAAATAGGTGATTATTTATTAGCAGGAAAAACAAGTGGAAAGGTTAAGGCAATGTTTGATGAGTCAGGAAACTCTCTTAAGCTTGCTTCGCCATCTACTCCTGTATCTGTTCTTGGTTTGGATGGAGCTCCTCAAGCAGGTGACCCATTTAAAGTTCTAAATGATGAAAAGGAAGCTAAAATGATTGCTTCTAAAAGAACTCAGTTGGGAAGAGAACAAGATGTTAGAACTCAAAAACATTTAACTCTTGACGAAATTGGTAGAAGAATTGCAATTGGAGACTTTAAAGAGCTTAATGTTATAATTAAAGGTGATGTTGATGGTTCTGTTGAGGCTTTAACTGATTCTTTTCAAAATTTATCAACCGAAGAAATTCAGGTTAATATTATATTGAAAGCTGTAGGAGCAATTACAGAATCAGATGTATTGTTAGCTTCAGCTTCTGAAGCAATCATTGTTGGATTTAATGTCAAACCTACACTTAGTGCTAGAAAATTATCTGAAAAAGAACAGATTGATATAAGGTTTTACTCTATAATTTATGATGCAATTAATGATTTAAAGGATGCTATGGAGGGTATGCTTTCACTAGAGATTAAGGAAGAAAGCACAGGAGAGGCAGAAGTTCGAGAGACTTTTAAAATCTCAAGAGTTGGAACTATTGCTGGGTGTATGGTAACTTCAGGGAAAATATTTAGAAACTCAAGCATCAGAGTTGTAAGAGCTGATGAAATGATTTTTGAGGGTAAACTACTTTCATTAAAAAGGTTTAAAGATGACGTTAAAGAGGTAGCTAAAGGATATGATTGTGGTATTCAGGTCAACGAATTTAATGACCTAGTGGAAGGTGATATTATTCAATGTTATCAAGAAATTGAAGTGAAAAGAAAATTATAATTCAGAAAGTTTTATAATAAAAGATCCAGGATATTTTCTTCTAAATCCTTCTAATTTTTGAGATGCAATATTAATGTCCTTGAATTCTCCGATTCTAACTTTATAATTAGGTGTTTCAAATATTAACTCTGATTTAATTTCCTTAAAAGTTTCTTTAAAATCATTTAAAATAGAATCTGCAATTTTGAGACTTCCGAAATATATCTGGATTGTATAATATGTTGATTCAAAAATTCTTTTACTGTAATCTTTCTTTATTTGAAATAATTTTTGAGTAACAGTATCATTATATACAACGCTTTCGTCTTGTGCATTCATAAAAGAATTACTCAAAATAATTAGCACTAATGTTATTGAAAATTTAACTCTTATCATAATTTGTTGTCCCAAATTTACTAAAATGCTTGAATTTATTATTTAGAATCATTATAAATTAAATATTTGTTTATTCTAGAGTTTTAAAAATGACGTTTATGACTTAAATTTGTGCTGTTTTAAAAGTGGTTAAAACTTTGTTTTAGATATCATGTATAAAAATCTTTTCGCCTCCAACTAAATGTTACAGATAAAAAGAATCTTTTTAGTAACACTGCTTTTACCCTCACTAAGCATTTCCCAAGATGCCGACGTTCAAGCTGGAAAAAATTTATTTAATGCAAATTGTGCTGTCTGTCATAAGCTTAATAAAAAAGCTGTTGGTCCAGCACTTAGTGGTGTAACCGAAAAATATGATAAAGATTGGTTATATAGTTGGATAAGAAATGGATCGCAAATGATTAAAGGCGGTGATGCTCAGGCTGTTGCTGTTTGGGAAGAATATAATCGTTCAGTGATGACGAATTATCCTCAGTTTAGTGATGAACAGATTGATAATATTTTAGCTTACACTAACTTTACTCCTCCTGCTCCAACTAATGCTGCTGTAGGTACAACTGAAACAACTAGTCAAGGTTCTAGTGTGTCTATAAACATTATCCTAGCTGTAAGTATAGTAATCTTTACGATTCTTGTAGTAATGTTGTTTTTGGTTCAAAGAACTCTTGTTAAAATTGCTAATGCAAGTGGAGTAAAAATCGAATCAGAACCTAAAAAGAATATCACACCTTTATGGCAGACTGTTATTAATAATCAGTTTTTAATTTTTATAATGGTTGTAGGATTCTTATTATCCAGTGCATATTTTACGTATGGTTATCTCATGCAAATTGGAATTGATCAAGGCTACGCTCCTATTCAGCCAATTCATTATTCCCATAAGATTCATGCTGGTGCTAATCAAATAGAATGTAAGTATTGTCACTCTTCTGCAAGAGTATCAAAACACTCTGGTATACCAGCGTTAAATGTATGTATGAATTGCCATGAATATATTTCAGATTATAATGGTGAGGAAGATTTGGAAAATGGATATACAAAAGACTTCTACACAAACGAGATAAAAAAACTTTATTATGCAGTTGGATGGGATGAAGAAAATCAAGTTTACACAGGAGATACAAAACCCGTAAAATGGGTAAGAATTCATAATCTTCCTGACTTTGTGTATTTCAATCATGCACAACATGCACAAGTAGCTAACATTGAATGTCAAACATGTCATGGGCCTGTAGAGGAAATGGAAGTTATGTATCAATACTCACCATTGACTATGGGCTGGTGTATTGATTGTCACAGGGAAAGCAATGTTAATAAAGACAATGAGTATTATCAAAAAATTCACGATGAGCTTTCAAAAAAATATGGTGTTGAAAAATTAACTGTAGCACAACTTGGTGGAATTGAATGTGCTAAATGTCACTATTAGAATTATGCAGAACAAAAAATTATATTGGAAAGGAATTGAACAACTAGATACTGATAGTTCTATAGTTGAAGGTCTTGAGAATAATGAATTTGTAGAAAAATTACCTGTTAATTCGGATGATGAAAAAAATTCTACAAGAAGAGACTTCTTGAAATATGTAGGTTTTAGTTCAGCTGCTGCTGCTATCGTAGGCTGTGAGGGACCCGTTATAAAATCTGTACCATACGTTGTTCAACCAGAACAAATAATTCCTGGTGTTGCAAATTACTACGCAACTACAATTGCAGATGGTAATGATTTTAGTAGTATACTAGTTAAGACAAGAGAAGGAAGACCAATTAAGATTGAGAGCAATAAAGATGCATCAACTTTTGGTGATGCTAATGCAAGAGTTCATGCTTCTGTTTTATCATTATATGATGCAAATAGAATTCAAGGTCCTAAAATATCAGGAGAGTATACAGATTGGCAATCATTAATTAATTTAGTTAGAGTTAATCTTACAAATTTCTCCAAAAATGATAAGAAAGTTGTTCTCTTAACTCAGACATATCCTAGTCCTACTTCAAAAGAAATAATTAGTGAGTTTTTAGATCAATATCCAAATATATCCCATGTTACTTATGATGCTATTTCAGATTCATCAACTCTAGATGCTTTTGAAAACATATATGGCCTCAGAGCAATGGCAGATTATGATTTTTCAAAAGCAGAAAATATAATTTCTATTGATGCAGATTTTTTATCTGATTGGCAAGGTGGAGGTTATTCATCTGGATATACAATGACAAGGGTTCCTGATAAGTCCAAGAAAAAAACAATGTCTTATCATATTCAGTTTGAATCAAATTTGACTTTAACAGGATCAAATGCTGATGATAGAGTTCCTGCTAGACCTTCTGACTTAAAAAAAATTGTTGCTAGACTTTATTCTAAGATAACAGGTAATGGAGAGGTTAAGGGTTCTTTAAACCCTACAATTGATAAATATGTTGATTCTTGTATTGATAAAATTCTGAAATCTCCTAATAAATCTGTTGTAGTCTCAGGGATAGATGATTCAGATGTTCAAGAATTAATTTTATTAATAAACAAATCTCTAAACTCAGAGGTTATAGATATTAATAATCCAAGATTAATCAAAGAAGGAGATAATAAAAAACTTAATGAGTTTATATCTGACTTAGAATCTGGCAAATTATATGGTGTAATTACTTCAGGTGTAAATCCACTTTATTCTCTTCCAAATACAGATCAAATAAAAGAAGCTTTCAAAAATCTTGAGTTCTCTCTTGTATTTTCTGAAAAAGAAGATGAAACAGCTAAGTCGGCAATGTATATTGCTGCTACGAATAATTATTTGGAGTCATGGGGAGATTATGAGTTAAAAAAAGGAAATTTCTTTTTAGCTCAACCAACTATTAGACCTTTATTTGACACTGTTCAATTTCAAGATTTTTTATTAAAAGTTTTAAACTCTGATTTAAGTTTTTACGATAGAATTAAATCCAATTGGCAGAATAGAATTTTAAGAGGAAAAACTTGGGGTAAATCATTACAAGATGGATATTATAATGATTTTTCAAGTTTAAACTTGAGAGCACAAAAAACTAGAACTAGTATTTCATCACTATATGAAAAGGATTCTGATGAATTTTCTTTAGTTCTATATTCAAAAACTGGAATTGGAGATGGTTCTCAATCTTCTAATCCATGGCTGCAAGAGTTCCCAGATCCAATTTCAAGGGTAACATGGGATAATTACTTAACCGTGTCTGCCGCTGATGCAAAAAAACTTGATTTAAATAATTATAATGTTTCAAATGGAGCATTAAATGGAAATTATGCGATAATTTCTAACTCAAACTCAAAATTAAAAGTTCCTGTATTAATTCAACCAGGTCAAGCTGAAGGTACCGTAGGTTTAGCTTTCGGATATGGAAAGACTGAAGGAATGAATGATGTAATGAAAGTTGGTGTTAATGCATATTCTCTTTATCATAATTTTTCAAATATTCAAAATGTCACAATAACTAAGGTTGAAGGTGATCATGAATTTGCATGTATTCAATTGCACAATACAATGATGGGTAGAGACGAGATTATTAAAGAGACTGATATTACTACATACAATACAAAAGAAAAATCTTTTTGGAATCCTACTGTTTTAGTATCTAAAAATCATATTGAGACTAAAGTAACATCTAACGAAGTAGATATTTGGAGAGAATTTGACAGATCTACAGGTCATCATTTCAATCTGTCGATTGATTTAAATGCATGTAATGGATGTGGTGCTTGTGTTATCGCTTGTCATGCAGAAAATAATGTTCCAGTAGTTGGAAAAGAAGAAGTTAGAAAATCACGAGACATGCATTGGCTAAGAATAGATAGATATTTTTCTTCTGAAGATACTTTTGAGGGCGACGTTAAGTTAAAAGATGAAGCATCTGGTTATAGAGAATATAGAGATACTCAGACTAAGCTAGAAAAGGCAGCTGAGAATCCAAAGGTTGTATTTCAGCCAGTAATGTGTCAGCATTGTAATCATGCTCCATGTGAAACAGTATGTCCAGTTGCTGCAACTTCTCATGGCCGTCAAGGTCAAAATCAAATGGCATATAATAGATGTGTAGGAACTCGATATTGTGCCAATAACTGTCCATATAAAGTAAGAAGATTTAACTGGTTTTCTTATGCTGAAAATGATGAGTTTGACTATAATCTAAATAATGACCTTGGTAGGATGGTTTTAAATCCAGATGTTAATGTTAGAGGGAGGGGAGTTATGGAGAAATGTTCTCTTTGTATACAAATGACTCAGAAAACTATTTTAGATGCAAAAAAAGATGGAAGAAGAGTTAAAGATGGAGAATTCCAAACTGCATGTTCAAATGCATGTAGTGATGGTGCAATCATATTTGGAGATATAAATGATAAAGAAAGTAAAATTTTGGAATTAAATAATAATGATAGAGCTTATAGACTTCTTGAAAGTATTGGAACTAAGCCTAATGTTCTCTATCAAGTTAAAGTTAGAAACAGTAAAAAAGTATAGCATATGTCATCACATTACGAAGCTCCCATAAGGAAACCGTTGATACTTGGAGACAAGAGCTATCATGATGTTTCTAATGATATAGCAAGACCAGTTGAAACTCCTCCAGATAAAGATTGGTGGATAGCCTTCTCAATTGCAATGGCAGCTTTTTTATGGGGATTAGGGTGTATTGCTTATACTCTTGGAACAGGTATTGGAGCTTGGGGTTTAAACAAAACTGTAGGTTGGGCTTGGGATATTACAAACTTTGTTTGGTGGATAGGTATTGGACATGCAGGTACTCTTATTTCAGCAGTATTGCTTCTATTCAGACAAAAATGGAGAATGGGCATTAATAGATCTGCTGAGGCTATGACAATATTCTCTGTAATCCAAGCAGGATTATTTCCTATAATACATATGGGTAGGCCATGGCTTGCTTATTGGATGTTTCCAATCCCTAATCAATTTGGATCATTATGGGTTAACTTTAATTCTCCTTTGCTATGGGACGTTTTCGCAATTTCAACCTATCTAACGGTATCTCTTGTTTTTTGGTGGACGGGATTATTGCCTGACTTTGCCATGATCAGAGACAGAGCTGTAGATCCATTTCGAAAAAAAATATACAGCCTAGTAAGCTTTGGATGGTCAGGTAGAGCAAAAGATTGGCAAAGATTTGAAGAAGTTTCATTAGTTCTTGCAGGCTTAGCTACTCCACTAGTTCTTTCTGTTCATACTATAGTATCTTACGATTTTGCAACCTCAGTAATTCCAGGCTGGCATACAACAATTTTTCCTCCATACTTTGTTGCTGGTGCAATTTTTTCTGGTTTTGCTATGGTTCAAACCCTTTTAATAATTATGAGAAAAGTTTCAAGACTGGAAAGTTATATTACTATTCAGCACATTGAAATGATGAATATTGTTATAATGCTTACAGGATCAATTGTAGGTTGCGCATATATAACTGAATTATTTATTGCTTGGTACTCTGGTGTTGAATACGAACAGTATGCATTTTTAAATAGAGCTACTGGCCCATATTGGTGGGCTTATTTCATGATGATGTCATGTAATGTTGTATCTCCTCAAATAATGTGGGTTAAAAAAATTAGGACTAATATTATATGGTCTTTTGTAATTTCAATTGTTGTGAATGTAGGAATGTGGTTTGAAAGATTTGTTATTATTGTGACTTCTCTTCATAGAGACTATTTACCATCATCATGGACTATGTTCTCGCCAACATTTATTGATATAGGAATATTCATAGGTACTCTAGGATTCTTTTTTGTTTTATTTTTATTGTATGCAAGGAGTTTTCCTGTTGTAGCTCAGGCTGAGATTAAAAGTATTTTAAAATCTTCAGGTGAAAAATATAAAAAATTAAGAGACAAGAAATAATGAGTTCAAAAAGTCTACATGTTTTATTTGATGATGATGATAATCTTTTAGATGCTGTCAAAGAGATTGTTAAAAACAAAATTTATATAAACGAGGTATATACTCCATTTCCTGTTCATGGATTAGATAAAGCAATGAAGTTAAAACCAACAAATATTTCAATAGCTACATTTATTTATGGATGTATTGGTTTTACTGTCTCTATTTTAATGATGAATTATATTATGATTGCTGATTGGCCTCAAGATATTGGGGGTAAGCCAAGCTTTTCATATATAGAAAATATGCCAGCATTTGTGCCTATTATGTTTGAAATGACGGTATTCTTTGCTGCTCATTTAATGGTTATAACTTTTTATTTAAGGAGTAGATTATGGCCGTTCAAAAAGGCTGAAAATCCACACCCTTCTACAACTGACGATAAGTTTTTAATTGATATGGAAACAGGCCCGAATATATCAAAGACAAAAACTATGTTAAAAAAGCTTGGTGCTATATCTGTTGAAGTAATTAATAATGAAGATGATGAAAAATAGTATAATATTATATATTTCTTTAGGTCTATTGCTTACTTCATGTTTTGACCCTTCAAAACCTAATTTTCAATATTTCCCCGACATGTATGAATCACTTGCATATGAAACATATGCTGAAACAAATGCATTTTCTGATGGAATTGAAGCTCAATTACCTCCTGAGGGTTCAATAGCTAGAGGTTGGGATCCTTATGACTATGAAGACTCAAATGCTGGTTATGAATTGGCAAAAAAGCAACTAATGTCTCCTATTGAGGATAATGAACTAAACCTAAGTAAAGGTAAAGAGCTATATGAAATTTATTGTTCTGTTTGTCATGGAGATAAAGGTGACGGAATGGGAATTCTTGCTCAAAGAGAGAAATTTCTTGGGATTCCCGCTTATATAGATAGAGAAATTACTCCTGGAAGTATCTATCATGTATTGATGTATGGAATAAATGCTATGGGATCTCATGCTGGACAAGTTAACGAAGAAGAAAGATGGCAGATAGCCCAATATGTAATAAAATTAAGAGAAGAATCAAAAAAGTAATAAATGATCAAAGATTATAAGTTTTCAAATAAAATAAAAACATTCTCCTTAAGCCTTATTATTATAGGTATTTTGGGAATTTCTTATGGTTTTTACTCTGCTCCAAGTAATGTTGAGGAAGCAAAAGAAATGATAGCAAATATGAGTCATGGATCTGACCACGGAGGAGAATCTGACCACGGAGGAGAATCTGATCACGGAGGAGAATCTGATCACGGAGGAGAATCTGATCACGGAGGAGAATCTGATCACGATAAACACGTTTTTAATCAACTTCATAATAAACCTTGGGCAGCTGTATATGTGCCAGCATTGTTTTTTATGATGATTTCACTTGGTGTTCTTGCATTCTATGCTATTCAGAGAGCTTCTCAAGCAGGGTGGTCTATAGTACTTTACAGAGTAATGGAAGGTATAACAGGATATTTACTGCTAGGTTGTATTACTGTTTTAATAATACTAGGATTTTCAGCACTTGACTTTAATCATTTATTTATTTGGATGGACCCAGAAGTTGTTGCTCACGACAGGATTATTAGAAATAAAGTAGGATATTTAAATATTCCATTTTTCTTTTTAAGAGCTGCAATATATATAACAGGTTGGGTTCTCTACAGAAATATATCTAGAAGACTTTCTCTACAACAAGATAATGATAATGATATAAGCATACACAAAAAGTTATTTAGATTTTCTGCAGGGTTTCTTGTGTTCTTTTTAGTTTCTGAGTCTATGATGTCTTGGGACTGGATAATGTCTATTGATCCACACTGGTTTAGTACTTTATTTGGATGGTATGTTTTTGCCGGTATGTTTGTTTCTGGAATAACAACTATTACATTAATAACTATTTATCTTAAATCTCAAAACTATTTAAACTTTATAAATAACAGTCATATTCATGATTTAGCAAAGTTTATGTTTGGTGTTAGCATTTTTTGGGCTTACTTATGGTTCTCTCAATTTATGCTTATATGGTATTCTAATATTCCAGAAGAGGTAACTTATTTTATAACTAGAATTGAAGATTACAATTTATTGTTTTTTGGCATGGTAGTGTTAAACCTTATATTCCCATTAATTGTTCTTATGAATAGTGATTTTAAGAAAACTAACTTTATTGTAATTTTAACAGGTATTGTAATTATTATTGGTCATTACCTTGATGTTTACAATATGATCATGCCTTCTGCTGTTGGTGACATGTGGTCATTTGGTCCTGCAGAAATAGGTGGATTTTTATTCTTTTTAGGAATATTTATCTACGTAGTATTTAAAGAAATTTCTAAAGCACCAATTCTAGCTAAAGGTGATCCGTATATCGAGGAAAGTAAAACATTTCAATATTATAACTTAGACTAAAATGACATTATTACTTGTTCTAACATCTTTAATTTTAATTTCTATTGCAGTTTGGCAACTAACTAAAATTTTAGAGCTTTCTAAACCTTTAGATTATGAAAATAATGAAATAGCAACTGATAAAGACAATGATATGCAAGGAAAGCTTATGTTTCTTTTCTTGATATTTATTTATGCTCTAACTATTTTCTCTTTCTTCAAATATGGAGATGTAATTCTCCCGGAATCTGCATCTGTTCATGGAGAAAATTATGACAGATTACTTTGGTTTTCATTTTCTATAATATTTTTTGTTCAAACAATTACTCAAGCATTGCTTTACTATTTTGCATTTAAATATAGAGGAAACAAAAAAAGAAAAGCACTATTCTTTGCTGACAGTAATTTTTTGGAAGGTGTGTGGACAATCATTCCAACTATTGCCCTTGCAGGACTAATTCTTTATGGATTGTTTACTTGGGTAGATATTATGACAATTGAGGAAAATGATGAGGCTATAGTTGTTGAATTATATGCTCAACAATTCAATTGGAAAGTCAGATATGCTGGAGAAGATGGTGTTTTAGGTGATGCAAATGTTAGATTTCTTCAAGATTATAATGGAAAAAATTTAGTTGGAATTGATCCAACAGACAGAAATGGAGATGATGATATAGTGGTTCAGGAATTGCACTTACCCGTTGATCGTGAAGTTGTTTTTAGAATAAGATCTCAGGATGTTTTACATTCTGCATTTATGCCTCATTTTAGAGCTCAAATGAACGCAGTTCCTGGAATGATTAATCAATTTGCTTTTATTCCCAACACAACTACTCAGGATATGAGATTAAGACCTGAAATTGTTGAAAAGGTTAGAAAAATAAACAAAATCAGATTTGACAAAAGTGAAGAGTTGGTTGCTAGTGGTGATTTTCCACTTGATCCATATGAATTTGATTTTTTACTTTTATGTAATAAAGTATGTGGTGCGTCACACTACAATATGCAAATGAAAATTATTGTTGAGACAGAAGAAGATTTCAATAAATGGATTGATCAACAAATAACATTTAAAGAATTCGTTCAATAGAGAAAGACTATAGTATGGCACAAAAAAATAACAGAAGATCAAAAATAGTTGGAACTGATATCGAAGTTGATGTTACTGAAAAAAAAGATATTATAATTGAATCTCATGATGAAGATCATGAGCATAATCACCATCATAAGGATACATTTATCACTAAATATATTTTTAGTATTGATCACAAGATGATTTCAAAACAATACCTAATTACAGGATTGATTATGGGTATAGTGGGAATTGCAATGTCTTTACTATTTAGACTTCAGTTAGCATGGCCAGAGGAATCATTTGGTATTTTTGATGTGCTTTTAGGAAAATGGGCTACAGATGGTGTTATGGATCCAAATGTATATTTAGCTTTAGTTACAATTCATGGAACTATAATGGTATTCTTTGTCCTAACAGCTGGACTTAGTGGAACTTTTAGCAATCTATTAATACCGCTTCAGATTGGAGCAAGAGATATGGCCTCTGGATTTTTGAATATGATTTCCTATTGGCTATTTTTTCTTTCATCTGCTATAATGATTGCATCACTTTTTGTTGAAGCAGGTCCTGCAGCTGCAGGGTGGACTATATATCCACCACTAAGTGCTCTTCCTCAAGCTCAACCTGGTTCAGCGGCTGGAATGACACTCTGGTTAGTATCAATGGCCTTATTTATTGCTTCATCCCTTTTAGCTGCTCTAAATTATATCGTTACAGTTCTTAATCTTAGAACAGAAGGAATGACTATGACTAGATTACCTCTAACTATCTGGGCTTTTTTAGTAACTGCTATAATTGGTGTTGTATCCTTTCCAGTTCTCTTATCTGCGGCTCTGTTGCTAATTATGGATAGAAGTTTTGGAACATCTTTTTTCTTATCAGATATATTTATCCAAGGAGAAGTGCTTCACTATCAAGGTGGATCACCTGTACTTTTTGAACATTTATTCTGGTTTTTAGGGCACCCTGAAGTGTATATTGTTCTTTTACCAGCTCTTGGAATAGCATCAGAGGTGATATCTACTAATGCTCGTAAACCAATCTTTGGATATAGGGCTATGGTTGGATCTATACTAGCTATTGCATTTTTATCGACTATAGTTTGGGGACACCATATGTTTATTACAGGTATGAATCCTTTTCTAGGATCCGTATTTACATTTACAACATTATTGATTGCTATACCTTCTGCTGTAAAAGCTTTCAATTATATAACTACTATTTGGAAAGGTAATATTCAATTTAATCCTGGTATGTTGTTTGCTATAGGTCTTGTTTCTACTTTTATATCTGGAGGACTTACCGGTATAATTTTAGGTGACAGCGCCTTAGATATTAACTTACATGACACATATTTTGTAGTTGCTCATTTTCATTTAGTAATGGGGATTTCAGCACTTTATGGATTATTTGCTGGAGTATATCATTGGTATCCTAGAATGTTTGGTAGAATGATGAATAAAAATCTAGGTTATATTCATTTTTGGATAACAGCAATTAGTGCTTATGGAGTATTCTTCCCAATGCACTTTGTTGGAATGGCAGGTTTGCCAAGAAGATATTATACAAATACTAATTTCCCTTATTTTGATGATGTAGCTAATATAAATGTAGTTATTACTTTATTTGCGCTATTAGCTGGCGCAGCTCAACTAGTATTTTTATACAACTTTATTAGTAGCATGTTCTATGGTAAAAAATCTGTAAAGAATCCTTGGAAGTCAAATACACTTGAATGGACAGCTCCAATTAAGCATATGCATGGAAATTGGCCTGGAAAAATTCCACATGTTTTTAGATGGCCTTATGATTATTCAAAACCTGGAGCAAAGGATGACTTTATTCCACAAAATGTACCTCTGAAAAAGGGAGAAAAAGAGCTTCAACATTAAATTATATCTATACCTTCAATTTCACAATTAGTGTATATTTGAAGTAATGGATATCAATCAGGAAAGAGACAATGATTTTGATAAAGCACTAAGACCTCTTAGCTTCAATGATTTTATAGGTCAACAACCTATAATTAGTAATCTAAAAATATTTGTTGAAGCCTCTAATCAAAGAGAAGATGCTTTAGATCATACGTTATTTCATGGACCACCTGGATTAGGAAAAACTACTTTAGCTCACATTTTAGCTAATGAATTAAAAGTTGGTTTAAAAGTAACTTCAGGTCCTGTAATTGATAAACCTGGAGACCTTGCAGGTCTTCTCACAAATCTTGAAGAGAGAGACATACTATTTATAGATGAAATTCATAGACTAAGCCCGATTATCGAAGAATATCTTTATTCAGCAATGGAAGATTATAAAATTGATATAATGATTGAATCTGGTCCAAATGCAAGAACTGTTCAGTTAAACTTAAATCCATTTACTCTTGTTGGCGCTACAACTAGATCAGGATTTTTAACAAACCCAATGAGAGAAAGGTTTGCAATATCTAATAGGCTTGAACATTATGATGATAAATTATTATCTGAAATTGTAGAGAGAAGTTCAGATATTTTAAAATTAGAAATTGATAAGAAATCTTGCTTTGAAATAGCTCGAAGAAGTCGAGGTACTCCAAGAATTTCAAACTCTCTATTAAGAAGAGTAAGAGATTTCGCTCAAATAAAAAGTAATGGTAAAATTGATTTAGAAATTACAAAATTTGCACTAAGCTCACTTAATGTTGATAAGAACGGATTAGACCAAATGGATAATAAAATATTAAAGACAATAATTGATAATTATAATGGAGGCCCTGTTGGTATATCAACTCTTGCAACTTCATTATCTGAAAACACAGAAACTATCGAGGAGGTTTATGAACCATTCCTTGTTCAACAAGGTTTTATAATAAGAACTCCTAGGGGAAGACAAGTTACAGATAAAGGGTATAATCACTTGGGAAGAAATAAAAATAATCAGAATAATTTATTTAATTAATAATTTATATTTGATTATAATTCATCTTTATGGAAAAGAATAGAGAAAGGAGAGAGTCATTAGTTTATCATGCTAAGCCTAAACCAGGAAAAATTGAAGTTGTACCAACAAAAAAATATAATTCACAAAGAGATCTGGCTATTGCATATTCTCCTGGAGTTGCCATTCCATGTCAAGAAATTGAAAAGGAACCATCTAATGTATATAAGTATACAAATAAATCAAATTTAGTTGCAGTTATAACAAATGGAACAGCAGTACTTGGTCTAGGAGATATTGGTCCTAATGCTTCAAAACCTGTTATGGAAGGTAAGGCTCTTTTATTTAAAATTTTTGCTGATATTGATGTTTTTGATATTGAAATAAACGAAAAAGATCCTGATAAATTTATTGAAGTAGTCAAATCGATCTCAACAACTTTTGGTGGAATAAATCTTGAAGATATAAAAGCACCAGAAGCCTTTAAAATCGAGAAAGAACTAGTAGATCAACTTGACATCCCAGTTATGCATGATGATCAACATGGAACTGCAATTATATCTGCAGCAGCTCTTTTAAATGCTCTTGAACTTGTAGATAAAAATATTGAAGATGTTGAAATTGTTGTTTCAGGTGCAGGAGCTGCAGCAATTGCATGTGCTAAGTTATACTTATCATTTGGAGCAAAACTTAAAAATATTGTAATGACTGACAGCAAAGGCGTCATTAATAATTCAAGAGATGGTCTAACCAAAGAAAAGAAGTTTTTTGCCACAAATAGAGAGATTAAAACTCTTGAAGAGGCTATGGTTAGGTCTGATGTATTTATAGGTCTATCAAGGGCTAATATTGTAACAGAAAAAATGCTTAAGACTATGTCTAGAGACCCAATAGTTTTTGCTATGGCTAATCCTGATCCTGAGATTAATTATTATAAAGCAATGTCTGCTCGAGAGGATATAATATTTGCTACAGGTAGATCGGATTTTCCAAATCAAGTGAATAATGTCCTAGGATTTCCATTTATTTTTAGAGGTGCTCTAGATGTAAGAGCTACCAAAATTAATGAGGAAATGAAAAAAGCTGCTGTAATTGCTTTAGCAGAACTAGCTAAAAAACCAGTTCCAGAGCAAGTTAATATAGCATACGATGAGACAAAGCTAAATTTTGGTAAAGATTATATTATACCTAAACCTTTTGACCCAAGATTAATATCTGAAATTCCTCCTGCTGTTGCTAAAGCTGCAATTGATTCAGGAGTAGCTCAAGAACCAATCACAGATTGGGATAAATACACTCAGATACTTGATGAAAGATTAGGAAATAATCAAAAATTAATAAGAATTATTCATAGAAGAGCCAGAAAGGTAAAAGAGAAAAAACTTGTGTTTACAGAAGCAGATCATTTAGATGTTTTAAAAGCTGCTCAAATTTGCTATGAGGAAAAAATAGCTGAGCCTATTTTGTTAGGTGGGAAAAAAATAATTCAAGAATTGATGGAATCTCTTGATTTCAATGAGGATTTACAAATTATTGATCCTACTGATAAGATAAATAATGATCTAATTGATAAATACTCTCAAATCTTATTTAAAAAACTTAGAAGAAAAGGTAAAACTCTGGATGACGTAAAGAGACTTTTAAGGGGTAGAGATTATTTTGGATCTATGATGGTTGAGAATGGAGATGCAGACTGTATGTTATCTGGATACTCGAAAAGTTATCCTTCAGTTTTCATCCCAATAATTAACTCAATAGGAAAGTCTCCAGATGTTGAGAAGGTTGCAGCAACAAACTTAATGATAACAAAACAAGGTCCATTATTCTGCTCAGATACTTCTTTAAATATAAATCCTTCTTATAAAGAAATTGCAAAAATCGCTATTAACACTGCTAAGATTGTGAATATGTTTGGAATTAAGCCAGTAATAGCTATTCTTTCATATTCTAACTTTGGATCTTCAAATTTTGATGAAGCAAAAAAAATATCAAAAGCAGTTAAAATTCTCCATGATAACAATCCTGAACTAGTAGTAGACGGGCCAATACAATCAGATTTTGCACTTAATAGAGAAATGTTGAAAAACAGATTTCCATTTTCCATTTTAAATGGAAAAAAAGTTAACACGTTTATATTTCCAAATCTTGATTCAGCAAATATTACATATAAGACCATTAAAGAACTAGATAATGCAGTATCTGTCGGTCCTATTCTTATTGGTCTAAATCAACCAATCCATATTCTTCAATTAGGGGCATCAGTTGATGAAATTGTAAATATGTCTGCAATAGCCGTTATTGATGCTAGTCAAAGAAATATTAAGAAAAAATGATAACCTATATAAAAGGAAGATTAATAGAAAAATCACCAACAAAAATTATCGTTGAATCTAATGGAATAGGCTATGAAATTAATATATCATTAAATACTTATGAAAAAATTCCAGATGATGAGAATATTAAAATTTTTACTTATCTACAAAGAAAAGAAGATTCTGATATTTTGTTTGGTTTTAGTTCTCAAAGTGAAAGATCTATTTTTCAACAACTAATTTCAATCTCCGGAATTGGTCCAAGCACTGCAAGGACAATTTTATCCTCTATATCTCCTTCAGAGATGCAAGAAGCAGTATGGGCAGAAGATGTTGATAGGATAAAATCTATTAAAGGAATTGGTCTAAAGACAGCTCAAAGATTGATAATAGAATTGAAGGATAAAGTTGAATTATTCGACAAAAAAGATATAGATTTATCCTCCGAAAATCTAGATATTAAAAAGGAAGCCTTACTTGCTCTTTCTGTGTTAGGTTTCAGTAAATCTAAATCAGAAACAATTGTAAGTAAAGTATATTTTGAAAACAAAGATATAGAGCTACAAGAATTAATTAAGAGATCATTAAATAAATTATAATCATGAACATTCCAGAAGAATTAAAATATACAGAGGAACATGAATGGGTAAAAATTCAGGATAATATAGCCACAGTTGGAATAACAGATTTTGCTCAGGGAGAACTTGGTGATATTGTATACCTAGAAATAGATACTTTAGATAGTGAAATTGCTCTAAATGAAGTATTTGGAACAGTTGAAGCTGTTAAAACAGTTTCAGATTTATTTATGCCTGTTGGAGGAAAAGTAATAGAAACAAATTCTAATTTAGAAGATAAGCCAGAATTAGTAAATGACGATCCTTATGGAGAGGGTTGGATAATTAAAATTAATATTTCAGATCTTTCAGAAACAGAGAGTTTACTTAGCCCTCAGGATTATAAAAATCTTATTGATAGTTAAAAAAATATAAAGAGTAGGTTAACTATATGAAATAATTATTATTTTTTATAGATTAGCACTTTAAATCTTGATTCATGCAATTAAAGAAAAATCCAAACGCTGACTTAAATAAAGATAGAAACCTATACTTTGTTATTGGTTTGACTCTTGTATTAGGTCTTACTTGGGGTGCAGTTGAGTATAAATCATATGAAAGAACATTTGATTCTTTAAACGGTGATATGCTGGTAGATGATGAAGAGGATGTCCCTATAACAGAGCAGTTAAAAACTCCTCCACCTCCACCTCCACCTCCACCTCCTGCTCCAGAAGTGATTGAGATTGTAGAGGATGAAGAAGAAGTTGAGGAAACTGTGATTGAATCAACAGAGTCAGATGAAGAAATGGTAATTGAAGATATTGTTGTAGAAGATGACTTTGATGATATTGAAGTTCCATTTGCAGTTATCGAGGATGTTCCAATTTTTCCTGGATGTGAATCTGTTTCTAAATCTCAAAGAAGAGCTTGTTTCCAAGAACAAATGAATAAGCATATTAGAAAAAACTTTAGGTATCCTGATATTGCTCAAGAGATGGGTATTCAAGGTAGGGTATATGTTAATTTTATAATATCTAGGGACGGATCAATTACTAATATACGTATGAGAGGTCCAGATAAAAATCTTGAGAATGAAGCAGCTAGAATTATTGGTAGACTACCCAGAATGACTCCTGGTAGACAAAGAGGTGTTCCTGTTAAAGTTCCATTTAGTATTCCAATCACTTTCAGACTTCAATAAAGGATATTTCTCAATTAATAATTAATGTCTGATACTTTAAATATAAAGCAAAGGTCTTTATTTTCTGAAATTCTAATTCTAATTAAACATAGGCTGTCCTTAAGTGTAGTCTTTTCCTCTGTTGCATCTTATTTGATTGCTTTTGAAGTGTTTTCATTGTATACACTTATGCTTTTAATTTTTGGAGGTTTTTTTGTAGTAGGTGCATCTAATGGCTTTAATCAAATTATTGAAAGAAAAAGAGATGCTTTAATGATTAGAACACAAAACCGTCCCCTTCCGACCGGAGGTCTAAGTGTAAGTCAAGCTATTTTAGTCTGTGTCATTCTGAGTTTTTTAGGTTTATTTATTTTATATATTATAAACTTTAGAACTGCCTTCTTTGGATTCATATCAATGATAATATATCTAGCTTTGTACACACCACTAAAGCCAATTACTCCATTATCTGTATTCTTTGGTGCAATTCCTGGTGCAATTCCTTTCATGTTAGGTTGGGTGGCAGTTACTAATAAATTTTCTATAGAGACGGGTATTTTATTTATGATTCAATTTTTTTGGCAGTTCCCTCACTTTTGGGCTATTGGATGGGTATCACATGATGATTATTTAAAAGGTGGATTTAAGATGTTACCATCTGGTAAAAGAGATAATTCAACTGCATTTCAAATTGTATTCTATACTATTTGGATGATTTTAATTTCTACTCTTCCTTACTTTAGCTTTACCGGTGATTTGTCAATTGGCTTATATTCATTAGTCTTAATTTTAGCTTCAGGTCTCTTTATGTTATTTCAGGCTATAAGATTAATGAAGTATAAGGATAAACAAAATGCTATAAGACTTATGTATACAAGTATTTTTTATTTAAGTTTTATTCAAATTATATTTGTTCTAGATAAATTTCTTTCATAATGAGTATTTCAGATTCACTTGAGGTAAAAAATAATAAAGCCAAAAAAATGATGTTATGGTTTGGGCTTATAAGCATTACCATGACTTTTGCCGGCTTAACAAGTGCTTTTATAGTTAGTAGTTCTAGGCCAGATTGGTTAGACTCTTTTTCTCTTCCTGTTTGGTTTACAATAAGCACTATCTCAATCGCGCTAAGTAGTTTATTCTTTCAACTTGCAAAATATAGATTAGATCAATATGTAAGAGTTTCTCTTTCAGATAACATCAATATTTTTTTACATAGGAATAATGTTAATCTTTTTCTTGGACTAACTATTCTAATGGCTATTGTTTTTATAGTTGCTCAGTTTTTAGGTTTTGGAGATATTATTTCTCAAGGTTATTATTTTACTGGTCCTGAAAGTTCTATTACAACTTCATATGTGTATATTTTAGTATTCTTACATCTTGCTCACTTGTTTGCTGGAATAATTGTTTTAACTGTTGTCACTACTAAGTTTAACAGGCAAAAATATGAGAAGAATAAGTTAGGTTTTGAAATGGCATTAATATTTTGGCATTTTCTTGGCGCATTATGGATATATTTATTCTTTTTTATTAAATACTTCAGTTAAAAATTAATAAATTTGTATTCAAAATTGCCCTAGATGCAAGCATCTACATTAACAACAAAACAAAATTCATGGGGAGGAGGAACTAAGCCGCTTGATGCAGCCTATGGTAAACTAATGATGTGGTTTTTCATTGTCTCAGATGCTCTTACCTTTTCTGGTTTTCTTGTTTCTTACGGTTTCTCAAGATTTAAAAATATTGATTCTTGGCCAATAGCAGATGAAGTTTTTACTCACTTCCCATTTTTGCACGGTATAGATGCTCCAATGTATTATGTAGCACTGATGACATTTGTATTAATTTTTTCTTCTGTTACTATGGTTTTAGCAGTTGATGCTGGTCATAATAATAATAAAAATCGCGTTGCCTTTTATATGCTTTTAACTATAATTGGAGGTGCAATTTTCGTTGGTTCACAGGCTTGGGAGTGGAAGAATTTTATAAAAGGAGAGTATGGTGCTGTTGAAATTCAAAATGGAGAAATTTTACAATTTTATAATCTTGAAGAAGGAAAAAGGATTCCTATTGATGAGTTTGCAATTTCTTCAACTCAAGATAGAGTGACTCATGACGACAATGTTGGTATTTGGTATGAAAGTGAATCAAAATTACCTGAAATTACTCTTGATGAAGTTATGACAGGGTTTAATAATGATATTGATTTAACGGTAAGACTTGAAGCTTTAGATGCAAGTGGTCATAAAATAATTCTAAGTCGAGAAGAAGCAGAGATTAAACTTGCTTCTGCTACCAGGGTTGTTAAAGGTGCTAATCTAATTCGTAATGAGTATGGGAATCCTCTCTTTGCAGATTTCTTCTTCTTCATTACTGGGTTTCATGGTTTTCACGTTTTTTCAGGTGTTATTATCAATATCATAATTTTCATCAATGTGCTTCTTGGAACATATGAAAAAAGAGGTCATTATGATATGGTTGAGAAAGTTGGTCTTTATTGGCACTTTGTTGACTTAGTATGGGTTTTTGTATTCACATTTTTCTATTTAGTTTAAGCTATGGCAGATCACAATCATAAATTAGAAATTTTTAGAGGACGATTAAAGTTTAAGTCTAATGTTCAAAAGATTTGGGGTGTTCTTATATTTTTATCAATAGTGACTGTTATTGAGGTAGCCTTAGGTATAAGTAAACCTAAAATACTATTAAACTATTTTTTAGGTATCAAACTTATAAACTGGCTGTTTATTATCATGACTTTAATTAAGGCTTATTATATAACATGGGATTTTATGCATGTCCGTGATGAAAAAGCTTTTTTAAAAAACACAATTGTTGTTCCTCTTTTAATACTTATTCCATTCTTACTTTTTATTTTATTGATAGAAGGGTCATATATTTTTGATGTTATGCTAGATGGCTTAAAGACCTGGAAAATTTAATGAGTAAAGATTTTAAAAAGTATCTGATACTAGCATTTCTGTTTTTCTTTCCAATATTTTTTTATGTGTTTCTATCTACAGGTATAAATAATTTTGCAAAACTGCCAGTATTAACTGAAAAAGTTATGGATATAAAAGATATTGAAGGAAACAAACTTCAAGCATCTTTTAAAGATAAAATTTCAATAGTTGCTTTTTGGGGTGGAGATATTAATAATAAAAAATCTGAGGCATTAAATTTAAATCAAAAAATTTATAAAAGATTTTATGAGTTTCAAGATTTCCAATTTGTAATAATGCATAACAAAAATGAATCTGAAGCAATAGAAAATTTAAAAAGTGAATTAGTCAGTGGAGTAGGTGTCGATTTGAAAAAATGGAAATTTATTCCAACTACTCAATCAAATATTAAATTGATTTTTGAAAGTTTTAATACTAATCTTGAACTAGATAATAACTTCAGCACTCCTTATGTTTTTATAGTTGATAGAGCACTTAGTCTTAGAGGAAGAGATGATGATGAAGACATTGGAATGCTTTATGGTTTTAATTCTCAATCGGTTGCAGATATCAACAATAAAATGGTAGATGATGTTAAGATTATACTTGCAGAATATAGGTTAGCATTAAAGAAAAATGACTCTCTATTTAATGAATAATAAAATAAAATATATTGGCTTATCTATCATCATAATTCTTTTTGGAATTTTTTCTTTACCAAAAATTTATGAAAGAATACTTAATTCAGATATTAAAGATTCTAATAGACTTAATACTAATGAAAGGCTATCATATTTAACAATTTCAAAGGAAAAAAGAAAAGCGCCTGAATTTCTGTTAACCAATCAAGATTCATTATTAATATCAAATGATGATATGTTAGGTAAGGTATATGTGCTTGAATTTTTCTTTACTAGATGTCCTGATATTTGTATTGAAATGAATCAAAACATGAAATTATTAGATGAAAAATTTGGAGACTCAAATGATTTTGGAATTGTTTCAATAACCATTGATCCTAAAAATGATACTCCATCTTCTCTAAAAAAATATTCTGAAGCACTAGACATTCAATCACAAAACTGGCATTTTTTAACAGGAGAAGAAGATTATATATATGATTTAGCTAATAATGGATTTAATATTTATGCAAATCAAAATTCAAACTTTGCAGGAGGTTTTGAGCATCAAGGCTATTTTGCACTTATTGATAAAGATGGGTATATTCGATCTAGAAAAGACAACTTCGGAAATCCTATAATGTATTATCTAGGCATAAATGATATGAATGCTAGTCAACAAGGAATTGAGATGTTAAGCTATGATATAAAAAAATTAATTGATGAATAAAATTGGAAATTCTGATCAAAGGTTGAAATATAAATCTTTAATAATTATTGTTTCAATAGTTATTCCTCTAGTAGTTGCCATTCTCTTCAATATAAGAATAACATCACTTCCTCCTTTAACTTTTTTACCACCTATTTACGCTTCAATAAATGGCTTGACAGCTTTACTATTAGTTGCTGCTCTTTATAGTATAAAGAATAAAAAAATCAATCAACATAAAATATTGATGAAGATTTCAATATTCTTATCGTTAGTATTCTTGGTTATGTATATACTTTATCATATGACTACAGATCCAACTCCATATGGAGGAGAAGGATTTATGAAATATTTATATTTTTTTATTTTAATAACTCATATAATACTATCTATATTTATTGTCCCTATGGTGCTTATCACATATGTAAGGGCTATTTCTAATATGTTTGATAAGCATAAAAAAATTGCTAGAATTACATTTCCTATATGGCTATATATTGCTGTTACAGGCGTTGTAGTTTATCTTATGATTTCACCTTATTACGTGCATTAATGAATAAATACTACTTATTTATTTTCTTATTTTTCTTTATGACTTTTGATCTTCAGTCACAATGTTCAATGCTTAGTGCTATTATGGAAACTGACCAGGGCTATGAATCAGCTAAGGGATTGAATAGAGGGATCATCTATTTGATGTCTATTCCATATATATTAATAGGATTGATCATTTGGAAAATATATAAAACTAATAAAGCAGAATAATTTTTTTATAATAATTTGGTTTATATTATAAACTAGTTTACATTTGCATAAAAAAAGATGACAAATTCAGATCAGATAAAAATTATTAATGATACTATTAATAAGACAAGGACTAATCTTAAACCTTTAAGTTTTAATTTAATTTTCTGGGGAATATTTATAAATATAATGAGCTTGATTCATTATGTTTTTCCAGAATTTATTCAACAAACAAATTATTCTTCAGCAATATATTGGATACTTTTTCCTATGTTAGGCATGATTTATATGACCCGTTGGAATATAAAAAAACATACAGAGATTGGATATTCAACTACATTAAATAGAGCTATTAAAATTATATGGAAAGTATTTGGCTTTGGATGGCTAATGATAATACTTGTTTCTATGTATGAAGGAATTAATCCAGTTTCAGATATTTTATTTCTCTTAGGTCTTGTTATTACTATGACTGGAATGATTATTAAATTTAAACCCTTAACAATAGGCGGTATGGTTTTATTTGTTTTCATTTTCAAATTGAATCAAAATCCTGATCAAAATTTTTTAATAGTTAATATGATAGGAGTAACCCTTGGATTATTGATCCCAGGAATTATGCTTAATAGAATGAAAACTAATGAATAAAGATATTGAGAAGTTACTTTTTAACCCGGTTCGGTTAAAGATTCTTTCTTTTTTAATTTCAGTTGAGAGTGCAAGCTTTAAAAAATTAATGGAAGTTTCAGATGCAACTAAAGGCAACATAAGTATTCAAATCAAAAAACTTGAAGATGCTAATTGTATAAAGATTCAAAAAAAATTTAAAAACAATTACCCTCTTACTTTATGTAAAATTACATCAAAAGGAAAAAAGTCTTTTGAACTGTTTTTAAAATTACTAAAGTCATATTAATTAAATTTTTTTATGTGAAAATTTTTTCAGTACTTTGTATAACACAGTACCAATGGTTTTTATATACTTAAAACAAACTTTACATTCATTTAACGTTCTAACATTTAGAATTTAAGTATTATTGCAAAATATATGATAGAAATTAAAAATTTACATAAGTCTTACGAAATGGGATCATCATCATTACATGTTCTAAAAGGAATAGATTTTTCTGTTAATGATGGTGAACTTGTTGCTATAATGGGATCTTCAGGTTCTGGAAAGTCAACATTACTTAACATCTTAGGGATGCTAGACACTTCTGATGATGGAACTTATGATCTTGATAAAATTCGTATTGCTAATATGAATGAAAAAAAGGCAGCAAATTATAGAAATAAGTTTTTAGGTTTTGTTTTTCAATCTTTCAACTTGATTAATTATAAAAATGCTCTTGAAAATGTTGCTTTACCTTTATACTATCAAGGTATACCAAGAAAAGAAAGACAAGTAATTGCACTTAATTATTTAGATAAAGTGGGACTTAAAGATTGGTCTGATCACTTGCCGAGTGAATTATCTGGTGGTCAAAAGCAAAGAGTTGCCATAGCTCGAGCTTTAGCCTCAAATCCAAAGGTTTTACTAGCTGATGAACCTACTGGTGCACTTGACTCTACAACTTCTATGGAAGTAATGGCTTTAATTCAAAAAATAAACAGTGAAGGTAAAACTATATTAGTTGTAACTCATGAGCAGGATATTGCAGGAATGTGTAAAAGGATTGTTCGTCTTAAAGATGGAGTAATTGTTGAAGATAAAAAGGTAAAACAAAACATCATTAAAAATGTTTAATATAGAGCGTTGGAAAGAAATTTTTCAGTCTATTCAAAAGAATAAACTTAGGACAGCTCTTTCAGGACTTACAGTTTCATTAGGTATTCTAATATTTATAATTCTATTTGGTCTAGGAGAGGGATTAAAAAATTCTTACAGTGATTTATTTTTAAATAATGCAAATAATGTAATATATATTTATCCTGGTAAAACTACTAAGCCTTTTGGTGGGTTTAAAACGAACAGAAGAATTGAGATTAAAAACGGGGATATAGATGCATTAAAAGAAGAATTTTCGAGTTCTATTGAATATATAAATCCTACTCTAAGGGTAAGTGAACCAATATCATTCGGGTTAGAATCATTTACTTTCGAAATTTCAGCAGTGTCTCCATCTAATCAATTGATTGAGAAGCATGTTTTAATGAAAGGAAGATATATAAATGAAAAGGATATTAAAGAAAAAAATAAAGTTGTTACTATTGGTAGGCTAGTTGCTAGAGATATTTTTAAGGGAGAGGATCCTTTGGGTAAATTTATTAATCTTGGATCAAGATCATTTAAAGTTATAGGAGTATTCCAGGATACTAGTGGTGATACTGAGGAAAATAAACTTATTATACCTTATACTACAAGGCAACAAATCTTAAAGGGAACAGATATAGTCGGTACAGTTGGAATTACTTTTGATCAAAGCTGGGGTGGTTCTCAAGCTGTGAAATTATCTGATAATATTAAGACCTTCTTAAAAAAAAGAAAATCTGTTGATCCAACTGATCCAAGTGGAATAAGAATTCGAAATGTAGCAGATGAGATAGATAGATCTCTTCAGTTTGCAAATGCACTCCAAATAATTGTAACATTTGTTGGAATAGGTACATTAATAGCAGGAATAATAGGCATATCAAACATTATGGTTTTCATAGTGAAAGAGAGAACTAAAGAATTAGGGATAAGAAAAGCACTGGGTGCGGAACCAAATGAGATAATAAAAATGATTTTAACTGAATCAATTTTTATTACAGCAATTTCAGGTTTCTTAGGTATGATGACAGGAATAATTGCTCTTAATTCCTTAGACTCTACTGCTCTTCAAGAATACTTTATAACCAGAGCGGGTGTTGATTTAAACATTGCTTTTTTTGCAACAGTAATTTTGATAATATTTGGTGTAATCGCTGGATATATTCCAGCTAAAAGAGCGGCTCAAATTAAACCAATTGTAGCATTAAGAGATGAATAGTTTAAAAAAGATATTTGATAGAGATACATGGGATGAAATTTTTGAATCTATTTCAAAAAATAAAACTAGAACTATAATTACAACTATTGGAGTTTTCTGGGGTATCTTTATTTACATAGCTCTAGCTGGTTCTGCAACAGGTCTTGAAAATGGTTTTGATGAAGCTTTTAGTGGATTGAGTAAAAATTCAATGGGAGTATTTGTTCAAAGAACTTCTATTCCGTATAAAGGTTTTGCAGAGGGTAGACAGCCTGTATTTAGACTAAATGATGTTAATAAATTAAAAAGTAGAGTACCTGAAATTGAATACATTGCACCAGGTCTTCAAGCTGGGGCTTTTACTGGCGCACCTCCATTAGTAACAAGGGGAACGAGATCTGATAATTTTAACGTTTTTGGTAATTTTCCATCTTATGCTAAGATTTCTGTTATTAAAATATTTGATGGTGGAAGATATATTAATGAAGAGGATATTAAATATGAGAGAAAAGTAGCTGTCATTGGTGAAGGAACTCAAGAAAGATTATTTACTGAAGGTGAAGATCCACTGGGACAATATATTGAAATTAATGATGTCAACTTTAAAGTAATAGGAGTTACAAAATTTTCTCAAGGAAGTGGCTTTGGATCAGATTCAGATGTAACCATACCCTATACCACTTTTGCTAAATTATATAATAGAGGTGATCGATTTGGATTTATGTTTATAGCAGGATATGATTATGTAAATCCAAATTATCTTGAAGAGACTGTATTGTCAAATTTAAAAGTTATAAAAACTGTATCTCCTGAAGATGAAAGGGCTTTTGGATCTTTTAATATCGGTGCATTGTTTGAAAGTATTATAAAATTTACAAAAGGGATGGTTTTTCTATCTCTTGTGGTTGGAATAGCGACAATCTTTGCAGGTGTTATCGGAATTGGCAATATAATGCTAATAGCTGTTAAAGAGAGGACTAATGAGTTAGGTATAAGAAGAGCATTAGGTGCTACTCCTGGAGAAGTAAAAGTTCAAATTGTTTTAGAATCAGTTTTTTTAACAATTTTAGCTGGAATAATAGGAATTATTGTAGGTGCTTTTTTGTTATTTGTAATAAATATAGGTACATCAGGCCTGGAAGATTTTCCTTTCACAAATCCTACAGTTCCTTTAGCTATTGTCTTTAGTGCATTTGTTACTATGGTAACCTTAGGTACTCTTATTGGACTAATTCCAGCTGAAAGAGCTGTAAGTATTAAGCCTATTGAGGCTTTAAGAGAAGAATAATTAATTAAAATAAATAAAATGAAATTTAAAAATATCGGAATTATAGTGCTAATATTAGGTTTACTTTTTGCTATAGCCTATTTCGTTAGAACAAATAGTACATCAGCTATTGAATATGACACAACTACTGCATTTACCTCGAGTATTCAAAAAACATCTGTTGTTACGGGAACAGTTATTCCTGAGGATGAGGTTGAAATAAAACCTCAATTAAATGGAATCATCTCGGAAATAATGGTAGAAGAAGGCGATATGGTTAATAATGGTGATTTGATTGCTATAATTAAAGTAGTTCCAGATGAGAGGTCTGTTTATGGAGCTCAATCTCAAGTAAATGCTGCAGAATTAAATGTTAATAACGCTGAAAGACAAATGCAAAGAGCAGAAGAATTATTTTCAAAACAGATAATTTCTCAACAAGAATATGAAGATGCAGAATTAAGGTTCAATACTGCAAAAGAAAATTTACAAGCAGCACAAAATGATTTAGAAATTATTAGAAAGGGATCTGTCTCTGGATCATCAACTGCTAATACAAATATTAGAGCTACTATTACTGGAACTATTCTTGAGATTCCGATTAAATTAGGTGATCAAGTAATCGCAGCAAATAGTTTTAACTCTGGATCAACAGTTGCAATAATCGCAGATTTAAATAAGATGATATTTGAGGGGCAAGTCGATGAAGCAGAAGTTGGAAAGTTAGAGGTAGGACAGGACTTAAATGTAAGTATGGCTGCTATTCCTGATAAAGAATTTCAGGCTAAATTAAAATTTATTGCTCCTAAAGGAACTGAAGCCGGAGGTGCAGTTCAATTTAAAATTGAGGCTGATCTTACTCTAGATGAAAGTTCATTTATTAGAGCGGGTTACAGTGCAAATGGAACTCTTGTAGTCGACAATAGACAAGATATAATGGTTATAGCTGAGGCTCTTTTGCAGTTTGATAGAAGAACTTCAGAGGCATATGTTGAAGTTGAGACCTCTTCTCAAAATTTTGAAAGAAGAGATATAACAGTTGGATTATCAGATGGAATTAAAGTGGAGATTTTAGCTGGCCTAGAAATAACAGATAAAATTAAAATTTGGAATAAAACAGAACCAATAAAAATTGAGCCTGAAGAATCAGCATTCGATCAATTTACAGATGATGACTAAAAAAATAAAAATGATAAAAAAATATATTCTATTAACTCTTTTTTCTTCAACACTTTCTTTTTCTCAATCAGGTGATAATGTCTTAACACTTCAAGATGCTATTGAGATGGCAGTTGAAAAAAATATAAGTATAAAACAATCTGAATTAAACTTGCTTAATTCTGAATTAAGTAAATCAGATGCAATTGGAAATTTCCTTCCAAGAGTTTCAGCTTCAGCAAATCACCAATGGAATATTGGTAGAGGAATTAATATTACAACTAATGTAATCGAGGATATAACCACTTCATTTTCATCTATGAGTGCAGGTTTTGGTGTGGATGTTTATAATGGCTTTAGAAATGTATATCAACTACACAGAGCTAATCTTGAAATTCTTGCTTCTCAGTACCAATTAGATGATATGAAAGATGATATTAAACTTTTAGTAGCAAATTCCTATTTGCAAATTATGTTTAATAATGAAATACTTAAAGTTCAAAAATCACAACTTGAAATTACGAAGGTAGAATTTGAAAGAACTAAAAACCTAATTGAAATTGGAACATTTTCACCAAGACAAATTTTTGAAATTGAAGCAAACCTAGCTTCTCAAGAACAAAGTGTTGTTCAGGCTGAGAATAATTATAGAAATGCAAAGTTAAGCTTAGCTCAACTTCTGTTGATTGATGATTTTCAAAGTTTTGAGATAGCATACGAAGATTTTAGCGTTCCATTCTCAGACATACTAAACAAAACACCTAAAGAAATACTTAATAAATCTTTAACCTTTAGAAATGATATTAAATTGGCTGAGACTAACATTTCTATTGCTGAAAAAGACATTCAAATTTCAAAATCTCAGTTACAACCATCAGTTACTTCTTTTTATCAATGGAACACAAGAATATCTTATCTTGAAAATACTCCTAGTTTTGAGGATCAGTTTGATTTAAATAAAGGACAAGGATATGGCTTAGCTTTAAATATTCCAATATTTCAAGGAAAGCAAGTAAGAAATAACGTTGAAAGAAGTAAAGTAAATCTTGATAGACTTAAAAACCAGTATGAACAAGAAAAATTAAATCTTGAAAATTCTATTAATCAAGCATATAATGATTTAAAAGGTGCTATTAAGTTATATGAAGCTTCAAATAAAACTTTGGAATCATTAAAAAATGCTTTCGAAGATGCTTCTGATAGATTTTTACTAGGTTCAGTAAATTCTTTTGATTTTATTCAATCTAAACAAAGATATGAATCTGCAGTTTCTGAAAACATTAGATCTAAGTTTGATTATATATTTAAACTCAAAGTTTTAGAATTTTACTTTGGATTACCTTTATCTATTCCTCAATCTAATTAAATCAATATAAGATGTCATTAATTTTAAATTTAGAGACATCTAGTAAAAACTGTTCTATCTCTCTCTCATCTGAAGGGAAATTAGTTGATCATTTTGAACTAGAAGATGATAAATACAGGCATAGTGAATTATTAACTTCCTCAATTCAAAATATTTTATCTAAAAATAATTCAAACGTGAAAGATCTAGATGCCGTTTCAATTGGAGTTGGCCCAGGCTCTTTCACAGGATTAAGGATAGGGTTTTCTGTGGCTAAAGGACTTTGTTATCCACATAAAATAAAGTTAATTGGAATACCTACTCTTAAGATTCTTGCTAATTCATTAGAATCTAAAAGTGATAATATTATTCCCCTAATTAATGATAAAGGAAATTACTTTTATTTATCGAGGTATAATTATGATTTAGAAGAATTGATATCTCCTAAAATTGAATTGATTGATAAAGATTTTTTTAATAATATAGTTAATGAGTCAACAACTATTGTTGTAAATAACGATAGTGCTTATAATTTCATAGACAAAATATTAAATAAAGAAGTGAATTTAATTCAGAATGTAATTAGTTCTTCAGATATGGTGACACTGTCTCATTCATCATTTAAGAATAATAAATTTGAAGATATTGCATACGCGGAACCTATGTATGTAAAAAAGCCGTATGTAAACTAATCAAATTTCTTAGAATCCGAGTGCCTTTTTAACATCAGCTAAAAGATCTTTACCATCTGCAAGAATAATTCCACCATTTGGACTTGAGTCAATAACGTAATTAAACCCTTGCTCTTTTCCAACTTTAGTAATAGCATCTCTAGCTTTTTCAAGTAGTGGTGTCATTAAGTCCATTTGCTTCTTTTGAAGCTCTTGAGCAGCTGAGTCTCTGAATTCTTGTAAATTTGTCTGCATACTTTCAAGCTCTTTTTGTCTAGCTTGATTTGTAACATCAGTTTGGTTTGCAGCATCTGAAGAGTAGCTTTGAGCCTTTGTTTGAAATTCTTTAAATGCGTTGTCAATTTGAGTTGTATAATCTTTTTCAAGTTTAGCTAATTCATTTTGAGCAGCAATTACCTCAGGCATTTCGCTAATAAGCTGTTGAACGTTTATGTGAGCTACATTTGATTGAGCAACAGCAGTCATTGGTGCAATAGCTAAAAAAGTAGCAGTTATTAATTTGAGTATCGATTTCATCATCTGTTATAATATTTACGGGTGCAATATCGTAATTTTTCTTTAAAAAACGATTAAAATTGTTGACCTATTACAAAGTGTGTTTGCCATCCTGATGATTGTCCTGTATTCGAAAGGTCTGTTGAGTCAAACCCATATCCAAAGTCTATTCCAAGAAGTCCAAATGCAGGCATAAATACCCTTACACCAATCCCAGCAGATCTTTTAACATCAAATGGGCTGTAGTCTTTAAAATCATCAAATCCGTTACCAGCCTCTAGAAAACTTAGAGCAAAAACAGAAGCACTTGGTTTTAAGCTTACAGGGTATCTAAGCTCTAATGAAAATTTATTATAAATAATAGATCCATCTCTACTAGAGAGAGATCCGTTTTCATAACCTCTTAATGATATTGTCTCTCTTCCATCCATAGCATATTGCTGCATTCCATCACCACCTAGAAAAAATCTTTCAAAAGGAATATAACCCTTGTTACTATTATATGTTCCTAAAAATCCAAAGTCTGTTTGTGCTTTTAAAACAAATTTTCCAAATACTCGAGTATACCAACTACCATCAAATTTAACTTTATAAAATTCTAGCCATCTATACTTAGCTTGGTCAATTTCAGCTTGAATAGGCTCCCCTCTATTATTTTGATATTCAGGTCTTTCATCTAAGTCAGAAAAATCATCTCCTGTTATTAAGGAATATGGAGGAGAAAACCTTGCACTTAATGAAAAACTTGATCCACCAATAGGGAAAATAGGATTCGTATAAGTGTTATTTCTCGAGAGAGCAATATTATAAGCTATGTTATGTGACTCTCCATTTCCAAATGTAAAAAGTCCAGTAAAATAATTATTCAGATTATAATATTGGTATGACATTGATTGCGACAGAACAAAATAATCATCAGGAAATTTAAGTCTTTTGGCTATTCCAAGATTAAATCCGGCAATTTCAAATGATTGACTTTTGTCTGCTTTTCTTGTAAAATAGTCATATCTATATTGTTTTGTTGATGAAAGCGAAAGCGAAAACTGTACAGGTTCTCTTCCACCAAACCATGGTTCAATAAAACTGAAACTTTTAGTACTGTAAAAAGAACTAGTTTGAAGTCTAATCGAAAGAGTTTGACCATCTCCCATAGGCAGGGGTTTCCAAGCCTTTTTATTTTTAATATTTTTTGTTGAGAAATTATTAAATGAGAGACCAAGAGTGCCAATAAAACCACCACCTCCATATCCCCCTTGTAATTCTATCTGGCTAGCACCTGCCTCAATTAATCCTAGCTCAATATCAACTGTTCCTTGATTAGGATCAACATTTTTAAAATCAGGACTTATCTGCTCGGCATCAAAAAACCCTAGCTGACCAACCTCACGAATGGTTCTTACCACTTTGTCTTTACTATAAAGTTCTCCGGGTTTTATCCTAAGTTCACGATATATTACATTATCATTAGTTTTAGTGTTACCAACAACTGTAATTTTATTAAAACTAGCGAGTTTACCTTCATTAATTCTTATTTGGAAATCAATAGTATCATTTGCTGCACTAACTTCAACCGCATTTACAGAAGAAAATAAATATCCGTTGTTTTGATATAGGTTGGATAAGTCATTTGCATCAGGGTTGTCATCCTGAATTCTTTCTTTAAGAAGAACACCATTGTAAGAATCCCCACTTTTTATACCTAATATTTGGTCTAATTGAAAATCAGTATATGAACTATTACCAATATAATTTATGTCTCCAAAGTAATATTTACTACCCTCATCAACGCTCAAAGCAATATCAATTGTTTTCTCATCATTTATGATGATTGTATCAAATTCAATTCGTGCATCTCTATAGCCTTTTTCTTTATAAAATGATATTAAGCCTTCTTTATCAGCTTCATAATCTGATTCTATAAGCTTTGATTTTTTCCAAAATCTCAAAGGAAATTTTTTCTTGGTCTTCTTAAGCTTGGACTTTAGCTTACCATCTTTAAATATTTCATTACCAGAGAAACTAATATTTTTTATTTTAATTCTTTCACCCCTGTTAACATTTATATTAAGGTTACGTTTGTTTGAACCTATTGAGTCAGGAGTTGAAACTATATTAACCTGAGAGTTTAAAAAACCATCTTTTTTGAGATCATTTTGAATATAGTTTTTTGTGTTTGTCAGAAAACTTTCTGAAAGTCTTTTACCTTCTGACAATTCAGTTTCCTTTTCAAAGGTTTCTGCTTTACTTCTTTTTACACCATTTATGCTATATTTAAGAAGTGTCGGAAGCTCATCGACATTTATTTCTAGTTTTATCTTACCGTTGTTAACATCTGTAACATAAAGATTTACATCACTAAAAAGTTCAAGATTCCATAGTTTTTTTAAAATTGCACTAACCTCTTCTCCTGGAACTTGAATACTTTGCCCTTGTCTTAAACCGCTATAAGTAACTACAGTTCTGTCGCTAAAGTTTTTTAGCCCAACTACTGTAATGGTATCAATAGAATATGTATCACCTTTTCTATAATTATCTTGTGAAAAAAGGAACCCAGTCGTTAAAATAAAAATACTAAAAGCCTTTAGTAATTTTGACTTATAGTTGTTTACTTGTTTTTCCAAATCTTCTTTCTCTGTTTTGATATTCAACAATTGCTTTAGTAAAGTCTTGTTCCGAAAAGTCTGGCCAATATACATCAGTAAAATATAATTCAGCATAAGCTATTTGCCATAATAAAAAATTACTAATTCTTTGCTCTCCACTTGTTCTAATAAGTAGATCTACGTCAGGCAAATTTCTTGTGTAAAGATGGTCATTTATTACGGAATCATCAAAATTATCAAGAGAAATTATATCATTTTTAACTTTCTCTGAAATCTCTTTAACTGCTTTAAATATTTCTTGCTTTCCACCATAACTTAAAGCAAGAGTTAATGTCATTCCGGTATTATTCTTTGTGTTTTCAATAATACTGTTTAATACAGACTTTACTTTATTTGGGAGAGAGTTTAAGTCACCTATTGCGTTTAGCTTAATATTATTATTAAAAATATCTTCAAACTCCTCCTTGAGTGTCTGAACTAAAAGCTTCATAAGAGTATCAACTTCATTACTTGGTCTATCCCAGTTCTCAATAGAAAAAGTAAATAATGTTAAAAATTCTATTTTATGTTTGTTTGCTTCTTCAACAATTTTTTTTACAGCTGTAACTCCATTTTGATGCCCGAAGACCCTTGGCATTCCCTTTTGCTCGGCCCATCTTCCATTTCCATCCATTATTATTGCTGTATGCTTAGGAATCATTTTTTATTTTTTTTTATTTTTATTTCTCATATCCTGACCCCAGAATAATTTCTCTCTCAATCTCTTATAAAAATTATCATTATCAAATTTTATAGTGCCAATAGTAAAATCTGCTTTGAAAATTTCGATTTGATCAGAGCAATTTACTGAATACATTCTTGAGTCTACCGATAAGTTTATATCACTGTCTCCTTCAATTTTTATGTTTATTTTTGAATTATCAGGTATAACTAATGATCTCATGTTTATATTATGAGGTGCAATTGGATTTAAAAGAACAACATTTGACTCTGGAGAAACTATTGACCCTCCATTACTTAAAGAATAACCTGTTGATCCAGTTGGAGTTGAAATTATTAACCCATCTGACCAATAATTTGTTAAATAATTATCATTAATCTGACAAGATATGTTCAAAAGAGATGTGGTATCTTTTCTCTGAATTGTTATCTCATTAAGAGCAAATGGATAATCAGAAAATGCATCATTTAGAGAATCTGATTTAACCTGTAGAATCGTCCTTTCAATAATGCTAAACTTATTTTTATTAATTAAAGAAAAAGCTTCTTGAATGTTTTCTTTCTGAACACTAGTTAAGAAACCTAGTCTTCCTGTGTTAATGCCAAGAATGGGAATATTAGAGTCTTTAACATATGTAATTGATCTTAAAATTGTACCATCTCCTCCAATAGCAAAAACAAAATTAATATCATCTTCTATTGGATTTTTAGAATCAAAAAAAGAGAAATTTTCTTGAGCTTCCTCACTTAATTCACTTCTTATTTTTGAATCAATAACTAGTTGATTATTTTCTGAAATAATATCAATTATTTCCTTGCAACAATCAATTGAGGATTTGTTATGAAATGCTATGTATAGAGCTATTTTCATATCACAAAAATACAAACTTTATAACTTTATTAAGTACTATATTTGTAATTAAGTTTAGACACGAATCATGACTAGGTTAAGTGTAAATATTAATAAAATTGCAACACTAAGAAATGCTAGGGGTGAGGACTATCCAAATTTATTAAAGACTGCACAAGATATTATAAGCTTTGGAGCTCAAGGCATAACAATCCATCCAAGGCCAGACCAGAGACACATAAGATATTCTGATGCTTTGGAGCTCAAGGGAAAAATTAATACTGAACTTAATATAGAGGGAAATCCTAGTAAAAAATTTATAAATCTTGTTAATGAAATTAAGCCTGAACAGGTAACTCTTGTCCCAGATTCGGAGGATGCAATTACATCAAGTGCTGGATGGGATACAATTAATAACTTTTCATTCTTGAGTGATATAGTTGAAGAATTCCATTCAAATTCAATTCGAGTTTCGATATTTATTGATCCAGATATAACTATGCTAGAGGGAGCAAAAAAAATAAAGGCTGATAGAGTTGAGCTTTTTACTGGTCCTTATGCTAAAGAATATAATATTGATAAATTAAAGGCAATTGAAAAATATATTCAATGCTCAGAAGTTGCAGATGAAATTAATTTAGATCTTAATGCAGGTCATGATTTAAATCAAGATAATCTCACGTTTTTTATTAAATCAATAAAAACTATTAAAGAAGTTTCAATAGGCCATGCATTAATTTCTGAGTCACTTTATACAGGATTAGAGTCCACAATCAAATCATATTTAGATATACTTAAATGAAAATTCTTCATTCTAATTTAATAGGAAACTCTGAAAGAGAACTATTTATAATTCATGGATTTTTAGGTATGGGAGATAATTGGAAAACTCATGCAAAAAAAATTGCTGAAAACGACTTCAGGGTTCATTTAATAGACCTTAGAAATCATGGAAAAAGTTTTTGGAGTAATGAGTTTAATTTTGATCTTATGATTGATGATATTTACAACTATGCTAAACATCACGATATCAAAAAATTTAGCTTGTTAGGGCACTCAATGGGGGGAAATCTAACTATGTTATTTGCTCAAAAGTTCCCTCAGCTTTTAGATAAAATAATTATTGTTGATATCGTTCCAAAGGAATATAAACCTCACCATGGAAATGTATTAAATATATTAAATAGTTTAAATTCAATAGATTTTAAAAAAGTAAAATCAAGAAAAGATGCTGATACTCATCTTTTAAATTATATAGATGATGAAAGAGTTAGACAATTTTTATTAAAAAATTTATATTGGATAGATAAAGAAAGTTTAGGTTTAAAGATTAACATTAAAGTCTTGTTTGAGTTCAAAGATAAATTGTCAATTAAGCTTCAAAAAGATTCAAAGTTTAATAAGCCATCTCTTTTTTTATACGGCGATAATTCACCTTATGTTGATGAATCTGATTTTTCTTTACTAAATAAATATTTTCCTAAAATTCAAATTAATAAAGTTCCATTATCCGGACACTGGGTACATGCAGATAATCCATCTTTTTTTCTTGATAAAACAATTAATTTTTTAAATTGAATCATGGAAACTCATAAAGTTAGAAAAGCAAATTCTTCTGATGTAAAAGATATTCTTAGGTTACTAATTGAGCTTGCAGTATATGAGAAAGAACCTAATGCAGTTAAGGTCAAGGAGGAAGATTTAATTAGAGATGGTTTTGGAGATAACCCTAGGTTTGAATGTATTTTAGCTGAGTTTAACTCTGAAATTATTGGCTTAGCTTTTTATACTCCTAGATATTCAACTTGGGTTGGAGACACACTTCATTTAGAGGATCTAATTGTAACTGAAAAAATGAGAGGTAAAGGTTTTGGAATATCCCTTTACAGGGCTTTTTTATCTGAAGCAAAAAATAGAGGTGTCAATAGAGTTGAATGGTCAGTTCTTGATTGGAATAAGCCAGCCATTAATTTTTATAAGAATACTGGTGCAATAATTGATGGTCTAGATCAATGGAAAATTGTAAGAATGGATAAAGAGATTATTGAAAAATTCCTTTCAAATTAACTCAGTTTTAATAAAGTCAATAATAAACTTATTTATCTGATCTCTTATTTCAATAAATTCTACACCATATTGACCATTATTTAATTTAGAAGGGTCCTCAAAATTTTTATGTATTTTTTTTGCATTACTATTAGGTAAAATAGGACATGTCTCATTTGCATTATCACAAACAGTAATTACAAAATCAAATTTATCATTTATATATTCATCAACAAGATTAGAATTATAATCTGATAAATCAATTCCAATTTCTGCCATACATTTTACAGCATTTCTGTTTAATCCATGTTTTTCAATTCCTGCACTAAAAACAGATACTGAGTTATCGGTTAAGTGATTTAAAAATCCATGAGCAATTTGACTTCTACATGAGTTGCCAGTGCAAAGAATTAGAATGTTTTTCATTAAAAGCCTAATGAAAGTTGAGCAATATAAAAGAATAAGAATATACCAAATATATCATTAGCTGTTGTGATAAATGGTCCAGTAGCAATTGCAGGATCTATACCTTGTCTATCAAGAATAATTGGAACAAAGGTTCCAACTAAGGCAGCAATTATTATAACACCCATCATAGAGCCAGCAATAGTAAGACTCATAAATAAATCTTGATTTACAATCTGCCCAAATATGACTAGTATAATGGATAATGCTAAACCATTAATTAAACTTAAACTAACTTCTTTAAAAAGTCTAGTTAATAAAGAACCTTTAACTAAGTCATTTGCAAGTCCTTGAACTATAATAGCCGACGATTGAACTCCAACATTTCCAGCCATAGCAGCAATTAGAGGAGTATAGAAAAATAAATTTCTTAAATCTGGCTGATTCATGATTTGTTCAAAATCTTTTAAAATAAAAACACTTCCAAGTCCTCCCAAAAGCCCTAAAAATAACCAAGGTAATCTTGCCTTAGTTAATTGAAGAATAGAATCATTGACTTCAACTTCAGATGAAATACCTGCAGCTAATTGATAATCTTTTTCAGCTTCATCTTTAATCAGATCAACTATATCGTCAATTGTAATTCTTCCTAATAAAGTTTTTCTTTTATTGGTAACAGGAATAGCTTCTAAATCATATTTAGACATTATTTTAGCCACTTCTTCACCTTCTTGATCAGCTGTAACAAAATCTACTTTAGGAATAAAAATATCTTTAACTTTTGATTTTGATTTTGCAGTAACCACATCTTTTAATGAAAGTCTTCCTTTCAATCTATTTTTGGAATCAACTACATAAATAGAGTGAACTCTAGTTACATCTTTTGCTTGTTTTCTAATTTCATCAATGCACTTAGCAATACTAAGATTTTCACTTACTTTCACTAACTCTTTTGCCATTAATCCACCGGCTGTATTTTCATTATACTTAAGTAACTCTTTTATATCATCTGTTAATTCAGAATCTTTAATTTGAGAGAATACTCTTTCTTGTCTATCTTCAGGTAACTCTGAAATCACATCTGTTGCATCGTCAGTATCAAGCTCTTCAATTTTTTCAGCAATTTCTTTAGCGGAAAGATTATCAAGAATAATTTCTCTTAGATCTTCATCAATTTCAGCAAGAGCATCTGCAATTCTATGTTTGTCAAAAATTTTAACAAGAAAAATAACTTCTTTAATTTCTAGAAGTTCAAATATTTCAGCTAAGTCAGCATAATGAAGCTCATTAAGTTCCATGATAATTTTTTCATTATCATTACTTTTAATAAATCTCTTAATCTTATTTATTAATTCATCATTGACTTTAAATTGTCTCATTACTAATTTTTTGAGTTAATATGACAAATTCTTCAACAGAAAGCTGCTCAGGTCTTAATCCAAATATACTATCTTCTAATATATTTTCTTGTATATCAAGTCTTTTTAGAGAATTTTTTAATTTCTTTCTTCTCTGTTGAAAACTTAATTTAATGACTTTATCTAATAAATTAATATCACAGTTAAGATTTATGTCTTTTTTCCTTGTCATAGAAATAACTGCAGAATCAACTTTTGGCTTAGGAAAAAATACATTTGGAGAAACATTAAATAAAATTTTAACATCATATAATAGTTGAGTTTTAACTGAAAGTATTCCATATTTTTTTGTGTTATTGTTGCTTACAATTCTTTCTGCTACCTCCTTTTGAAACATACCAACAAGACAACTAACAGATTTATAGTTATCAATAGCTTTAAATAAAATTTGCGAGGATATGTTATATGGAAAATTTCCAATGATTAAAATCTTACTTAATGAAGGATAAGTTAAATTGATATCAAACTTTAGAAAATCTTTTTCTATTATTTCTGGATTTTCATCTTCAAATTCATTTTTAAGAAACAATATTGATTCTTTATCAATTTCAATTAGAGTTAGAATATCTTTTAATTTTAATAGATATTTTGTTAGAGCACCTTTTCCAGGTCCAACTTCAATAACTTTTTCATATTTACTAAAATCGACAGAATCAATGATTTTTTTTGATATATTTTCATCAATTAGAAAATGTTGACCCAGGAATTTTTTTGGATTAACATTTCCTGTCATAATATTAATTTATTATATCAAACCCAGTAAAAGGGACTAAAACCTTTGGAATTTTAATTCCATCTTTTGATTGATTATTCTCAATTAATCCAGCCATTACTCTAGGGAGAGCAAGAGAACTTCCATTTAGAGTATGTAGTAACTGATTTTTACCATCTTTATTTTTAAACTTAAGATTAAGCCGGTTGGATTGATATGTTTTGAAGTTTGAAACAGAACTTATCTCAAGCCATTTCTTTTGACCCTTTGAATATAGCTCAAAATCATAGGTAATAGAAGAGGTAAAACCCAGATCTCCAGCACATAAATTTAAAATTCTGAAATCTAGTTCTAGTTCATTTAAAATCCCTTTAATATGTTCTTTCATTCCAGATAGAGCATTACTTGAATTTTCGGGATGCTCAAGTCTAACTATTTCGACTTTATCAAATTGATGAAGTCTATTAAGCCCTCTTACATCAGAACCATAGCTTCCAGCTTCTCTTCTAAAACAAGGTGTATACCCTGTAAGAAGAATTGGAAGTTCTTCAATAGACAAAATATTGTCTCGGTAGATATTTGTTAAAGGGACTTCTGCAGTCGGAATTAAATAAAAATCATCATTATTAACATGATACATTTGATCATCTTTATCCGGCAATTGTCCAGTTGCAAAAGCAGATTCAGAATTTACTAAATGAGGAACTTGAAATTCAGTATATCCTGCAGATGTATTCCTGTCAAGAAAAAAATTAATAAGTGCTCTTTGAAGTTTTGCACCCTTCCCTTTGTAAACTGGAAATCCTGAGCCAGTAATTTTACTTCCTAGTTCAAAATCTATTATATCCAAGTCTTTAGCTAAATTCCAATGATTTTTTAAATTATCTGGGGTGTCTTTAATCTCACCACTAGAGAAAACTTCCAAATTATCATTAATAGTAAGACCATCAGGAACATCACTGTCGGGTAAGTTAGGAATGGTTGTAATTAGACTTAAAATATCAGATTTTATTTTATCAAGTTTATCTGATAAGTCTTTTGACTTAGCTTTTAAATCTGTAGACTTACTTTTAAGATTTTCAACATCATCACTTTTATTCCCTGATTTAAATATTTCAGCAATTTCTTTTGAGATAGTATTTGACTCAAATAAAAATTGATCTAGCTCTTGTTGTATTTTTTTTCTACTATTATTAAGTTCTATGATTTCATCTATAACACCAAGATTCTTAAAACCTCGCTTCTCAAGACCTTTTAAAGTCTCATCTTTGTCATTAGAAATTTTATCGATTGATAGCATAGATTATTTTGAAATCAAAGATAAAACTTATTTGTTTATTAATTTTAAACAATAATTTTCATCTTTTAATAATTGCTTTTTTAGACCTTCTATTGAAGCAAACTTTTTTTCATCTCTAATTTTTGAAATCATTTCAATAGAAATTACATGATCATAAATATCTTCATTGAAATTGAATAAATGAACTTCAAGTGATTTATCATTTGACCCAATAGTTGGTCGATGGCCTATATTCATCATACCATTATATATCTTATTTTTAATTATCGTTTTAATAAAATAGACTCCATCTTTAGGTGTGATTTTATACTTCTCTTCAATAAAGATATTTGCAGTAGGATAATTTATTTTTTTCCCCAACCCATCTCCCTTGATTACTTTTCCGGTAAGTTTAAAAGACCTTCCAAGGTATTTTCCAGCTGTTTTTAAGTCACCATCATTAATTGAGTTTCTAATTTTTGTTGAGCTTACTTTAATTTTCTCAATTTCTTGAGCTTTAATTTCTTCTACTGTGAAATCGTATTCATTAGCATAATTTTTTAGATCTGTAACAGAAGCCTCTCTTCCTTTTCCAAATCTATGATCGTATCCAATAATTATATGTTTTACCTTAAGCCTTTCAACTAAAAAGTCTTTTATAAATTGATTAGCTGTCAATAAGGAGAAATTTTTATCAAAAGGATGAATTATCAATGAGTCAATTCCAATTCCATCTAAATGAAGAATCTTTTCATCTAAAGTATCAATCATCTTTACATCATTATACTTATTTAATATTATTCTTGGGTGAGGAAAAAAAGTTAATACAACAGAAGATAAATCTCTACTCTTAGAGGAATTAATTAGTCTAGTAAATATTTTCTGATGACCATGATGAAGACCATCAAATGTTCCTATTGTTACAACTGACCTTTTATCTTGATTATAATCCTCAATACTCCTATAAATTTTCATCTATAAAATTCTTCTTATTATAAAAATTCATTGTTCTTTCAATCCCCGTTTGGATAAATGAAAATATAACATCAGTTGATACTATGACTATTTTTTGAATATTTATTTGTTCTGAATCAGTCCACTTACCAAGTACATAATCCGACTTGGATGTTTTGATGTTATTTGAGATACCAACTCTAACTCTAGGGTAATTTGAGGTTCCTAAATAATCTTCGATATCTTTTAAACCATTATGTCCTCCAGCAGTTCCATTTGATTTTACCTTAATATTTCCAAAATAAAGATTCATATCATCACATATTATAAGAATATTATCATTACTGACTTTTTCTTTATTTTTCCAATATGAAAGTGATTTACCAGAGTTGTTTACGTAATTATTTGGTTTAATCAGTATAATTTTTTTACCCTTAAACTTAGATTCTGCTCTTTGGGCTAATTTAACTGATTCAAAATTTACATTTAGAATTTTTGATAGTTCATCAAGAACATTAAATCCAATATTATGTCTAGTATTGTTATATTCTTCACCAATATTTCCAATTCCTAGAATGAGATACTTGTTCATATCAGACTTTGTAGCTAATAGTGATACGATTTTTTTAAAAAAATGCATTATATAATAATCTTATTTAAAGTTAAGATTAATTATATAACAATTATTCTTTTGAATCTTGAGAACCCTCTTTAGGAGTTTCAGCTCCTTCAGCTCCTTCAGCTCCTTCAGCTCCTTCAGCTCCTTCAGCTCCTTCAGCTCCTTCTTCAGTTTCCTCATCTTCAGGCAATGCCATTGCAGCTCTAGATGTTCTTACTTGACAAACAACAGTGTTTTCAGGGTGAAGCAATTCAAAGTCCTCACTCTCAAGTTCAGAAGCATAAAATTTATCACCTAGTTCAAGTGTTGAAATATCTACATTAAGTGAATCAGGAAGATTACCAGGAAGGGCTTTAACTCTAAGTTTTCTTTTATTTCTAGATAATACACCACCACTATTTAAAACTCCAGGCGCTGATCCACTTAGTTCAACAGGAATATCCATTGTTACAGGTTTATCATCATGAATCTCATAAAAGTCTGCATGTAAAATTTTATCTGATACTGGATGAAATTGAATATCTTGAAGAATTGCATTTTTCTTATTATCACCAAAATCAAGAACAACAGTGAGCGCTGCTGCAGTGTATACTAAATCCTTGAAACCTATTTCAGTGGCAGTAAAATGTAAAACTTCATCACCTCCATATAATACACACGGAACATTACCATCTTTTCTTACTGAATTAGTACTTGTTTTTCCAGTAACCTCTCTTATTAAACTTTTAATTTTTATTGATTTCATTTTTTTATTTTATAAATAGTTTGTCAATTGATTTATTATGATGAACATTATACATTGCTTCAGCAAATATTTTCGAGCATGTTAAATGTTCAACTTTTTTAGATTCTTTTTTTATCTCAATTGAATCACTTGTGATTAATTTCTTAAGTTTTGATTTTTCAATTTTTTCATATGCATCACCAGAAAGCAATGCATGAGTACAGATAGCAATCACTGATATTGCTCCTTTTTCAATCATTAAATCAGCAGCTTTAGCTAAGGTTCCTGCTGTATCAACCATATCATCAATCAAAACAACATTTTTACCTGTTACATCACCAATTAATTCCATATGCGTAATGATATTCCCTTTAGATCTTTGTTTATAACAAATAACAACATCAGCATCTAAAAACTTAGAATAGGCATATGCTCTTTTTGAACCTCCCATATCAGGTGATGCAATTGTTAGATTATCAATGTTTAAAGATTTCAAATAAGGAACAAAAATTGACGAAGCATATAAGTGGTCAACTGGTTTCTCAAAAAATCCTTGAATCTGATCAGCATGTAAATCCATTGTTATAATTCTAGTTGCTCCAGCCGATTCAAGAAGTTTAGCTACTAATTTAGCTCCGATTGGAACTCTTGGCTTGTCTTTTCTGTCTTGTCTTGCCCATCCAAAATATGGAATAACAGCAGTAATATGTCTTGCGGAGGCTCTTTTTGCAGCATCTAGCATTAAGAGCATTTCCATTAAGTTATCTGATGAAGGGTTTGTAGATCCAATTAAAAAAACACGAGAACCTCTAACAGATTCTTCAAATGAAGGTTGAAACTCTCCATCACTATACCTTTGAAAATATACGCTACCTAAATCTTGTCCAAAGTGTTTTGCAATTTGTTTAGACAAAGTCGTGCTTTGAGTACATGAAAATAGTTTAACCGGTGTTTTCACAATTAATTAATTGGAGTGCAAATTTATAAATAATTATTGTTCAGTATAATTTTATTATAAATTATTTAATATAATGGAATTTATTAATTTTGAGCTCTTTAGCTTCGGTGGCGAAACTGGTAGACGCGCTGGATTCAAAATCCAGTTCCTTTGGGAGTGTGGGTTCGATTCCCACCCGAAGTACTACGCAAAATCATAATCAACTATTTAACAGTATTTTATGGTTTTTTTATTACCTATTTGGCATCATATTGGCAACAAAACCTGAAAAAAATCTACTTACTTAGTATAAATCCCACCCCCCGGGGTCATTTTAAAATCAATTTTCTTTTTGGGTTCTGTGCTTGATATACAGTATATTATCTAAATGCTCTAAGTTTTTAATTTATTAAATTAGAGATATGAAAAAGATTTAAATAGGGATTGTAAAAAATAATATAAAATTTTATATATATATATATATTCTTTCCTAATTTTATTTAAATTATGTGTATGAATAGAGCTATTTTTTTATTTGTTTTATTTATTTCATGTTCTGATAGGTTAAGCACAAACTCTTCAGAGGATTTCTCATTCCCTAATCCTTCTTCTTCTGAATACTTTCGTTTATTCCAATAAGGAGGAGAGGTAAAGATGGTTTGCACTTCTTTATCTTCTAACTCACTCATATCATGAGATGATTTATGATAAAACCTCCAATTAGATTTGTTGTTTGTATCTGATTTCAGGGTTGAATTTGTTTCTCTTTTTCTTCTCTTTGAATTTGAAGATAAGATTGGTTTACGGTAAGAATGCCTTTATCAAGTAATTCTATAAACTCAGATCTGTTTTTGTATATATACACCAACCTTCTTAGTTGAGAAGATGAGATCCCCATTTCTTTAGAAACCATATCTCTTGTGGACTTTTAGAGGTAAAAACCTGCTCCCAATGTTGTTTTGATGCACTCATGCGATTAAAGATTTAGCCAATAATTTACCTTTAGAGTAAGGTTCCAGCCTGTAGTTACATTGGGAACACTTATGTCATTACTATTAAATACTAAGAAAATATCTGAAGCAGGTTTGTATCTCCACTGAAAGCGGGAATTGAAATTCCATAACCCCAATTGTTCGTTATATTGGAAGAGATTAGAAAAGAAAATTTTATTAGTCAATGTCAAGTTCGACTTGAGACCCAAAAGCCAAAATGAGTTGGTGTTCCAAGGTGCCGGCAATTCAATTTGATTGTAATTCACTAAGGAACTCAATTCTAAATAGGGTTGAAAGCGATAACCAAATTCTCCCAAAAAGGAGTTGCGTTTTCCATTGGCATAATACCCCCCTGCAATGACTTCTGCTGAATAGGTAAATCGATTCTGCGGTTTGGCATCATAAGAAAGGGTTAAGCTCGTCCATTCATGTTTTGTTCCCGCTTCAAGTTTTGCTATTTGAGTCCGTAAGGGATCAAAATCAGAAAGTAATTCAATATACTGGCGTTGTAGCCCTAAAGTGAATCTACTTCGGTCTTTGAAATTGAACAAATAGTCAAACTGTTGGGTTTGATCTTTTTTATTAAAATCAGTATCAAAATAATAGGTTCTTCCCAATCTAGGCCCATGGGCAAGTAGCGGAGTATCCTTTTTAGTATAGTATAAATAACCTCCTGTAGCTTGCAGCTTAATGTAATTGTTTCTTGGAACAAATCCTACTTCAGCGCTGTAATCCCCACTTATATATTCTTGTTGAACGCGCCAATTCCATCGAGTGGATTGATATCCGATATGCGAAGCAAATACTTCACCCTGTTGCGTAGCGATTGGACTCAGGGATTTGAGAAACAGTAACTTTCCACTCCATAAATTATCAGCTGAAAAATAATTGTATTCTAACCCCACATTGCGATTGTATTCTGAAGTATTGTTTTGGTTTTTATTGAATCTAACAGCTTGTTTGTTTACAAAAATGGCACTGATGTTAGAACGGTCAAAGACTTTTCTTTGAAGTGTTACCACACCAAAGTTTTCCCCCGCTAAGTTTAGTTCATCGTCTTGACGGGTTTGAATGTCCATAAGCCCTACTCGCCAATTTTCATCTAGATTTCCACTTAAACGAATCCCTCCTTGAATGGGAACGTTTAGTCCGATTCGCCTTGAAAAAAATGGACGGATGGATCGGTAACCAAAATTGGAAAATAAGTCTGCATTTTCTAAAAAAAACTGCCGTCTTTCTGGAAAAAAGAGTTCAAATCGATCTAAGTTGGTTACTTGTTGATCGACCTCTGCTTGAGAAAAATCAGGATTTACGGTAACATCAAGATTCAATGCAGAGGTGAGACTGTATTTTAAATCTCCACCTACTTTAAAAGCATTATTTGGTGTTGTGTTGTTTTCACTATTTAAATTATTCGACAAATAGGGAATAAGCGAAACATTACTGCTTTGTTTGGGAGGAGGGGTTTCCCATACCAAAGCTCCTGCATAAGCTAAGGTAACTGAAGGAAATTGTCTTGGAACAGGGGCCCAACTGGATTTTTCACTTGCCTTTAAATCCAAACGGCTAAAGTTAATTCCCCATTCAGAAATGTCTTCATTATAACGAATGGATTTAAAAGGAATGGCAATTTCACACACCCATTTTTCTTCATCAAATTGTACCTCTGAATACCATTTGGTATCCCAATTTAAATCAACATTTCTTCCATTGAACATTGTTCCGTCCCACTGAGCTCCGTAAGCATTTAGTCCAAATGCAAATCCTGTGTTTTGATTGTTGAAGGGATCAATGGCTACTAAGAAGTTATCATTCTTTCCAAACGAAAAATCACGCTTTAATGATTCTACTACATAAGCTCCTTGAGTGCTGTTATTGAAGAAAATAATGGAGAAGTATAAGTTTTCCTCATCAAAACTCATTCTTGCCTCAGAAAATTGAGTGGCCTTACCGGTGTCAACAGGGGTAATCATAAAGAAATCTCCAGCAACTGCGGCATTTTTCCAAGTGGCTTCATCTAAAACACCATCGATATTTATTTTTTCATTTGTTTTTTGAATAGACAGACGGTAGTTGTTTGTATTTACTTGACCCAGTAGCAGAGTAGAAAAAAAGAAGAATAGATTGGGTAAAATAAGTTTGCGGTGCATTAGCTATTCAATTTAAAGAAAAAGGATTAATTTCTTTTTATTTAAAACAACATCTTTTATTAATATATGAATACACATAATAAGAAACGGTTTATAATCATTTTATTGCTAATGCTTTTTTATCACGGATTTTCTCAACAAAAAATTAAGGATGAAATAAAAATTGATGGGATAATGACCCCTAATGAATGGAAGGGTGCTAAAATATTTGATTTAAAATATGAAGTTGATCCAGGGGACAATACTAATGCTCCATTTAAAACTACTGCTTTTGTATTATACTCAGAAACAAAATTATATATAGCATTCGATGCAAAAATAAGTGATATCACACTTCTAAGAGCTACAATAAAAGAAAGAGATACTGCTTGGGATGATGATTGGGTTTCTATAGCTGTAGATACCTATGATGACAATAGAAATCTTATTATTGTAGGATCTAATGCATATGGGAGTCAGATTGATTTTAAGTTTTCTTCAGGAGAAGATAATGGAGATGCTGGATTTGATTTAAATTATGATTCAAGTGGGTCCATAAATAATGAGGGTTATATTGTTGAAATGGCCATTCCTTTTTCAGAATTTCAATACAAAAAGAAAGATATTTTAAATTGGAAAATAGGGTTTTATAGAGAGGCATGGCTTAAAAGTAAAATTGGAATTTCAAGTAGTAAATTTGTAAAAGGAGATAATTGTCTTTCTTGTCAGTTTGACACTTATATTGAGTTGAAAGGAATTAACCCTAAAAAAAGATTAGATTTTTTACCTTTTATAAGTGGAAATTATACTGGTGATTTAGAAGGAGATAAATTAAAATTTAATAAACCTAGTATTAAAGTTGGCTTAAATACTAGATATGACCTATCTTCATCTACATCGCTAGATGTTACCATTAATCCTGATTTCTCACAAGTTGAATCAGATGTTACTAAAATAGATGTAAACTCTCAATTTGCAATAAACTATCAAGAGAAAAGACCTTTTTTTAATGAAGGAAAAGATATCTTATCATCTCTAGGTAATCTAGTATACTCTCGTTCAATAAATAATCCAATTTTTGCATCTAAAATTGTAAATCAAGGTGAGAAAAGTAGAATTTATTTTCTTACTTCATACGACATGGACACACCGTATTTAGTTCCTGGTGAAGATCGATCTTACATGGGGAAAGCAGAAGAGAGTTTTGGTAATATATTACGTTATCAAAGAATTTATCCAAATGGATCAAATATTGGACTACTAACAACTAACAGATTTTATAAAGGAGGTGGTATGGGTAACCTCATTGCTGGGGATGCAAATATTAGATTAAATAAAACTTATCAAGTTAATTTCGATTTTGCCCATAGTATGACAGAAGAACCTAATAATGATTGGATATCTACTGATGATATGGTAAATGGTAAATCAATTTCTTTAAATGGAGAAAAATTTAGTGGAAATAAAATAGGGATAGGATTAAATAGAAGTACTAAAAATTGGAGAAGCGAACTTTTATTGGATCAATATTCCCCACTCTTTAGAACGGACATGGGTTTTGTTACTAATAATAATTTTAAGCAAATTTCTTTTAATCAAACATATGTAAGTGAAAGAGATAAAAAAGTAACCAAATATGTAGCTCAAGTAAGATCTAAATTCAAGTATTCTTATAGCGGAAAATTAAAACAAACTAATATAATGCCTTTATATTCAATGCAATTTAAAAATGGGTTTCAATTTACCTATGGATATGCTATTATTCCCTTTGAGGAATATAAAGGAAAAGAATTTAATAATTATGGGTTAAACTTTATAAACTTAAAATATAGCCCATCTGAAAAAATCAATATATTTTCAAGACTTTTAATCGGAACTGACATCGCTTATAATATTGATGACCCTGTTATTGGAAAGAGAAGTACAATGACTTTAGAGTTTAATTATCAACCCATTAATAAATTCAATATAGGATTAATGTTAAGTACTGAATCAATGAAGTATAAAGTTACAAATGAAGAAATTTACAAGGGACATATTTTTAGAACAGATTCAAATTATCAATTTAATAGAGATTTTTCTTTAAAACTAGTAACTGAATACAATGATTTTAGTGAATCTTTATTTATTCAATCACTTTTAAAATGGAACCCAAATCCTTCGACAATTTTTTATTTAGGAGGAAATAATGACATGAAGAACAACATCAATTCTAACGAAAACTGGGTAAGTAATTCAGCACAATTGTTTTTTAAATTACAATATTTATTTAGTAGTAAAAATTAAAGATATGGAGTTTGATTTAAGTAATGATAAATGGCATTAAACCATAGGCATATCTACTTCTAAGACACTCAGAACCTTATTATTACACATACTTATACAAACACCTTCAGTCAAAAGAAAACCGATATTATTTGAGACCATAACTGTATATAATCCATAATTTATAATTCTAAGTAAAAAGCCGTAAATTCTAAAAAAATTAATTATGATCAATAATTTAAGATTACTAATTCTTTTTTTAGGAATTCAATTTGTTAGTGGTCAAATACCAGAAGACAAAGCTGTTATAAGCTCTATTTATGTATACGATATAGAAAAAAGAAAGCCAATAAAGTTAACTACTGTTGAAAGACATTTAGAAGCTCCCAATTGGTCTATTGATAATAATTATTTATTAATTAACAGTTCAGGAAAACTTGAAAAATTTGATTTGAGTGGTAATTTTCTTGAATATGAAGACACTGGACATTTAAGTATGCTAAATAATGATCATGGGTATTCTTTTGATGGGAAAAATCTATTTTTTTCCACTGGAATTTTAGAAATAGAGGGTCATTCATCTTTTATCTATATGAAATCACTTGATGATAACTCTATAGAACTGTTAACTGAGTTAACTCCTTCATATTGGCATGGAGTATCTCCTGATGGAAATTATATAGTTTATTGTGCTGAAAGAAATGGCGAATATGATGTTTACAAATTAAATATTGAAACAAAAAATGAAATTAGATTAACTTTTAATAAAGGTTTAGATGATGGTCCAGAATTTTCACCAGATGGAAAATACATCTACTATAATTCATTCAAAACAAACAAAATGCAGATTTGGAGAATGCATAATGATGGTTCAAATCAAGAGCAAATGACATTTGATAATTATTCTAACTGGTTTCCTCATGTTTCACCAAAAAACGATTATGCTGTAGTAATAAGTTATATTGAAGATCAGGAGCAGAGTCATCCATTTGGAAGAATGGTAAAGCTTAGATTACTTAACTTAACAGACAAATCAATAGTTGACTTAACTGAACCATTTTACGGTGGACAAGGGACAATAAATGTTCCGTCATGGAACCCAGAGGGGACTAAGTTTGCTTATGTGTTATATAGCCTAAAAGACAAATAGTTCTTAAATTAATATAGAGAATATAAAAATTGCTCTCGTTTCTTAGTTGTATTCTGCTAAAGAGTTATTAATATAATTTAAACATTTTTTTATTTCTTCAATAGAATTTGAACCTTCTGGAATATTGTATTCAAGTTCAATAGTGATAGGAAAAGTATAACCCTCATTATTTATTAGTCTAACTACATCAGCAATTGGAGTATCTCCTTCACCAAAAGGTAAATTATCTCCCCCGTTGACACCTTTTTTTCTGTCTTTTAAATGCATGCTAACTATATGATTATTATTCTCTTTAACAAATTCAACTACGTTTTCATTATCACCAGCTACGTAATGTCCAAAATCAAGATTTATTTTATTATATTTTGATTGAGTAATTGCAGTATCCCAAAAAGTTGGAGTTTGTTGCTCGTGACCATGATAACCAATAAGAACATCTTCTTCTTCTGCTATTTTTGAAAGCCTAAATGTATGTTTATCATCTGATGGATGCTCTAGAGTTACATGGCTTGCTCCTAAAGCTTTTGCAGCTCTCATCCCATATCTAATGTCATCATCTGTATTTTCTTTTTCAAAAACTCTTGGTTTAAAGGCATATATGTCTATTCCTGCTTCATTGTACAACCCTCTAAGCTCCTTAAGCTTATTCAAATCAACATTTTTTCTCCATTCAGCAACTTCTTGTTCATAAATTTTTCTTTTTTCTGAATACTCTTGAGCTTGAATTTTTTCTTCTTCACTTAATGTTTCACCACTATACTGTTTATATAAAAGTCTCATAGAAGATCTTTCATTTATAAGGCTTTCAGGAGCACCAGCATATGATTCAACATGATTTCCCATAAGCTCAACATTTTTTATTCCTGTTTGTTTTATATAATCTAAAATTGCAAGAGGAGATTGATCTTCCATGGTTCTAAATGAATATGTTTGTATTCCAATTTTAAGATTATTAGAGTCATTATTATTTGTACATCCAAAAATAAAAGATGTTAAAAGCGTTAAAAGAATAATTTTATTTTTCATAATAGTTTTTTTTAAAGCTTCCAACCTTCTCTGTAATTATAATGAAAGAATTGATTGGCCTCATCAAGGTTTGTTATTTTCATGTTTTTAGAATCATATTCAAGTGTAATATCTAATTGTTGAGACAAAACTGCTACATTAGTTAAAAGCATTATTTCGGTTACTTTAGATGCAACCTCAAAATTATTTGATGCTTTTCTATTTTCTTTAATAGCCTCAATAAAATCTAGATACACTGAATTCGGTCTTGGCAACCATTTTTCAACTTCAAATCCTGGTTCTTCTGGTATTAGTTCTGGGAGAGCTCCATGGGATCCGTGCATTATCATCCCTTTTGAACCAATGTATAGTGCTTCTTGAAGTTGTCTTCCGTTTTCTAGTGAGTCTGGTCTTGATGGTTTAATGCCTCCATCAGACCAAGTAATTTTTATTGGAGATTTAGTTTCTTTAGATTCAAACTCATATGTTATACTCTCAGATTGAGGTAAATAATGTTCGTTGAAAGGACTAGTAGTTGCTTGTACTTTGGTAGGCATATCAAGATCTAAAGCCCATACTGGAGCATCAAATGTATGAGCTCCAAGATCACCCATAGCACCAGTTCCGTAATCCCATAATCCTCTCCATGCAAAATGAACAACTTCTTCATTATAAGGTTTATATTCTGCAGGACCTAACCAAAGATCATAATTTAGATGATCTGGTATTTTTTGCTCAGGTGGTCTGTCAAAATAGCCTTGTTTCCATATGGGTCTATTTGTCCACATATGAACTTCTTTTACATCTCCAATTTTTCCTGACTTTATCCACTCTACTGTTCTCATCGTTCCTTCAACATTATGTCCCTGATTTCCAACTTGAGTTACAACACCAGTTCTTTTAGCAAGATCATTTAAATATCTTGCTTCGTAAATAGTTTTAGTCATCGGCTTTTCAATATATACATGTTTTCCAGCATTCATAGCATATGAGGCAATAACCGCATGAGTATGGTCTGGTGTTGCAATTACAACTGCATCTATATCTTTTTCTTCATCAATCATTTTTCTATAATCATGAAATGTCTTTGCATTGGGATAAGCATTAATAATGTGAGATGAATACTGATGATCAACATCACAGATTGCATATATATTAGCGTGTTTGAATTTTTTATCATCAGATTGTCCAAATCCTCCCCGTGGACTTCTTTCTGGCTGTATACCTGCATATCTTTGGATCATTAATCCAGGAAGGCTTCTTCTTTCAACTGGATTATCTGGTGAAGCCATTTGTTGAATTACTTGACCCCCTCTATTACCAACACCAATTGCAGCTATATTTATTAGACCATTGGGGGATGGATATCCAAGACTAGTTATAGCATGGCTTGGCACAATGTAAAACAAAGAAGCTGCAGAAGCTTTCTTTAGAAAATCTCTTCTTTGATAATTTTTTTTTGATCTCATAACAAGAAGTTAATGAAAAAAAATTAACACTCTTATAATCAAATCAATAAAATTGTTCAATTATAGTAAAATATGGAAATGAAGTAGAAATTGATGTTGTTTACGTTCCTGAAATACCAAATGATTAAAAGGTACCATTGTTTATTATTAGTAAAAAATGCTTTACGTTTAGGGTTATACTTATCTTTAGATTTTAAAACACGGAATATGGTGTATAAATTAACAGCGTAAATCAATTTTAACCTGTAACCATATTTCAGGACAAGATATTTTCAAAAATCATGAAAAATGGAATATGAATAACATATTAATCGACTTAAAAACTGAAAATAACTTTGCATTTGGAAAGTTGTACCAAGATAATTTTGGTAAAATTTCAAATTTTGTACAAAACAACAGCGGAAGTCAATCTGATGCAGAAGACCTATTTCAAGATGCAATGATGGTGCTTGTTGAAAAACTTCGTCAAGATAGTTTTCAGATTACTGCTTCAATAGATACTTATATCTATGCCATTTGTAAAAATTTGTGGTTTAAAAAACTACGAGACAAAAACTACGAGCTTTCCATTGATGAATTACAGTCTTTTGAATTTCTGACGTCAATTAATGATTCCATTGAGGATGAAAAAACGTATTTAGAAAAGATAAAAGGATATCTACTTAAAATAACAGGTCACTGTAGTCGGCTTATTCATGACATTTTTTTTAAAGAAAAATCTATTGAGCAAATTCAAAAGGATTATGGATATTCTACACGACATAATGCTCAAAATCAAAAACATAAGTGCGTAGAGCAAATCCGAAAAGTCAAAGAAAAAGAAGAAATCTCAAAAAAAAAATAGTTGACTCGGGTGATTTTTTGAAACAATTGGTATAAAGGTATAGGTAGTTCATTTTGACTATCACAACTTTTAAATTTAAATAAAATGGTTTTAACAATCAAAAGTGCAATAGCAATTTTTTGTTTTGCTTGTGCTTCTAATGCGCAAATACCAGAAAAAGCTGAAGATGTTTCGCCACTCTTTATCGGGGAAACATTGCCAAATGCCAACTTTCAGAATGCAGAAGGAAAGTCTATTCAACTAAAAACGATTTTAGAAGAAAAGCCAACCGTATTGGTTTTTTACCGTGGAGGATGGTGTCCTTACTGCAATGTGCAATTATCTGGGTTGGTTGAGATTGAAGAAGATATATTAGATCTTGGTTATCAAATTGTAGCTATAAGTCCAGATGACTTCAAAAATTTACAAACAACCGTGGAAAAGGATAGTATAAAATACAAATTGCTGTCAGATCCTAATGGTAAATTCATTCAAGAAATAGGTATTGCATTTAAGACTCCTACAATGTTGAAAGGATATATTGCTATCAAAGGACAAAAAGGGGAAACATCAGATGTAATGCCTGTTCCAACGGTAATGATTGTAGATAAAAAAGGGGTGATTCAGTTTGAATACATCAACCCAAACTACAAAGAACGAATAAGCGGAGAGATGCTTTTATCAGTTTTAAAAACAATTAAATCATAATTATGGCAACAGTAATTAAAATAAAAAATTTACCCGAAGGGTATCAAAGTGTAATCACTAATGGAACACATACCATTATTGGGGATGAACCAATCAAGAGCAAAGGAACAAATTTAGGGTTAAGTCCTTCTGAATTGGTATTGAGTGGTTTGGTAATGTGCAAAGTGGCAACAGTTCGCTTTATTGCCCGAAAAAACAATTGGGAAATAGGAGAAGTAAAAGCCGAGATTTCACAAGAAGTAAAAAGAAGACCTGATGGATTAAAAACCAATATTAAAGTTGGAATCCACATTGAGGGCAATATTACACAAGAACAAAAAGATGAACTACTCAAACAGTCCAATGATTGCTATGTGCATCGTCAAATAATGGGCGAGTGGAATATTGAACACGCCACAGAATTAGTAGAACATGATTTACAAACTTTAAACAATTAAAAATATGAACACGAAAATCATCAAATGGGGACTAATTCTTCTAGTCGGTGGACTAATTATCGTGGGTGGAATCGTTTTCTACTTGTTTAACATGCCTAAGCGTGACGTTCAGGCCACTGCCATTGATTATGAAATTACTACCCAGCAGATTGTACTGGAATACCTGACCAACACCCAATCTGCCAATGACAAATACCTACAGGAGGAAGGTGAATCGAAAATACTGGCTATTAGTGGTATTGTAGCTTCAATTGATGAAGATTTGAATCACCAGAAAGTTGTGTTACTTAAAGGTGGAGATGATAAGGCTGGAGTAAGCTGCACTTTCACCACAAACACAAATGTCCATGCAGCAGATCTCAAAATTGGAGACAAGGTGACTATAAAAGGGGTTATCCGATCAGGGGCAGGATATGATGAAGATCTGGATCTTTACGAAGACGTAATCATGGAAAAATGTGATGTAATAAATAACTAAAACGAAACAATAAATTTATAAACCAATTAAAATGAAAAAAATGAAAAAGACAATTTTATCAATAATGGTAGCCGGACTTGTATTAATAACAACTGCATTCACTCCAGATGGAGGTAAACTCATAAGTAAAACAGGTCATATAAATTTCTTCTCTCACACGAACCTAGAGGATATTACCGCAAACAACTATAAGGTTGTAAGCACATTAGACCCTTCAACAGGTAATGTGGTGTTTTCTGTACCAATGCAGGCATTTGAATTTGAAAAATCCCTAATGCAAAAGCACTATAACAGCAAAAAGTTTTTGGATACTAAAACCTATCCAAAAGCAAAGCTAAAAGGGACTATCACCAATCTGAGTGACATTAATTTTTCCAAGGACGGAACCTATAATGCTAACATAAAAGGTGAACTCGAACTGCATGGTGTTACCAACCAGATTAGTGAGAAGAGTACTATAACAGTTAAAGGAGATAAAGTAACAGTGGATGCCAAAATGACGATAACATTGGGGGATTATAAAATTAACTTTAAAAAAGGAAAACCTTCCACCAATATAGCTAAAACAGTGGACGTTACCATAAAAGCAGATTATGGTGAAGAGAATTAAGTAAAGATGAAAATGAGTGGTCTGTTAAATCCTTTCAGTAAATTCTAAATAGAAAATACTATAGGGGTTTTTTGTGAAAAAATTTGAAAATAATTTTTACGAATTGTCAGGATGTAAGATTAATTGCGACTATACCTATAAAGACATTAATTAATATGAACACAAAATTAAAACAATCGATGATCTCCGGTATAGCTGGAACATCCGTAATGACTGCCATCATGTTTGTTGCCCCCATGATGGGAATACCAAAAATGAACTCTGCTGCCATGCTTGCAGGAATGATGGGTGTCCCAGTAATTGTTGGATGGATGATGCACTTTATGATCGGGGTTGTATTTGCAGCTTCTTACGTGTACATATTCCATCCGAAAGTAAACATAGGAAGCAAAGCTCTGAAAGGAGCGATTTTTGGATTTGCTGTATTTGTATTTGCCCAGATTACAATGGCTATGATGGGTGGAATGCCTAAGCCAGAAGGTTCTATGATGCTAATGATGATTGGCAGCATAATGGGGCATGTGGTATTCGGAATCGCTGTCTCACTTCTTGTTAAAGAATCAAAACAAATACTTATGACACTTATACATCATAACGTAAAAAAACTGCATGAAATCAATGGATTGTTACAACAACTCCCATCCGACTTGTATGTCCTCCCAAAGGAAGTATTGAGCGAGGCAACAATCGGGCAACATTTCAGGCATATTCTTGAGTTTTATATCTGTCTTGAAAAAGGAACAGAAACTGGGGTGATTTGTTACGATGATCGGGAACGGGATGTGCTGATTGAAACCGATGCAGACTATGCAGAAAATACGATCAAAAAGTTGATCCATTTTCTTGGGACAGTAAAAGACGATAGGTCATTGACAATGAAAGCTGATTATTCTACTAAAACAGAAGATCAAATAACAATTCCGACATCACTGTACAGAGAATTGGCTTATGCACTTGACCACGCTGTACACCACCTGGCAATCGTAAAGATTGCATTAGTAGAAGAAAAAGACGTGGTAAAAGTGGATAGTAATTTGGGAGTAGCTCCTTCAACAGTCAGATACCGTGAAGAATGTGTACAGTAAGCTATATCCCAACAGATAATGGTCAGTTTATTCTGACATCAAATAGGGATGAAAAAATAGTTCGCCCAACATTGCCTCCTGTGACAGAGGTTATTGGAAATACTACTGTTTTTTTTCCGAAAGACAAAGAAGCTGGTGGCACTTGGATAGCTGCTGGGGATAATGGTAGAATATGCTGTCTCCTAAACGGGGCATTTGCACGCCATAAACGAAAAAAAGCGTATAGAAGAAGCAGAGGACGTGTTTTACTGGAAGCATTTGAATACGAACATATACTTGACTTTTTACAAGAAAGTGAATTGAAGGAAGTTGAACCGTTTACCATGATAATAACAGACCCTGATAGCTCGGAAAAACTGATAGAATTTAGATGGGATGCCATACAAAAGCATATATTAGAGTTAGATAATCAAAGTCCCCATTTCTGGTCATCTGCTACACTGTATAGTGAAAATGTGAGGAAACAACGTGAACACTGGTTTAAAAGCTGGATTGCAAATAAGGTGGTATTCAAAGGTGACGATGTTCTGAACTTTCATTCATCCCCTCACGGAAAAGATCCCGAAAATGATATCGTTATGAAAAGGTCTTTAGGAATTCAAACAGTTAGTATCACACAAGTTGAAATGTTACCGGATAATTTTAATATGCACTATCACGACCTGTTGAAAACTCAAAGATTCACATTAACGAAAGAAATAAAAAGAAATAACTATGTTTAACGGATTTGCCATAGTACTAGCATGGCCAAAAACTCTCTGTAAGCAAGCGGGGTCATGGTATGATTTTCCAATGCACTATCTGGGGATAAGTAACAAAGGGTATTACAACGTAGGTCATTCAGCAGTGGTACTGGTGGACGACACAACTCAAAGCTGTCATTATTTTGACTTTGGACGTTATCACGCTCCGCACGGATATGGCAGAGTACGCAGTGCAGAAACAGATCATGATTTAAGAATAGAATTGAAAGCGGTTTACAATAACATCCAAACAGACATTATCAATCTTAATGAAGTTTTATCAAATCTGTATGAGAATCCTTCAACACACGGCACGGGAACCATTTATGGGGCAATTACTAGAATCCATTTTGAGGAGGCATTGACTTTTACAAAACAATTACAAAAAAAGGAGTTCGTCCGATATGGCCCGTTTATTCCAAGCGGAACAAATTGCTCACGTTTTGTCAGTAGTACTGTTCAAGCAGGAAATCCAGTTTTATTTCAGCAAATAAGATTAAAATTTCCATTAACAATCAGCCCAACTCCTATGTGGAACCTGAGAGCAATAGGCAGTAAAATAAGTTGTGTTGACCAACCATATATGAAAGTAGAAAAAACATTTATTAATTACTAAACGGAAACAATGGTAACTGCATGACCAAACAACCTAAAATATTACCCCCTCCAGATGAACGTCCATCCCACCTACCTTTAACCGGAAAATGGTTGTCGGGAGAAGGTGCTGGATCGTGGTTTGTTATTGAAGAAACAAGAACAAAATTGCAATATAGAATCACTAGATTATCTCCCGGAGGAATGATTGAATGTAAAGGAGATTACATAACCAATTATTCTATAAAACTGGATGAGGAGTTTTTAATGGATTACCCTTCACATTGTGCTAAAGTTACTATTTCACAATTCGGGAGAAGAATCACTCTCATCAAATAAAATGAAACGATATGAGGATAAATCAAGGAGTCAAAGCACCGGTTTTTATAAATAAAGATTACCAAGGGAAAAAGATCAATCTCTCAGAATATCATGAAAAAAGGATATTGATTTCTTTCTTTAGGGGAGCAGCAAATAATAATAACTATTGAGATTTTTTGGGTTTTTAGTAGTACTGGTCGAGTAAAGTTATCGTTCTCAAATTTATATAACTTCTGTTAGATTTAACAGAAGTTATATTCAAAGTTGAGGTTACTTGTAACTGAGAAAATACTTTTTTTCTAAAAGGGGTATCGGAGTGGTTTTTATATCGAACCCAATTTTTTCCCCTAAGAACTTTTTTCTAAAAAAACAACTCTGTAATACTTATAGTAAGAGGAATGAACCTCTATGAACTAAAACGAATAAATATTATGAAAGATTTAGATATAAACGAACACGAAATAGATGGGTTAATTCAGACGATGAAGGAAATGGGTATCAAAGGTTTAATGAAATACCAAGATGTATTGGTATTAAACCATATGATGGAAAGGGGGTGGATACCATCAATTGAAAACAGAGATGAACTGATTAAAACCTTAAAGGATAATTCAGATATGGAATACAACCAAATAATGAACCTTATCAATAGATATGGTGAATGGAAATCTGTTTTACCATCTTACTCGTTAAGGTTGAATCAGAACCTTGATGGTATAAATAAAAGAATGAATTCAGTTATTCCATTCAAATACATTGGAAACTCACCTAATAAAAGATTGATTGGTTTTGTTGATGAAGGAAAGGATATCAATATCTATGATGGAATAGGAAAGAATCTGATGAAATTAGGTTCAGTAGATAAGAAAAGTTGGAGTATCAATTGGGGAACACACTCATTACTTCAACAAGAACATTCCTCATACATAACTTCATCTGTTAGAAAACTTAAGGAACAAAAGATAATATAATGGAAAATAAATTTGAGGAGAAAATCCCTGGTTTAGAGTCTTACAGATGGATTAGTGTTGAAGAAACTTCTAAAGAATTGGAGATTTCTAAAAGAACGGTTTTCCAATACTTAAAAGATGGAAGGATTAAGGGAACAAAATATAAAAACCAAAGACTCATAGATAGTGTTTCCATTCTTGGGTTTCTGTTAGAAAAGAAGGTAATTGAATTTAATAAAATCAATTCACCTGAAATGAGAAGACAAATAGAATTAGACCAATTCAACAATATTTAGTTACAAACTACTACCACCTGACACTTCATTTGTAACGAGGGGAGTAAAGAATTTGGAGGGAAATTTTTTCATTTTTCAATGATTAGTAAAATTATCTCACCCCTCCATTTTCTTTATAACTTATAACTTATCAATTTCTCATAATAATTTGATTTAGTTGAGGGGGAACGACTTGTTCTCCTTTTTCTTTTGTATATTTGTCTCGTTGGTTTTGTTTCAACGATTATCCACACAAAGTGGATAAATTTTATCCACCCAAGGGGGACAAGAAATAAAACATAAAAAGATAAGTGGCTGGGGTTCAGTAGATTAGAGAAGTAATTTTCATTGGTTTAGTTCCCGTCCAGACCGCTACGGACCTCACAAATGTGGGGTTTTTTAGTATAAATAAATTAAATGGAAAAAGTATTTGTTAGTGGAGGTTCAGGATATATTGCACTGCACTGC
>Ga0233428_1000041_pt1 | contig 190078 bp, 202 predicted proteins | sample SI_118_April2016_4_FD_179890 | JGI IMG/M metagenome (GOLD analysis project Ga0233428, IMG submission 179890) | Seawater microbial communities from Saanich Inlet, British Columbia, Canada - SI_118_April2016_120_MG | ecosystem: Environmental > Aquatic > Marine > Inlet | place: Canada: British... | reverse complement strand
TGCGGCAATAATCAATCAAGTTAATCCGCAAACAATAGATCCTGCCACTAATGAAATAAATGAGAGAAAATTTATTAAGCCAAATGAATTTTTTGATTACATCGAATATGAGGATTATCGACCAATGCTTGAAGAAGCAGTTAAGTGGTACGAAAAAAATAAAAACATCACATAACACGGAATATCTGGCTACACAAAAAGGACTCAAATGTTTTTTAAAGGAATGTCCTTTTTGCTCCGCCCATATTTTCGCCTCTATTCGGAGGTCAATCGTAAGTCTTCCGAAATAAAAAAGAACCTGCTAATATTCAATTATTGCTTAACAAATTCGGCGAAAACATCAGATATGCCGAAACGTTATATGTAATCATTTTTTTAACAAATTAATGATTTGCAGAGAGATTTTTAAAATAAGGAATGAAAATTTAATTTTTTTCAAAAGTTAATAAAGGGGGGGTAAAAGGCACTTTCTCCATTTCGTTCCGAAAATGAATTTTTAATTGAGAAATACAGAAAAATTTATATTTTAACACTATGAAAACTATGAAAAACATTTTTTACTTTGGAGAAAAGATAAAAGGCTTTGATATTAGAGTTCTTAACGAAAGAGAAGTAAGAGCAAGTGCAGGAATACTTTTCTTTTTTGCAATAATTTCATTTATGAATTCTTGGCTTACAGGAAATTTTTATTATACAAAAATCTTTGTAGTAGCATTTTTAGTGGATTTTTTCATTAGGATTTTTATAAATCCAAAATATTCTCCAAGCCTTATTATTGGAAGATTTTTTGTACAAAATCAAAAACCTGAATATGTAGGAGCACCTCAAAAAAGATTTGCATGGGCAATTGGTTTTATTTTAGCAATAACAATGTTTTTTCTTGTTGTTGTAAATAATGTTATTGGTCCAATAAATTTATTTGTTTGTCTTGCTTGTTTGATACTGTTATTTTTTGAAACAGCATTTGGTATTTGTATTGGCTGTAAAATTTACAATCTTTTTAATACAGAAAAAGCAAAACTTTGTCCCGGTGAAACTTGTGAAATCACTGCAAAAGATGAAATCCAAAAAATAAATTTTCCACAATTCACAATGGTCTTTTTATTCATTGCTTTTGTAATAACAATTCCAACCTTTGGGATAATGCAAAAAGATACTTTTAAGAGTGAAACTATCAGTACTAATGAAACGAGAAGCATAAATTTTGTAGATGAGAATAATCTTATCACAAATATAAAAGAAGGGTGTGAAGCCCCAGAATGGGCTATTAAAATAGGACATGAAGAACAGTGGAAACTTCATAATGGATGTAAATAAGGTGTTTCTATTTTTTAGAATTCACCCCCAGCCCCTCTTCTAAAAAATAGAAACGAAAAAAATTAAATTTTCGAATAATGATAAAATCTCTCTGCAAAAGAATAATAAGGATAAGAAAATGACTTCTCCGCTTCGCTCCGACCACGTTGCACTCTCGCTCCGCAAAGCTACGCTCGGGACACATAACAAAGGATATGAGGTTCAGCTCTTGCAGAGCTTCAACCCAAATTGCTCCTTACAGTCGCAACTTCTCATATCCTTAAACGTTATACGAAACAATTTATCATTTTTTCAATATGGAAATCAAGGAACTACAAAACAAAGCATCCAAAGTATTTTTAGATAACTTAAAAAGAGATAAAATAAAAGTCTGTGATGACTATCTAGTCTTAAAATTGACCGAAGAGCTTGGTGAGTTTGTTCAATCCTACATTGTGCACAAAAAACGATGCAGGCCAGAAAAATATTTATCATCACAAAAATCAAAGCGGGAGTTGTCAAAAGAATTATCGGATGTACTGGGGTTAATCCTTGTAATTGCAAAAAATCTCAATATTGATGTCGAAGAAGCTTTGGTTAAAAAATGGATTACAAAAGAATGGTTAAAAAAATAATTCATTGCAAAGAACAACACCATGCAAAAACAAACACTAGAAGAACTATTCAATACGTTGAAAGAAATTCTAAAAAAAGAATCTTCCGGAATGAACCCAACAAAAGATATTGATAATAGTAAAGCGAAAATAAAAAAAGCAGGATTTCATTTATACGGAAAAAAAGAAGTTAGCATCCTTGGGAGAAAACCAAGAAAAGTTTATTTTTGTGGAATAATCATGCAAAAAAACTTTGTGGGTTTTTATTTTATGCCTCTATATTCACATCCGAATAAATTCAAATTATCACAAGATCTTAAGAAAATAAAAAAGGGGAAATCTTGTCTTAATATTAAAGACTTATCACCGAACACCAAAAATGAAATAATAAAATTAATAAAGATTGGTAAATCTATTTATAAAAAAGAGGGCTGGGTATAAGGCGCTCTAGTATAATTTAGAAATAATTAATAACAATATGAAAACAACAAAAATATTTTCACTCTTACCGCTCATAATACTTTCATTGGTTTTGTTTACTGGTTGCTCACACCAAACTCCTGCAGACAACCAAGACGAAGTCGTAGAGATAATTAAACAAGAAGCAACTAATGTAAATTCTCCTATCACGCCAAAAATGACTTTAAGTAAAAATGCAAAATACAAGGTGGAATTTGTTGCAGAATGGAGCGCAGCAACACATCCCAACGACTATCCAGCTGGTGCTCATTTTTCACCGTTTGTGGCCTATTCACATAACAGTTCTACCGGAGCAAATATTTTCACAAAAGGAGAAACTCCAACCCCAGGAGTTGAAGAAATGTCTGAATCAGGAAAAACAGCCATACTAATAAAAGAAATTCAAAATATCATCGATTCAAATTTCGCCCTTAACCAAACAAAAGGAAAAAGAATCGACTCTCCTGGAATCGACTCCAATGAACTAAACTTTTCTCAAGACTTTAGTTATATAACATTTGTCAGTATGCTGGCCCCAAGCCCTGATTGGTTTGTAGCAGCTTCAACAAACCTGATTGAGAATGAAAAATGGAAAGACAAAATCGAATTGAAACTTATAACTTATGACTCCGGCGGAGACGACGGACAAGAACTAACATCTAAAGATAAAGACTCTGACCCAAAACAGAATATAACTATTTTTAATGACAATCTACAAAAGCTTGGTAAAATAATCCTAACAAAAATATGATCAAAAAAAACCTTAAATATATTCTCTACGTATTGTTAATAGTGGTAGTAGCCGTTTTTATCTATAATATGAACGGTAAAATCAGTAGAAAATCAGAACTACCAAAAGAATTAATTGCCAGTCAAATTAATGAATACGAAGGGAAAGACCTGTCTTCAATTGACGATTTCCGTGAAAACTCCATTAAAGGCCCACAATATATTGATAAAGAAAGCTATCAGTTAAAAATCAAAGGCCTAAATAACGAAAAAACTGACTACAACTATGACGAAATAGTAGATAACAATCAATCTTACAAAAAAGTTGTGACATTGAATTGTGTTGAAGGCTGGAGTGTTGATATCCTATGGGAAGGATTTTTAATGAAGGACTTTATTTCTAGAGAAAAAATCCCGGAAGAATTTAACACGGTAATTTTTAGAGCTTACGACGGGTACTCCACCTCTTTCCCAATCGAATACATCTATGACAATAACATTATGATTGCGTATAAAATGAACGGATTAGAGCTTCCGCCAGAAAGAGGGTTCCCATTCCAGCTAGTAGCTGAAACCAAGTTTGGATATAAATGGATAAAATGGATAACCGAGATTGAATTTTCAGATGATGAAAATTATCAAGGTTATTGGGAAAGCCGTGGTTACTCCAATGATGGCGATTTAAAAAAAGATTTTCTTAAATAAAAATTATGAATAAAATAATTATCAGAAAAGTAGTTAATTATGCTTTATTAGTAGTGCTACTGTTGATTATCATCAGCGGTTATGGCATTTCTAATCATAAAATTGTTGAATCGTTGACTTTTGGACTTTTGGACAAAGCAAGGTCCTTTAGGTTGCATAAATTCTTGGATCTCTTTCTTATAGCGCTTCTATTGCTTCATGTTTTTCCTTTTCTTCATCGAAAAAAACAGCCGAGCATAGATCAAAACAAAAATAAAAACTAACAACTTTCATTATGAAAATAATACCAATTATTGTTTCAATCCTTATCGCCCAAACTGCCGGAATAATCGGCTCAGTTTTTACGGCCTCAAGTGTACGAACATGGTTTGAAACGCTCTTAAAGCCAGATTGGAATCCACCAGGATGGGTTTTTGGTCCAGTATGGATCTCACTTTATACCCTAATGGGAATTTCCGCTTACCTTGTATGGCAACAAAGAGATATCTCTGGAGCCAAACTTGCTCTTTCCATTTACGGAGTTCACTTAATCTTCAATACACTATGGTCAATTCTGTTTTTTGGCCTTAAAAATCCAGGTCTTGCATTTGTTGAAATTATTGTCCTACTTACCTTGATTATAATAACAACTATATTATTTTGGAAAATTAATCCATGGGCAGGTGCACTTATGATTCCATATATTGCATGGGTATCATTTGCATCAGTGCTTAACTATACAATTTGGCAATTAAACTAAAACTATTATGAAAATACTCTACATCTTTATTATGGGCCTGATGATTCTATTCGGAGCAATACTTTTAAATTTATTTGCTTCTCGTGTTGGTCTTTTGAGCTGGTTTGACTTTTTAAAAAACCCAAGCAAAGCTAACATGCTCTCTTATATTTGGCTTTTTATTCTTTATCCTTTCGGCCTTGGAATCATTGCCTATTTTTCTTCAAAATTAGTACCTCTCTAATATGAGAATTTGGGATATCCATGTAAAACATTTGTGTAGAAAGCACTTACTTGGAGAACATCGAGAACTCCATGGACTTTGGAATATTTTCACGAAACATAAAGGGAAGGGCGGGTATTCACACCACCCTGAAACAAAACGCTGGGCCGGAAAACTAAAAGCTCTCTACGACCGGCACGAAGCGCTAGTTGTTGAAATGCAAAAAAGAAATTACAAACACAATTCACCGCTTGAAAAAAAACTGGCAACAGGAAAAGAAACACAGAAAGTTTATATAAATACGGCAAAAGAACAAAAAATAATTTTAACTAAAAAACCTTGTACATGTTTTATTGAAAACCATACAAAATAATCCCTTTTTATCATGACACTATTTTTCAAAAGACTGTTCTCAATACTCGGCCTAAACACCTTAATTTCTTTAATCCTGGTCATTGGCTCAACCTTAATCAGCATGCACTACAACTGGAAAGTTGACTTTCCGCTGACTATTATTGGTATTGCAATTGTATTTCCAATTGTATTTTCAATCGGAGGAGCATACAAAAGACGGGAAGCGGCGTTGGTCCAGTATGCAACGATGAAAAGTATGGGGCGGGTTATTTATTTAGCATCTCGAGATTGGTTACGAGATAAAGGGAAAGACGCGACAAAAAACACTGACGACTTCCGAACCCAAATTTCTAAAACATTTTCTTTGTGCATCAAACTGTTTCAATCTACACATAATAAACCTTTTTCAAAAGAAGAAAAAGAGATTTATGAAAAGTTTTCCGGCATATCCAAATCTATCGAAGATCTTCGAGATCGGGGTCTTTCTGGAAGCGAAGTTTCCAGAGTTAATGCATACATGAGTAAATTCATAACTGCCTTTGAAACCGTAAAACACATTTATCAATACCGCACACCAATCACATTAAGAATCTACAGCAAATTTTTTATTTATATTATTTTAATCGTCCTTGGCCCGTATTTTGCAATCATCGCCGAAGGCCAACCCCTCTGGCTGGCTTTCATCAATCCAATAATTTTCGCCATGGTTTTCTCCGGCCTTGATAATATCCAAAGCCATCTAGAAAATCCGTTCGATCAAGTTGGCGAAGATGATATACGCATTAACCCTGAAAAATTTGCAAAAACATTGGCTAAGTAATTGACCTCTTTTGAAATTATCATATGAACAATCAATTAATTTTTTTACGACACGCAAAGACCCAGAAAGACCCCAGCAAAGTGACTACATGGTTATTGACCGAAGAAGGTGAAAAAGCAGCACAAAACCTGGCAGAATCCGGGGTTTTTGATGATATTGATATTATAATCACGTCAACTGAACAAAAAGCAATCTTAACTGCGACACCATTTGCAAAAAAATTACAAAAAGAAATAATAAAGATTCCTGAATTAAACGAGATACACAGAGGGAAAGGAGAATTTTTATCCCAGGAAGAATTTTCCAAGATAAAAGAACAAATGTTTCTGGACCTGGACTTCACAAAGGATAGCTGGGAAACATCAAATAATGCCTTAAAAAGATTTCAAATGGCAATATCTGATATTGATAATAAATATGACAATAAAAAAATACTGATCGTCTCCCATGGAACAGTTTTATCCTTGTATTTTGCTGATTTATTAAATGAATTAAATAAAGTGATGCAAAGATGGTTAAGACTTGGCTTTTGTGACTGGGGCGTAATTGAAAACAACAAAGTAATGAAAGATATAGTTTGAAATCTTATGAAAAAAATAATCCTAGCCTCAACTTCCCCACGCCGGAAAGAAATAATGGCCAAAACAAGACTAAAGTTCAAAGTTGTAGCCAGCGACTACGAAGAGGACATGAGCTTAAAAATGCCACCGCTAAAACTGGCTAAATTTTTGTCTAAAGGAAAAGCAGATTCAGTTGCAAAAAAATACCGTAATCATTTAATAATCGGGGCGGATACTTTTGTTGTTCTTAATAATAAACTGCTCGGAAAACCAAGCGATATCGCTGATGCAAAAAAAATGCTGAAACAAATCAGCGGAAAAGTTCTCTTGATCGTCACTGGTTATACGATAATTGATACCGGATCAGGCAAATCAATCTCAAAAGCAACTGAAACAAAAGTCCACATCAAAAAATTAAAACCTAGTGAAATAATTAATTACGTAAAGTCTGGCGAACCACTCGATAAAGCAGGTGCATTTGGCGTTCAAGAATTAGGTGCTGTAATTATCAAAAAAATAGAGGGAGACTTTTATAATGTAATGGGATTACCAATATTTGATCTATCACAAGAGTTGAAAAAGTTCGGAGTAAATATAATCTAACTTATTAATTATCAAATGAAAAATTATAAATACATCCTTGAAATAGCAATATTCGTATGTGGAGCTGTTGTTATGATTTTCGAACTTGTTGGTTCAAGAGTACTTGGACCATATTTTGGAACTTCAATTTTTGTTTGGACCAGTTTAATTGGAATTATCTTAGGAAGTCTCAGCTTGGGTTATTATTTTGGAGGAAAATTAGCTGATAAAAAACCCAGCTTTAATAATCTATCTTTGATTATCTTTTTATCCGCAATTTTCATTGGACTAACTACTTTTATTAAAGATTTCTTGCTCCTCATTCTACAAGCCAATATTTCAGATGTACGATTATCAACAGTTCTAGCAACTGTAGCTTTATTTTTACCGGCTAGTATTTTATTAGGAATGGTTTCTCCCTATGCTGCAAAGCTCAAATTAAGCAGCTTAAGCACTTCAGGCTCAACTATAGGTAATCTTTATGCACTTTCAACTGCCGGAAGTATATTTGGTACGTTCTTATCTGGGTTTTACTTAATTCCACACTTTGGCACTAACAAACTATTAATTATTTTATCAATAACTTTAATCATAGTTTCTTTAGCGCTTTCAGCTAGAAGGCTCTTGAGCATTAAATTATCAATTTGTGTTGTTTTGATTATTGGTTGGACTACACTTAATGGGATTAGTACTCTATTTGAAAAAAACAGTTTTATAGACCTGGATACAGCATATAACCGCATCTGGATTTACGATCGCCTGGATACAGAAACTAATAAGACAGTAAAGACGATTGGCATTAATAATGAGAATCACTCCTCAATGTTCTTGGACAGTGACGAACTGGTTAATGAGTACACTAAATATTATCATTTAGCAAAACACTTTAATCCAAACTTCGAAAAAACTTTGATGCTTGGCGGGGCAGGATACTCATATCCCAAAGACTTTTTACTTAATTATCCTGAAGCCACCATTGATGTCGTAGAAATCGACCCAAAAGTTACCGAACTCGCAAAAGAATATTTCCGACTAAAAGAAAACCCCAGATTAACTATTTACCATGAAGACGGTCGAGTTTATTTAAATAAAACGCAGAAAAAGTATGATGTAATATTCGGAGACGCTTTTGCCTCTCGCTATTCTGTACCGTATCAATTAACAACAATAGAGGCCGTTCAGAAAAAATTTAAGGTTTTAAATGATGAAGGAATTGTTATTCTAAATATTATATCCTCGATAGAGGGTGAGAGTGGCCGCTTCCTAAGAGCTGAATATGCTACATACAAAGATATCTTTCCTCAGGTTTACTTGTTTCCAGTAAGAGCTCCAAATGATGGTTCCAAAAGACAAAATGTTATGTTAGTGGCTTTAAAATCAGAGGTTGAACAACCTGAACTATTTAGTAATGCCGACCCGACGCTAAATGAATACTTGCAACATCTATGGAAAAAAGAAATTGTGAACGACACGCCAATTTTGACTGATGATCATGCCCCTGTAGATTATTATATAAGTAAAGCGATTTAGAAATATTCTTAAATACCGTTAATGGTCTATGTCTTACTCAAATAAATACTTAAACAAATCAGTAAAAGTTAAAATAGACCGACCACTAGGATCTAAACATCCTAAGCACAACTTTGTCTATCCTTTAAACTATGGCTTTATTCCTGACACAATCGCCCCTGACGGAGAAGAAATTGATGCCTATGTCCTTGGAATAAATGAGCCGATACATGAATTCAAAGGAACCTGTATAGCAGTAATCCACAGAACAAACGATGACGACGATAAACTCATTGTTGCTCCAGATGGTAAAACTTTTACTGATGATGAGATTATTAAATTGACCGAATTCCAAGAACGCTATTTTGAATCAAAGATTATCCGAAAATAGATAAATAAATCAACATTCAGAAGTGACCTTATGATAAAAAAATTAGAAAAAGCAGTCCAATTACTTACAAAACACTTTCCTCCCGACGATGAGAACAGTAGGAAACCTGTTTTACCTCACGATATTCGCGTTGCTGCATATTTATCTGAGAATGATTATTCTGACGAAGTGGTTTTAGCCGGACTTTTACATGATGCGATTGAATGGTCAGATTTAACTGAACAAATTCTAAGAGATGCGTTTGGTGACAAAGTCGTTAAATTAGTCCTTGCCTGTACAAAAGATGATTCAATTAAAGATTCTGACGAAAAAATTGAAGAATTAATCAAACGCTGTGCTCGGAATGGGCAAGATGCCTTAATTGTAAAAACTGCGGACATTTTAGATAGTTATGAACATTACACAAAAACTAATAATAAGGACGAACTTGAATATTGCCGCAAAAACGCGGGAGCGATTTTGGAGTATAAACCTGAGAACTTTGATGATCCAATATTTAATAAATTAAAGAAATTATATGAATAACACGAAATTAAAATTATATTTTTGCAACCTGAAATATTAATTTTGCCTGCAGGTTTGGTTAATAAATCAATCAGATTAAGTTCCATCCTTCGCAGTAACAGGGCCTAACTTACAGCAAATAACGACTCTATTGACAACAATGTTTAACTATGCTATTATACTGACGAGACTCACGTTTTTCTCATACTTATATAGTTAGAAAATTGCACACTTTGACTTATACATAAGTCTGATATAAACTTCACGTCTACTAATTTTAAATTTTGAGTTCAATTTCAATTTATGTCAAAAAAGTTATTTATTGGAAGTCTTGCTTGGGAAGCTACCGAACAAGATCTTCAAGACCTATTCGCCCAATACGGTGCTGTTGAAGAAGCTATTATCATTAAAGATAAGTTCACAGAACGTTCAAAGGGATTCGGCTTTGTTACCTACACTAATGATGAGGATGCAGACAAAGCTCTTAAGGAATTAAACGGAGCTGAGTTAAAAGGCCGAGCGCTAGTTGTAAACGAAGCTAGACCTCCAAAGCCAAGAGACGAAGATCGCGGTTAATTACTACTGAGTATATAAAAAAACAGAATTTGTGCAGTTCTGTTTTTTTGTTATATAAATTTTTGATTTTAACTATTCTTCAATAAATAACTCTTGCTGAGCAATCTCTGGTTGCTGAAGCTTGCTTAAAAATCGACAAAGACCGGCTACCGATAGACCGATTATTAGAATTCCCAACCACTGAACAATAGAAATATCCCCCTGAACAAAAATCTTGTTCAAAACAGTTGTAATCGGGGAGGCAATGACCAAAACAGAAGTAACAACTGAAGCAGGTAAACGCGCTAAAGCGTGGTACCAGGTCCACACATAACCCAATAATAATACTGCAGTAACTATTATCCAACTCATTTGACTTGTCTGTAAATTTACCAAACCCTGCGCTTGTCCTGTAAACACCAGAAATGCTAACAAGATAAGTGCACCAAATAACATTCGTGCCCAAGCAACAATCTCTGGTTCAATGTTTTTCAAAAGTTTCTTAGCAACAATGAACTCAACTGACCAAAGCAAAGTGGCACCCAGTATTAGGATATCAGCCAATCCAAATGACCAGGCCTTGATACCAATTAACAAGTAATTACCGAGTAGTAAGAAAAGCAACGCAGCGATCTGTATTTTTCCTATTTTTTCTTTAAGGAAAGTTATGGCTAACAAGCTTACCCAAATAAATAAAGTTTTGTGAATAAATGCTGCATTAGTAGAAGTTGCTAATGACAACCCTTTAAAAAATAACAAGAAGGGGATACTGCCACCAACAAAACCAATAACTACGAGCTTAACCCATTCATTCTTTTTGATAGATTTAAGCTTGTTAACAATAAACGGTGAAAAGATAAAAAGTGACAACACCAATGCTACAAATAAATTCTTTCCCGTAGTAAACACATGAGAATTCCCTACGGACTGAACAGCAAATTTATTTACAAACACCGAAACGCCACTAATAACAGCAGTAAATAAAACAAAAATTAATCCTTTTTTCATATTAACATTTTATTAATTTCTTTAGCTTCAGCAGCGTCAATTTTTTGTACTGCTATATTAGCGTTTACTAATACCCAATCACCAATTTTAAGATCAGACAAAGCAGCCACGCTAACTTGTTTTTCACCCTGTTTAGCGGTTTTAACAATCGCCACTTGATCATTAAGTCGGATTATTTTGTGCGGTATGGTTAAACACATATACACATAATACACTAAATATGCTAAAATGAAAACAATATACACTAAATGTTACCTATGCCTAAAATCATAACAATATTAATTTTCTTGCTACTAATAACTGGTTGTCAAAACAACACTACACCTGTTAAATCTTTTAAAGGCACTACCTTTTCCGAACAGGGAATTCGTTTTGATTGCCCGATTGGATGGGAACTATCTGAAACTAAAAAAATCCTGGAAACTGAATTCATGGTTATTTGCGAAAAAACGGGAGAAGGAGAAAGCGGTTTAGCGATTTTCAAATGGACAAAAAGTAAAATGACTGCCCTGGATTTGCTAAATTCACTTAAAGATTCCTACGCTGAAACCTATAAGCAAAAACATAATGTAGAAATTGACTATGGCTGGACTAGTAAAAAGAAATTAAAAGTCTCCTTTGATTTTAACGCTCAAAGCATTAAACATCAGGGTAAAATCATAACCAAGCAATGCCCAGAACATGTTATAGGTATAATCCTCCAGGAAACAAAAACTGATAACGACAAATATGAAAAAGCTTTCAATAATATAGAAAATTCTTTTGCTTGTAAATAAACTCACAGCCCCATAACAAAAATTATCTATCATTTAATGAAGGCGAAGACGCGCATCTTCGCCTTTATTTTTTTACAAAAAAAAAGACGCTCACTGTTGAGCGTCGTTTTGGTTGAATTTATAAACCAAGACTTAACATATATCTTTTGGTAGGGAAGCTACAAACAGTAACCTCCCAACGACAATTCATTTTTGCCTCTGGCAAACATAGCAAGCCTGAATTATTTGGGCTGTTAGAGTGATGGTCAGAAAAAATAATTTGCTCTTTTTTTTCCCCTTCACACACATATTCTGCCCAGGAAAAGATTCCAATCAACTCCTGATTATATGCCACATGAGTCCTCTGCCAGGTATCGTCTGACTTGAATCCAGACTCTATAACTGGGTGAGGAATGCTCCCTGGCCCCTTTGCTTGTTCATAAACGGGTATATACAGATTAGTTGCTGTCCAAAATTCATCCTGAAAACATTGTCGTTGCTTTGAAAAAATTGGCACTTTCACCATAAAAGTATGGATGTCATTTTTGCATGTTGTTGATCGTTTTGGAATAGTACTCTCTGTCAACACCATCCCCGTCCAATATTTTTCACTTCTGAACGAAACCTCAGGCAATTCTCGCAATCGCTTCTCATTTGAAACGTTGCTAAACTCTGAGGAAAATTCCTCGGCAGTATTAAAATCCGTAAAGGATTTATGCTTTTCACACCCACAGACAACAACCAAGAGTAAACAAACTAACGTGAAGTATCTCATTATTTCCCCCCGTAAAATGAACAACTTAGATAACAATCTATAATAGCACCTTACCTACAGCTTGTCAACTATAAACCCTGGCAGTCCTTGCACAATCCATAAAAATATATTCGGTGGAAAATTACCGACTGACCATGTCTTTTGCTAATCTGTTTGTTTAATTCAAACATTTCATCCATTGAAACATTTTCAACTTTATCACATTTAATACAGACAAAATGATAGTGATTTTCAACAATTCCGTCATACCGAACATGATCTTTAAAATAATATAACGGTGTAACGTAACCCATTTGTTCCAAAACCATTAAATTACGATAAACTGTCCCGAAACTAATTCTTGGTAATTTTTTTCTTACCGCCTCAAACACATGTTCAGCTGTCGGGTGGGTGAGTGAGTGCTTTTCTACGTAATCGCAAATCACTTGACGTTGATTTGTCATTCTTGAACCAGTTTTAGCCATATTAATTTATATTTATTTTAATTTATCTTATTGGGAACGATTCCTAACTACATTGTATTACTAATAGGGCACTCTGTCAAAAGTTATCCACACCCCGAAGTACATGCTACGCATGACTTCAGGGCAAGGGCAAAGAAGCTTAAATATATAAAAAAAGAGGAGAGAGTACTCCCCCGCCTTGGTGCTACAAACATCCGACTTCCCTACACTTCTCCTGAACTAAGAATTAGTCCTAATAAAATTTTCGATCGATCGATCGTAGGTCTTCTCTCCCTCTGAACCGAACATACAACCAGTTAATTCCCCTCTGCCTCGATGATATCGAACACATTCACAACACTTACCTTTTCTCGGACAACCAGAATATGAGCAACCACAGTCTTTCAAATTGTTTTGTTGTTTACACTCAGTCACAAGTTAATTGGTTAATTAGTTAATTAAGTTAATCCCAAATAATTTACTTAATTCGCTTTAAATTCGCTTATTTCACTCATATTAATTGCTTGGCTTATTAAATCATTAACCTCAAGGTTTTGTTCAACTTTAAGGACTTCTTCTAACTTGGCTCGAGTTTGTGGGTGTTTAGCTATCATCAAACTGCAACAATCCTCATATGGCTCAATAGAAATTGCATATGTCCCAATTTGCTCGGCGATATTTATAATTTCATTTTTGTTCATGCCAATCAATGGAGCAAACTTTAACATTGAAGTTGCTTGATAAATAACTTGTAAATTTTCCATAGTTTGTGAAGCTACTTGAGCTAAACTGTCCCCTGCAACCAAAGCTTGTACTTTGTTTTCAACTGCTATCTGTTCAGCAATACGATACATTAACCGACGATAAACAATCATACGCACATCTGCTGGAATATGAGCAATGACAGATTTTTGTAAATCAGAAAAAGGAACAATAATTAACTTGCATGAACCTTGGACTTTACTCAATTGCGTAACCAACTTTTTAATTTTATTCTGAACACCAACTTTATTAATTGTTTGATTATGAAAATGTACAAAAATAACTTCTGCACCTCTTTTCATCATTTGAAATCCAGCGACTGGACTGTCCAATCCACCAGAAAGTAAACATATCACTTTTCCAGCTGTACCAACGGGTAATCCACCGAGGCCTTTTTCTTTTTTACCCAAAACAAAAGTTTTTCTTTTGGCCACTTCAACCTTAACTGTTAATTCTGGTTTATGTACATCAACCTTAAGTTCAAAATCAGCGTTCTGTAAAACATATGCCCCAACCTGACTACTAACCTGCAATGAATTCAATTCAAATGGCTTATAAGATCTAGTTGTTTCAATTTTGAAAGTTTTTGGTTTATAAAAATCAACCACCGCCAAAGCTTGTTTTTCGATCTGATCCATTTCACTTAAACACTGCAAACCAGGATTGATTGTTGAAACGCCAGGAGTGAATTTCAATAAGTTTATCATTTTTTTAATATCAGCGTTTGATGGCAACTCAATTTGCAACTTCCCCTCTGCCCTGCTTGCCTTAACTCCCAAACCCAGTTTTTGCTCAATATTTTTAATTACTTGCTTAACAAAAAAAGGCTGGTTTTTGCCTTTCAAACCAATTTCATCAAAATGCACAATTATTTTCTTGAAAATATTTTCCATACTCACTCACTTTCTTATGAACATTGCCATTATAATTGCATTAGTACAATTAAGCAAACTTTTCTTTAGTTTTAGTGTAAATTTAGGACACCGCTTGACAATTATTAATATCTATGATATAATATTGTTAATAAACATGGAAAGTTACATATAATTTTGCTATAATACAATAGAAATTAATTCAATATATATAAGTTAATTTATTAATCTATTTAATAATTTATGAGTTTAGAAAATCCTATGTCTAATAATGAGACCCCCCTAAAAGATCTTCAAGATGAAGTTCAACGTGAACTGGAACTCCAAGATGATCTTCCGGAAGGAAAATCAGGTAAGCTTCGTGCTGTTGCGGATAGTGAAGCTTCTTTTCCTGGTGACCTAGAAAAAGCCGCAGATTATCAACACATAGCGGACAAATATGCCGTTCGCTTAAAAGAGGTTAAAGCTTTAAGAAAAAAAGATTACAGAAATCAAGATCTTTTGGCCCAAGAAGCTAACCTGGTAACAATAATTGATGTTGCAAAAAAGCTTCAACAACTTTATTCCCAGGAAACAATGACCGCTTCTGAAAAAAGACGCCTTGCTACAATGGAAAGCACGGTTAATCTTACAGAAAGAACATGGAACAAAAAATGGGAAAAACCTCGTGGTGAAAGAGTCATCGCTGAACAAGTAAAACAAATTGTTGATGACGTAAAAGAAGATGAAGCCGCTAAAGCAGAACCTACTGTAGAAGCAGCTCCAACACCAATGGCCAAAGGTGAAGCATTTACTGCTCAACACGCAGAAACTGCTCAACGTATGGACATGCTAGATATGGCAATTGCTACCAAGCAAAGTGGCTTAGGTGGTCTATTCAACCGAGCTTTTAGCAAAGAGTTGCGCGACATGAAAAAAGAACGATTAGAATTGCAAAAGAAAATAGAAGAAGAAGTTAGTGGTACAACTAGCCCTTCTGCTAGTCGTGGTCACGCTGCTGCTCAAGCAGCTGTGAGCCGAATTAATGCAGGTCTAGCTAAAGCAGGAAGCCGCGCTGGTGATGTAAGTTTTTCAGCTGGTGAAGGTTTAGCCCCAGCGGGAACAAAAGCTTATGAAAAAGCTGATCAAAAAGTTTTAGATGATGAATATCAAGAAACAGCTATGGGAACTGTAAGTCCTAACAGCCGAGGCAGAGCTAAAGCTCGTGAAGCTGTTGCTAATATTGATCGTAGTGTTGCTTCAGCTGGAAGAGCTGGCTTTACTGGGGGCTCACCTGATATCGGTGTCGCTTCAAAAGGAGCTACTGTTGAAATGCCAGCAGCACCAAAAGAAGTTGCACTTGAAGACCAAACTCTAGATGCGGATGATGCGGATTTAAAAGAATTCAAAAAGCAACAGCGTGGTTTAGGTGGTTTTTTCCGAAAAATGTTTGGTTATACTTCAAAAGAAAAGTTCAACATTGCTGATTCACAAAATGAATATGAAGAAGACGCAATGGGAACGGTAGATCCTACCAAACGTAGACACATTACGCAGGGAGTAAAAGATGCTGCTAAAGATGCCAACAAAATGAAACTTAAAGGACCTTATAATCAGTAATCAGAACTTATATAAATCAAAAAATTCCCGTAAGGGAATTTTTTGATTGCTCAAAATAAAAATGCAAAGTTCGGGGACTAGGAATCGAACCTAGATTGCCAGAGCCAGAACCTGGCGTCCTACCATTAGACGATCCCCGAACTCTACATTTTTAACAATTATTTTAAGTTACTAATTCACATCTTCAAATATCTACAATAAAACACAGTATTAACCTTTAGACCTGCCTGCCGACAGGCAGGAGATCCCCAAGCTCTACAAAAAAGTAACCTCAATATAACAAACTTTTTATTTATTGTCCATCACTTCCCCACCAAAATCATTAGCCACATCCTGAATCTTGTCCTCAAACGAACTGGTGCCACCATTATTACTAGCAAAATCTTCCTGTGATAAATTTGATTCTATCCTGGTTTCAATCCGCAACTTACGACCGACGACAGCTTCAACTATTTCAACCAACACAATCTTTGTTTCTAAGTTTTCAATTCGTTTCCTTTGTAATTCAAACAAGAAACCCAAATGCAATACATCATCAATCAAATCAACCGGCTTACTCATTCTTAGTGACATATATAAAGAATAATTAGCATCTCTAACCTTTGCCAAAATAGCGTCCCAACTAGACTGAAATTCAGGCAAACCCTTGACTGAGTTTTTATTTTCTTCTCCCGCAGGCACTTGAACTGGCTCAGATTGTGCAATTTGCTCGACCGGTGTTTCTATCTGAGCTGTCGGCTCTACAATCTTTGGAGGTTGGATTGGAGCTTTGTCCGGTTCAGACAGCTCCGCAGAACCTGCAGCAAAGGGCGGTTGTTTTATTGCTTCTGGTTGAGCTACTGACTCAGCTGGCTTCACTGGTTCAACAACTTTAACTTTTTCAGCTGGTGGTAATTGGACGGACCTTGGTCCAGTTGAAGTATGAGTCAAATCGAAAATTATCATCTCCAAAGGCAGCTGCATAATATAACTTTGTTTAAATAACTCCTTACTTGATAAACACTTTTTGATAATTTGAACCATGTGGTCAGTCGATAATTTTTCAATCTTTTTCACAATATCTTGAACAACAACATCATCCACTTCACGAGATAATTCCTCGAGATCTCCATTTAATTTATATAACAATATTTTTCGAACAAATTCAATAAACCCTTCAATAAATAACGATACGTCTATTCCATCCTTTACTAAATTGTCAACAAACACTAAAGCCTCTGCGGTTTTTTTATTTATAATTAATTCAAACAACTCATTTAGTAAAATATAATTTGACTTGGGTAAAATCAATTCAGCCTGCTCCATTGTAATATTTTTTTCCCCCAAAGATAAAACCTGCTCTAACAAACTTTCTGAATCTCGAACACAACCTCCAGCCTGTTTAGCGATCAAGGACAAAACTGAGTCATCAACTTGGATTTCTTCTTGTTCTACAATCCACTTTAATCTAGTGACTAAATTATTTAAATTAATCTTTTTGAAATCAAAGCGCTGACAACGTGAGATAATTGTACTAGGAAGTTTGTGCGCCTCGGTAGTAGCCAAAATAAAGATTACATACTTAGGTGGCTCCTCCAGAATCTTCAGTAGAGCGTTAAATGCTGATATAGACAGCATGTGAACCTCATCAATGATAAATACCTTGTTTTTTGATTTTGTAGGCGTAAAACGAGCATTTTGAATAATATTCTCTCTAACATTATCCACACCAGTGTGTGAAGCAGCATCAATCTCAATAATATCCAAAGCTCTTGAATCTATTATATCCTGACAACTTTTACATTTATTACAGGGCTCTCCCTCTGGTTGCAAATCTAAACAATTAACGGCCTTGGAAAGCAATCTAGCTAAGGTAGTTTTTCCAGTACCCCGTGGACCACAAAATAAATAGGCATGAGCTACCCGATCAGAAGAAATCTCGTTTTGCAAGGTAGTTTTAATGTGATTTTGACCAGTTACTTCAGCAAAAATTTTTGGTCTGTATTTTCGATATAAAGCTGTAGACATGGGATTAAATTGTCATATTGTTAAATTGACAAATTGTTAAAACAATATAGCAATAAAACAGTATAGCATCGTAGTAATATAGTAGAATCTTAACAAATTTATTTCAAAAAATCAAATTTGCAAAATATATGATATTAATGTAAAATTTATTCGGAGTATCTGTTCATTAACCTGCTTAGGAGGTTCAAAATGCATAATCAAACCGCGAATTTAGGTGTTTTTGGTGGGACTGCACCGTTTCAACTACCACCCACAAAATCTGAAGAGCTTCACATATCAACCCCATTTGGAGATCCAAGCGGACCCATTATTGAGCTTGAGTTGTCACCTGGAACTTATGTCTACTTTATGAACCGACACGGATTAGGCCATGTTTTAAGTCCATCAAGTATTAACTATAGAGCTAATATTTGGGCGATGAAACATGTTGGTGTCACTCACCTACTTTCGCTTAGCGCCTGTGGTAGTCTTTCTGAAAATATGCCACCCAGCAAAACACTCTTTGTTCCAGATCAACTCTTCGATTGGACAAAAGGCATACGCAAACACACCTTTTTCGAAGGCAACAACGATGCCGTTGCCCACATCGGACTTGGTGATCCGATTTGTCTTGAGCTTGCAAGGGAAGTTCACACTCTTTGCAAAGAAATTGTCGAGATCAACCCCGATCAATTTCAACTCTTTTCAGAAACTTTCGTTGGAACAACCGTAGTAATAGAAGGCCCGCGATTTTCTACCCATGCAGAATCAGTTTTTTTCAAAAATGTAATGGGAGCTGATGCAGTTGCTATGACACCACTACCTGAAGCATCCCTAGCCCGAGAAGCTGGACTTTGCTACTCGGTCCTACACTTCCCTGCTGACTATGACTCCTGGCGAAAAGCGATGAAGGGAGTTAACGCGGATGAAGTTAAAGCAGGATTAGAACCATTCAAGCCAGTTCCCTCCATACTTATCCCTAAATTAGCAAGGGCAATTAAGACTGGTAGATGTGACTGCGCCAAATCAATGGAAGGCTTCACAATCCACAGCAACCTTGAAGCCGTTCCACTGAAAAAAATGGAAAAATACGCATTGTTTTTAAAATAAGCTCAAACACAAATCCCGACTCTCACAAGAGACGGGATTTTTAGTTTTATATTCAATTTCTATTCTTTTACAATGTTCTCTACTGCGGCCCAGCGACTACCACCTTCAGAGGGAATCAAAAATATAACCTCATCCCCTGCTTCACCTTTGTAATAAGTCACGCTAGCTGTTAACAATTTCCATTTTTTTCCATCAGCCTGAGCATAGAACTGCAAACTTTGATCGTCTTGAGTTAATTCTCCAACGATGCGCATTCTATCAATCGGTTTAATTTGTTTATAAACAAAAGATCCAAGGTTGTTAATTGTTAATTTAAGAATATCACCTTCAACCAATTTCGATTTTGAAGCATAATTTGCTGGCACATCATACTGTTGACCATCAGCGCCAATCATGTTTTGGCCATCAAAAACTCCTTCCAGAACTTTTTCATTACCATTTTTTTGCACACCATTTAGCTTTTGACTTCTTTCACTTACTGATTGACCCACAGTTTCACTTTCTAAACTGTCGAGGCTTCCATCGGTAACAGTTGACTTCAACCGATCCAACTCTTTTTGCATTTGTTTAATTGTTGCTAAAACTTGAGAATTATCATTTTTTGAATCTTCCACTGGTGCCCTTTTTGTTTTTACCACGGGTTTTGTGGCTGGTTTCTTTTTAAACAGTCCAAACATACTAATTTTTATTTTTATTTTTTGTTTTATAAATTATTTTAATCAAACGTTAAAGCATGTCTTTCTTTTACCTCCATATCAATAATTTCCGGATCCTTTCCATATTTAAGTTTAGATAATTTAGCCACGGCAGCAGCCATTTTAGGATTTTCACCCTGCACTCCAGGAATATCATCCAACGCATAAGTAGCCATGTTAAATCCTTCAGGATTAGCATTATCAATCAACAATTTAACATAACAATTAAAAGCTGGTAAATTCAAAAAGTCACTTTCACTAAATGCACCAGCAAATTCTTTAGACATAGCCTCGGCATCATCCACACCAATTCTAAACGAACATTTGGTTCCTACGTTACCGAAAATTGCATCCTTAAACTTTGTGTCACCGCCTTTTACCAACTGTCCAACATACTGATGTGCAACACCTAAACATAAACGATATTTTCTAGCTTCAGACAATATAATTTCCATGCTATCTGTTAAATAGTTTTGAAACTCATCAACATACAGGTAAAAATCTTTTCTGTCTTCTTCAGCCATACTACCTCTGGCCAAAGCTGCCATTAATAATTTTCCTATCACAATCATACCTAACAAATCAGAGTTCATCTGTCCGATTTTTCCTTTTGCCAACTTAACTAAAAGTATTTTTTTAGAATTCATTATATCAGCAAAATCAATTGTGCTTTCTTGTTGTGAGATGATTGGCCTGACAAAATCATTACTGATAAACGGAGACATTTTACTGGTGATATACGGAACCATATTAGCCAATGACGCCTCCCCCCCAGCTTTTTGTGCTTCTTTTTCCCAGAAATCCTTTACTAACTGATCTTTACATTTCGACAATTTATACTTACGAAAATCATCATCTGCCAAAACTCGAGAAATCTCCAATAATGTTGACCCCGAAGCAGGATCACTCATAATCAAAGCTGCAGCATTTTTAAAATATTGTTCAAACATCGGTCCACCTGTAGCTTTCAAATCATACAGCTTATCGAAAATCGCCATGATTTCATTAATCGCAAAAGTTTTTTGTTCCTGGGTATGAAATTCCAGCATATTCAAACCAATTGGTCTGGAAATATCTCCAGGATCAAGTACTACAACGTCCTCAGCTCTTTCTTTTGGAATACGCAATAATAGATCGTCAATTTGATCGCCATGTGGGTCAATATAACAACAGCCCTCACCATTGGCAATATCTTGCATACACATACCTGCAATTAACCAAGATTTACCTGTACCCGTCATACCAATAGTATATAAATGCCTTCGCCTGTCTCCTTTCTTCAATCGAATTTCAGTTTTTCGTCCTCTATATACATTATAACCCATTAAAACACCTTCCTTGGAAATGTTCTCCGGTGCTGACGCCTTACGCGCATCTAACCATTTAATATTTGGAGCTTCATTAACTTTAGGAATTGGAAAATGATATAAACTAGCCAAAACCTCAGAATTAATCACAAAACTTCTACCTTCATCAAAATTTCTATAAATAAAATCATTAATTAATTTCTTGGGAGACCTGTTTAGCTTTTCAAAATTATTACCATTTTTATACATGTTAAACTGGACGAAAGAATTGACTAGATTATTTAAATAACCATCCAGTCTGGCTTGATTTTTACTGCTAACAATAATTCTAATGTTAGCATCCACTCCTGAATGACTACAAGTTTCTTCAATGCCTTTTACCAGTTCCTCCTCTAATGGAGACAACCGATATTGCTCTGGCTGAGCTTGATTTGGAGCGTTAACTTGAGCTGCTTTGGCGACTCCCTTAAAAATCCCACTAAAACCGCCTTTGGCAGCCTGGAAGGCCTCATTGTATTTTTTTCCTTGTTGCATCTTGGAAGCTACTTTAATACCAAAATTGCGCCAGTCAGGTTTAGCCGACTTAAATACAATCTGAATTGCCGCTCCGTCTTTTTCATCAATTTTACTCAAAGCGTTTGTAATTGAATTCAAAGGATCAGAATCTAATTTCTTGTACGTCTTAACTGGTAAGAAGTCTGGCTGCTTAAAGCCCATCATTGTACCTTTAATTACCCCATTGGATGAAAACATGTTGTAATCTGGCATTTCCTCGACAAAAGCATCTGTAAATTGTGCATTAATTTGTTCTTCTAAATAAGTTTGTAAATGCTCAGGTACTGCAACAAAAAAATGAATTTGACCTTTCAATGAAACTAATTCAAGTGAAAAAACATCACGGTGACCGAATAACCAAGCCTTAATTCCCTTCTCGGACGGTATTCCTGCGATGGTTGAAAACAAAGACTCCATTACCCCAATCTTTTCTTGGATTTGCTGTAAATTCGGAGTCGCATCATCCTGTTTTTCGCCAGTATTTTTTGGTACTGTAACCAAGAGTACTTTTCGAGCAAAGGATTTAGAAACCTTATTTTTACCAAGAACAAAAAATCGAACTGTAAAAACAGCTACGATTAATAAAAAAGTTAGGATTAATAAAACTAACCCTAACTGGATAAATGGATTATCTAAATAATTCGCTACAATTGAAGCGTCAAATTCTACACTTGGCATACATGAAATTTACTTTTTGTTTTTTGTTTTTCTTTTTTTAACTGCGCCAACTACACCTTTGACCGCTTCAGACACAGCCTTACTTTTCAAAAAAGTAAATATGCTCATAGCATGAGTCACTTTTTCTCTAAAGTCACTAAAAACCTCATTAGTCTGTCTAAGCAATCGAATCACGTAATACAATGTGATACACAAAAAAACTGTGAACCACAAAATTGAAAACGCTAACACAAGATAAAATAAATCTTGACTTGTTTCTAACATATTTTTTTGTTTTTATTTCACTTTTAACTTTATCCCCTAACCTCAGCGCCAACCGCTTTTTTTAATTGCGCTATAATTTTTTCATGCAACTTATTCACTTCGTCCATTTCCAAAGTACGCTCATCAGATTGATAAGTCGTTCTAAATGTCAGGCTCTTCTTGCCTACTTCTATTTTATCATTTTTAAACACATCTAACAAATCTACTGCACTGATAATTGTATTATCTGAAGCCAAAACTAAAGATTTAATATCTTTCCACTTAACTTGATCATCAATCACGACAGACAGATCCAAATTAACTGCTGGATATTTTGGTAATTCTTGATATTTATTTACCACGGGATAACTGTCAACAACTTCGCCTAAATCTAATTGCCAAACTGCCATTTTAACCTTAACATCCAAAACTTCAGCAACCTTTGGGTGTACTGTGCAAAGACAACCAACTACTTTCTTATTTAAGACTATATTTAAATGTTGTTTTGGGTGACACCAAGCATTGACTGGAGTACTTTCAACAAAACTGAATTTAAAACTAAACTGCTGCGCCAAAGTTTCAATTATTCCCTTGGCTGTAAAAAAAGGATCTTGATCAACTATTATACCCGCGGCCATTAATGGCTGGGCCGGTAATTTATTTTTTGAATCTGGTTTAACCTTTGCACCAGCTTGATCTTTTATAAACACCTTGCCTACTTCAAACAAATTTATCTGTTCAAAAAACCTTAAATTACCAGCTGCACTTTTTAGTAAATTTGGAATCAAACTTTGGCGCATCAAATTTACTCCCTCCGCCCAAGGATTGACTAATTCCACGTGCGTTATTGGTTGATTTAATTTTTCTAAAAATTTTTGTTCGACAAAAGAATAATTATATACTTCATTAGCACCAAGCGACAAAGCTAACACATCTTTTAATCGTCGCTCAAATACTCGAAGCTTGTTTTCCTCTAAGTAGTCAATCGCAACCGCTGGCATTTGTGGAGTAATATTGTCATAACCAAATATTCTAGTTATTTCTTCAATAATATCTTCTTTTATACTAACATCCTTTGTAGCTCTCCAGGTTGGCACTTTTACTTCAAGTCCGTGCTTGTTTGCTTTTATATCAAAACCTAAACTTTGCAAAATTGAAATTATCTTTTTTTGTTCAAGCTTTTCGCCAATACGCTTGTCAATAAACTCCCAACTCAAAGAAATTGGCCCTTGATCAAGTTTAAATTTGGACTCATCAATCAAATTACTAACAACTTTAGCTTCAGGGATTACTTCTTGAATTAAGTTAACTGCTTTATTAATGGCTATTTCAGCCAAATTAGGATCTAGGTTTTTTTCAAATCGAATAGCGGCCTCAGATCGCAAATCAAGACGATCAGCAGTTTTACGAACTGTAAATGGCTCAAAAGTTGCCGACTCAATTATTACAACATTAGTATTTGTATTAATTTCTGAATTTTGATTGCCCATTACACCTGCCAATGCAATCGGTTTTTCATTATCAGTAATAAGTAAATCGTCCTCTATTAATTTCCGAGCTTCACCATCCAAGGTGGTTATTTTTTCCCTAGCAATGGCTTTTCGAACAATAATTTTATTATCAACAATTTTATCAGCTGAAAATGCATGCAATGGCTGACCCAAATCATACATTACATAATTTGTAATATCAACAATATTATTGATCGATTTTTGACCAATAGCTTCCAATTGTTTCTTGAGCCAGTCGGGCGATTCGGAAATTTTCACACCTTCCAAAGCAATCGCCATGTATCTAGGGCAAGCAGCGAAATCGTCAATTTTAACTTTTAAGTCGATTTGTTTATTTTTCTTGAATTTGTCTAATTTATATGGTTTTAATTTTGAACCAACAATCGCAGCCACTTCCCTTGCAATGCCATAGTGGCCCCATAAATCAGGTCTATTAGTTAGTGATTTGTTGTCAATTTCAAAAATTACATCATTCAAACCAAGTGCATCTGCTAAAGGCTGACCGACTTGCAGTTTTAAGACGCTCAAATCTACAATCTCATTTTTTGCTTTAGCTGGAAACAAGCTATCAAGACCAATCTCCACACCAGCACAAATCATACCGTCACTTTCAACTCCACGAACTTTAGTTGATTTTAATTCAACTAACTCCCCTTCTCCGTGCCAACGGACCTTTGCTCCCGACAAGGCCATTGCTACCAACATGTTTTGCTTTAGATTTGATCCACCACAAACTACCTTTACTTTTTTATTACCAATATCAACCTGAGCAACCTGCAAACGATCAGCATCAGGATGTTTTTCTAATTTCACAATTTTACCAACGACTACTTTAATCAAAAGCTCAGCTTGATTTTCAACTGACTCAACTTCAACAGTCGCCATAGTCAACTTAAGTCCAAGCTCCTGAGGGTCAACCTTGTCCAAGCCTTCAACATGTTGTTTTAACCAATTTAATGAAATTTGCATATCTATTTCTTTGTATTATAAGTTTCTTCTAATATTTTAAATACTTTATGAACTTGATAACTTTTAACTTTACGAACTAACCTTGAACTGTTTTAAAAATCTCAAATCTCCTGAATTTATTAAACGGATATTATCAATCCCATAACGCATCATGACCAATCTGGTCAATCCAAGGCCAAAGGCAAAGCCTGAATATTTTTCCGGATCAATATTGCCAGCTCTCAAAACATTAGGATGAACCATGCCGCATGGCAAAAGCTCTACCCAACCAGTTTGATTACAAACACTACAACCCTTTCCATTACAAATCAAACAATGTATATCCAGCTCAAAGCCTGGCTCCACAAAAGGAAAATATCCTGGACGTAAACGAACTTTAACGTCTTTTTTGAAAATTCCTTTTAACAATGTTTTCATTACCGCAATTAGATTAGCGATAGAAATATTTTCATCAACCATTAGTCCCTCCAATTGATAAAAAGTATGTTCATGTGAAGCATCCAACGCTTCATAACGAAAAACTCGTCCAGGCACAACGGCTCTAATAGGAGCACCATATTTTTGCATAGCTCGAACCTGGACTGGTGACGTATGAGTACGAAGCACCAATTTCTGAGGTTTTTCTTTGCTCTTTGCTCCTTGCTCCTTGCCATTTATATAGAATGTATCTTGCATGTCCCGAGCGGGATGATTAGCTGGAATATTCAAAGCCTCAAAATTGTAATAATCTGATTCTACTTCTGGGCCATCTAAAATCATAAAACCAAGAGAACGAAAAATGTCCTCCAATTCGTACTGCACAATTGAATTTGGATTTAGACTACCTCGATCAGACTTTTTACCAGGCAAAGAAGTATCTAAAAAATCTGATTCTAATTCTTGATCAATTTTTTGACCAGACAAAATTTGACTCTGCTGGTTCAATAATTGTTGCAATTCCAATTTCACTTGGTTCGCAAATTGACCAATCTTCTTTTTTTCAGTGGCAGACAAATCTTTCAGGCTTTTTAGGATTTTGTTTAATTCTCCATCCTTGCGTCCAAAATATTTCAGCTCCACGGTTTTCAATTCATCTAAATTCACCACCTTGGCAATTGCTTGTTTAGCTCTCTGTTGTAATTTTTCTAGATCATTTTTCATATTCAAAAAATTTCAAAAGTATTTTAATTCTACTTTTACCTTTTACTTTTTAACTTTAAACTACTACTATTATAGCAAATTATTAAAAAAGCACCTACTTTTCAATAGGCGCTTCTACTATAGTTTGTTTATCATCAAGTAATACATCAACCGTTTGCTTAAGAACATGCCAGCCTAACACCTGGCCCTTTCCATACTTGGTTTTTATTTTCTCTCCAATCATAGGTAAATTTTCCGCTAATTCGTCATACAAATCTTTTTCGTAAGTCAAGCAACACTTCAATCGTCCGCAAACACCGGACAAACGCTCTGAGCCTCGGTGAGACACTTGTTGTAAATCGGCCAAATCAGAAGTTACATTACCTAAGTCTTTATAAAAACCTCGGCAGCACAAATCACGACCACAACAACCAATATCACCACTGATCTTGATCTCATCGCGAATTCCTAACTGTTGTAAACGGATATTCTTTTTGTGTATTTTTATTAGATCCTTGAGTAGTTCTCGAAAATCCACTCGGCCATCAGCAATAAAAGCAAAAGTTATTCGAGCTCCATCAAAAGTAAAATGCACGTCAACCAACTTAATCGGTAAACTATGTTTCTTTATCAAGGCACGACAATCACTGAAGGCTTTAGTTTTTTCTTTTTTGAATTTCAAAACTACTTCTAGGTCTTCTTTTGAAGCTTTTCGTAAAATCGGTTTTATTGGCTCCTCCAGTTTAGCTGTCATTTCTGCTGAAAGCTCTTTCGTTCCCAGAACTTTCCCCAACTCTGTTCCCAGTTTTGTTTCAACCACAACATAGTCACCAACATTAATCTGGTTTTCAAGATTGGAATCTTTTCCTTTTAAGCTAAAGTAATAAACTTTATCCCAAGGTGTAAATTGTATTTCAGCAACATTCATAGAAAAGTTTCAAATGCCGAACACACAATCCACAATAATTATTGGGTATTGGGTATTGGTCATTATATATTTGAGCTAAATCTGATATCTAGCAAAATTACCAATCTCTATTTTTTCACCAGTTTTAGCGATAATCTGATTAATTAAACCTTCAATTGTAACTTTATCATCTTTTATAAACAACTGTTTCATTAAACAAACCTCTTCGTAATATTTATTCATTTTACCTTCAAGAATTTTTTCAATCATTTCATCTGGTTTACCTTCATTTTTTAGCTGCTCTCGATAAATAGATTTTTCTCTTTCCAGAGCTTCGGCAGGAATCTGCTCCGGAGTTACATATTCTGGAGACATGGCTACAATTTGCAAGGCAATATCATGGGCTAAACTTTTAAAATCATCGGTTTTGGCAACAAAGTCAGTTTCACAAAATAATTCTACTATTGTACCTGTCTTATTATTTGAATGAATATATGAATAAACAATACCTTCTTTGGCTTGTCTTTCCGCAATTTTTTTTGCAGCTTTTGCTTCACCTTTTTTTCGCAAAACATCGACGGCTTTATCATAATCACCATTAACTTCATCCAAAGCTTTTTTGCAGTCCAACATTCCAGCACCAGTTTGTGCGCGTAATTTTGTAATTGTTTGTACATCTGACATAAAATTGATTACTGATTGTACTGATTTACTGAATATTTCTTAATTAATCTGTATTCACAAAAACTCATAAATGTGTCTTGTGTTCAGGATATCAGTATTACTCAGTACTCACTTATTTATTTTTTATTTTCCTGATGGAGATTTAACTGGTTCCGGCTTTTTGACCTCAGGAGCCTTTACCATCTTTTGACCTTCCTTAACAGCCTCTTTGACAATGTTAACCAGCAACTTTATTGAACTGGTAGCATCATCATTCCCTGGAATTGGATAATCTGCATTCTCTGGGTTATTATTTGTATCACAAATAGAAACTATTGGAATATTTTTTCTCTGTGCTTCTTTCAGCGCTGTTTTTTCACATTTCATATCAACAATGAAAATTGCATCTGGTACTCTAGTCAAACTTTCAATACCACCAACAATAACATCCAATCGTGCGATTTCTCGAGAGATTTTCAACTGCTCCTTTTTTGTATACCTTTTAATTGCCCCACTTGCTGTATCCTCCTTCAACTTACGATACTTTTTTACTACACCTAATACACTATCTGAATTAGTCAAAGTTCCACCAAGCCAGCGATGAACAATGTATGGCATTTTGCAATCTATTGCGGCCTCTTTTACAATTTCTTGGGCTTGTTTTTTTGTTCCTAAAAAAAGAACTGTACCACCATTGGCAACAGTTTGTTTAACGAAATCTAAAGCATGTTCTAATTCCTTTAGAGTTTCTTCTAAGTTGATAATATGAAGCCCACTTTTTTCTGTAAAAATAAAGCGCTCCATTTTTGGGTGCCAATTTGATCTTTGATGACCAAAATGCACGCCAGCTTTCATTAAGTCTTGAAGACTTGGCATGATAGACATAAATTTTTCCTTTTTTCCTCTACCCTTCCAATTAACGCAGACTCATTTAAGAGCAGGACTGCCTAATTTTGCTAAAAATAGCTAAGAAAGGTATGTGATTTATTATTATGTCCAAATGATAACATAAATTCAAAAAAATTACAACATGTACCAAACAATAATCATTTATGGAAAAGTTTAAGGCTTGCCATGAACCGGAGGAAACCTCAAACAAAAAACACCCACCTAGATTCTGAAACAAGTTCAGAATGACAGGTGGGTGTTTTTTGGTGGGCCGGGCAGGATTTGCACCTGCGAAGGCTAACGCCAGCAGATTTACAGTCTGCCCCAGTTGACTACTTTGGTACCGACCCAAGTTAGAAATATTCCGCCAGCAGATTTATCAATCTTCGCTGAAGCTTCGATTGACAGGCACTCTGCCCCTGTTGCCTGTCCTCCGGAGCCTCGGCGTAGGAGGGACTACTTTGGTACCGACCCCTGAAGTACATGCTTCGCATGACTTCGGGGTAAACCCAATTTCAAGGTAAACCCTATTCATGCAAAGTATGTGGAAACATTATAACAACAAATTAATACTAACACAAGATTAAATTTTAATCAATACAAAAAAAATATTGGCACTAACGTAGTACCAATATTCTGTGTGTATCAAGAGTCGCCGATCTTAACAGCGGTGCCTTCGGCCAGCTGCAAAGCCTGCCTAATAACCTCCACTGTCATGGGACCGAACTCACCATAGAGCCAAAGGCCGTCAAACAGTAGTCCTCCACCCATGCCACCACTAACGCCGCTTTCAGCTTTGTTAGTGTGACGCAGATAGAGAGACCGACCATCACCTTCGTTCACGCTCCAAGCCTGACGATCGATACGTGAGAGAAGATACTGCAGCTGCTGCTCACCAACATCTTCCCCAACGTACCGAATCGGAACGGACAAATAAATCTGCCCACCCCAGTCGCCTTCCATAACAAGCCAGGTCTGATTTCCATGAGTATCCAGAAAAACCTGATCTGTCTGCTGATGAGCCTTTTTGTCGTCAATCATTTTATTGATCTCCTCTTGGCCCATGTCTTCAATTCCAGGCATGCTAAAAATCATGTCCCAGATCTCTTCCCGAGTAACATACTTCTCCAAAAAGGCCGCTGAAATCATATCAATCTCCCAATTGTTTATTAACTAACAAAGTACTATAGCATACAAAAAATATTTTGTCAACACACTTCAACACATACCAAACATATATTGTAATTTTAGTCAATAATCTTGTATACACCTAATGGACAAAACAATTTACACTAGCATCCGATTGTCTTTTGTAGTATAATTTTAATAATTAAACTAACTTCAATTAATATGCCTGCCAAATACATTTCTCCACTTGAGAAATACAAAAAAAAGAGACAAGCTAAATTAGATAAAGCCCACGGAATAAAACGACCGGCAGGCAAGAAAAAATAATTTCCCAGAACGACAATCTACTTGTCGTTCTTTTTTTCCTTTCCCTTGACAAACCTATTCTAAGTTGCTATACTATTATCTTCAACTTATGATAATACAAACAAGGAGGTCACCATGAAGTACTGTCATAATAGAGGCTGTAAATCCTTTAATGTCGCAGTTAGTAACGAAGAAGCTTATTGTTCAAAATGTGGTAACCCATTAAGCGCTGAAGATAAACAAGTTCCTTATGTCGGCAAAGACCCAGACACAGGGATCTATCGTATCACCTTTCCCCCAGTCGAAGCAGAATTTTCCCATGACGACGCAGCTGGGGACGCTGCACGCCATTCTGGCTGGGGTCAAGATCGCGAATTTGGAGAGCCAACTATTGAAAAAGTTCGCTCAACTGTTCCTATTGAAGAGTATCCATATATTTGTGACAACTGCAAAAATTGTGTTCACACTGAACAAACAGGTCGTTGTACTGATTGCGGTGAAGAAAACTGGGTAACACGAAAATAATAAATCAAATACCAAACGGTAGTCTAACTACCGTTTTTCTTTTTCAATATTCGTGTAATATTTGCCTAATATTTATGCAATATTTGTGAACATCTTGACAAACAACAACCAGTATAGTAATCTCAAATATCGAATCGTCCTTTACAAAATCACAAGGAGTGGCTCATGAAGATCCAAAGAACAACCGACGTGGCAATGGACAACTACTTTCTTGAGGCTCTAAACCCTGAGAACATAACTCCCCTAGCTGAACTCCTGGAGAAAACACAAGCCAATATCAAAAAAGCTACTAAAAGCAGGTTATTCAGGGAATACCTACGCAAATTGATGGCTGATTCTGTTGACGGCTGTGCTCCTTTGATTCTTTTCCGACCGGAAGACACTCGTTTCCCTGAAGTTGAACTTCTTATCAATAGTGCATTCGAACTTGTGGGCATTCCTGAGAATCTTGAAGGATTGGAGCATCCACCCGTGCGTCAAGCCCTAGAACAAACCGCCTATCTTGTTTCTCTGATGGAATATATCGTTACTAAATTCCATCACCCGAGTCTGGCACCTGGAGATGTTCAGGGCGAACATTCACTGAACGGCAAGTTCACTATCTATTCCATTGATAGCAATCAACACGGAAACCTAGAAGGTCTTTGCCGACACTTAAAGGAATCTATTGAACTTTTACAGTTTGAAGTTGAAGTTATTCATCTTGGATGTAATTCTGAAACTAAAGACATGCTCCCTGGCATCTCACCAACCAGCAACCATATAATCATTGTTGATTTGAACCCAGCTTCCTTTATTGTACTAAATGATATTTTTCAGTTGCTAACTGAGGAAAGACATGGCAAGGTGTTTGTAGCAGCACCCATGGGCATTGACTGGTATCGTAGATTTCCTTTTTCAACTGCAATTCTTGACCGACCAAACATTCACCGATTCGCTGACCAAGAATATGAAGAAAGGCTACCATTTCTCATGAATCTTCTTGGTTTTGAGGAATAATCGAACACAGAACGACAATCTAATTGTCGTTCTTTTTTATACACAATTGACACTAACTTAAAGAACTTGATAGAATATATATGTTCTTTGTCCAATCTCTACCCAGGAGTTTTTATGAACGGAAGTCGTAACAGCACACCAGTAATTGACAACGATATTCACTCACTCAGTGGTATGGGTTATGACGGATTATTTTCTGCGAGAATAGAAAATGCAAAAGACAAAAGAAGGATTTTAGCGACCAAGACGCCTTATTGGAGAATTCAAACCAATATTGAAAAGGCAACAGACATATTGCAAACTATTTTCTTCCAATGTCACACTTTTCATGAACACATTGTAGCGTTGATTGAAGCAAATGGTGAATCCCTTGAATTACCTCACCCAAAACACAAAAAAACTGTACTGATTCTCACTCTCCAGGACAGATTGATTGAATTGACCTGTCCCCATCTAGAAGGATTGAACATCGAAGGCAAAACAGAGCCCCAAAACTTTGAATTAATCCTCAAAGTTTGCCGACGACTGCAAGATCCAATCAGCATATTCGACTACTTTCTGGAAGTTTTCGGAGAACCGAAAAAGATTTAGAAACAAAAGTCCCACTACTCTCATGTAGTGGGACTTTAACTTTTATTTCAAATCAACTGCTTGTTCAATTGTATAATCACCAACTCTAGTTCTCTGCAGTTCAGCCAGGTAAGCGCCAATTTTAAGCTTCTCACCTATGTCTCTAGCCAGAGAACGAATATATGTACCTGGCCCACAAGTAACCTTTATTTCCAAATATGGCCATTCATATTTTATTAACTCAATTTCTTTAATGAAAATTTTTCGCGATGCCATTTTAACTTCTTGACCCTTACGCGCCAGCTCGTAAGCTTTTTTACCTTTCATTTTTATCGCGCTAAAGGCCGGCGGGATTTGCAGTACCTCCCCTTCAAATTGTTTTAAATTCTCCAACAACGCATCATTTGGTATTTGATATTTGGTATTTGATATTTGTGTTTTATCACCCTCCGCATCATCCGTCGTACTTGTCTCACCAAGTTTAATCTTGGCAATATATTCTTTTTCAGTTTTTACAATTTCATCAATCTTTTTGGTATTTTCCCGACCAATTGCAACAACAAGAACCCCACTTGCTAACGGGTCTAATGTTCCTGCATGACCAACTTTTCTAATTCCTGTAATCCGCCTAACTTGATCAACAATATCGTGAGAAGTTGGACCTTTGGGTTTATCTACAACTATAATACCTTCTAGCATAGTTACTTTAATACTTTATCTAAGATTATTAAACTTTCAATATGCGGTGTCCGTGGGAAAAAATTATATAGTCGGGAAAAAACGATTTCATAATGTTCTTTCAAAATATTCAGGTCCCGCGCCTGAGTCGCCACATCACAAGATAAATAAATTAGACGTTTTGGTTGTCTTTCAATAATTTCCGCGATCAACGATTTTTCTAATCCAGCACGTGGCGGATCCAAGATCAAAACATTTCCTTTACCAATCAAGTCAACTGCTTCTTCCGCTCTCATTAAAGATGCTTTACAATTATCAATTCGGTTTATATCAATATTTTGTTCAGCAAACTTTAATGCTTCTTCTCCGGACTCGATTAGGTGAGCAGTTCTAAACTTCTTGGCCAATGGCAAACTAATTGAACCTACACCGGAATAAAAATCCAACACATTATCATTTCGATTGATAAATTCAGCTATATCGTCGATTGCAAGTTTAAAAATCGGAACATTAACCTGAAAAAAACTTTCTACGCCAAAACGTAATTCAATGCCGTTAATTGATTCTGTTAAAAAACTACAACCTACGTAATCTCCTAATTCCCATTTTCCTCCATCGTCAAGCTGAAATACTCTCACGCCTACCAAAGTTTTATTTAACAAAGGACAATTAAGTTTCGCTATTTTACCTTTAATATACAACCCAACCAAGATTCTACCACGGCTATCACTACGAACTACCAGCTTTTGAAATTTTTCGTTATCTGCCCGAGAATTTAGCCACTCCAAAATACTTCTTGCGACTTTATTCAATTCATTCTGAGCTAAACAACACTCATCAATCGGACATAAATCATTTGTCTCACGCTGAAACAAAGCTAAATGAAGTCGTCCTTTTTTATAAACAAAATTATATTCAATCTTATTACGATAATGATACTGATTTTCTTTGTCAGCTACTATTTGTAAATCTGAAGGTAGTTCAATTTTGGCTTGCCGGGAAAAATTTTCAACGGCAATCGCCTTCTTCCACTTCACTTCTTCCGACCAGGATAAAATTTGCCAAGGACTACAATTCAAATAATGCTCTTCGCGCGGAGTTACTCTTTCTTCTGATGCTGATATTATTTTTTTTACAACCGCCTCAGCGTAGTTCTTTTTCTTTTTCAGAACTTCCACTTCCACCTCTTCACCAGGCAAAACGTTCCAAACAAAATACACACAACCATCGTGTCTAGCTAAACCCTGACCACCAGCAATCAGCTTCTCTATTTTTATCTTTAACATAAATATTTGTCAGCCTTCTTATTCTTCGTCATTATTAAACTTAAAAGTGTAAGCCATTTGCTCAATTATGTTTGAGAATTCTGAATTACCATAAATTGCATAAACAACGGTATCTTGTTCAAAATAAACAACTACCTTTTCTTGTCCATTATCTGTGAATACTTTTTTCTTGCCATCATATTTTCCAAAATAAGTATCATCCTCTGAAACTAAATCAGGAGTATTGCTTACCAGTTTTGAATACAAAACTGGATCTTGAGTTTTTCCGAAAGTATTAAATTCAATTGGTGCAACGTCCTCAGTTTCAACTGTGTCAAAAATGTCAGCTGAGTCACCAAATCCAACGATGGCAATAGAATTTACTGTTTTTTCATCATTCATAAACTGACCATAGTACCAATTTTTATGATACTTAAATGTAAAGGCCAGGTTACTAAAACTCGCGTCTTGCCATTTTTCTAATTCGAAATCTGTTTCCAGTCCTTCACTAGCAGAAACCGGTTCTTTTTCTAAAATGACATCTTCATCCTGAACAACTGGCACTTCATTCTCAACTATTGGTCTTCTAGGCTCATTCTTTTTGGTATTTTCGTTTGTTTCTACTGCTCCGCAAGCTGTAACTGAAATTAACACAAATAAAACTAAAATTAATTTTTTCATATAATACGGATTACAGATTTTTACGGATATACGGATTACTAATTATCAGTATATCAGTATTTGTCAGTAATCATTTATATTTCACCTTTTAAATATTTTAACCGCAATGGCTCGTCAAACTTTTCAATCGAATAACGAAGCATTGTGCGCGGCATTTTTTTATAATGTTGTTTTAAAAATTTTTCTTCAACCGCTTGATCTCTCTTCCCTATTTCTCGAAGCATCCACCCTACTGCTTTGTGAATCAAGTCATGTTTATCATTCAAAAGAATCTTAGCAATTTTTAATGAATCTTTAAAGTCATTTCTAGAAATAAAGGCAAATGTTGCTAAAACTGCAATCCTTTTTTCCCACAAATCTTTTGAATTGGCATATTTAAATAAAATTGAACGGTCCTTATCAACCAAATATGCACCAATAACTCTAGGCACTGTCACATCAACCAAATCCCAATTGTTGACTGCTTTTCTATGTTTGATATAAAATTCATAAATCTTTTTCTTTTCTTTATCATCAGCCTTGGGATATTTATAAGTTAAAATTATCAAAGCAATCATTCGCTCTTCATGCCATTCACTTTTTAACAAAGGTGCCAGTTCATTCAATTCTAAATCAACAAACTTTTTTGCCAGAACTCTTTGCTCCCCCATTTTTAAACCTAAAAATTTATCACCCTCGCCATAATCACCTTTTCCAGTTTTAAAAAACCAAAGACTGGCCTTAGCTCTTTCTATGGTTCCGAATTGTCTGATTTGCTTTTTTAGTTGAGATATAGTCATTTTTTACTTTCCTTTTTTGCCTGATTCAATGTGCCAACCACCACTTTCACATTCCTCATTAAATTCAAACTCTATTTCTTTTCCTTCAAAATCATGCCCAATTGCCCTCTTTTCGTTTATCTGATGCTTACCACACTGACAATGTTCGATAATATAATTTAGTCCTTTATGGCTTCCTCCACAATGATGGACTTGATGTTCATTATTTTTGTGATGAATGTGATGAAAATGTTGTAAGATTAAATCCATATTGACAGATCCTACTTTCTTTATTATAATTAAATGTTTATTAGTTCCTTAATAAGGAGAAGAAAATGGCTGGAATTATATTTCCTAGAGATTGGCAAGAATTATATCATTCACACATAAATATTTTACCACAAAACAATTCTGAAGAACACCCAACTAATACGTTCGAGCTTGAGAGAAAAATTCAAAAAGCTCTTATTAAAGCTAGCTTAGCGATGAAAGATAATCCAATAGGCCTGGCCCTTAGCGGGGGCTTGGATTCTTCCATCTTGGCCACGGTTCTACATCAACTTGAGTTGCCATTTCAGGCAATAACAATTGCGGATGATTCCAATCATCCAGACGTTGTTCATGCAAAGGTTTTAGCTAGACAATTAGGCTTTTCACACACTGTCATAATTCTACAAAAAACTAACGACTATGACAACTACTGGTATCTTTTCAATGCTTTTAGGCAAACAGGGCTCCACCATGTTGTTTGTGGAGATACAATTGATGAGCTTTTGGGTGGTTATTATGCTCATACACAAAGCCTTAGCGATGGAACAATTAAAGATTGTTTTCAAACAATATGGAAAAATCTTTTTACTAATCACCTTTCCCCACTTGATAAGTACTCCAAAGAACATGGCATTTCAGTTGCTTTACCTTTCTTAGAACTTCTTGATTTTCTAATTACAATTCCCATAAATCAAAGGGTTTATCATTCAAAAAGAAAGGTCATCTTACTTGAACTTGGATATCGAATAACTCTACCAAAGGTAATCCTACAAAGAAAAAAACTGGGATTATGCTCCGCAATATAAAAACAATAAACACCGAGAACTTCGGTGTTTTTTTAATTACTCTCTAACCTTACACGAGAATTGACAAATTTTAGTGACTTTGCTATAATTTCATCTTAGTTGACATAAGGGAGGCTCTAATGACTGGTTGGACTAAATCTTTTCCTATAAATTCTAGACAGCATGTGACTGTCACTATCGATGAACATTCCAACATCGTCCTGCATTTCTTCGGTTGTGATTCTGAAACAGATCGCACCTATCACATCCAAAACGGTGCTGTTCGCGAATTTCTAGACATTTTCCGCATGTACTTCAAGATCAGAAGAATGGAAAGGTCTCCAACGAAATTGGCTCGTAATTTCCTAACTGATCTGAATAGAGCAGTTGGACACAAAAGAAGTAATTTGCAAACTGTTCTTTCTACTGGTGGCATTATGATAATTCTAAATGCAGTTGAGTTGTTGCCAACTGGTGAACGAAAAACTGAACTGGTGACAAGATTGAACCGTATGATTCCACCTCAGCAACAATAATCACAAACCCCGCTTCAAGCAAACTTGAGCGGGGCCTTTTTTTATTTTTGAACAAATACCCATTTCTTACGAATAATGAAAACTATTATTGTGAATACTACTCCTACCAAAATCTTTGTCAGCCAAATATTCTTTACCAGATGAAAAGCGGAAACCAATACCGGACCAGAAATAACTACGGCGATTACACTAAAAAACATTGACAAGAAGTAAGTTTTTTTCAGCTTTTGATTATGTGAAAAAACTACATAATGGTACCACATATGCGTAACCGTAAAGCCAAGAAGTCCAGCCAGCCATTGTGAAACCATCACTCTATGGTCAGTCAAAACCAGAAGAGTAAAAGCAGTAAAATCTAAAACTGTCCCTAACGAGCCAACAATAAAATAACCGACAAATTCTTTAGTTAAAAAATGCTTTTTTATTAATCGCCTGACCATAATTAAGCTTTAGTCTCTCGACGGATTATCATCCAATGAGCCAAGTAAAGTGGCAAGCCAACCAAAATCAAAGATAAATTAATTGACGCGTCACGATGACGTTGCGATTTTATGTAATCAAATTCACCCTGTTGTTTTTCCCATTCTTCATTTTTTTTCAATAACTTTTTCAACTGAACACTTTGTTCTTCGGTTAAAGTGATCGTTATTTCTTTATCCGTACTACTTTTAATTGCTTCCGTTTTTTCAACTAAATAATATGGATCTTCCATTGGTCGATCATAGTTCATTTTTTGTTCGTTCTCCGCTTCTGTAAAAACATAAGCCTTTAGTCCCATGTTAATAAATCGAACTGCTCCAATAGTTAATAACACTAAACCTAACAAAGCAAATAAATACAAGTAAATTTTACGAATCACCTGCCTCGACTGACTTCGGTCAAGGCGGACAGATTTTTTTTCCATAAGTTTATTATTGTTAATTTTAGAATGGGATTGAAGAAGATTGTTCTTCTACACCTATAATTTTTTGTAGTTCGCCGTCAATCAAAATCGCCACATATTCTACACCCGCAAACTGAGCTGCTGTTAAACGTAATTGTTCGTCAGCTTTTTCTGTAACACATTCTGTCTGACTGTCTGTAATTGATTGACTAAAATCTAATAACAAATATTGACCTTTTAAATCTACACTGTAGACAATTAATCCATCAGAAAAATATCGTTCCATGCTTTGATCTAATCCAACAAAATCATGTACTAATTTTTCAAAAGTTCTCTCAACAATCGAAAAATCTTCAAGTACAAACATAGTATAATCAACTTCCTCAAGTTCTATATTACAATCACCTTTGACAGAATTTAGCCCAACTTCTACATTCGGAAAATATACTTTTGTTGTTATAGGTTCCAATTTATCCTCAGCAACGCTTGGAGAATAACCATTACTTACTTCATCACCATCTAAATATCCATCTCCATCAGAATCCGGATCTGTTGGCTGAGTTCCGTAAAAATAAATTTCATCGTAATTATTTAATCCGTCCTTGTCTGTATCAGCAAATTCACTTGGAATTGATTCCAAAAAGGCTGGTAACTCTTGTGGCACTATTGGCTTAAAAACCTCAGCTAATACATCTTCAATTGTAACACTTGTTTCAGGTTCTAAAACCACAGCAACTTGATTAAACTTTGACAAACCAAGATTCAAAATAAATTCGCCATTCCCCTGTTCATTCAAAATACTGGCTGTAAATGTTGACTGATAAATATAATTATCTTTAGCCCCAACAACCAAAACCAAAGATGAATCTTTGAATGTTTCTAAATAATCTTCTAATTGTTTTTTATCCGCTGGTTTAATCTCTTCTCCAAGTGCCGTTGCAACGGCCTCTAGCCCAGGGACAAAATTGTCTTTATTTATAGCTAGGTTGTATTTATACATCTTTTGTCCTGAAGTTTTGATAGTTTCCACATTTGCCAATTCAACAATTTTATATTCCTTGATTGCTTTTATCAATTCTTCTCGCACTTTTTGCTGTTCAGCATCCTGCTCAGATAGAACTTTATTTAATTCTGGTCGTTGTTGTTTTATGCCATCAACAAGCTCCTCAAATCCATATTTTTCTTTCATTGATGGAATATCAAGCTTAATCCAATTTTCAGTAATCATGTCTAAATTTTCACTCGGAATAAATGGAACCATTGGCAAGTTGTTAAATTTTACATAAACAATTTCATTAATATACTTAAGTCCTGCCCCAAACTCGAAAATATAAGTACCTTTACTATTTTCAAAATAAATATCAGAAGAGAAATCGTGCTTTTCATTTTCTTTTCCCATATAATCACCCTCTGCAACAAAAACCACATCAGCTTCTACGCTTGGACTTACTACACCAGGAGTGGCGACTGAATTAGAATAATTGCCATTACCAGTAACATCCAATTTGTAATGAAAAGAAGTTGCGTCCTTGGTTTTAATCAATGCTTGCGACAAAATCTGATCATGGTCTGGCATGGTGAAATAATAAGCAGCAAATCCACCACCACCGATAACTAAAACACCAACGACAATCAAAAGAATTTTTAAACCTAAACTTAATCCAGTTTTAACTGGTGATTTAGGTTGAACTGGAGCTGAAACTGGTGCACCTGGAACTGCTGGTGGTGCGGGTTGAACATTTGTAGGAGCAGTTGCTTGAGGCTGCTCAGTTGTATCATTAAACATAAACTAAAATCTTTAGTTAATTATTAACTAACTGTAGGAAGCTCTGACAAACATTCGTTCTACTACAATTTCCAAATGTTCACTGCAAATTGTCAAAAGTTCGTCTGCTTAATTTACATTAGGCTTCCTCACTTTTCACAATTTTCGTTTTAAAATTTGGAAATCTCGTAACGAAAGTATGTTTATCAGAACTTCCTTTATTAATAAATTTAATTCATATATATTATACACTTTTTCTGGTGGATAACCAATTTGACAATCCACATAGTTACTTGTATAATCATTTTGTATGAAACTATTCATTTGCGAACAAAAATCTTATCCCGCTCAGATCTACTCAAGGACCTGATGGGATTTTAATTTTTTCGTAAATCTACAGGCTTCTTGAGGAGCCTGTTTTTTTGTATATGACTTTTAGTTTAGCAAAATTATCTCCCAACTATCCGAGATCAGTTCAGTGCGAACTCGATTGAGGATTTTAGTTGCTAAAATTTTCAGCCCGGGTCCGCACTTTGCGGATCCGGGTTTTTATTCCCCTAATATAGGAGATGGTTATGAACACGGGAATGCAGTTTGGCGATCTTCACATCAAGCGACACAAAGGACAGCTGCCCATGAGTACGGAGTTTGTTCGTTGTGTTAATTCTGTGACCGCTCGCTCGTTTGGTCAAGAAGTGCCCTTGGTAGAAACGTTCGAACACCTCGGCGAATCCAACCTTGGACATTTCGTTTTTAACTGTAGGGACCAGCTAATCGGTTACTCCCTTAACAACCTCTTTCAGACTAATGTGTCAGGTCTTGACGGGGCGCGCGTCAATTATTTTGCAAGTGCTTTTGTTTTGCCTGAAGCACGACGCAAACTGGCGATTTACAAGCTTCTGGCCAGTACCAGGCTTGAACACAACGAAGACTTCCTGATGGTTCGCACTCAAAGTCCAATTGTTATGAGCTACTTTGCCTGGGTGTGCGAGATTGCGAGGATGACTTTGATCACCCCGCTGGACAGGGTCCCGACTGAAGTACTTTCAATGGTTTTCGAGTCTTTCTCTCGAAATAGCTTGATCCATCCGAAAGTATATGGCCGGTGCCTGACCAAAGAACCGCTTGAACCCAAAACTTCCTTCACGAAAGACCTGATGGAAGGTCTGCACCCTGAACAGGGAGACGCCCTGGTTCTTATTGGTCGCAAGTAAAAACAAAAAGAGGCTTTGCCATCGCAAAGCCTCTTTTAATTTTATTTTACTTTTTTGATTTTTTTTCTTCTATTTTATTACGTAAAGCTGTCTCCCAAGCCATATCGAAAATTGCTTTCAAGGTTTGCGCCAAGCATTTATCTTGAATCAAAATTGCATTGATCGGCTTACCTAAGCTGGACATCCTAATATAATCTTTATAAATAGAGATATCTCCGTCAAATTTGAAATCCTTTTCATCAACTATTAACCTACTACCCATTCTGCCTCTCAATATATTTTCCACACTCGTATTATATAGAACCTTGGACTTCACTTTTCTATCAGTTCGCATTTTTGCATAGGAACTACGTTCTTCATCAGTAATAACATTGATTATTTTGTCTCTGTTGTAAATCATTCTTGCCGGCTCATTAGAATTTGGGTCAAAAATTTGAGTAAAATCCTCTGCACAACTCAAAAGGCCTGATTTACCTTCATAATACTTTATAACTGGTTTATTTTTTTTAACATTATGAATTGAGGAAAGCTGTGGCAAAATCTTTTTAAAGTTTTTCTGACTTTCTTCAATTTCCTTTTTTCTAATTTCAAATTGGGTATTTAAATAATCCGGAGAAGTAGCAGAATAACGAGTTTTTTTACCTTCCTGTGAAATACCAATTAGCCCTTTGGTAATTAATCCTTCAAGAACGGAATAAGTTGTAGCACGATTAACGCCAGCTTTTTCTGCAATATTTTGAACAGACTCTAATCCCAGCTCTAAAGCAGCTATATAAACTTTAGCTTCTTTGTCTGATAATCCAACTCTTTGTAATTCATTTTCTAAAATCATATTTTCACAAGTAAAACAAGTTCAACAAGCGAGACTAGTAAAACAAAGTCAATGACTCGTTTTGCCTGCCTGCGGCAGGCACGTCTTGCAGGTTTTGCTCGTCTTTCCAATAAACATTAATTACTTTGATTATAACAAATAGTTGAGTTAAAAAAAAGGGGCTTGAACAACGATGTGTCCAAGCCCCAGTCACTACAATACCTGCGTTTTAACCATACAATTCACAATTTGCAATACAATCTTCTTCGCAGGCAAGTCTGTCACCCAAGGATTATTCTTTTCCCCAGCTGGCAACTTCAGTTCACGTCTGACGACGCGATTTTCTGGAATTAACGACTTTGTTAATTCTTCAGAAAATTACTTTGACAACTTTCTCTAGTCATTCATCTCCAATTCCTCCCATTTAGAACAAAATCAACATTGAAAAATATAGCCGCAGCACGAAACGGTTATTGGGTTGTGCCTCCGCCCCGGCCCCTCGACATACGTCGAGGGGGCCGGCTTGGTCAGCGTTCACCCGACTAACCGTCCATGTAGTCCTCCTCCCAGGTGGCTGCACCACTGGATGTTAGTATCATTAATAAAAAGTACTCCATTTCGAACTGATTATTATAGCAAAGATTTAATGATTTGTCAACCCCCTTCGACAAACCAAGCATAAACCCACCCTACTTTATCTAATTTTAGGCAAAGTATTATTATGTTCTCGGTCAACAAAAAAAATCCAAAACTATTTGGATTTTTTTTATGGCTGCGCCATTCGAAGCCTCGAGCTTGCGAAGGGCGAAGAATGGAGCCGTCTTGGGGAGTTGAACCCCAGACCCCTTCCTTACCATGGAAGTGCTCTACCACTGAGCTAAGACGGCGAAATGATGACAACTACCAACTGCTGCGTCCTCCGAAGCTTTATGCGAAGAAGGAAGCTAAGACGGCGTAAGTGAAAAAGATTATCTAGTTAATTAGCGAATTGGTTAATACAGTTAATAAAGTTTATCATTAAAATCGATTACTGGAAACGATCACGAGACTCCGGATTAAATCCGGAGTGACAGATGAAAGGTTGCTGAGCCGACCCACCCCGGTCGTCATTCCGGACTTGATCCGGAATCTCAACACTCTTAAGTTATTCGGCGTAGCGGATACCCCCTTTTTACAAATTAGTCAATTTATCATAATACTCCTTCAACTTCTGATTTTCTGGATTAACATCTTCCAATCGTTTGATTAAATCAAACGCTAAAGATTTATGCTTCAATATAATACAAATTCCAATTGCTTGATCAAGATTACGTGGATTATTTGGTTCAACTTCAAGTGCCTTCTGATAATTAGCCAAAGCCAACTCAGGTTTTTCCATTCTCTGATAAACCTCACCCATGTCCATATACACATCTGCTAGCTCTGAAGCATTGGAAACAGTATAGTATTTTTGACCAACTTCACTTTGTTTTTCCACTCTACGACTTTCTTTTTGTACTAAACGTAAAATAAATTGAGCAGTTTGCAAAGCTTGTTTATATTCTTTGGTAGATAAATAAATACTAAACAGTCCATGATAAACCTCCTTATTCTTTGAGTCCAAACTAACTACTTCAATCAATAATTTTTCCGCATCATTCCATTTTTCTTTTTTTATAAAAGCTTGTGCCTTAGCTAAAACATCAGCCACTTTAGTTTTTGATTCCTTCGCGGATAAAGGTTTTTTTTCTGTAGCTTGCTTTTGATATTTTCTCTCTAAATCATAAACTTTACCAGCTACTTTTTTAATCAATCCAGTCAACATATTAAATATAGGAACAGCTTGTTTTCTTACCGCGTCTTTACTTTTTTTAGTTGTACGCTTCATTCGATCCAATAAAATCTTATCTCTGACCTTGGCTGTTTGCGCCTGAGGAACTGTATCCACATCCAAAGTTTTTAACTTAGGAAATTTTCTACCAATAATAAAAATAATCACCCCTAAGCTGATTACAATTGCACCGATTAAAATTATATTTAATAACATAGTTAACAAATATCAGATACTGAATATCCAATATAAAATAATAATCTCAAATTACCAATTACTCAATTTCAAAATCTCACGCTTTATCATTTGAACCTAAAACTAAAATCTTTTTCTCCACTGTCTTCTGCATAGCTTTGATTGCTGGGGCTAAAATCTTTCTAGGGTCATAGACATCTTTGTTCAGTTTCAAAAACTTGCGTTCTGCCTTGGTAAAAGAAATTCGTAACTCACTATCAATATTAATCACCCGAACGCCAGCTTTAACTGCTCCTTTGATCTGATTATCAGGAAAACCTGAGGCACCATGCAATACTAGTGGGACTTTCACTAGCTTATCAATTTTTTCTAATCTTTTCAAGTCTAATTTCAAAACCTTCTTGTTGATAATTTTACCTACTCCATGATAGTTACCAATCGCTGGAGCAAAGGTATCAACTCCAGTTTGTTTAACAAAATCTTTGGCTTCTTCCGGTTCAGTCAAATAGACGTCTTTTTGTCCAACTTTGATCCAATCTTCTGAACCTTCCAACCTCCCCAGCTCAGCCTGAACCCAAACCTGTCTTTTGTGAGCATAGTTTACAACTTTTTTTACCAAAGCGATATTTTTCTTGAATGGTTTATCAGAAGCATCAATCATGACAGAAGAATAACCATACTCAATGCATTTTTTGATTAATTCAAAATCATGACCATGATCAAGGTGCAAAGCAACAGGAACTTTCAAATCAGCGGCAGCTGCTTTAACCAAAGCGACTAATTCTTCCAATCCCGCATATTCAATCGCGCCTTCAGTGGTTTGAATAATAACTGGTGATTTTAATTTTTCAGCTGCATTCAAAACTGCAGCTATAATTTCCAAATTATTGACATTAAAAGCGCCGACAGCATAGCCGCCGCGCTCGGCTTTAGAAATGATCTTTTTAACATGAACTAACATAGTGATTATTCGCAATTCGCGATATTAGCATCTAATTCGCAAATTCACGTAATTTATTATTCTGCTTCTAAGGCTATATTATAAAACTCCATCGGATCCAAACTAGCGCCACCAACCAAAATCCCATCAATATAATCACAAACCCAATAATCTTTGGCAATAATACTATTAATGCTACCGCCATACAAAAATCGAACTTTCTCATCGTAAAACTTTTCTGTATACAAACTACTGACCGTTCGTTTAATTGTGCGTTGAAAAGCAAACAACTCTTCTGCCTTCAAAAACTGTCCCGTTCCAACTGCCCAAATCGGTTCATAAGCAATCACTATTTCACTTTCTGGTAAATTACTGACCTTGTCCAAAGCAACTTGTAATTGTTTAACTAAGACACTATCGGTTTGACCTTGCTGTTTCTGTTCAAATGTCTCACCAACACATAATACAGGTGTTAATTCAGCTTCCAAGCATTGATTAATTTTGCGATTAACCAACTCATCAGTTTCATTCAGCTTAATTCTTCTTTCAGAATGACCAACAATAGCATATTTACAACCCAGCTCCTTTAGCATGGCAGCTGACACCTCCCCGGTGTATTTACCCTTGTCCGCCGGTGCAACATTTTGTGAAGATAACTGAATTTTGGAACGCCCAAGTAGATTCTTAATTTCTTTTAAATAAATAAAGCTTGGTGCAATAGCAACCTCCACTTTGCTTATTTTTTTCATACTCTTTTTTAATTGAAAAACCAAATCCAAGGTTGAACTTTCGGTTAATTCCATTTTCCAATTAGCGAGTAGTAGTTTCTTCATACTATTAGTAATATTTGTAAAAAATTGTAAATTTGTCTTTTACAACTTTATCTGCTTATAAAACTTCTTGTCTGATTTGAACGGACCTATAAGCGCTAGATTTAATTTTTCTTTGACAAAAAGCTCCTTAGCTAAATTCTGTACCTCTTTTTCAGTAACTGCCTGATATTTTTTCAATTTTACCTCTGGCGACATTGTCTTACCAGTTAAAATTTCTTGTTTAGCATAATACTCGGCCATACTTGAAGAATCTTCTAAAGTTAAAACTATTTTCCCACGCAAAAATTCCTTAGCGTCACTTAACTCCTTGGCTGTTACGCCTTTATTTTTAATTTTCCTAAGTTCACCAAGAATAACCTGAATTGCTTCATCCAATCGACTAACATCCAAACCTGATTGAATGTACATATTGCCAGTATCCTGGTAATAACTAGGATAACAACGCACAAAATAGCAAAGTCCCCTTCTCTCCCGCACCGAAATGAATAAACGTGAACTCATATTGCCACCCAGAATAATGCTTAACAAATGCATAGCATAAGTTTTGGGGCTATTATATCCATAAGCTGGGAAACCTAATGCCAATTGAACTTGTTTAGTATCCCGAAATTGAACTTTAACCTGAGGTTGCTTTTGTTTGACGGTAAACGGTTTAAACTTGATCAATTCCTCAAGTTTACCTTTTTTACTTTTTTTAATAAATTTTTCTTCCAAAACTTTTTGAATTTTAGAATTGGCTCGACCAGCTACCGCAATGACTAGATTGTCTGGGCGATAATATTTGTTCTTATAATCCAAAAGCTGTTTGCGAGAAACTTTTTTTATGACTGAAGCCGGACCAGCGATTTCCCAACCCAAAGTATTACCCTTAAAAACCATACTTTCCAAAACACCTTCAATCGACATTAAAGGATTATCATGATACATGTTTATTTCCTCCACAATCACTCCCCTTTCTCGATTAATTTCAACTGGTTCAAATTTTGAATTTAAAAGCATGTCTGACAAAACATCAATGGCCAAATCCTGCTTTTCATGATTAATTTTCACATAATATCCAGTGTAATCTTTGGAAGTCATGGCATTAAACTCAGCTCCAACACGATCTAATTCTCTAGAAATATCTAAAGTGGTTGGTCTCTTTTTTGTACCCTTGAACATTAGATGCTCCAAAAAATGTGAAGCTCCATTTATTTCCCTACTTTCATAACGAGAACCAACACCATATAAAAAAAATACAGTCGTAGCTTTCGTGTGTTTTGAAGGAACCAGAATCAATCTGGTCTTATTGGGAAAAACTATTTTTTTGTACATAATAAATTTAAAATTCGAAACTAATTACTTTTAGAACACTAGAATCAGTATAGCAAATTTTACGAAAAAAACAAAAAAAAGAGGACATACACACAACGGTATGTAATCCTCTAAATTTGGTGGCGACAAAGGGAGTCGAACCCTAACCAATAGTCTTCCCGACCCTTATAGGCTGTCCAACCCGGACACTTTTTGGGAAGCATCGCCATAAATAAACTCTCAATAAAACAGCATATCACATATTCAATCTTTTGTCAACACAAATATAGCTATTTTATTCAAATTTACACAAAAATAAAACAGCAAAAGTGCTGTTTTATTATAATTATAATTGTGTGTTGTTATGTGTTACCTGCCTACCGACAGGCAGGCGAGTTACGTGTTATGTAATTTTTACTCTTCACCCAAAACCTCCGCTCGCTGTTCCTTGATCACACCTCTTTTCCATTTTAAATGACTTACTACATTTTTAAACCAAGTACCAATTTGACCAATTACACTATCACGACCTTTTTCATAATCAGCTGGCGCTTTTCGGGCCTTTACTTTTAACTTTGCCTCGTTTAACAAAATTTCCTTTTCCAAATCGGTTTGACCTTGTTGCAATTGCTCCCATCCCTGAACTTTGGCTTTTTTATATAATTGAGTTGCCAGTTTTATTGATTGTTCATGTTTACTAATCAATTTTTCAGCATACTTAGTTATCCCCTGTTCACTCAATTCACGAAGTTCTGCCAATCTCTCCTCGGCAGTTTGGATCAAATAATCTCCTTTGCTTTTTTTTGTCACAGTAAAAATATAGCGAATCTCCTCTGCAAAAATATCGCCCCAATACCAAAATGAATTTGGTAACACACCTGGCTCAATAATTGCTACTTCATCTTCCAAATATTCCTGAGTTTCATATTTAGCATCAGGCACTTCTTCTCCAGCCAACTCAGCAAAAACAAAATTTACATTTAATAATAATCCACAAAGGACTAAGCAACAAATTAATTTGGATTTAAACATAATTTCAAATTTAATATAGAAAAATTATTTATTATTAATATTTTCAATAACAATCTGATCAGCGTCTGAAGCCTTTCTTTTGTTTATTGGATGAACACCAAAAGCAAGCATCAAAGCGACAAAAAGAATAAGTATAACAAAAACAATTACTACAAAAGTTTTACCAATTTGCCGTGGTGCAAATTTATCCATGAAAAACAATGCTTTCATATAATAATCACTTTAAACTTTATAAACTTTTAACTTATTTGCAATCTCTTGTCCGAAACGTGAAGCTGCAGCCGGACCATTGGCGGTAATCAACCAACCATCAACTACTACATCCTGTTCAACATAATCAACTCCCGTTCCTTGAAAATAATCAACTCCCGAAATATGGATTGTTGATTGCTTTCCATTTAGTACACCAGCTCGAGACAAAATTGCGGGAGCAATACAAATGGCTGCCACTATCTTATTTTGTTCAATAAACTCTTTAACTAAAATATGAATTTGTTTATTTTCTATTAAATCGTAAGCTCCAGCTCCCCCAACCAAAACAATAGAGTCAAACTTTTCTGGTTGAATTTCACCAAAAGTTAAATTCGGAGAAATCTGCCCACCGAGCACACCATAAGCTGTTTTATCTTCAGCAGTTGCGACGTCAACCTCCACTCCCCGTTGTTCTAGAGCGACCTTGGTATCAAAAAGTTCTTCATCTCGAAAATCTTTTTGAGCTATTATCATTACAACTTTCATGTTTTATTCCTGAATCATGAAACCTGAATCATGTATCATCACTTAAGTAGTGTTACATGTTACAGGCTACACGCTACATGTTTATTTAAAAATGTATTGAGCTGTATCCCACAGAGAACTATCCCCTTTCTTAACTTTCAACCAATACCACCATTCAGCTCCCCACAAATAAGCACCTTTGAAACCAGTTCGCTTCGCATATTGAACATGGCTTATTAAACGATGAGCATCCATAGATATCTTTTGTTCTTCAAGTGGAGTATTCAAAAGCCCACTTGGAGCCCAAGGTTCAGCTTGTAATTCTGAAACATAAACTTCACTTGGATCTACTCCAGCTAAAACTGCTTTCCAATTATAAAACAAAGGCGGTAAATGATAAAAAGCATATCCCCAAACATCATTATAAGTCACTCGATACATTGTAGTCCCGAAATAATCGGCAGTATTAGCTGCTGCTAACCATAAACTAAGTTCTCCACTATCAGTAATTAAGATTGGACGATCATCAAGAGTCTTCACATAAGCGACTTCTTTGCGTAATAAATTCAAATCTGCTGGCGGACATTCACCAAAAGCATCCAATAAAGGCTCATTTTCAACTTGTAAAATTTTTATACTATCATAGGACTGGTAGCGCTCAATTACCTTCCCCATCATTTCCAATTGTTGAGTAACAACAACTTCATCAGCTAAACCCTTAATCCATTCTGGGTCATGACATTCTGGCCAATGTGGTGTTCTCCTACCAATTGCCAAAATGATGTCCACGCCCCTTTTATCAGCTTGTTCAATCTGCCAATCCAAAGCAGCAAAAGCGTAAAAATCTTTTTCAGGCTCAATCTCATTCCAAGGCGCTGCCAAACGAATATATTTAACTTGTAATTCATCCAAAATTGCCAAGTATGAATCTTGCCAATCTAAACCTAAATACTCAGCATACTTATTAGAAAAATTTACACCCAATTCAAAATTATCTCTTTCAAATGAATGAAAATATAATATAGTCAAAAAACTAACAAAAATTACAATTATTGCTAAAGAAATTACAAAATATTCAATTAATTTTTTCTTTTTGTTGTTCATTATTTATAAATTTATACAGACGTGATTAATCACGTCTCTTCTTTTAAATAACCATAAACGCCAATCCAATACTAATCAATAAAATAGCCATGATCTGCTGAAATATTTCTTGCTTGGTAAAATACTCATTGAAAAATTTAGGAATTTTTTTACTAAACACATAAACCAAGACAAACAAAACCGCATATTGCAGACCTGCCAAGGCATTAACTAAAGTTGCACTGGCAAGGGACATTGCATAATTCATTCCCAGGAAATATAAAGCTGCTAAAATTTTATTAATTGCTAAAATAATATAACCGGTCTTGGCTTTTTTCTTTTGTTTTTTTGTTTTTACAAAAATTGCCCTTCTAATTTTCACGCTAAACAACAAAGGAACAATTGCCAAAAATGAACCAAGCCTCCCCCAAACAAACCCAGTAGCAAAAGTGTCCTGCAAGTAAACAACTCGAGCCATTACATATGATAAGGCAAAAAGTACACCTGCAATAACTGCCCAGAGCATGCCAATGTGAATTCCAGAGTGCTTCTTACTTTTTTCAAAAGAAATTAATAATGCTCCCGCCACCAAGAAACCAACAGCAATTCCTTGATTAAAATTTAATCTTTCCGCTAACCAGTAATAAGACAGAGCAAAACTAACAAGTGGAACAACTCCACCAACTAAGGGTGCAATATGCGAAGCTTCTCCCTTTTTTAGGCCCATGTACAAAAACTGCAAAGCTATTGTGAAGGCCACGCCAGACAACAACGCTACAATTAACAAATACCAACCTGGCCACCAATTAAAACCAAAGAAGACAAAAACTAGCCCTAACAGATTAGCCACTGCGGTCCAAAAAGTTAAAACAACTGGGCGTGGGAAATTTTTGGTTAACAAAAACTTATCCAGAAGCTGAGCCCCAGCATTTGCAAATTGTGAAATTATAACTAACCAAAACCATAACATATTTAAAGAAAGTTACTAATTACTTTTTTGTCTTAAGTTTACCCTTTATTTTATTGATATATACAACATATTGATTAATGCCAAATATCAAACGCTTATATCTACCTGTTAATTCATCGCAAGCACTATTATCCCAAGTTTGTTTATCTTTAAATTCCTCAATATGCTTAATTATTTTACTAGCTTCTTTTCTAGCGATACGAAGGCTGTTCTTTTTTGCCGTAAAATAATATGCCCCATGCATTTCAGCAAGATTATTGCAAACCGATTGTGATGAACGAACAATTTGACTATTTGAATAAAGAGTCCCCTTTAGATCCTTCAATAAAATATTAATCAATCTATGCAATTCCCCGGCCTCTTGCCAAATCCATAAGTTTTCCAAAGGCTTATATTTATTCGTTTTTTGGCCATCCATAATCATTAACTTTCTATCTATAAACGCCTATTCACTCGACTAAAGACTCTTATCAATATTAATCGTTGAGCTAGCCGCAGTAGCTACAGCTGGATTATAATCATCAGCTGAAATAACATCATCGCCAGCTGTATAATTTACCCAAAAAGAATCTGGAACATCTTGTATCTGAGTATTCCAACTATCACCATACAAAGCTTTAGCAACTACCTCTGTTCCAATCCAACGGCGGACACCATTCTTAGCAACTGCATAAACTTTATTTGAAGAAGCTGCTTTAATCATTTTTACTCCAGGTCGATAAGTTACATTGCCACCAATTTCCACGTCTGCTAATTCACCATCAGAAACCATTTTAACTGTAGAAAAATCATCATACCAAGTGAAATAACATTTACTATTAGGAAAAACATACCTTTTTCCGTCAGCACCATAATAATATACCGCTGCGCTACTTCCTTTAATCAAATCGCCACTCTCAACGCCGTCTGGTGGAATTGGCGCTGGGTCTTGTTCAATAATAACCACAGGTTCAGGTTCTGGCACCACTATTACTTCAGAATCGATTGAATAAATATTTGTTTCTCCGCTTCGATTAGAAGAAAAAACCACTTGTGTATGCGTCGCATCTGGCCAGTTAATATTCCCAGATTCAGGGGCATAATAAGTTAATTCATCTTTATTATAATTATAAATTCCTAAGTATGAATTACCGCCATCTGCTTCACTCCAAACAACTAAACTGGCTCCCATTCGTGGATTGTATCGATTTTTTTCACTGCTTGTAATAAACTTGCCAGCACCTGTTTCTAAATTATAAAAATACATATTTGGTTTCGTTCCTCCAACCTGCCAAACTGCGCGATTATTACTCATCGTAATATTATCACTAAAGGAAGCTGCCTTTGTATTATCAGTGGAAATAGTAGTTATTATTCCGGTGCTAATTACTTGTTTGTAAACTGTTCCTCCATTAATATTGGTATCAGTATAAACTACTAGACCATCTTGATAATCCAAACCATTTACAAATGTATCTGTTAACTTCGTATTTGTTCCAGTTGTGGCATTGAATAAAAACATCCCCGTTGCACCCGGTGTGGTATAGACAACTTTGTCTGTCCAGGCAGATAAAAATGCTCCGCCATAGTCTGAACTCGCTGGATATGTTGGAATATCAACCGCGTGAACAAACTGCTTATTAATAATACTATAATAATGCAAGCCGGGTGTAGAAGAATCTGAATCCAACCAAAACACGTGACTATTAGTAACTTCTATTTTTGTTACCATTGCATCTACTCCGGAAAGCTTAATAGCTGCATTACCAGGATTACCATAATTATATAACATTGCATCCCGCTTGTTCTTTCCATCAACTCCCCCACCAGCTACAAATTGACCATCTTCATCATAAAGCCAATCTATCCATGCAACATAAGGATAATAAATTTTTGGTTGCCATTGATCAGAAGTATAAGTAGATACTTTTGATTCAAAATAATCAACTGAGTCAACTGCAGACACTGGTAAAACTACTCCAAGAATCATCAACAAAGCTACTGAATAAATAAAAACTTTTTTCATACTTAATATTATAAATTTAAAAAATTAAAATTTCTTCAACATTTCATTGGGCATTATTAATGGCTCTTGGCCCTCAGGAAAATTAACTTCCTCAAATTTTTGAAATTTTTCTTCAGCGAGATTCTTCACTTTATCCATAAAACCTTGTTGTTCTGGCGGATGCCATTCAGTATTATTAGCTTCAGGCTCCTGCCAATCCTTTTGACCTTCTAGTTCTTGCCAATTATTACCTTGGCCATTATCATTGAATTCAGGTGCTTGCCAATTGTCGTCCTTTTTCGGTTCATCCCACTTATTGTCATGCCATTCTTCAATAGGTTTTGGTTCCTGCCAGTCATTATTAGACCCTGGATCTTGCCAATTGTCGTCCTTTTTCGGTTCATCCCACTTATTGTCATGCCATTCTTCAATGGATTTTGGTTCCTGCCAGTCATTATTAGACCCTGGATCTTGCCAATTGTCGTCCTTTTTCGGTTCATCCCACTTATTGTCATGCCATTCTTCAATAGGTTTTGGTTCCTGCCAGTCATTATTGGACTCTGATTCTTGCCAATCACCTTCCGGTTTTAAATCCTACCATTCTTTATTATTTTCTTCAGATTGCCAATTGTCACCCTCTGGCTTAACCCATTTTTTAAAATCTTCTGTGTCCTGATTCCAATCTCCACCTGTTGAATCCTGAAACTCTTGTTTCTTTGTTTGCCAATCATCACCAAATTCTTCATTCCCCCAGTGGTCCAAGTCTTGTTTTTCTTGCTCTGACCATTCAGGTTTTGGCCAAGGTTTATTGTCCTCTCCATGTTGATTATCCCAAGGTCCCTGTTCAAATCCTGGTTGGTTTGGATCATAAGGCATTAGATCAGGACCTGGCTGATTTGGGTCATAAGGTTTATTAAACATTCCTGGTAAATCCTTTTCAAAATGCTGCTTTGCTTTTTCATCCATAATATGATGCTCATCAGCAAATTTCATACACTCCTCAAAATTATTTTCATCACTACAATAATTAACACATTCTTCTCCTTTACAATCCCCTGGAGTTGGAGCTCCTGGTGGAAGCATTGGATTAGATTTAATTCTCTCAGCCTCTTCCGGCGACATGTGTCCCATTTTGACTGTAAAATCTAGGCATTCTGACATATTATCCGGTTGCTGACAAAAATTATCACATTCTTCTCTACCTTGACAACCACCTGGTCCTGGTTCTTTTGGACCATGTTGCATCATTTCAGCTTCTTCCGGTGTCATAAGCCCATTATCAATTGAAAACTGGGTACACTCATCCATATGTTCTTCACTAGAACAAAAATTATCACATTCTTCAGGTCCCATACAGCCACCCGGTCCTGCCATTTTTGGTCCCATTTTTTTAATACGAGAGGCTTCTTCTGGCGTCATCATACCTTGATCAACTGCGGACTTAATACATTCCTCAAAATGATCCGGGACCTCGCAGTAGGCATCACACTCTTGTCGACTATCGCACCCACCTGGTCCTGGTTTTGGCGGACCCATTTTTCTTACTCGTTCCGCTTCTTCAAGTGGCATCATGCCATTGTCAACTGCAAAATCTATACAAACTTCAAAATTATCTGGACTATCACAATAGTTATCACATTCACGTTTCCCTTTACAACCACCTGGCCCTTTAGCATCAGGTCCCATTTTTTTTACCATTTTAGCTTCTTCCTCTGACATCATTCCATTATCAATCGCAAAATTCATGCAGACTTCAAAATTATCTGGTTTATCACAATATTCTTTGCAATCCACTCCCTTACAACCACCTGGCCCGCTTCTATTAGGGCCTAATTTCTTGATCATTTCAGCATCTTCATTATTAATTAATCCACTCTGAACACTAAAATTAATACACTCGTCAAAATTATCTGATTTATCACAAAACTGTTCACATTGTTGCTTTCCAATACACCCGCCAGGCCCCTTAACTGTTTCAATTTGTTTTAAAACTTGTACATGTTCCTTTTTCATTAAGCCCTTTTTTTCAGCAAAACTCATACACGCATTCATACTAGTCGGCTGATCACAAAACACCTTACAATTTTCAACTGAAGTGCAGTTATCCAACTCTGAGATAGGAAAAGTTATTCTGTTAAAATCCTGAGCTTGTACAGCAACTAAACCAACCAGCAACAGAAAAAACACAATCCCCACACCGTAACTCAAACGTTTTGAGTAATTCATATATTTAGTTTTCATAAGGATTAGTTTTTACATCTTCAAAAGGATTCTGATATTTAAAAGGATTAGAGTATTCTTCTGCTTGTTCAGTTACTTTCTCAATTGGGTTAACAATAACTTGTTGGACTGCTACACCCTTTTCATATCCGGCTTTTTCACCATAATAAAAACCCGCCCAAAAACCAACGGCCACTAACATAACAATCACTACAATGTGTAAAAGTACTTTCATATAATTATATTGTCATATTGCTATATTGTTATATTGTTTTTTGAACAGTTTAACAGTATACCAAGCTAACTCTTTATTTAAATTAAACAACTTCTGTAAAGATGTATTTACAGTTATTTTAACTGATTACATTATAGCAAATTATATGATGAAAATAAACTCCCCTAATTCACTTCTTTAAAAAAACAAAACCGGGCACACTCTTTAGTGTACCCGGGAAATTAGTTAAAGGAGCACTGCTCCCAACGCCTGCAATGCTTGGTAAGGCTTAATCCCCTTGCCGTCTTGTGGCAAACCACAAGCCCAGCGCAGATGACTCAGAAACGCTTTCTTGTCAGTGGCGTAACCGAATCGGCCAATGCTGGAAAGGCTGAGCTCCAATACGTCCGCATCGAAATAACGTTCGTCTTTGCACTTTTCACAGTGCAGTTCGAAGAACGCCACTCCCGATTCATTACGCTTGTAGGCAATGTAACAAGGAGTTCCTTTCTCGCAAACACACTTCTGCTTGATCGAAGGCTTTTCCGCACGTTCGAACAACTCGTTCAAGCGCGCCCGAAGGCCAGGATGCGTAGCTGTCCGCTTCAATTCACGCAGATGTTCATATCCACGCAGACTGGTAAACAAAACAACCTCAACGGCCTTGCCACGATATGCACCATGTTGCAAAAAAAACGGGTTACGAATCGCCATTTTCAATCCTCCAAAGTTTAATTTTCACTTGCATTATAGCATAAATTTTTGAATTTGTCAATGTCGACCTAAATATTACACTAATATTACACAAATATTGCATGAATATTATTACTAATTCACAATAAATATTGTACACATTGGCCAATAAATCTAGTAATCCTGTAAAACAAAAAAACGAACAGTTTCATGGAAACTGTTCGCTATGTTCTCTTACAATGTAGCCAAATAACCAACAATGGCCATTGTTTGTGTTTTGACAAAACTTGCCTTTGCACCTTGTTCGCACAAAATGCGATTACTCACGGGATTACCGGAAATAGCAATTACAGGTGCAGGTAGCCTATGATGTTTGACTCGATCCAGAACTTGCAAGCTATCAAGCTCCTGATGCAAACTACCATCCAGTAAAATTGCATCAATGACTTTGAATTGCTTAGGAAGGTCATTATTTTCATCATCTTCACCGGCAACTTCAATCATTTCTTCTTCAAGCAAAATCCCACCAGAGCCTCGATTAATCACATCCTCATCGATTATTCTGATTGCATCCTCGACTGAGACTGCAGTTATTGCTTCATAGCCAGCATATCCCAAATAAATGTTCATCATCTCAACTACGGCCGGATCGTTTTCTACTAAAAGAACCCTTCTAACTCTGTGCATATTGCACTACCTCCATTTAGGTTTAATAGTGATAAACGAGATTATACACGAGAAAAATACATTTGTCAAGGGGTTTAATCCACAACATAAGGATTACGGATTTGTACTGATGTACGGATCAACTTAGAACCAACAATATAAACTATCTTTAATAAATCCGTACATCCGCATTGATCAGTAATCTGTACCGAAAAAAAAACAGGCCAACTTCTGACCTGCTATTTACTATTCTATGCGTAAGGACATTGTCCTTTTTGCTTTTCGTCTTCTCTCAAAATACTGACTTCAACCCGCTCCACTCCGGGAATGCGCATAGCAGAAGTATCCAGCTGATCAATCAAGAGTTGATCCAGCTCCCCCACAGTTCTATTCGATTCTAAACTTAGATAATCTCCCATGACATTTTGCAATTCAGTTCTACGCGATTCCAACACTTCTTCTATAAGTTCGCCCAAAATTCCACCAACATCATACTTTCGGACTAAACCGGTGAAAGGCAGTTTAAATTCATGTGCTTTGGGTTTATACCGATTGCACCAAGTGTAAATCGCCTGCCAGTTAACACTTTTCGTAAAATGCAATGTAACTTTGAAAAAAATTGAAACCGGCAAACCTTTGACCAAAAGTTTAATCGAACGACCACCAGTTGTTTGTTTTTGTTTAGATTTCCAGTCTCGTGGCATCATAAAGTGAATAGCTTCCTGCCCATCACGAAGAACAAAACCTTTTCCAGTTGCAACAAACTTACCTTTATCAAACAAAGCAAACTGTACCCATTGAGCATGTCTCCAAAATTTAGCTCGCACCGATCGGGTAAGTAATTTCAGAATACACCAAACCACAAAGACAACGCCAATCATTACAAAAGGAAAATAGTTTGATTCCTGAAACCGCAGTTCTTCAACTGGTAAATATACCAAGGAGATAAAACATACGATTATCGCTGAAAACAAAGCCCCAAAAACCTCTTTCCCCTTAATGAAGACTTTAAGTTTATCTAAACTACTTTGCGTGTATTCCATTTTGTCCTCCTTTGTTGAAAGAACGAGTCGCTACCTCAGCTTAAAATTTAATTTCGCTTTTGTCAACTAAAAAACCGCCTAATTCTCAAGACGGATTTTTATTTACTTTATAAACCAATTTCTTTTTTTATATTTTGAATCTCGTCAAAAGTTAATTTTGTTTTATGCTTTTTTTTCGACTCGCTGGAATATACCTGCAATTGCTCCAGCATAAACCTCCAGGCCTTTTCTGCTCGCATTTTTCTCTCTTGATAATCAGCTGGGTGTTTTTCTTTAAGATTTCTGGTTTGCCGATAATCATTTTCCAAAACCTTAATCAGGTTGTCAATCTGTTTACCTGAATACTTATGAAAATCAATAATCATGAAAACCTTTTCTTTGGCCGTAAAACTGATTGAACTTTCCAGCAGTTCAATAAATCTTTTATTTGATCCTTTTTTAAAATCTATAAATTGTTTTATTAATTTTTCTTGAATCATATTTTATACAAATAATCCACGTACAGCGCTTGAAGCTACTGCCCCCTTCGCTAAACCAACATTAATTGCATTACTGTCCGCAATATTTTTCATTGCATCTTTATCTTCACCACGCTCAAAAAACTTTTTCGTCGCCAGATATTCACCAATACTTGAAAAAAACGACATTATGAAAAACCCAGCCGCACCTTTTCCCAACAATTCAGTAGATTTTGCCATATCAGTTACACCTTTGTCTAACAAAACTGACAATCCCATAATTGTCGCCATACCACCAACAATTGTAGTAACATTTTTTATTTTCTTTTGTCTTTCTGAAGTCATCTTAATTAATTCCGGAATAATTTCACCACCAGCTGAGGACAAGGCTTTGCCCATTTCCTATTCCAGAATCTCAGCTGATTTCATCTTTTCTGCAAAGCCAGCTAATAGCCCTTTAATTTCAGACCTTAAATTGCTTTCTACTTTTCCAATTTTGGCTTCTTTTTTTAATTCACGCAACAAGTGAATTTTTTCAATCAACCGACCAACTTGAGGAGAAAGTTCAGCGTAAACTTCCTGATATCGGGACAAAGCAAACGAAGCATCCTTAAATTTCCCCTCCTGCAAAGACTCCGTAAGTACTTGCTCATCTGATCGGACATCCAGTAATTTTTGTATTTCTGCAAAATCTTCACGGGCCAGTATTTCTTGTTTTAATTCGGCAAAATCCTCCTCCAGTTCAGCTCGCTTCTCCAGATTATTCAACCTCATTTTAATATCATATAATAAAGTTTGTTTACTTTGTTCATCTTTGGCCTTTTTATAGGCTGACACTTGAACCATCAGATCAACAAAGGGACTTAATAATTCAACTTTTTTATTTGATTCTGCCAAAACATTATTGCCGAATTTGAGTAAATTTTGATTTTGAATAATTCCTAAATTATCAATTTTACCAAAAACTTTTTCCAATTCCGCTTTTCCCGTTTTTAATTGATCAAAAGCTGCTTTAATATCTCCCAAACCTTCATCTGATATAATTTTTTCCACTTGTTTAGCAAATTCCTCATTCCAATCCATCTCAATATCTAATTCATAATAAGCATCCTCTAATTTTTTTAGAGCCTTAGCTTTTTGTTCTTTAGTTTTAGCTCGTTTGTAACTATCTAAACTGCTGAGTAGCTTTATTAATGACTCCGCCCCTTCCTCAAACTCAGAGTTTTCTCGCAGTTGAATCGCTCCAACTGTAGCGCTATCCATTTGTTCTGTGTTTACACTGCGCAAAACATCAACCTTCTCACCTACCCCCGCCATTTTTATAAATTTTTGTAAGTCACCCATTGCTGCGCCGGAAACTGAAGATTCTAACTGTCGCCGTAAATCTCCATCCTCCTCAATTTTACTACGCAATACTTCAACAGCTTTATGTAATTTACCCATCAACGCTTTGCGCTCTTTTTTGTCTTCTGTACTTTGATATAGATTAATTACTTCTAACATTTCGAATATGGGACTTGCGCCTTGCTGTTGTTCATCAAATTCAGTTCTCAGTTGTTCCAGTTGACTCTCGCCAATACTTTCCGCATAATTTCCCAGCTGTGCTTTTTTTGAAAATGTAGTTCGACGAAAATATTCAAACATGATCGGAGCATTAATAACGGTCCAAGCAGTAAACGGAACAAAGTCACCTTTTTTCATTTGCGGTCGCACATAAAATTGAAATATCATAGCGTCTATAGCAAACAAAGCTGCTGTTCCACCCTGCTTCTTTATATTTTTCAGATCTAAAGTTTTTAATACTTCTTTAACACCTTTCAATCCTAATTTTTCGCCCTGTTCAATAATACCTTCCTGAACTGCTCGTTGTTTCATAGCTGAAGCTAAAGCAAAACCGGTTAAATATAAATTTGTTGGATTACTACCAAGTGGAGTGGCTCCAACTTCGGAAATCGGATCACCAGCAAAAGCTGAAGCTTGAGAAGCTCCCATTTCTGCAAGGTTTGTAGTACCAGCAACTAAAGCCACTAAATACTGTGGTGGAATTATTTCTTCTGCGCTTTCCATTAATTTGTCTAAAACTTTATCCAAAGCATACATTCCAGCCGTTAACTCAACAGATGCCTTGATAGCTAAGCCAGCACTACCTCCAGTTAAAACAGCTAAAGGTCCAAGCAGTAAAGGCGTCAAAGTCAACATGTTTTCCTTGATAAATGTTTTAACACCTTCAGCCGCTGAGGCGGAAAGATTCTTCAAATCAAGTTCTTTTAATTTTTCCAAAGCTTCTCGTACTTCTGTAATTTTCTCTTGCGCCTGTGTTAACGTCTCTATAGTTACAGGTGCTCCAGACAATTCCCCCACCGCTTCCACTGTGCCAACCCTTGCCTGCATCGAAGTTTCTGCAAATTCTAAATCTCGCTCGGCTTTTTCCAAGTTTTCTCTCAATTCTTTTTCCCAAACTTCAGGGTCACTTAGTTCGCTCAAACGTTCCTCGGTTGTTTTATCAACTTCAAGTTTTTCAAATTCTGCTTTATTTCCTTCTGGTAAATCAATGGTTAACCCCGTTCGGCTTGGGACATCAGTGGTTGTTATATTTTCCTCTGTCATATTTAAATAATTATACCACAATATAGGATAAACTAATATTATTTTTCAACAAAAAAACAGGTGATGACTATCACCTGTTATATGGTATTAACTGTACTGAATGTGCGTCTCCGGTTTGGAGAATTCCATTCTTTTAAGCTCCAGCCCCGGAAAATTCAGACCGTGTACCGGTAAAACAGCTGGCAATTGCTTAAGTAAAGCAACTTCTGTAATGTTTCCCTCACAAAACTGATTCAATAGTTCATTCAATTCAGTTTTACGTATTCTGACAATGTTAGTAAATGCTTGTCTCAAGCCACCAACTAAGCTTTTCTCTCTCATGCCTAGAACAATCTTTGTATAGAGCATTTGCCAGTTTGGTCTGCCACTGATCTCAAAATCGATTTCAACAGGAATCCTCACATGCAAACCTTTATCTTTTTTTAAGATATTGGTCCAAACGGAAAATCGGCTTGATCTACCCAACATAAAACCTGAAAACATTCTAAAAGGTTCAACCGTCTCACCGACTTTTACGATGTAAGAAACAGCTTCTACCTTTTTACCTTTCAACTTTAGAAAAACTAACGTTGAATCAGTTGACTGCACAATATTATGTGGGATAAGCGCCACTGCAAATAAAGCAATAATGCTCATTATAGTCAAAGTACTAATGAAAAAGAAAATGGGACCCTACACAGGATGTATTTGCTTTTGCATTACACTCACAAAGTTGGTAATGAAAAAACTGTCAATCATTAAACCCAATAAACAGAACTGAAGGACAAGGAAAACCAGCCACCAAGCACGTCTATCTTTTTCCACTTCCGCCTGACACCAGCTTGCTAAGCTAAACTGCTCTGTCATTTTATTCTCCCGTTACGCCATTAAGGCAAAATTAAAGAACATTCGGTTGATAAAGAAATTTAACATGTGTATTTCATTTTGTCAAGATGTTAAAAAAAATGTATAATGAATAAAAGTAAAAGTCTAAAATATATTTTCAATCATCAGTTTCAAGTAATTACTTTTACCTTTTACCTTTCAACTTTTAACTTATTGTATGACTAAAAAAATGCATGAAAAACTTGGCCGTTTTCATGGGACTTTGCTTAAAATTGATTTGGCAATGCTAACTTTTGTTTTGTTACCCTTTGTTTTAATTTTAGAAAAGTTTTATGCGCCTGCTACCCGTGGAGATCTGTGGCGAAAAGTCGCCCACTGGATTGTGGTATCTACTTTCAATATTAATGGTGTTAAATTAAAAATAAAACAAGCAAAACAAACAAACACTCAAGGTGGAAACATTTATGCAGCAAATCATGCCAGTGAAATGGATGGCTTCATGTTGTTTGCTATACTTGGTCACAAAACAGTATTATTCACCATGCCCAACCAGGCATTTCCCCCAATTTTGAAAACCTGGGTCAAAAAAATGGAGGCCATTGATGTAATCCGCGACCAGATTGACGCTCAAAGCTATCCTAAAGCTAATAATAAACATCAAGCAATTGAATTAGCAGTTAATCACTTGAAGATGGGTCACAGTCTAATTATTTTTCCTGAAGGTCACATTGAAAAATTACATGTTCTACATTATTTCCATACTGGTACTGCTCGAATAAGTCTAAAATCGCACACTCCAATCATCCCGGTTTCCATAGTAAATGCAGACCAGGTTTTTCCAGACGAAAGTAGTCTTCACCCAGGTACTGTTTTATTTAGCTTTGGTAAACCAATTAAACCTGATCCGAACGCTAAACTATTTGAACGGCCAAAAGTTCTTAATTTGCGGGACAAGATTGAAAAACAAATTGTGAAGCATTTACCACACCGATATCTACCACCACTTTATAAACAGAACCCAAAGAACGTTGGTGTGTTTGTAGATATTGATAGAACTATTTACGAGGGGCTTTCTCAAAAAGATCTTATTACCTACCTGATGTATTTACATAAGATTAAAGCCAAAGAAGCTTTTAAAATTTTCTATTGGCTATTTATGGAAAAAACTCATCACCTACCTCACAAAGACTTGATGCAACAATCATTAATGGTTTTGAATGGTTGGGACATGGCCGAGCTTGATCATTATGTACATGAAGCTTTTCAAAAGAAAATGTTACACAAAGTCCAATATGGCTTTTTCCCAATTTTAAAAGATCACGCCGAAGCTGGTCATTCGATAATTTTGGTTTCAGAAGTAATTCATCCACTGGCCAAGGAATTCAAGAGATTCATAAAGGCTAATGCCAGCCTAGATACAAAACTAAAAACGGTTAATCATTGTTACACTGGAGAAACTCCATGTTTATGTTACAAAGATAAAAAAGCTGACCTTATTTCAAAATTTGCCAAACGAACAGGTGTTAACTTAAACAAAAGTTTTGCTTATGCTGACAGTTACTCTGATTTACAATTTTTAAGTTTAGTTAAACATCCTTGTGCTGTTAATCCAGACCACGAATTACTTGAACACGCTGTGGAAAATAACTGGCAGGTAATGTTAGATGCTTCCTGAAAACAACTAAATTCTAAGCTCTAAACTCTAAATCCTAAACAAACTCCAAATAAAAAAGGATCATAAAGTGATCTTTTTAATTTTTAAAAAAGAAACCGGCTGTACGCATTGCGTACAGCCGGGCAAAAGTTGAACTACAGTCGTCCCTCAGCCTTCAATCGATCGTAGCGCTCGGAGCTCATCTCCCCCCAGAGAATTTCGTCCTCCGAGTCCACCCAGTGCTTGCGATTCCCAAGCCAAGGGTAATTCCGATCGTCCAGGAGACGAGGCTGTTCGATCTTGCCCTCGGCCAACAACTGACGCAAGACCGCCTCTCCCTTTTCTGGAGTGCAATCATCCCAGCTCCAGTAGGTCTCCTTGTAATGGGCGATCACCTGCTCCCAATTCTCAGGAGTTACCGCACGAGTGCTGCCGATGATCTTGTCTACGTCAGCCAAGGCAACCTCGCCCTTGGCAATGTCCCGAACACAGAATGAAACAGAAAGTCCAATCATGTTATCCCTCTCTATTGAAAGTAATAAAACAAAGTAATAGTTACAGCCGTGACCATTGCACTCAAGGTCATACAAACCGAGAGCACAGTGTTGCGCTTGAAGTAGCCTTCCAACGCAAATGCGATCTGGATGAATCCATAAATGAAGAACATCCCCACAGAAAGCCCCTTGGTTTCCTGCGTCTGAATCAACTGCCACAACTGTGGCAACATAGCCGTAACGTTAATGATTCCAAAGGCCCAAATAATCATGGGCCAGCGGATCAAAGATGCAACTTGCTCTCTGGTCATGCTGACCTCCTGTAAGTTAAATGAACAGTTATTGAAGTTGTATTATAGCACAAATTTTATAATTTGTCAACATGTAAACAAAAAATAGCTAATTCTAGCTACTATTATGAAAATTTGCAATTATCAATTTTCTAATTTTCAATAAATTTATAATATTCTAATTTTCAAACAAATACAAAATTGTAAATTGAAAACTAAAAATTTATTGAAAATTGAAAATTCTAAATTGAAAATTTTTCTTTATACTTCACAGTATAAACCTCAATATCCCCCACTCCCTTGGGTGATATTTTTATAGTTTCAGAAAATTGAAATTCATCTTTGCAAGTATTATAAGTTCGATTACAAACCATAATGTCATCTGACTCTGAATTACTTTGTAAACGACTGGCTAGATTTACTACATGACCAAGACAATCAAACTTCCGAAGTTGATCTGTTCCAAACTCACCAGTGATGAATTTACCTGTTGCTACACCAATCCGTTTTTGCCAAGTATAATTTTCCATAGCTTGTTGCATTTCAATAGAGGCCCGAACCGCTCGTTCGGCATGTTTACCCTGACCGTGCAATCCAAACAAAACTAAAATTCCGTCACCCATAAACTTATTAACCCAGCCACCATGTTTAGAAATAATATTACTCATGTTGGTAAAATATTTAGTCAAAACATCACTTACTTGCTGTGGTTCCAAATTGCGACTGAATTCAGTGAACCCGGTCAAATCCGTAAAAACAACAGAGCCTTCAATTTCTTCCGCCACCAGCTTACCCAACAACATTTGTTCAGCGATTTTTTTCGGGACCATTGTATATAAAAGTTTTTCAGTTTCTGTTCGCCAATAATCAGACTCTTTACGTGCTTCATTTAACTGCTTAGTCCGCTCTACAACCTTGTCCTCCAAAGTTTCTACATAATTACGAATAGTTGCTAACTGCGACTCAATGCCCTCACGATAAGCTCGCTTACTAATAAAACTGTGCACAGTTAACTGATAAATTTTGCGCCAGAAACTAAGGGTTTGCCACGAAAGTTTATAAACAAAATATGGCGCGCTATAAATCTGTCCTCTTTTTATTCTCAACTGTTCATTAATTTCCTGATCATGCAAAATTCGCCAACCAAACTTGAAGGTGTCCAACTTGTCTCCCTTGTGAATCTCCCGATATTTACCAATATACAGTGGTTCACCTTTTACAGTTTCAGAAAGTAGTACAACTTTTTGAGCAATTAATTGATCATCTAAATAAAATTCATTTTCTTTAACTTCAATTTTTTTACCTGAGACTTTGCCAATTTTTTTTAATAAATATTCGAGCTCAAATCCTAATAATGGTTCTTGCAACACTGCCTGTGGTAAATGCCAAATATTAGGCACACCGCAAAGAATACCGCGGATAAAGGCATCACTAAAATAATCACTAACCGCATTAACATTATTTTTGAATTTAACTTTTATGTAACAATGGTCTTTTCCTGTTTTGCAAACAATTAAATCTTTAGTCCGATTGAAAAACTCGTTGTACTTTCCGACCTGTTTATACACTTCAATCGGCCCGAAAATCACACTACCAAATACTTTTTGTAAATATTTAAATGCACCCCAAGACTCCAGCTCCTGAGCAGATAAACCCATCTTGAATGGCGCTTCTGGATCTTTAAGTAATTCTATTGCCCGCCGAATTATCTGTCCGTAAACCTCCAAAGGAATCCAATTGTGTTCATCTTTTAAATATTCAACTGAGTATGGTAAATTTTCCAACAACAAAACGTCACTACCCAAAACTTGTTGGACATAGCGAGCTATGATCGTTATATTTCGACAACAAACATTGTTTTCTTGTTGAGACATAGGAAGAAGGGATAAGAAGGGATAAGAAGATAGCAAGATTATTATAACCTGTTTTCTTGTTTAGCCCCGTCTAGCCCTATTTTCTTACCTCAAGTTTACCTAATTTCCTTAATTTAGTCAAAACAAAAAAGCCCAAGTAACAATGTTACCTGGGCTATGTTTCATTAGTACTGAACAGCAGAACTCGACTGATTAGTCTCCGAACTTTCTGTCTTCTTAGGCTTCGGCTTGGGCAAAAGTACTTCCTTCTTTTCACCTTCGATATCTGAATATGCAGTACAGTTCTGCAAAATATTGGTGTCCAGATAGTAAGTCACCTTATCACCATTCGCATTTTTCACTTCAGTTGGCGACAGGGCAAAGAGTGTACGTTCGCGATAAGTGATCTCATCCGCTGATGGATCCAATCGTTGCACACACTGCAGTTGTGCCTTTTCAGGAAACGTCCAAAAGTTTCCTTGAAGTACACCCTTGATTACCAAGAAGTAACAGATACCAACTGCTACAATCCCGATGATCGCAACCACAATCATCAACTCAATCAAAGTATACCCTTTTTGTCCTCTCATTTCCCCTCCTTTTTAGGTCAAGTTAGCGGACTGGTCATATTATCTCAAAATATATATTTTGTCAATAGCAATAAAAAACCCCTTTTAAAAAGGGTTCTTACTCAATACTCAACACTTAATACTTATCACTTATTATGCTTCTTCACCAACCACCGCGTTGCTAACACCGTTGAAATCGGAACTGCTAGAATCAAACCAATACTACCAGTCAAAGTTCGAACAATTTCTGTAGCAATAAGTTCATTATTTATAACTGCTGTAAAGCCAACTTGCTGAGCACCACCCTGTCCAAACAAAAGTAGCAACGGCAAAGCTGCACCAGCATAAGCCAAAAACAAAGTGTTAGTCATCGAACTTATGTGATCAATACCTATATGAATTGCCTTTTTGTAAAGTTCCTTGCCTTTTAACTTTGGATTAGCTGCTTTTAGTTGTTCAACGGCCGAAATCTGACTAATCACTACATCATCGAGAACACCCAGCGTCCCGATTATAATTCCAGCCAACAATAAACCAGATAAATCGATTGGAGGACTGTTCGGATTGATTAAAAACAAAGCATCTTCTGAAGCCAAACCTGTTAGATGAGTAAGTTTTGAAAAAATTATAGAAATCAGGCCAGTAATAAATAAACTAATAAAAATACTTATGACCGCAATATGCGCCTTTAATTTAAATCCCCAGGTTACATAAATAACTAGCCCCAGAATAATTAAAGCACCCGAGATACTTACCAGCATAGCTGAATATCCAGCAAGGATTAAAGGGATAACAAATTTCATGATAACCAAAAACGTCAGAATCAAACTAAGTAAGGCTAATAGACCGCGTCTCTTTCCCACCAGAACAATTAACAAGGCAAACAGAAAAGCTAGGAAATATAGCCAGCCGGTTCGCTCATAGTCGGTTAAATAAAATTTTTCATTACCTTCAAAATCGACTGCCCTAGCCACAAAAACCTTATCCCCTTTTTTCACAGTGACTGATTTAAAAACATCAATATCACTTACTCCATTGATAATAAAATCCTGATCTTTGAATTCACCGTCTAATCCTGTTAATCGTATATTCTGCTGAAGAACGGTTGAGCCGTCTTCTCGTTCTAACGTTTTTTCAGCTAAAACTTCCAAAACTTCAGCCTTAAAAACCTGCTCAGCTTCTTGAGCAAAAACAAAGTTAGGTAAAATTAATAGTATGCAAATTATTAGGATTATTTTTCTCATACACAGCTATTTTTTTATAAGCTTTATTGAATAAACAATACTAAAAACAATTAAAATCACGCCAATCATTTGACCACCAGGACTATCATCAATTCCAGCATATACAATGATCAAAATTCCTAATAGCAAAACTAACAACAAACAAATTGTCAGTATTATTTTTTTCATATTATTTAAACAAAATTGGAACTTCGAAAGAATCATCATTCTCCGGTAAACCGGAAGGATTGTCTTTTTGAAAAATTAAAGTGCCATTATTTTTGTAAGTAGGTTTTTCAAAAGTTAAAGTTGCTTTGAACGGCACATACCTTTCCGTCATCCAACTATCAATAGCTCCAGCATATCCCTCAGCAATAATTAAACCATCCCAATCAGTGAGGACAACTGGGAAATCAGCTTCAAAATACCAATCACCAGGTGCGCTACCAGTTATCTTCAAAGGACTGGAAATTTCTTGTCCTGATTTTAAATTTTCTAATAATATTTTGTCCAACTTGTGTACATAAGTATTTGTCCCGTCACTACACTGTTCAGGATAGCTCTCCATTATCGGGTATCCAGCTTTTACACAAGAATCGTAATCTGTGACGTTAACTTGGCCTTCCAAAGGCTGTTCATTACACTTTCCACCAAAGCAAAAACCTTCATCGGTCTGATTTAAATAATATAGCACTGTTAGTACTGCTAAAATTAACACGATCAATAATACGATAATTGTAACTAAATAAGTTTTTTTCATATAACTAGAATATAACAAGAATAACAACATTTTTCAATCAATAAACCTACTTCCTCTTTTTCAACCTTGACTTTCATAAAAAATTAAGCTAGTATATTATTAGTTAAATTGAATTTCCTACTTTGAACTTTAATCCGTTCGGGGATCGTCTAATGGTAGGACACCTGGTTTTGGTCCAGGCAATCTAGGTTCGATTCCTAGTCCCCGAGCCATAAAAAAACGATGAACTTGTGTTCGTCGTTTTTTATTCCAAAAGCAATGAATCGAACCAGGGATGGTAAGGGAAGAATTCCCTTACTTTCTGGGGGAGCTGGAGGGGCGGAAGCCCTTCCACGAGTACACGGAGTGACGCGTGAGATTCCTAGTCTGCCTACCGGCAGGCAGGTCCCCGAGCCATAAAAAAACGATGAACTTATGTTCGTCGTTTTTTATTCCAAAAGCAATGAATCGAACCAGGGATGGTAAGGGAAGAATTCCCTTACTTTCTGGGGGAGGTGGAGGGGCGGAAGACCTTCCACGAGTACACGGAGTGACGCGTGAGATTCCTAGTCTGCCTACCGGCAGGCAGGTCCCCGAGCCATAAAAAAACGATGAACTTGTGTTCGTCGTTTTTTTATTCCTAAGTCAAGCACCCACCCCTTGCTCAATTTACCATTTGTAGTAAAATGAACTTAGTTACAGATTAGCACATATGAAAAGAATCCTTAAACTATTATTGATCATTTTCCTTATCCTGATTACTGGACTAGCCATAAAAGCTTCAATTACATATTTCAAAAATAAGGAAAATCGTCTAAAACAGCAACAAGTCGATCTACAGATTGACCAACTTTTGTTTGATCGCAAAACTGCTGATTTAACAGAGAAGGCTGATCCTTTTGGAGACGACAATAAGATTAAAATTTTGCTCCTAGGAGTTGATTCCCGAGTCAGTGACAAAACTGGTCATTGCGACGCAATTCAGTTTATTGAAATTGATAAAAACTACAAAACAATTACTATTACCGCTGTTCCTCGCGGAACCTACTCCCCCTTGCCTGGAACCGGACATCTTCCAAGTGATTATTATTTAAGTAATGCTTGCGGAGTGGTCGGTTTAGAATACGGCATTGAACAAATTGAAAAAACATTAGGACAGAAAGCTGATTACATTGCAATTGTTGGTTTTTCACAGGCCATGGGCATTTTCCGTGAATTAAAACTGCCCACAACTGAAACTTTGCAATGGCTACGGAACCGCCAAGGTTTTGCTATTGGTGAGCCACAACGGGCTCACAATCATTCCACTTTTATCAAACAAATGTTAATTAAATATCTTGGTGAAGAAGATTCTGACCCTAATAAAGTTTGGCAATACATAATTTACAAAATGCTCAAAACCGATTTATCATTTCAACAAGTTCAGGATATTGTCAAGGTTGTAAGTGCTTTTGATTTGGCCAAGAATGCTGGCCAAATTAATACTTTGGTCAAGCCAGAACCAACAGTAAAAAAGAAAGTAGAAGAAAACCAAGAATTAATAGAGAAACAAGAGTCCGAAGAAAATACCTCCCCCACTGAAACTCCGGAAGACACGCCTGAACAAGAAGAAAAACTGATAATTATGGATATTTATTATGATCAAGAAAATTTAGAAGAGCAGTTAGACAAATTACTAATTAAACATACTGAACGTTTACCCGAAGGTGACTTCAGCGGACTATCTGAACAAGAAATGCAGACTCTAATAATGAAGCAAATTCAACTAGAAATCAATAACTCTGATTTCACTAAACAAGCTTATGAAAATGAAATTTGGCTGCAAATTGAGGATGACAACAAGCGGAATGGAATCCATTATGAATTATTAACTAAATACCTCGAGTTATTCGATGACAACGAACTAGAAAAACAAATTATTTCTGATTATATAATCAACATGCAAGTACGTGAACTAACCGACTGGGAAAACAAGGGTAAGGATTTATTGGGTAGTTTACTGGAATAAAATCAATCACAACTTATTAATGCTTAAAATCCTGTCGGCCAGATACGTCAGGATTTTTTATATTGCACCATGGACAAATCATTATTTAAAAAATCTTGACGAGTGTGTATAACATTTTGTTAGGAATTTAATTATTCGACTGTCACAATGAATATAAGTCCACCAACTAAGCCGCCTGGCCCTGAAACGGCCAGGCTAGTAGCAACAAACCCCCGTAAACGGGGCTGAACCTGTATTTAATTCATAAAACATAAATATGCCAACATCCTATTATAAACTATTTTATCATTTTATTTGGGCCACTAAAAACCGCTCGCCAATTATTACTACACAAATTGAAAACCAGCTAAAACAATTTATTCCCCACAAAACCCTGAAATTGAATGCCAAACAATTAAAACTTGAAATGGTCGAAGATCATTTACATTTATTAGCAAGAATTCCGCCAAAGATAAGTGTTTCAGCCTTTGTAAACTCAATTAAGGGAAGTTCCTCTCATTATATAAATGCTATTCTTGATGAAAAAATATTTTATTGGCAAACAGGTTTTGGCGTTTTAAGTTTGGCTGAGAAACAGTTACCATTTGTGGCTGAATATATCAAAAACCAAAAACAAAAACACAAAGACAATGATTTGATCAGTGTTTTTGAAGAAATACCCAGATTGACATAATCTTTAACCTTATCTACAGGCCCGTTTAGGGGCCTTCACTAACACTAGCCTGGCCGTTTCAGGGCCAGGCGACTAAATGGGCAAATAAAAAATCCCCTCAGTACAATGTACTGAAGGGATATGTTTTTACGTTTTTTCGATTACTCCAACTCCCAGCTTAGGAGTCAGGAAACCATCTTCCATCTCCGTTCCAAATACGCCAGAGATGAGCATCATAGGAATGTGTTTCCCGTAATAGTTCCAAATGAAATCCACCTTAGAAACATGCGAGGGGAACTGATTTGTGGTTGTTCCACCAAAGCTGCCTCCACGCTGACAATCAGCTACATTTTTCCATTTGGTTTTGATCCGGAACTTGGTGCCTTCTTCCGACTTCCAAATGTAACCATGGGCAAACAAGATATTAACCCAGCCATTCACATATGGGCCACCAGACCCATGACCAATCTTGTAAAACGAGTCCCAGAAATCTAGATCAGGTCGCGTACTTTCGTACTCAACTACCAGCTTATCCAGAACTTCCTGAAGAACAGTGAAATACTGCGTCAAACCAGTGATGTGCCCCGACAGAGCACGAACTGAGCCAGCCAGCAATTTCCAGTCATCAACTGTGCCTTCCATTCGGAACGATGGAATACCACACAAAGTGCTGAACCGAAAATGAAAGTATTCTGAAACAGTGTCCATGAAAGTAACGGTAATGGCAGTCTCGCTCTCTGGTGTGAGAGTAGAAAACTGCGGTAAGCAAAGTTCCATGATACCAGTGGGCATACGCTCACGAAGTGGTTTACGGAACTTATTGATTGCACTCAACCAATCATTCTGATCTTCATAGACAAAAGTGTCATCACGCACTTCAATAAGTTGCTTCGCTCCCGGCGTATCTGTAAACAAGTGCGCATACTGAGCAGTATTGTCCTTGACGTGAAAAGCAATCTCGTGCGCAATCGCATACCACAGAACTTCAGGACTCAAGGAAAAAGGAACATGGTTAGCAAAAGCCAAATGAGCCGCCTGAACAAAATGACTTACGGTTGCGGCTGAAAAAAAATTATCTCTTTCGTCCCAATACCTAGATCTCTGATCATCTGACATATTCTTAATGTCAACACCATCAAATTCTGTCTTCAGATTAACCAAGTCCGACCGACTTAAAAAATGAGTCTTTTTAATAGTACCCTCACCAATAACCGACTTGAGAAATGCCTCGTTCGGCACCTGACGTAAAGGAACTTCTCTCTTTTCAACACCAGGAATCTCAATCACTCTCATTTAATCCTCCTTGTGGATTTATCAAAGGTTTGTCTAACTACTTAGACAATAAATTACATTAACAGGGCTGTCAATTTTTGTCAATATTAAAGAATCAACAATAAACACTTCTTCAAGCCTATCAAAAAACGCCCAATTAGGCGTTTTTATATTTATTATCTAAATTTACCATTTATTCTATAAAGTATATTGATTTAATCTTCTTCACTAAACCATTTTTTATGCAATTCCTGATATTCTCCGGTATCGTGAAGGTTGAGTAAGCCTCTGTTAATATTTTCTATTAAATCACTGTTTTCCGGTAAAGCAATACCGTATGATTGAGTTTGAAAAATATTATCTAAAACCAGAACTTTGCCAAGCCCCTGGTGATTTGCATAATAATGAAGTGTTGGCGCGTCAAAAACAACTGCGTCAACTTTGCCAAATTCTAATTTTTTATATGCTTGTTCAATTTTATCAACCAAGACAATTTTAGCTTTTAATTTTTCCAAAGCATCAACGCTGACTGTATGTTTCAATGTGGCTACTTTTTTCCCATGCAAATCTTTTGTCGATTGAATATTAGATTTTATTCTTCTAATTGTCATTATTGAACTGATTTCTGCAATTATAATTACATAAAGAATGTAACCGCTTAAAATTACAACTATTCCAAATGCTCTTCCCATGGCTGTTAACGGCACATAATCACCGTAGCCAACCGTGCTGACAGTAACAATCACCCACCAAAGCGACTCAAAGATACCCGTGCCATAATCAGCGGCAAATGCACCGATTCCACGTTCAAAAAACCAAAGCAAGTGGCTAAAAACAAACACAAAAATAAATAAACCCAAAACAAGAAAAACCAGTCGTTTTACTTCTCTTGTAAAGAAAGATTTTATTAAACCTAACAACCCAACTTTTCCTCTTCCAGAAACTAAAATGCCCAGACCTGTATCCAAAGTGTAGTATGAAAAATCAACCACCTTTTCCCGCTCCTCATTCCGGGTGATCCCGGCAATTGCCAAATCAACTTTTTTTTCTTTAACTTTATCTAAAAGATTTTTGAACTTATATTTTTTATATTCGAATTTTCTACCAAGATATTTGGCAACTCTTTCCCATAACTCAATTTCAAAACCGTTGAACTTACCGCCTTTTGTTTCCATGACTAAAGGCTGAATTATAGAAACCCCAACCGTTAGAGTCTTTTTATTTTTTGTAGTTTTTTCCATGTACTTATTGTACCACTAATATCTTTATTATTCTAAAGTCTCTAAAACTGCGGCGACTTGATCATCGCTCAATCCAACTTTCTTCAATTTATCAGCTGCATCGTCAACGGAACCTCCTCTTAGCCCTTCATAGAGACCTGCAACAACTTTGGTTTTATCTCTCAAAACTCCACCAAGCTTTCTTAGCTCAAGCGGAACTTCAACTTTTTTCTCAACTTCTGGTTTTTCGTAAACATACTCACCATCTTTGAAAGCAATCCCCGCTGTATTGTCCCCTCCTCTTCTACCTTGAATAGCTGCTAATAATGCGGGCAAAGCTTTTTCTAATTCATTCAATGCAGCTATACCTTCATCAGAAAGTTTTTTAATATTCTCAACCTTAGGATCAGCCATATCACTGGACTCATTATAACCAGCACCTTTATCTGCTTTGTTCAAAGCAAAAATCATGCGCATTTTATCAATCAATTCCATGTCTCCAGGGATTTCTTCTGCTCTGGCCACAAATTTATCATAGGACTTTAATTTTTTCCCCTTTGGCTCATTATTTTGAGCAAAGTTGGTCATTAAAGTTAGAGCCGACGCATGAAGACCAGCCATTTTAGCAACAAAATCAATATCTTCTGAACTTAATTCAAAATGTTTTGGTAAAACTTCTCTAATAATTCGGTCACTTTCATTTTCATGACCAAGATACTGCCGTTTCTCAGGATCTTTAGGATGCACTTGATGCCCCTCAGGTGAAACTTTTCCTAAATCATGCAATTTTCCAGCTAACAATAATAATTCACGTTGCTTTTTAGGTAAACCTTTTACAAACTCATCTTCTTCAAGATTACTACCTAATCTTTTTGTATGTTGATCTAGAGTTAAAGAATGAAAATCATTGAGTTGCTCAAAATCCTTCATGGCCTCAACTTCTGGAATTGCAGCTTCTAATTGTTCATAACTAGCATCAACGCCAAGTTTTTTTTGTTCTGGATTTGGCCCAGCGCCCATCATTGGTTCTTTCATAGATTGCATATTTAATTGAATTAACTTTATTTAAATTTATTCATGACATTTTTGAAATCTTCTTCTCCCAACAATGAAGTTCTAGATGCGGCAATTAACGAGCCTCCCGCAACTAAGACAGTTGGATCTTTGGTAACAATTTCACCAGCATCAATTTCCCCTGCTTCAACTTTATCATTTAACCCAAAGAAAGCTTCTCTATCTGCCTGGGCAGCCCAGCCATCAATCATTTTTTGTTCGTCTTCTGTCTTATCAGCTTTCGTAATAAGTGCTTCTCTTTTTGCTTTTTCTGCTTTATTTAATTCTAAACAAACAGCACTCAAATCCAAAGAGTTGGCCATATCTGGAGTAATACCAATATTATAATTATCACCAAAAGCTCTTTCCTCTCCTCCATAAACTGCAACAACTGTATCCGGACTTACTCGATTATAAGCCATATTGGTGAACATAAGAGGTTTTTTGCTTGTACCAACAACAACATTCACTTCAATATCATTACCCTGTCTATCTTTAATTGTTATTTGGCCTTTTTCCGCTTTTTCAAAATCCTGCAAAAAGTCTTCAAATGATACTTTTAGATTTTCCCGCCCCTCGTTAACGACCTCACTCAATTCCTCAGATAAATCTAGAGATGTAATATCAACCGCTATATCAAAACCTGCATCTTTCATCTTTGCCTCGTTAGCTGAATTAATTAGTTCAAAAACCATTTGGTTGCGAAGATTTTCATATTTTGCTTGTGTTTCCTGAAGTTTCTTTATTCCTTCTGCATTTAATCTTCCGTCTTCTCCTTTCATTTTTGGACTACCAAAAACCTCTTTACCAAGTTCCGCCCGGCCTCTATCGCTAAGCAGACTCTTGATTGCAGAAACTGTTCCAGGAAGTGATTTTGCATATTCTTCAGGATCCAATCGATTTTCACCATAATCTTCAGTATTTGTAACCTTAGCCAAGTCTTCTGCTATGACCGGCATTTCTCCATTTTCAATTAAGCTTCTAACTAAATAAGAAGAAGCAATTGCATCAAGATCACTATCAAAATGAGTTTCCACTTTGGTGATTCCTTTTTCTTTAATCAACTGTGTAACCTCATCAGAATAATCAAAAACCATTTTGGTTGAACATTTTTTAACGTCAACGCCTTTGGCACTAAAAAAAGTGTCTATAGAATGATGATCAATAGCACCGGCTAAGATACTTTCTTTATAAATTTGATCAATGTCTTCTTGAGTAAAATCTGTTTTATCTTTATGTACTTCTAAGAAATCTGAGAAACTTCCTGTATCTGTAACCAAAGAGCCTTGTGTCAATTTTTCCGCAACATCAACTTTAGCTCCCTTTGGTAAAGAAGGCAAACACCCTTCATATTTTATAGGTATAAATTTCAGTTTTTCGGGAGCTGAAGAGCCTCCCATCATTTTTTCTGACATAAAATTATATTTATTTATTTCTAATATTTTATTCTTTCATCGCTAACATTTTTTTAAAAGCTCTTTTCATCACCTCTTTGATTTCACCACCATCAATAGTTAAATTAAAACCATAACCATCATGCCCAGTGGAATAGCCGATTGTTTCACCAAAAAAACTCACCTCACCTTCTTCATGATCATCATAATCTTCTGAAGGTCTTATAACTCTCCTGTCAAACAAAGCACTTGTATCAAGTTTTATCTTCATCTTCTGAGCTACCAAACTGAAAATACTTTCCAACTCATCCTCCAAGTGAAAACCCATACCAAAATCACTACGTGCGTCTTCAAATGCTTCCAATTCTTTATCTGCCCAATCAACCATTTGATCAATATTTTCCGTTGAAAACTCGACTTTATTGAATTCATCTTCATCTAAACATAAACCTAAATCATCATAGCTTTCTTCAGCTACTTCTTCTTCATGTTTAGTTTCCGCTGTTGGTGGCGGTGGCACAGGTTGGTTTGTAGGAAAACCTTCAAAATTCATAGGTTTGTAATTTATTTATTTAAAACAATGAAAAGCCCCTCGATTGGCGGGCTTTTCACTCTCATCATCTATTATAGCAAACTTTTTCTATTTTGTCAAGTTTTTTTCCTAAATTAAGTTTAATCATTGACAAAAATTCACCTTCATGCTATACTTTTCAGTTCGGTTAATCATTTTGATTTGCCGAATACTTCAACCAATGGCTTGTTTTTCCGGACCGCTACCCTACTGCTAAGCAGGAGTGAGTAGTAACCAGAGAAGGATTGGTCAAAGGAGGTTCTTTGTCATGATTTATTTAGCATCAGTTCAACCCAATGTAGCATCAGAATCTTTTGGTTTCCTTCTTATGGCAGGTATTATTGGCGCAACCGTTATAACCTATCTATCCTGGCTCTACCTTCCTAAACTTTTCAGAATACTCTTTCGAGAATCGCTAATCGCGTTAAAAGGCAAAACTTTCTACGTCCACATCCGAACCACTGACGGTCGCAAAACTGACATGGAAAGTCTTGTGCTTAATCAACTGCTCAGTCATGGCGCGATAGGCCGTTTCCAAACCGCAGATGATGTTGATCTGTATTGCCCTACTTCAAGCGACGATAATGTAACTGAGAAAATTTCCATGCCTAATTCAGAAGATTGTTATACTCTTATTGGGCGGCTAAAAACGTATCGACACACTGATCCAGATCAAGCAATCTCAACTCGAGTTCTACTTGATTTCAGGGTAATTGACTTCCAAAATCAAATCATCTTCGCCAACTCAGAAAAAGAATATTCCCAGCATACGGAGGATCGTGATCAAGACTACCTTTTACATAACACAATGAAGGAATTAGCCAGGGTTATCGGCAATCAGATTGCCAACCACCTGGCAAACAAATAATACCCAACCCTCACTTTTCTGAAAAGTGAGGGTTTTTGTTTCAAAAATCAAACTCTTCACCATTTACAACAACTCTGGATAACCCCCTTTCATTTTTAGAAAAATATGCTAACATATAACTGTGTAAGTTAACTTAACGTCACAAAAAAGGAGGTCACTATGGATTCTGACTTTATTGATGGAATATCTGAGGAATTTGCCAAAGCAATTTATATTGAAATGCAGTTGTCACTATTTGATGACATTGATCCAAAAACAGCAATCTGGCTATTGCAACAGTGCACAAGAAAAACTTTTTCCCTTGACGACACAATAATGATGGAAGGAGAGGAAGGCAAGGATCTCGTCCTCCTTCTCTCCGGTGAAGCCGTCATTAAGGTAGGCGGAGCAACCGTATACAAGTTCGAGAAAGGAGCCATCATCGGCGAAAGTGGGGTGGCAAAGAAAACATTTCGGCGAAATGCGACCGTGTTGGCCGGAAGCAGTAAAGTTCAGGTCTTGGTAATCACACAAGAAAAGCTCAGTGATATAAGAATTGAGATGCCTGAAGTTTTCACAGAGATTTACATGAATCTTCTAAACATGGCCATTGAAAAGCTGGGATTTGCCAACGACACAATCCAACAAAAGATTGAAGCTGGGGCAGAAAAAGACAGTGAAAACCTTGAATTAACCAGAGAACTTGAACACAAAAATTGGCTTAGACGACTGGCCGTAACACTCGGCTTTAGTCAAGCTTAATAGTTCTTTCAATTAAAATAAAGGCGCTCCTCTCCGAGTCGCCTTTTTTCTTTGACAAAAATATGGTAAAATAGAATTATAATAGACAAAATACAACATGAAACATGTAGCATGTAACACCATTCCAGCGGTTGATACATGATTCAGGATTCATGATACATGCATTATGCCAAACAAAAAACAAAAAGCTTACGTCGTTGCTGTAGACATGGGCTATGGCCACCAGCGCGCTGCCTGGCCATTAAAAAAACTTGCTCACAAAGGAGAAATTATCAACGCCAATAATTACCGAGGCATTCCAAAATCTGACCGTGAAACCTGGAAACACTCTCGCGAAAGCTATGAATTCATTTCTCGTTTCAAAAAAGTTCCCTTAATTGGCAAACACGTTTGGAATCTTTACGATAAACTTCAAGAAATACCACCCTTTTACCCAAAAAGAGACTTATCTAAACCAAGTTTACAAGTACGGTCAATTTATTCTTTGATCCGAAGAAAAAAATGGGGAAAGCATCTAATTGACACCTTAGCAAAAAAACCACTCCCCATTGTCACTACTTTTTTCATAATTGCCTATATGGCGGAGGAGTTTAATTACCCAGGTGAAATCTATTGTTTAGGAACTGACACTGATTTAAGTCGCGCCTGGGCACCACTTGATCCTAGAAAAAGCAGGATTAAATACTTAGCACCAAATCCTCGCTGTGAAAAAAGGCTCCGTCTTTATGGAGTTAGATCTGAAAATATTTTTGTAACTGGGTTTCCCCTACCAGAAGAACTGGTTGGTGGACCAGAAGAAACTATTCTAAAAAAGGAATTAGGTTATCGCCTATATAGTTTAGATACCAAAAAAGTTTATTTAAAAAATTACCAAGACACTGTTATCAAGCATCTGGGGAAAAAGAATTATCCTAAACGTGGTGATCATGTCTTAACCCTAATGTTTGCGGTTGGCGGAGCTGGTGCGCAAAGAAACTTAGGCATAGATATTGTAAAAAGCTTGAAACAAAAGATCAAAGAAAAGAAGATCCGAGTTGTGTTAGTGGCCGGTATTCACAATGATGTGAACACCTATTTCAAAAAAGAAGTTTGTAATCTTGGTTTACGTAGCGAGCTAAACAAAGGTGTTAAAATAATTCACGGCACAGACAAAGCTGACTACTTCCGCAAATTTAATCAGATCATTAAACATACTGACATTTTGTGGACCAAGCCTAGTGAATTAAGTTTTTATACAGCGCTTGGCTTACCTATCATAATGGCGCCACCAATTGGTTCTCAAGAAAAATTTAATCGTCGTTGGCTACGAACAATCGGTTCAGGCATCAACCAAGAAAATCCTGAATTCACCGAGCAGTGGCTATTTGACTGGCTAAATAGTGGTTGGTTTGCTGAAGCAGCCATGCAAGGATTCTTGGAAGCATCGACCAGCGGGGCCGACAACATTGAGAAAATATTAGCGCACAAAGAAGAAGCTATCAGTAAAATTAAAAAAATCCTACAATATTAAGAAAAACCAAGTTCTAATTGACAAAAAATTGTTAATATTATAATATATAAAAATGTATTGATATTTATTTGAAATAGAGGTGAACATTTTGTACAAAGACAAATACAGATTTGATTTTATTTGTTGGGATAAAAACCTAAACTACTGGATAACACAAAGTAATGACACCTGGCATACATTTGAGAATGACAACCTTGCTATTCTCGCAGCAGAAGTTAAAATTGAACAAAAACTTAAACGCGGAGCTGGAAAAGTTAGTTGTACTGTCCAATTCATGAAAAGTCAATTTGTCGCCATAAGACACGTTATTACCTTACAAAGACCAAAATCAGCTTTTCGCAAACCTAGTTGTCGAAGCGGTAATACACATATTCAAAAAGTTACACCACCAAACAGGAAAAAAAACTAAAAAAGACTCATAAGAGTCTTTTCTTTTTTTACCACATTCTATACTAATAATTCGTTATTGATAAATTGCCATCATGTTTTTTTTCTACTTCAAATTTATCAGAATCTTCTTTTCCCAGGCACGCCTCTATAAAAGCATTAAACAAAGGATGACCCTGAATTGGTCGTGATTTAAATTCAGGATGAAACTGTACACCGACAAAGAAAGGATGATCAGGTACTTCAATGATTTCGATCAAATTACAATCTGGTGACTGCCCGGCGAACAATAAACCACCGTCTTCTAATTTCTGACGATAATCATTATTAACTTCATAACGGTGCCTATGTCGTTCAGAAATTTCTTTTTCATTATACGCCTTATAACTAATAGATTTTTCGTCCAAAACACAAGGATATGCCCCCAATCTCATAGTTGATCCATATTTACCTTCTTGTAAATTTTTAATTTGCCCCGACATAACATGAATAACTTGATGCTCGCCATCGGGATCAATTTCTGTGGAGGTAGCGTCTTTGATCTGGCAAACATTTCTAGCAAATTCAATAGTAGCTAATTGCAGGCCATAACATAAACCAAAAAATGGAATTTTATTTTCTCTTAAATATTGGATAGCAGAAATTTTACCTTCTATTCCCCGACTACCAAATCCGCCAGGAATTATCACTCCATCGTATTGCTTTAATTCTTCTAGCTTTGCTGGATCATTTTCATAAACCTCACAGTTGATCCATTGAATGTCCGGCTTTTTGCCATGAAACCAACAAGCATGCTTTACCGCTTCAATCACAGAAATATAAGAATCCTTCAATACAAAGTCTCCAGTTTTGAAATATTTACCAACTATACCAATTTTAACAGTTTCCGTAGCTGCTTTAGCTGTCTCCAAAAACTGTTGCCAATCAGCCATACCCTTAGCCCCCAATTTAGGTACCCATCCAAATTGCTTGAGAATTTTTTGACCGATTTTTTCTTCTGAAAAATTTATTGGGATATCATAAATTGATTCTACATCTGGAGCAGAAATAATATGATCAGGGAACAAATTACCAGAAATGGCAATTTTTTGTTTTCGAATATCATCCAATGGTTTTTCTCCACGGCACAAAACAAAATCTGCCTGAATACCAGCTGAATTCAAAGTCCGAACTGCATATTGAGTAGGCTTAGTTTTCATTTCTCCAAGTTTAGAAGGAACTGGCAAATAAGAAACAAGCACAAAAATTACATCGTGAAAATTGTGCATTTTCATCATACGGGCAGCTTCAAGGAATAACATATTTTGATATTCACCAATTGTACCACCAACTTCTACGATCATAATTTCAGCTTCACTTTTTTTGGTTGCCTGTTCAATTCGGTAAATTATCTCTTCCGGAATGTGAGGTACAACTTCCACGCACTTTCCTCCATATTCCAAATTTCTTTCACGCTCAATTACTGTTTGATAAACTCGCCCGGTGGTCATGTAATTATCTGACAAAATATTTCGACCCAAAAAACGCTCATAATTACCAATATCCTGGTCAGTTTCATCGCCATCCTCAGTTACAAAAACCTCACCATGTTCAGTTGGATTCATGGTACCAGCATCCACATTAATATAAGGGTCAATTTTAATAGCTGAGACTTGATAGCCATGCCCTTGTAATATTCGTCCCATTGAAGCTGCGGCAACGCCCTTCCCCACTCCACTCATCACGCCACCGACTACAAAAATGTATTTTGACATATTATTCAGGTAAAAATCCAAAGTTAAAAGTTTACAGTATAGTTTTTAAATACAGATTTACTAATAGATACTTTTACTTTTTAACTTTTACCTTATTTATTTCTCACTTGCAATCAAGGTAATTTCACTTTTTAAACCAGAATCAACATTAACTGGGACCTTATACGTACCCGGTTTTTTTATTGGTTCCGCTAATTCAAGTTGTTTAATTTTCAGAGAGACACCCTTATCTTGCACAGCTGTAATGATTTTTTCTTTTGTTATCCCTGCAAAAAAAGTTCCACCTTCACCAACTTTTTCGTGAAAATTGACAACAATAGCTCGAAGCTTATTGGCTAAGGCTTCTGGTGAAGACCCTCGACCAGCTGATTTAACGGCTGGCTGCGTTGCCAGTTTTGAGTACTTGGCAACATTACTATCTGAAGCTGCCACGGCTATCTTTTTAGGCAACAAAAAGTTACTAGCATAACCATCAGACACATTTTTAACTTCCCCAGCTCTTCCCAAAGATTCAAAAGATTTTAATAAAACTACTTTCATATAATTTATATTTACAAAAAGGAGAGTGTCCCCTCCTTTTTGTTATTTGTAAAATTTCTTAAATTGATTTCTATTTGAACTGTTTAATGGCCTCATCTAACTGTGGGTCTTTTTCTTCCAAATAATCTTCACTGGTAATTTCAACTTCAACATCTGGTGCGATTCCTTCGTCATTAATACTTCGACCCAGCGGAGTTAACCATTTGGCGACTGTTACTTTCAGTGAAGACCCGTCTGGTAATTTTCTCACAGACTGAACTGATCCCTTGCCATAACTTTTTTCACCATAGATTTTGGCAATTTCATATTCTTGCAATACACCAGCAACGATTTCAGATCCTGAAGCACTACCTTGATTAATCAACGCTACTGTTTCATATTTAGCAAATGGAGTTGAATTACCAGCATTGTATTGAATTTCTCTGCCATCACCAAATTTTTCAGTTAACAACAATTTATCTTTCTCTATCCAGTAAGAAGAAATATCTAGGGCCACGTTAAGCAATCCTCCTGGATTATTACGCATATCCAATACCAACCCTTTCGGATTAACCTTTGCTACTTCTGCCTCTAAATCAGAGAATAGCTCCAAAGTATCTTCATTAAAAGCACTTAATTCAATGTACATTATACCATCCGAACGATAGTCCCATTTAACGCTTTTCAATTCAATTACACCACGGGTAATGATAACATCTTGAGCATCCCCACTCCCTCTAACTATGAGAAGTGTTACTTGTGACCCCTTTGGTCCTCGAATTAATCTAACTACCTTGTCTAAATTCATTCCCATAACCTCCTGACCATCGACAGCGTAAATTTTGTCACCAGCTAGTAAACCAGCTTTATCGGCTGGCGTACCTGACAGCGGAGCAATAACAGTAACAATCTCATCTCGTATGCCAATTTGCGCGCCAATACCTTCAAATTCACCTGCGATTTGTTGTTCAAATTCTTTCGACAATTCGGGATCTAACAAAACGGTATATGGATCTCCAGCTCCCTCAACAAATCCTTCAAGAGCATTATAAAAAAGTTCTTTTTCCTCCAAAGTGTCCTTGTCAACATATTCAGTTTGTAATATTGTCCAAACTTGTTCAACTAAACGATTATCAAACAATTTGGATAATTTGGTTGCTTTATAATATTCAGGGTCCACTTTAAAATTAATTTTACCTTCACTAATTTTTCCAAAAACATAACCACCAGAAAAGAACAAAATACATAAAACAACAATCACTATGCTAACTACAATACTTTTTTTTGTTTTGGTTTTTGGTTGTATCAATCTTCGTCCGGTTGGATCCAGCTGGCCTACATTTTTATTTTCGATTGTCTCCATAATTTTTTTTATTTACTTCTAATAATTTTAGCGCCTAATTTTGATAAACGTTCTTCAATTTTTTGGTAACCTCGATCTATTTGGTAAATATTATCAATAACTGTCTGCCCTTCTGCCATCAGACCAGCTAAAAGCAATGCAAAACCTGCTCGCAAATCCGGACTTTCCAAATGTCTGCCATACAGTTTACTCGGCCCACTTACAATAACCCGATGTGGATCACACATAATTATATTAGCACCCATTTGTTTTAATTTATCAGTGTAAAATAATCGTCCTTCAAAAATTGTTTCATGAACCAAACACATTCCCTCAGCTTGAGTCAATAAAACTGTGAAAGGCTGTTGCAGATCTGTTATAAAACCTGGGTATTCATGTGTAACAATATCAACTGCTTCAAGATCCTTAGTTTTACAAACTTCCACCCAATCTTCTCCTAACTCATAATCAACACCCATTTTATCAAACATTGCCCACAAAGCTTCCAAGTGATCTGGTCGACAATTTGTAACTCGAATTGGATCACCACACAATGCTCCAAGAATTGCAAAACTACCAGCTTCAACACGATCAGGCAAAACCTCGTAAACATCTGCAGTTAATTTATCAACACCTTCAATCGTAATTGTATGAGTGCCAGCTCCACTGATTTTTGCACCACAACTATTTAAATATTCCGCTAACTCCGGAATTTCTGGCTCACAAGCTGCATTTTTCAAAATCGTTTTACCTTCTGCTAAAGTTGCAGTCATCATTAAAACTTCTGTAGCAGTAACTGAAATCTTTGGAAAAACAAAATTCATACCAACAAGTTTATCAGCTCTAAAATGGTAATGATCTTGATTTTCTCTTACTTCTGCACCAAACTTACGAAATCCATCAATGAAAATATCAATTGGACGTTGCCCAATTGCGCAACCACCAGGGTGAGGTAATCTAACTTCGCCCTGACGTAATAAAATTGGCCCAATCAAAAGAATTGAAGCTCTTATTTTATTAACCAACTCTGGATTTAAATCTGTTTGAGTAATTTTTGAAGTTTGCATTACAATCTGACCATTACTTCGTTCAACCTTACTACCAGCAAATTCACACAATTCGAGAAGACGATTAATTTCTTCAATATCTGGGACATTATTAATTGTAATTTTTTCTTCAGATAATAAACTAGCGGCAATGATTTTCAAAGCTGCATTTTTGGCTCCACTAACGGTAATTTCACCTTTTAGCAGGTTACCTCCTTGAATGATAAAACTTGACATATTTGAGATAAAATTATTACATATAACTCTTGATGTAGTTTAACATATTTTTTTCAAAAAATAAAGAAGGCTTTGATTTAGCCTTCTTTACTAAATATTTTAATATTTTACAGTATAAATTGCGTCTCTGAGCTGATTATTCATTGCGGACAAATTGGAAGCTAATCTACCTTTAATCTCCTCAACTGCTGACGTGTCACCTGCCGCCTCAGCAGCATGCAAAGCACCTTGCATTTCGTATATATCTGTAGCTTGCCGATAAGTATCTGATACAAATTTTTCAGCTAACTTAACATCTGTAATCCCCTGATCTTTAGCTACTTTAACTGCTTCTTGAATCCAGTCGTCACGTAAAACTGCTCCGTCACCATTAGCAATCGTTTCATTTGTTGGAGGAATGGCATCATTAATATATTCATTAGCTCTATCATATGGAGTGCCTACTAATTCCGTATCCCCAACCGCAGGTTCAGGTGCTTCAACTACTGGTTCATTATTATAATGCACAAATGCTTCTCGATATTTCACGGGAATTCTTTTGTAATTATTATCAATCTTTTCTTCTAAGATCTTGGCCGCTTCATTATCTCCAGCTTCTTTGGCATCAGCTAAAGCATCCTCAAGTCGAACAATTCTTCGAGCATGATTAGCTACTTGATTCTGCTTAACTTCACCATCTTCATCTAAACCTTCTAAATCGGCCAAATATCCTTTGCGAATGATCCCCTCATTTTGCATTTCTCCAACGCCCGGATAATCACTACGGTGAAGCTTTGTAAATTCAGCTGCTCGCTCTGTTGGAGTGCCCTCAAATCCTGCTGGTTCTCCAGTCTCAGCCGGTTCATCGACAACAGATTGTTCCAACTCGGCGCCAGCCTCACCAGCATTAACTTCAACCTCCGGTACTTCACCTACTCCGCTTTCAAATACAGGGCCATACTTATTTTCTGTTTGATTTACAATTAAATCAATGTTCCTACCAAGCTTAGCGACAGCTTCAGCATCTCCGCTTGCAGCTGCCCTTTCCATAGCTTGCTGAAGATTAAAAACGCGACTCGCTCTAGATTCAATAGCTTGTTGAGCAAGTGCTGGATTATTTCCTGCACCCCTGGCATGATCAACCCAATCATCACGCAAAATATTATTATCAACTAATTCCGCTCTATTCAATCCACGGCTATCAGATTCCATATATACTTCACCGGGATTACTTGTGTCCATCCTTGGTTCAGCTGGCGCTTGTTCTGTTTCCGTAGCTAGCTCTTCAGCTGGAACCTCCTCAGGCTCAACAATAGACTCTTCTGCCAGAACCTCTTCAGGTTCAAGATCAGGATCAGCAATAGGTTCTTCAATTGGGGCTTCAGAAACTGGTTCTGAAGCTTCGGCTACTGGCAACTCAACTGACTTTTCAACTGCTGCCACTTCTAAGTCCTTTGGTGCTTCAATGGTTTCACCTAAAACGGTTTTAACTGAACCATTTTGCCAAGCTTCAGCTGGCAAATCCCGAAATCTTAATTGGTCATGTTCAGTTAAATGATGATCTGCCATTTCAATTTTCCAGCCACCCATAGCTTCTGGATCCTGAACAAAAGATAATTCTGCTCCAGCATGTGGTGTAAATGGATAACCATAATGATATTGACCATCGAATTTCACCCAATCGTAACCAAGTCCTTTTAATTGTCCCATTTTCCAGTCATGAATAAACTCATTAAAAGATTCTTTGGCTACTGTTTCATTGCCACCCGCACTTTCCAAAGCTTCTTCCCACTGAGATGGAAACATCTCCTGACCATGATCCATTGTTTCTATGTCCATAATACGACTAACGCTATCACCATCACCAAATTCAAATGTTTGTTCTGGATAGGTCGCGTCTAATACAGCTTCAACTGCTGGAACTGGGTGTTCTTCTACTACAGCTGTTTCGACTTCAGCTGCTTTAACCGCAGCTGTTTCAACTTCAGCGCCGGTAACTCCAGCATCATCTTCTGGTAAAACTGCTTCGCCCGGATAATCCACTCCAGCGACAAGCTCTCGCTCTGGTCCAGGTGTACCCTCTGCCACGGTTGGCGTAGGTTCAACTACTTCACCCCCACCACTTGCTCTTGTATCGGAGACCTCGCCGGCAGCGGCTTCTCCACTACCAAAGGCCATTCCCATTAATTTACGCTGAACTACACCTGAAGCAAATAACGCACCAATTTCAACCGCGATAACTTTTCGTACGGTTCTACGGGTTTCATTACTCCACTGTTTTTGCAAAGCTTCACTCTCTGCTCTTTCATCAATTGCATTTAGTTTTTTAGCCAATATTTCTTCTAACGCGTTGACCTTTGCCTCAACCCTTTTTTCTTTTTCTGCCACAGCGGTAACAAAAGTTTCCATATCATTCAGAACATCTTCTTGCGCTTGTTTTTTAATCAATTCATTATTGGACAAAACTTCATTAAGATGAGATTTAAAGTCATCATTCATTTCCCAAGCCTCAAGGTTAATGGAAAAAAGATTAATATCTTCTTCAAACCCATGTTTCCTTACCTTCATAATCTTCTTAACACTCTCAGTTGTATATATTTGCTGATAATATTCAGCTGGATTCTTTGTTCCTTTTGCTGAAAGCTGATCTAAAACAACTTGTATGTCTGGTGGTAAATTTTTGTAACGTTTATCCAAAACATTTTGACATGCTTGAGCACGTTTATACTCAGGACTTTTTTTCCTTTGTGCTGCAGTTCCTTTTACCTTGTTTAATTCTTGTTGTCGGACAAAAGTTAAAATTACATTTCGAATATAATCGTCAGTTCGATGAATGGCTAACTCTCTTAGATGTTCCGCTCTAGCCTCAACTGCCCTTTCCAATCTTTCTCTATCTTCTGCTCCAATCTTGGCTTTTTCTGAAGACACATCTTGCGCTTTTAATCCATCAATTACACCTTTCATTCGACGAGCTTTTTCTTTAAGTAACATTTGATATTTTGGATCTTCAGAAATTTTTATTCCATTTCTAACAACAACTGTTTGATAATATATCAATACTTTTTCCAACTGATCATCTGGTAACTCTATTGCTTGTTCAGCTTGCAACTCTACTGTTTTCTGTTGGATTAATCTTTTACGTTCTTTTAATTGATTGGCTAAAGCTAAATATCCTGGATCTTCACTCTTCTCACTCCGAGATAAACCATTTTTTCTAACATATTCATCCATTTGCTCTTGTATAGCAGCTTCTTTGTTGGCTAAAACTCCCTTGATTTGTTTTTTGTATTCCTTTAGTTTTGATTTTATTTCAGGAGATAAAGGGATTTTTGTACCTTTTCTTTTGTCTGCCCAATTCATCAATTCATATGAACCCATTGAACCACCAACAAAACCAAAAGCTCTTGAAGCTGCAAAATAAGCTCCACCGAATGCGCCAGCAGTTGCTAAAACTGGGGCTCCCGCTACTAAACTTGCACCCATTAAGCCGAGACCAACGTAAAGTCGGCCTTTATTAAATTTTCTAATATATTTATTATTGCGATACAGATCATAGACCTTGCTACCCCAACCTTTTTCTTTTTGAAAAGCTTCTGCCTTTGCATCAGACAAAGCCATTTGTTCACTGGTCCATTTTTCCATTTTGGCAGCTACTGTTTCCGCTCTAGCCTCCATATAAGTATCCTTAGATTCCTGCAGTCCTTCCATGTCTTTCAAATATGCCCCTGAATTTGTAGCTCGACGAATCCAACCAACCACTCCACCAAATTTTTTAGAAACTTTAGCATACTTATCAGCATAATTATTTCTTTTAACTTCCAATAGATGCGGTTGAAGCAATTCAATTACTTTATTTCTAAAGCCACCTTCTTTTGGTAACGCGTGAACCAATGGACTTTCAATCGCAGGATTACTTTTTACAATAAGATCAACCATGTCTTGTAATTCTTTTTTGTCATAAATCTTGCTACCTACTGTTAAATAATCTGGTAACAAGGTTTTTAAAGATTCAAAGCTAGTAGCTTTTACAACTTCAGTTTTAATTTCAGCAGAACTACCGGATTCTATTTTCACATCTTGACGATTGACAATATGATCTTTGTCTCCTATTCGGATCATAATCCCCTTTCCTTTTTTCGCCAATCCAGTCACGAAGCCAGCTAATTTCTCTCCTTTTTCATTGGTCCAACTAACCACTTGCCCTTTTTCTAAATCAATGTTCAATTTCTTTGCTTCTTGTTCGATTGCTTGCATTTCCGTTACTGGGCTACCAAGATCTTCAGCTGACCCACCAGATGAAATAGCGTTCAATTTTTCCACAAAAGTATCTATTGCTTTTTTTGCTCTTTCTTTTAACTCTTCAGCCTCAGTAAATTCCGGCAATTTTTCCAACTTATTCATTAGCTTAACAAATTTTGCAAATTTTTCCTTGGCCTGTTGAACAAACTCATCCTTTCTTTTTTCAACCTTTTCTGCATCACTTTCTACTGACTCTTCAGCCTCAGCGCCTTCAGAAGCTTCAGGGACTTTATAACCTTTTTCTAAATGAATCTCTTCGGATAATTTTAAATTAGCTTTAATGCTAACAATAGCTTCATCAATAGAAATCATCTCACCGCCGTGTCTATCAAGGATTTTAATGTCCTCACTTTCAGTGGCCAGTTTATTTAATTTCTCAAGTGCTTCTTTTACACCACTAATTCTTGCTGGACTATAATAAAGCTTGCCATCAGAAACACCATCCGGCACTTGTGTTCGGTTATAATAGTTGCGAGCTTGAATTGCTAATTCCTTGGTAACGTCTTTCTCCTTTGGAGCAGGTGCTGGTGCTGAACTCTCTGCTGTTGATGCCATATGTTTATACTTTATTTAATTATTACTCTGATATTTTTTTAACCTCATCTAAAACTTGTTGAATGTCTTCATGATCAACTTTTTTAAAGGCTTGGTTAACTAAATGATTACCCTGTTTTTCTAAATCTCTCATTTGCAAAACGAATTCGTCATAAGCTGCTTGCATTTGAGCAATTTTTTGTTTATCTATTTCGGACATAAAAAAAACAAGTCTTAAACTTGCTCAGTAGCTTCAAACATTTCTTGTTTGACTTTAATTATTTCTTCATTAACAATGTCTTCTAAATTCGGAAATTTCTCAGATAAAAAATTCATCATCTCTACTGGAGTCTGCTCTAACTCGGCCATTTTCTTAGCATCTTCGTCTGCTAGCTGTTCCATTAGACGAAGGATTAATCTTTTTTGTACCAATTCTGTCATTTTATCAACCAAAGCCTGCTTTCTCTCATCTGGCAGAGTTTGTAAACCCAAAAGCTCGATAATGTTGTCTTGAAGTAAATCTTGAGATTTCATAAGTTATTTTTATTATTCTTTTAATTTTCTAATTTACTATAGCATAAGTGAGATAAAAAGTCAACATATTTCACTAAATTTAGCCATTATTTTATAAAATACAAAAAAAAACCTTTTCTTCTTAAAGAAAATCTGCTTTAATGGTTACACTGGGTCATCTCTTGTCTACCCTGCCTACCGCAGACAGGCGGTTTACATGCCGAAGTATACGAGTGAATCCACTTTATCAAACTCTTACAAAATTACTTTCACAAGCACTATGGACATTAGACTTAGAAGAACAATTTCATTCATCTTTATTATAGCATTTATCGTTTGTACCCCCATACTCCTTTTATACACAACTGGGTTTCGTTATGATTTAAAAAAAGGTCAACTGCAACGAACTGGAGCTTTGGTTTTAGAAACGGCCCCAACAAATGCCGAGGTTTTACTAAACGACGAAAAAGCCAAAAGCAAAACACCAGCCAGACTAAACAACGTCTTACCAGGTGATTATGATGTGAAAATTAACAAGCCAGAACATTATCCCTGGCAAAAAAAATTAACTATAAACACTCAAGAAACAACCTTTGCTGAAGATATAATTTTATTTTATCAGGCTGAACCACAATCTATTAATGGTAATAATATAAACACTTGGAGCTTTTCCCCAGATAATAACTTTTTAGCCTTGATTGTTAATGAGTTTAATCAAGAGCATATTTATTTATATAATTTGAAAAATAACAAGAAAAAGTTAGTTCATGTAAGTCAAACACCAACTACCAAACATAAAATTGACTGGTCACCTTTTGGATCATATTTCTTATTGACAACAGACAGCTCGGTCACTGCCCTATCTACTGGTGCTCCCTGGAAAAACCTTCCAGTACAGGCAACTGCGAAAAATTTTCAATGGGATGCAAATAACTACAATATACTTTACCATCAAACAGGTAGTAATTTATATGAGACAAATTATTTAACACAAGCTACAACGAAAATATTTACTTTACCAACCCAGGCAACTTTGCTTGACTATTATATTAATGATTCTGAAGTGTTCACAATCGAAAAACTCAACACAAAGTATCTTTTGACTAAATATCCGTTAAACACAGACACAACAATTGATTTACGAAAAATCATTGAGTTGAATAATCCTAACTACCACTTCATTAATATTTTTAAAGACAAGCTCGCATTATTTGAAGAAACCGATCAAACTATATATTTAGCGAACCGTTCACTTGATCAAATTGCTTTTCACAAAGACGGAATTATTTCTCATGATTTCCTAAGTTCAAAAGGACTTCTTCTCTTGCAAACATCCCAAGAATTATCCTACCTTGATTTAAATCAAGACAATTTGGAGGAAGTAACTATTACTCGCTACAGCCAAGGATTACAAAATGCTAAATGGCATTCATTAGGCAACTACGTTTTCATGCTCAAAGATCAAACAGTTGAAATAATTGAATTAGATGACCGTAACGGTAATCAAACGATAAATTTACCAATTAAGCAAGTTCAGGATTTAGCTGTAAACTCAAATCAACAACTTTTATATTATATTGCGAATAATCAACTTTGGAGTTTAGCTTTGGAAAAATAAAACCTCAAAAAAAAGTAGGGCCAATTAATTAGGCCCTACTTTTTTATTATAAGCAACTATTTGAATTTCCAATAGGCATTTGTTAAATAACTCAGGAAGAAAACTTGTATACCACCCTTAATTAACAAGAATGCTGTTCCTAAAACTATGTAACCAAGCCAAGTCACCACCATCAAGGCCATCTGGCCAACAGCCAACATTCCTATCACCCCTAGCAATATAAATGGCAATGCAATAAGTATTAAAGAAAGAATTAACACAAAGCTTGCCACCACCCACAAACCTACTTCAGTGATTTTTATTACCGTTAAGTCAATATAATTAGCAATGTATAACTTCCATCCAGCAACGATTGAGTTTATAGCGCTTTTCCCTTCTATTACTGCATAACAATAAACATAATGTCGAAACAAGAACAACCAAACATTATACAAAATCAATAAAATCACAAACAAAGCCATTAACCCGCCACTAGGTATAAAAAGGACTACTAAAGCAAATAAAATTAAATTGATTACACCAAAAATTAATTCAAACAGAACCACCTTACCAAAATTTTGCCAACCAATTTTCAGCAATTCACCAATCTTTAGTTTATCACCAGATTTCAATTTACCCAAAGCAGCAACTAAACTAGTTTTAGCAAAAATTGCAATTAACAAGATTAATGATAAAAGCACGAAGGTAATAAACAAAACTAGAAAAGCTCGCCAGTCATTGAGAGTCACATTTAATTTAACTAAAACTGTATTACGAAAAGTGGTTAATTCAGTCCAATCCTCTATCAAATAATCAAGGAAAAAGGCGCCACTGGTAATGAACAAGCCCAAAAGCCATAAAAGCTTGTGAGTCCAAGCTACGCTCCAGGCTGATTTAATTGTCTGTTTAATTGGAATACTAAGCATAGAAATGTAAATTACTTTTATTTTTGTATTTATTATTCTTAAACGTAAAGGCCTAATACCTACCACTATAAGCAATTATCTATTTAACACCTTCATTATACCCCATTTTTTTCTGATATTCCATAGTAGCTGCAATATTAGAAGCTTTCAATAAAGATTCAAAAGTTCCAGCATCATACCAACGACCACGAATTTTTCTTACATCAAGTTCATTCATACCTAAATAAGCTTTGTGAACCTCTGTAATATCAGTTTCAGGCCGCCAAGTTGGTTTAATCCCTTTGGCAATATGACAAACGCGACTATCAAATATATAAATTCCTGGAATCGCATAATCACTCTTGGGTTCTTTGGGTTTTTCCTCAATGGAAACAACGCTCATATCACTATTAAATTCAACAACCCCAAAACGTTCTGGGTCTGGCACTTCTACCGCAAAGATTCTACCTCCATTTTTAAATGAAATTATGTCTTCTGTGAAATCATGATCAAAAAACAGGTTATCACCCAAAATCAACGTCACATTATCTTCACCAATAAATTTTTCGCCGATAACAAATGCTTCTGGCAATCCTTTGGGCGCGTCCTGAATTTCATAGGTTATTTTCACGCCCCACTCTTTTCCAGATCCTAACAGCTGTAAATATTGGCCAGCGTACTCAGGAGCAACAATAACTAAAATGTCAGTAATTCCTGCCTTGACTAAAGTTTCCATAGGATACAAAATCATAGGTTTATCAAAAACTGGCAACAATTGTTTACTGGTAATTTTGGTTAGTGGGTAAAGTCTACTCCCCTTGCCTCCTGATAAAATTATACCTTTCATATTTTTTTCTGGTTGTTTTAAATTAATATTTACTTGTGGTTTTTCTTCTTTAATTGAAATTTTCACTTCCTGATGTTGCTCCTTTGTTTTTTCTTCCGGCAAATTCCCACTAACCTCAATTTGTTCAACTTTTGACTTAAGATCTGCCAAATTAATTTCTGGGGCAACAACTGTCTTTGGCTTAACTAGAGGAATTTCCGGTTTCACAGCAGGCTCAACTGGCTTTTCATTAACAACTGGTTCAACCACAGGCAAATTATCAACTTCCTCCTGTCCGCCTTGATTAGAAGTTGAAACATTAACAAAAACTGGATTTACCTGCTCCAATTCACGTAAAAAATCTTTTAATGCCTTTTTCCAATGGCGCATACGAGGGAATTTTGTGTTTTGCAGAGAAGAATGTGCTGGCCGTTTAGCTGGTCGAGGAAATCGACTACTCGGAACAGGTTTTACTTTTACTGTTTTCTTGGCCTGAGAAAAAATTTCTATAGCAAACTCACACCACGTGCAACCACCTTCATTAGTAATGTGATAAATCCCAGGATGATAATTACCCGTTGTCAGATCCTTGGTAGCTTCTGCCAAATCAACCACATAGGTTGGATTACTTACTTCCTCATCTACAATTTCTAGTTCATCTTTTTCATCTGCTAATTTCAACATTAATTCAATAAAACTCTTTTTTCCACCATCAGACTTTGCAGGTAAACCAAAAAGACGAGAAGATCGAATAACAAATCCAGCAGGATTGTGTTCCAAAACTTCCTCGCCTAAAAATTTCGATTCACCATATCTAGAAATTGGAGATGGTAAATCATGTTCAAAATAACCATCTTGCTTCTGACCATCAAACACATAGTCTGTACTATAATGTACAAAAACAGCGCCTTCTTCACCAGCTGTTTTAGCCAAGTTAATTGGTCCATCAACATTTACTTTTTGAGCAAGATCGTAATTTTCTTCAATGTCATCAACTGCGTTATAAGCCGCAGCATTAATAACTAAATCAGGTGACAAGTCCTTAATCATCTTTTTAACTTGTTCTGCATTAGTAATATCGATTTCCTCCTTATCCCACAAAGTGAGATCAAATTTGGCAAATGATTTTGCCAATTCTTGACCAAGCATTCCCTTGGAACCAACAATAAGTACTTTCATATCTAATTTAAGCTAAGAATAAACTATGACTATCTTATCAAATAGGACCTAAAAGTCAAATTGAGTTATTAACAAAAAAACCGGTGGAATGTCCCACCGGTTGTATTTAATTTAGAACTGCAATCCCTTGACGATCTTTGCCATCAAACGGACTGCGCCAGAATTGGTGAACTGATCACCGACTGTTGCAGCAACTTGCCACGGAACAAATTGTGATCCTGTGATCTTTTCTGCTGCTGCGCTGGTCGCCTTGACTACATCAAGATTGAGTACATATTTCCCGCCCACTTCCGCTATTTCATCTTCGAAGAATTGAACGCCATAGTATTTGACGCCATTTTCTTCACCAAGTGTAACGAAAAAGGTAGAATTGGGATTACCCGGCTCACCAGGTGGAGCAAAAACTCTCTCTCCCTCAACCACAGCAAATTCTTCATGAAGCTCGGCCACAGCCGATTCAAAATGGCTTAGACCAAGCTCGAGAAAGCCACGTGGCAGATTTAATATCGGCGATTCAGATTGGAATGGCCGAAGCTGCTCAACCACTCCAATGAGAAGCTCACCAGCCCCAGTTTTCACAAAGGGAACTAATACTGATCCGCCTCCACCAAGTTCTTGAAAACCCCAGGAATCGTAACCTGCCGCAGTATTGCCCCATCTCAAGAGGCCAAACCTCTTGTGTTCAAGCTCTACTACGCTCGCCTCAACTTCTTCACCATCAACCCTACATTTCCAGCCTGCTTTGTCCTCAGCGCCAAGAGACGTGAGAAGCCTTCGTAATTCTGACCCCATAATAACACCTTGTTATCGGGGTCTGCACCAGGACTCAAATCCTTCCGTGCAAACTTTAACAACCATGTCGGGCTCTCCCCAACCAAAATAATTTCATGTTTTTAACTTATACAATTACCCGTGCTAGCTTGATACACGGCCCAGGCAGTTAAAGAATGCTGATCATGAATTTTACCTTGTTGAATCAACTGAATAAATCTTTGCTTATCAATCAGCCTAAAAACCCTTAAAGCGCCTGTGTACTCATTTAAGAATTTTGCTTCATCTAACTGCACTTTTACTAATGAGTAAGTTAAAACATTCCCACTAACTGTATGATTTTCAGTCACTTCTGTTCTCAAATCAAGAAACTCTGTTTGACAATCAAATTTTTGTGAAAGCAAATCACACTTTCTCGCCCAAACAGCTTTAGACACATCTTCCATACAACTTATTTCAATATCCGCGGGAATAAAACTACGGGGAAAGACTATGGCCATTTTACCTACAAACGGTGAATAACTATTTATCATCAAAAAGCTATCTCCATTAACCACTGGAATTAAAACATGACCAGATTTTGCAATATGCGAATAATTAGCATTAAAATTGGCCACGTATGCAACTTTCTCACCAGAAAAAGGTTTTCTAACTAAAAATTCAACGGTAACGACAAAATCACGACGATGAAAAACAGTTAAAATATCCTCGATTTCTAACTCACCTTCTTTGTAATTACCAACTCTAGGCAATACAAAAGGCACACCAAGATGCGCTAACCTTTGATTAAGCTTTTCTCGTTTTTGCTCTAGTCTTTGAGCTACCTTTCCCATTTTTCATCTCCTGTCGGCTCTCCCGACTCTGGACAACTTGTCAATTTACAACGACTTCGTATTATCTTAACGAATTATTATACTTATGTCAACAAAAAGAACGCCCTTGCGTTCTTTTGTGTTTTGATTATTTGGATTTTGAATTTGTTTCGTGTTTAGAAATTAGGATTTAGAATTTACTGCCTATTATACCAACGGTCATAGTATTCCTGATACTCACCAGATTTAATTCTTTGCCACCAATCTGTATTATTTTTGTACCAATCAACAGTTTGGCGCATACCTTCCTCAAATGAAATCTTTGGTTGCCATCCTAACTCAGCCTGAGCTTTATGTGAACGAATCGCGTAACGACGATCATGACCTGGTCGATCCTGCACATATTCAATCATTTCTTCGCCATGACCCATAGATTGAAGAATTCCCATAGTTAAATCAAAATTGGACTTTTCACAATTACCACCAACACAATAAGTGTGCCCCAGCTGGCCACGGTGAATAATCTGGTCAACAGCTTCACAATGATCATTAACATGAATCCAATCACGAACATTCTTGCCATCACCGTAAAGTGGAACTTTTTTACCTTCAATTAAATTGGTCACAAACAAAGGGATCACTTTTTCTGGAAACTGCAGTGGTCCGTAATTATTGGAACAATTAGAAATAGTAACAGGTAAACCGTAAGTATGAAAATAAGCGCGAACTAAATGGTCTGAAGCGGCCTTGGAAGAAGAATAAGGACTTTTCGGATCATAGGGAGTTTCTTCATGAAATGCCTTATGAGTATCTTCTAGACTTAGTGAGCCGTAAACTTCATCAGTTGAAATATGGTGAAAACGGGTATTATTTTTTCGAGCAGCTTCCAATAATGAATGTGTGCCCAAAACATTAGTTTTCACAAAAGATAGAGGATCTAAAACTGAGCGATCTACATGCGATTCTGCTGCAAAGTGAACGATAATATCAATTCCCTGGTCAACCAAATGCTCAACCAATTCAGAATTTAAAATATCACCCTTAACAAACTTATAATTTGGGTGATCTTCGCAATCTTTTAAATTTTCTAAATTACCAGCGTAAGTTAGCTTATCTAAATTAACCACTGAGTATTGTGGGTATTTATTCAAAACATAGCGAACAAAATTCGCTCCAATAAAACCTGCCCCCCCAGTGACTAGCATTTTCATATTTATCTCTATTTAAGACTATCTGCCATTACTTTACCTTATTCTTTTTTGAATTGCAAACTCTATTCATCCCCCGGCATTCGCCGGGCAAGCTACCCTCCCTCCCCATTAGGAGGCGCTGCGCGCGGCCTGACTCGTCATCCCGATGTAGTCGGGATTCCTCGCCTTATTTTCACAAAGTATTTTCAATAAATTACAAAATTTTATTATTTATTTCACATTGATCGCTTTTCAATCCAATTCCGCCATTCGTCTTCACTAAATTTATCAAAACCTGCTTCTCTCAACCTGGCTTCCTCAATTGGAATTAGTTTTTCAATCTCAGGAATCATTGTTTCTTTCAATATGCCTTCACTCATTTCCCCAACAATCTCCCAAGTTTGATAGCCATCTTTTTTATCAAAACCATACTTAGGCAATAAATCCAACATAATTTTATTAAAAAATTTTTTGGCTTTTTTCATCACTGCCTTGACAACTGCGGTTTCAAAACCAGTATAGCCAACATAAGAAATTTTTAAATAGCCTGGGACTAAGGCCTTCTCAACATAAATCCGTCGAAGCAACGAATCACGAAGTTCACCAGCTTGTTCAAATGTTAAACCTCGTTGCTGATGTGCGAATTTGGTTAACAATTCATCAACATGATATTCACCCCAAATTTTTTCACCACTTCTAAGCTTATCAGGAATTTCAACGTCCATGTTAAACCTTGCATTTTCCGGATCAGTCACCACCTCTTCCATATACTCAGCAAATGCTTCCTTTTCTATATCAATATCCATTTCAATTTTTTTTGTTTCTATTAACTCAACAATCTGCTCTTTTTTGGTGATATAGTCGCGCATTACTTGAAGCGCCTCCTTGCTTCCCCCCTCAGCTTTCTTTTTCAGCTCAGCAAAACCCAAACCACCAGAAATTACTTCCAACTCGGACATTAGTTTCTCAAAATAAACTTGTTGAACTTCGGTGAAGTTGGCGTGGAGAGATTTTTCTGTTAATTGTTGTGTTTCCGGGTTAAACATATCTACGCGAATATTACGAATCTAACTCTTTCTCTTTCTCCGCCCGCACAGACTTTCGTCTCTTCCGACGTGGTGCTTGCCATTCTTTCTTTTTGAGGTTACGTTCGCGTTTCTTACCAGTCACAGTTCGTTTACTGATAAATGCTTCTCGTGGTAAATCAACTGCGTCACCGTGAATGTCTGTTTTTTCTTGACGACCGGTCTGACCACGCACATCTTCTTTTTTAGGTTTACGAACATTTTCCCCTCGCACACCACGTGCGCCCTTACCAATATTTTCACTGGATAATGTTTTTCTTTTTGTTGCCTGTCGCGGATCAGTCAGAGTACCACGAGCTGTCTCCGCCAATTTGCCTGGTGGTGGCGGTGGTGGTGGAACGTCTTTTCTGATTCGCCTAACCCGTCTTTTTATATCAACCTCTTCACCTTCTTTCGTGTCAACATCAACCTCTCTTTTCTCATCATAACGAACTACCCTTTTTCCTTTTTTAATTTTCGCTGGTCGCTCAAAATGAATCTGCGGATCTTGCACACCATGATGTTCAACCAAGATAGCTGGATCTTGTCTTGAATCTGGAGTAACTTCTTTTTCTTGAGTTGGAGGTAAATTTATTTTAACCTTCTTCCATTTAACGTCAACTTCTGTTTCTTTTTTTGTAAAATCTTCACCTCCACCTTTTCCTGTTTCAATCACTTCAATTTTTGGTACTGGAACCTTCATTGTTTTTTCAACTGTTTCGCCCTCTACTACTTTTGGTTCAATCGAACGCCCCGTGCCACTTACGAAAACTTCTACTTCCGCTCCCCGACCTTCATCCATAACAGATTGCAGAAATGACACTTGTTCTCCAGAATATTTACTTAAATCAAGTTGCCCACGATTATATGCTTTGAAAAATTTAACTAACTCACTTTCTAATTCGATACCAAAAATATCTTTAATCTGCTCTCTTTGCTCATTTACTTGACGAGCAAACTCGTCACCATTTTCAGTATCATATTCAACTGTAATATCTTCAACTCCTAACTCAGCCTTAATTTTATCCAGCTGGCTTTCTGCAATTTGAGTCGCCCCCTTTCCTCTAGCATCTTTTAAATTTTTATTTTTCTTTGCATTCCCCTCGGGACTTACTAAACCTCTAACAACTAAAGTAAGTGAAGCTTCTGCTGGATCAACATTGTTTTCTGCTAAAACAGTTAACGCCTTATTTAAAATGGCTTGTTTAATTTTCTCAACATCTTGTTCACTCATATCTTTAGCTTCAAACTTTGGTGAACGATCAGATTTAATGCGTACTCCGCCACCTTCAAAAATTGACTTTTCAACATCTTGTAACTCAACTCTGTCTGGTAATTTTTCTTGAGTCTTTACTTCCAACTCTTCAAAAGTAGTTTTAATATCAAACTGAGCTTCATCTGGGGGAGCTTCGCTGTCTGGTATTACTTCTTTTTCTGTTTCGACAATATCTAAACCAACAGGAATAGAAAATTCCAAGCTTTTTCCACCCTCTTCAGTTCCTTTTCCATATTTCTCTTTTAACTCTTTAAGTATTTTTAATCTTTCTTCTGGTGATGTATACGGGGATGTCAAATATTGATGTAATCCATGTATCGTATTACCACTTTCATCTGTATATCTTTGAATAAGCTCCAATTCATCTTGAGTCAAGCTTTGTTCCTGTTTTTGTTGATCATTAGTTTGTGAATACTCCTTGGCCATAGAACCAACTGGGACTAACAACATTAAAGCAGCCAATCCAGCTCTAACATTTTTTGTTAAATGATGACCTTTATTGCGTAAATAACCCATAAAACCTTTTTGGTCTTCTCTAGCAACACCAGCCATTTCTTTGGTAATTTCAAGTAATCTTTCAGCTTCTTTTTCAGAAGCATAGGCTTCTGCCTCTTCACGAGATGAGAATTCATGTTCAGTTCTTTTGACTCTTGGTGTTGGCAATTCTTTATCTGGAATCGGCTCACCTTTATCGTCGTAAAGTTGTTCGTATTCAGCCTCTCCACCTGCTGGAACGTCAGTAATTTCAACAATAGGAACGGTTTTTACCCGTTCTCGGACAATTTCAGTTTGTTTTTTTATTTTTTCCGCCCAAACTTCTTCAATTATAATGTCATATAGTGTTTCGGTAACTATCACTTTTTTGTGCGGAGCGAAAGGGATTCCTTTATAAGTTTCCACTTCGCCCTCAGCGGGTTTTAACTTTCCTTTTTTACCTTCTGGCAAATCAGGTTTCATTCCCTTATTGAGGTTTTCAATCTTGCTATCATCGGGAAAGTCCAACTCTGAAATATTTATTCTATTTTTATTTTCCATATTATAAATTTTTTATTGAATCGCGTGCTTTATCAATATCTTGTTCTGCTTCTTCAGCAACTTGTTGTTTTTTAGATGTTGTTTGTTTCCAGAACATAAATCCCTCAAATACTTTTTTGATTTGAGTCAAAATTTTCACTCGTTGCTGAGGATCGTTCATAGCCTGTTCATACTTTTTTAACTCAGCCTCTGAAACATTTAGAATGTCATCATCTTTCATACTTTTTTTATTTTAATGCTTTATTTATTTTCAAGGCTATTTCCTCCATTTGTCCTTCCTCATATCCACCTCTAATAAACCTAGGGTGACCATCATCTTTCTTACGAGGAATAATATGAAAATGTAAATGCATCACTTCCTGCCCGGCTATGCCACCATTATTTGTACTGAAATTATAACCCTTATAATCAAGGGCTTCACAAACAGCTTTGGCAATTTTTGGCGCTACGCTAATTAAATTCCGTAATGCCTCTCCACTAGCCTCTGCCATATTAACAAAATGTTCTTTGGGAATTATTAAAACATGTCCAGGATTCACTGGATTAATATCTAGAAATGCTAAAGTATCATCGTCCTCATAAATTTTTTGAGAAGGAATTTCTCCGCTAGCAATTTTACAAAACAAGCAGTTAGTCATATTGTTATATTGTTATATTGTTATATTGTTATATTGTTATATTGTTATATTGTTTAAACAATTTAATAATTTATATTTCTAATTTTTCGTTTGTATACTTAATCAAATGATTCATTTCCCGAGGTAGACCGCTTAATTTACCTTCAATGTACTTATACTGGTCTTCTGAAATAAATTTTCTAATATTAGCCTTTTCTAACCAATCTTGAGATTCTTTCAAAGATCCGAAGCAATATCGATAGAACTTTATCTTATCCTTCTTTGTGTATCGCCCAAAACCCTCTGCAATATTTGCCGACATAGAATCAACTGATCTTACCCATTGCATACCAACAGTATTTTTAGCAAAATAATCCCAACTAACTACAATTTCCCAAACATCATTAGATAAATCAAAGGCTATATTATATGCACTAATATCTTTTAATCCCAAATATTTTTTTTCCATACTCCTAAACAGTTTAGCAATTTAACAATATATCAATTTATATTCCTTTTTTCAACATACTGAGAGAAGCAAAACCGATACTGGTGTATAGTAAAACCTGAGCCAAGAAAATCAGTAAACCTATATTTAACATAAAACCCAACATCAAAAAGCCAGCACCAAAACACTGTAAATTCATTTTGATTTTACCCCAAACATTGGCCATCACTTCTATCTGCTTCATTCGACTAAAAGCTCCGCCCAAAATAAAAGCCAGCTCAAAGGCTAGCAATAAAATAGTTAAATTCAGATTAATCTGTAGCAATAAAGTTGCTACTACAATTCCAATCAATAATTTGTCCGCGATCGGATCCCATATTTTTCCCCAATCAGTAATCTGATTACGCAAGCGAGCTAACGTCCCATCTAGCATGTCGGTGATAGCTAAAATCACAAATAGAATTATAGCTATCAGAAATTCGTCTCCCACCAATAAAACAATTAAGATGGGAGAAAAAATTAACCGAATAAACGTTAGGTGGTTAGGCTTAACACTTTTTGGTACGAGCGGAAGAGCATATTTTAAAATCCGATCGTATGGAGCAAATACAATCTGCTCTTTGTTCTCCATATTTTTTTATTTTTTATTTTTCAATTTCGACACAAGTCGAAATAATTAACGATTTTGAGTGGACCAATCAAAACTAATTTGAGGATCATCAAATGGAATTCTTTCTTCATCTGGCTCAGCAGGATTGTAGACCTCACTTGTGTGATATAAAAGTCCAACTTTTTGATTACCTAAAACTCTATAACCGTGAGCTACTCCCGGTGGAATGGAAATTAAACATGGATTGTCCTCACCGGCACAAATCACTTGAGTTTTTCCTCGGGTTGGAGAGCCCCAACGCAAATCATAAAGTACCACCTGCGCCATGCCCTTTAGAACAAACCAGACATCCCATTGTTTTTTGTGCCAATGAAAAGCTTTAATTACTCCAGGATGAGTCTCAGTGTAGCTTGTTTGTTTAACAGGATGAAAAGTGTCTTCCCCCTCCTTGATTACTTCTGTAAAAAACCCTCGATCGTCACAGTATTTTTTTAAAGGCTTAATCTTTACATCTTCTATCATAGGGAAAGAATAAATTATTGTATTAATGTATTAGTTTAGACTAAATTCTCTAGATTGTAAATAGCTTATTTTACATTACAGCTATATTAATACCAGATGTGAAATTAGATGAAAACGGGAAAAATTCAGCCTTGAACCCTCCAATGTTAGTAAAAATTTTAATATGTGGCCCGCCACCTGGTCCTGGCGCAGTAATAATATCAACTTCATCATCATTATCCCAGTCGCCCGCTTCAACTTCCACTCCTCCAGAAAAACTTGATTTATAAGCAAAAAAGCTAGCAATAACAGAGCCATTATATTTAAAAACTTTCACATGTGGACCGCCAGTAGCACCAGCGCCGGTCACAATATCAGCCACTCCATCATCATTAACATCAGCTACAGAAATATTAACACCACCCATAAACTGTGGCGCATATGCTATAATTTCTTTTTTTAGATTTCCTTGATGATCAAAAATTTTTATCTTAGGCATTATCCCATCATGTGGTGCACAAATAATTTCCAAGTTACCATCACCATCTACATCACCAACTTCAATATTAATTCCCTTTTTGTAACTTTTGTTATAAGCGAAAAATTCCTTTTCAAGCTGACCTTTTAAATTAAATATTCTAACTAGTGGGCTAAATCCTGATTGTGGAGCAGCAATTATTTCGACTTCACCATCACCATCTACGTCACCTGCAGCCACTTCTACTCCACCTTTGAAATCATTACCAAAAGCTAGAATACTAGACAAAATTACACCTGAACGATTTATTACTCGGACAAATGGTTGAGCGCCTCTTGTAGTTCCAGCAATTATTTCCTTACCCCCCCCGTCAATATCAATTGCTTGAATATTCAACCCGGTAAATTGATCTCCTTTTATAAGTTCAATCTCATCTTTTTTACCAAACGATGAATTATAAAAATTTACTGAACTATAACCACTCTTTTGAGTAGAAACTATAATTTCGGAACCACCAGTAACTGGCCCGGTTTTAGTATTAGTTGGAACTGAGAAAGTTGCTGGAGTTGAAACTACTGGTGTATTTGGGGTTGAGGGAGTTGTGGACTGTCCACCGGAAAGAGAGTTAGCTGCTTCAACTGCTTTTTTCGCATTTAAAACACCTGAGCCAGCTTTACCCTTCCATTTAGCATTATTTAAAAACAACATATTACTTTCCTGGATAACAGTTTCAATAATTTGCTTTGGAGATATATTACTGTTAGCTGATTTCATCAAGGCCGCGACTCCAGAAACTAATGCTGCCGAAAATGAAGTCCCATTCCAACTGGTATCATAAGCCTGATCAAACTGGGAATAATTTGTATCATGATACAACAAACTAACCATATCTTCGCCTGGTGCAGCTATATCTATACAATCTTTCCCATAATTCGAAAAAGCTGAGACCTTATTGCTTTTATCGCTGGATAAAACACCTAATATTTTATTTTCTTTAAACTCTTGATCATAGCAAATTGGGTATAGTGGTTTTTTGGACATATCAATTCCATTAGTTTCTCCTTCTGCCGCATTACCAGCTGCGGCCACTATCAAAACTCCATTCTTGTAAGCGTTCGTAATTGCATTTTTTAATTTACTGCTATGCTCGTCGCCACCAAAACTTAAATTTATAATATCTGCCCCATTATCAACCGCATAATCAATTGCATCTGCCACATCACTTGATCCTCCCAGACCAGATGAATTTAACACAACCAAAGGCATTATTTTCACATTAGCAGTCACTCCCTTTATCCCCTTATTATTGTTATGAACCGCTGAAATCAAACCTGAAACAAAGGTACCATGATTAGCAGCACTAGCCACAAAACTTCCAGTTATCTTGGGCTCTGGATTAGCTCTATTATTAATAAAATCATAACCATTACGATCATCTTTATAACCGTTACTATCATTATCAATATTATCACCAGCAATTTCTCCTGTATTAACCCAAATATTATTAGCTAAGTCTGGGTGATTTACGTCAACGCCTGTATCCAAAACTGCAACTATAACCGAGGATTTACCATTGGTTATTGTCCAAGCATCAGGAGCCATTATTTCTTGTAAATACCATTGCTTACTAAAATACGGGTCACTGGCAGCAAAAACTGTGGTACTTATCATGAATGTTAATAAAACTAAAATTACAACTAGCCTTTTATTGACCATAAATTTACTTATTTCTTATTTACTTGTTTCATGAAATTAACTAAGGCTATTATACCTTATTTTATGGAAAATTGTAAGACTACTTGACAAATAAATAAAAAAATGTAATAATGGTACAATTACGTAGTAAGAACCTAAACAGTCAGGAGGCAGATCATGTCACTAAGAAAAGATGACACTGTGATCACTGTCTCCTTTGGATCGCCGAAATCGCCATCTGAAGAAGACTGTGGGAAAACCAGCGTTACGCAAGTAATCTTCTTTGAAAACTTAACCACTCAAACAAAACTTGAGTCCAACCCTCAACCAGCGGCAGAGCCTCAAATGATTGAAGAATACCTAAAGAAGCTAGTTACTGGTGAATTACTCAATCACTATGAGATGGCTACAATTTTGAAAGCAATTGATCCACTCATAAAACTTTTTCCGGACCTTTCAGTAGAAGCTATTGAAAGAGTTCGTGATGAATTCAGAGGTGACCATACACCAAAACATTTTATCTTTGCCAAGCAAGAGTCGGAGCATTGGGACAATGCTCTTAGACAAGGTCACTCACCCATTCCTGGCTTTGACTTTCCAAAAGCACACGTTGTTTTTGAAAACAATGACCAGGAAAATCAAGAGACTCGGGTTACCTTTTTAAGGCCCGAGTACGAACACCCAGTACCGACAGTCAACATTTCAACTAAGTTGACCGATGCCAGAATTTTCTTCTTACTCATCGTGCGAATGTATCGATTTTACGACGAAAGTCAAACCGAGAAAGGAAAATTCCGCAAGGAGTCAAAATAATGAACAACAACAAAGCGAGCCCTCATACGGCTCGCTTTTCTAATTTTAAATTGTGTTATTAACTTTTATTCAAATTTTCTTCAACTATTTGATTAACAACTTCAGATAAATTTTTGGCACCTAAATCCCCCTCTGACCGTTTGCGTACAGCTACAGTTTTGTCTTTGACTTCCTTTTCTCCGACAACTAATAAATATGGGACCTTGGCTTTTTCTCCATTTCTAATTCGTTTCGGTAAAGAATCTCCATCACTATCCATTTTAACTCGGATCTTTTTACTTTTTAGTTCTTCAACCACCTCTTCTGCATAATCATTAAACTTTTCTGAAACTGGCAAAACTCGAACCTGCTCTGGTGACAACCATAATGGAAATGATCCAGCATAGTGTTCAATTAATAATCCCATAAACCGTTCAAATGAACCAAACAACGCCCTGTGAATCATAAACGGCCGATCCTCTTCTCCCTTGGAATTAGTATAAGTCATATCAAATCTTTCAGGCAGATTGAAATCAAATTGAATGGTTGAACATTGCCACTCACGGCCCAGAACATCTTTTACTTTGTAATCTAATTTCGGTCCGTAAAATGCAGCTTCCCCTTCTTCAATCTCATATTCAATACCAAGACCTTTAGCTACTTTTTCTAAAACCTTTTCACCCATTTTCCAATCTTTGGGATTACCCACATATTTATCTGGATTTTTTGGATCACTAACTGATAAATATATTTTATAATCCTTAAAACCAAATGAATCAAATATAAATTTAACAAAGTTTGCTACGCGAACCAACTCCGCTTCAACTTGTTCTTCAGTACAAATAATATGCGCATCATCCTGAGTAAAACCACGAACTCGAGTCAGCCCTGATAGTTCACCTGATTTTTCATAACGGTAAACTGTGCCACACTCTGCCCAGCGCAATGGCAAATCGCGATATGACCATTTATCTGCATTGTAAACCTGCATAGCGAACGGGCAATTCATTGGTTTAAGTAAATATTCTTCTTTTGGCCGATCAACTGCTTTGCCCTCTTGATATTCTTGCAACGTTTTACTAACTTCGAGCACTGGGAACATTGAATCATTATAAAAATTCCAATGTCCAGAAGTTTCCCATAACTCCCTTGATCCAATATGAGGACTTTTAACTAACTCATAGCCATTATCTAAATGCGCTTCATACCAAAAGTCTTCAATCAATCGCCAAAGTAGTGCGCCTTTAGGTTTCCACATTGGTAAACCAACACCAACTTTAGGATCAAGTAAAAATAAATCTTTACCAATTACTCGATGATCTCTTTTTTCTGCTTCTTCAAGCATTTTTAAATAATCTTCAATCTCTTCTCTAGTTTCAAAGGCTAAACCGTAAATTCGCTGAAGCATTTTGTTCTTTTCATCGCCTTTCCAATAAGCACCGGCCACTTTATGTAGTTTAAAAGCACCAACAGCTTTCGTTGATTCCACGTGTGGGCCACGACACATATCTACAAATACTTCATTGCCATCTTTGTCTAGGTTTTTGTAAAAGCTTATTTCTTTTTCACCCTCAGCTGCCAAGTCTTTAATCATTTCCAGCTTGTAGGGATTATCTTTGAGCTTTTTCTTAGCTTCTTCAATTGATAAATTAAAATGCTCAAACTTTTGATCTTTGGAAACGATCTTACGCATTTCCTTTTCAATTTTTTTTGAATCAGCTTTAGAAAATGAATCTTCTCCAAGATCAAAATCATAATAAAATCCATTATCAATAGCTGGCCCAATAGCTAATTTAGCATTAGGGTAAAGTTTTAACACTGCTTGCGCCATGACGTGACTTAAAGAGTGGCGCATTGTTTCAAGTTGTTCTTTGTCCATATTTTTTATTATCTTTAGTTATTGTTTAGAATTTAGAATTTTATGATTAAAATTTCCATCTACTTTTCTAAAAGAAAAGTAGATGGTCCGTCATTCACAAGCTTAACTTGCATGTAGGCTCCGAATTCACCTGACTCAGTTTTAATATTTTTAGATTTTAATTTACCGATAAATTGATCATACAACTCCTTTGCCTTTTCAGGCCCGGCAGAATTGAAAAAGTCAGGTCTTCTCCCCTTTTCGCAACTGCCGTACAACGTGAACTGCGAAACAACCAAAACTTCACCGTTAACTTCAAGTAAAGATTTTTCAAAATGCTTTACCTGCCCTGAGCCTGTCGAAGGGTCATCTTCAGCAAACACGCGCAGGTTAATTAATTTTTCAACTAAATAATCCACTTCCGCTTCTGAATCATCTTTTCCCACACCAAGAAAAACCAAAATCCCGTTATTGATTTGACCAACAACTTTTTTCTCGACTTCAACTGAAGCTGAAGTTACTCTTTGTATTAATAATTTCATAGCAAATAAAAAAGACTAAGATTTCTTAGCCTTGGGATCCCACTGAACGACAAGCCAAATTATCAGCCCGCCGTCCGAAGCCTCGAACTTGTCGAGAGGCGAAGGACGGTTCCACCCAAGTTCTCTAGATAAACAAACTCTAGAGCTCTTAATTTCTTAAATTGTCCTCACAAACTTAGTTGATGCTTTAAGAGCATCAAACCCTAAATTCTAATATCTAGACTCTAAATAAATTCAAATTGTCAAAACGTAAAATTCAAACTTAATTTTGATTATTTCAGAATTTAAATTTGAAAAATTGTTTAGGACTTAGAATTTCGTGATTAGAGTTTAACCCTACAAGGGCGTCTGGTTGGTAGCCAGACCAATCGTCTATGATTATGTTAAGTATAACATTATTAAAATGCATGTCAAACAAAAGAACGCTGCTCACACAGCGCTCTTTTTGTTATCAGTATATCTGTATAAATCAGTAATCACTTATTGGGATTCACAATAACGATATTCACATGATCCTTTAACTTTGGAACTTTCTTTACCCAGAATGGTGACAACTCAACAATGACTGATTCAACCTCATCAAAGCTGGCCAAATACAGCTCCACTCCCTTGGGACTCAAACCAACCATTTTGTCCTTGGCAAATATTTCATTATTAGCCTTGATAACAGAATCACCCTCAACATGAACCCTGATCTTAGCTGTTTTATTTTGATCGTTAAAATCTTGAACCTTATAACTAAGTTTTTCAACACTTAAACTTAATAAATCTTGCCCATCTGGCACAGCCTGTTGTAATCGATCTCCTGCCACCTCGATAATTTTATTTTGATCCAAGCCTATCAAAATCGCAGTTATTTTCAAACTAACTTCAAATTCATCTTGTTTAGCGCCCTCTTCTACATCAACTGCCTCTTCAATAACTTGCTTCGAAACTACCAAGGTTACATAATTACTGTTTGGTAACTGGCTTTCGAAATCCTTAATTGCTTTTTCATACAAAGTTTCAGTTAAACTTTCTTTTGCTTTAACTATATCAATTGACTTAACAACTTTAATAGTCTCGCCTGATGTTGAAATAACTTTTTTATTCTCAGCATAAACCTGACTTTGCAGACCTTCCCACAATCCAGGAATTGTAAACGTTGTGGGTTGAATCTCAGTAAAAGAATTTGGGTCATCGGCATATACATCCGCAACTAATTCACCTTTAGCTGGAATTTCTGCTCGATCACTCAAATGAAGTAAAATTCCATCTTGTGTTAGTAGCCGAGTAGTTTTAACTAAAGTTTGCGCTTCATCTCTATTATTAATCAAAACAACTTGCCCGATAGTATCACCCTCCAAAATTTCAGAACCCGTAGCTTCACCTGTGCCAATACCCTCTACTTCTGTTTCATGCAAAACTCCTTGCAAGATTTGATCTGAAGCTTGCCCGCCATCAGTAATCACATCGTACACAAAGTCTGTTTCAACTTGAGTAGCTATTGGAACAACCTTAACTACTGCCCGACTGGCCGAAAAATACAAAATAAAAACAACCAAAACTACAGTTGCTGCGACTAAACCAAAAATCATTTTTTTATAACCCTCCGTTACACGTGAATGTTTTTTTATATACATATAATTTATCCCGCCCACCCACCCCATTAGGGCCGCTGGCGCGGAGCCGGGCTCGAATACTCGCCCTTATTTTCACTATTAATCTACTTTATATATTTTGATAGTACTGTATGCCTTATCTGTAAATTCATTTTACTAGTTAATCGTATTTAAGTCAAAATAATTATCCCTGTAAGACTGCTTCCTTACCCAAGAGACTCTCTAATTTTACCCGACTTTCGTCACTAAGATCTATCAAAAAGTTAGTTTTTATTAACTTTTCATCAATTTTTAATATTACCTGATGTTTACCTGGGATAGCAATGAATAACATTTTTATTTGACTAGCGAAATCCTTGGTTGCACCTACTGGATATTTAACAATGACCTGTTTCTGCCCCAAACGTTTTAACTTTTCGTCATTGGTTGGCTGATTTTCTAAATCACTAATAACTAACCTTTCAGTTTGTTGGTTAATTGACCAAACTTTACTGCTTAATATTTTATTATCCCCATCCTTGTCCGATAAAGTGCCCTCGATCACCAAAATATTTCCCTCCTGCCAAATGTCTTGTTTTTCCATTGATCTATATAGTCTAGGAAAGATTAATGTTTCAATTGACCCCAACGAATCTTCAATTGTTACAAACAACATCGGGTCACCTTTTTTGGTAATAATTTTCTTGATAATTGTTGCCACACCACCTGTGCGGACAGTTATTTTTTCACCTCGCATTTGCTTTACCTCAGCAATGGGATAAATCAAGCTCTTGAATTTCTTTTCGTAATCAGAAAAAGGGTGCTCAGACACATATAAACCAAGGAATTCCTTTTCCCAAGCTAATATTTGCTGATCACCAAAATCCGGCGCATCACGCAAAACCAAATCTGGCAAAACATTTTCCCCGCCATTACTTAAACTAAAAATATTCACCTGTTTAGCTGACTTTGCTAATTCAACTTCCTTCATATACAACAAAAGCTTATCCACATTTTCCAACAAACTGGATCGACTGGCAAACAAGTCCAAAGCGCCACTTTTCATCAATCCCTCTAATGATTTCTTATTAAGCGCCTTGGTACCAACTCGAGATAAAAAATCTTCAATAGTTGTAAAGTTGCCATCAGTTTTTCTTTCATGAATTATGGCACTGGCCACACCATCCCCCACATTTCGGATAGCACTCATACCAAAACGAATCCTAGGATTTTTTTCTTTCAAAGATTCAGCCACTACTGCAAACTTTGAAAAACTTTCATTAATACTAGGTGGTAATATTTCCAACCCCATTTGTTTACATTCATCAATTTCAATAGTAATTCTATCCATGTTATTTTGATCTGAAGTTAACAAAGAAGCCATGAACTCAGCTGGATAATTAGCTTTTAGATATGCAGTTTGGTAAGCGATCAAAGCATAGCAAGCAGCATGTGATTTATTAAAACCATATTCAGCAAACTTTTCCATGCTCTCAAAAGTTTGTTTTGCTACATCAACTGGTATTTTATTGTTTTGACAACCTTCCAAAAATTCTTTTTTCATTTTTTCCATCAAATCTGCGATTTTTTTACCCATAGCTTTTCTCAAAGTATCCGCCTGCCCCCCAGTAAATCCAGCCATGTCCTTGGACAGTTGCATGACCTGCTCCTGATAAACGATAACTCCATAGGTGTTTTTCAGAGACTCCCTCATAATAGGATGCAAATAGGTTATTTCAGTTTCTCCATGCTTTCTAGCAATAAATTCATCAACCATACCGGAATTTAACGGTCCAGGTCGGTACAAAGCAACCATGGCAATCAAATCCTCAAATTCAGAAGGTCTTAATTGTTTCAAATAACGTTTCATACCACTAGACTCAAATTGGAACACTCCAGTAGTTCGGCCATTCTGAAATAATTTATAAGCCTTTTTGTTATTCAAAGGAATTTCATCGATGTCAATTTTTTTACCATGAATTTTGTCAATAATATCACAAGCTCTCTCAATGATAGTTAAATTTTTCAATCCCAAAAAATCCATTTTCAGTAAACCTAAATCTTCGACGGGGTGCAAAGAATACTGGGTAATAATTACGTCTTCCCGATCCCGAGCCAACTGACAAGGACAATATTCGGTCATTGCCTCTCGAGTAATAACTACACCACAAGCATGAGTGGAGGCATGTCGTGCTACACCTTCAAGTTTTCTGGCAAAATCAAGTAAGCGTTTAGCGTCATCACTAGTTTCATACATATCCTTGACCTCTGCAACTTTACTAATCACATCATCCAGTTTCATTCCCATGGGAATTAATTTCGAAATCTGATCACAAAAGGCATAAGGCATATCCAAAACCCGCCCCACATCTTTTACTGCTGCCCGAGCAGCCATTGTTCCAAATGTAATAATTTGGGCCACGTGATCATGGCCATACTTTTCTTCTACATAATGAAGAACTTCATCTCGACGCTCATCAGCAAAGTCAATATCAATATCAGGCATAGAAATTCGATCTGGATTCAAAAATCTTTCAAACAATAAGTCATATTTTAGTGGTTCGATATTTGTTACTCCCAGCAAATATGAAACTACACTCCCTGCAGCCGATCCCCTTCCCGGCCCAACCACAATCCCTTTACTTCTAGACCAATTAGTAAAATCCTGTACGATCAAAAAATATGAGGGATAACCAGCGCGTTGAATAACGCCTAATTCATATTCCAAACGATCAATTACCTTTTGTTCTTTTTCCGTCAACTTCTCTTTTTTGGGATCAAAATAGTAACGCTTGGAAATTTTGTCATAACAAAGGTCTTTTAAATACTCAAAATCCGTTTTTCCTTCAGGCACTTCGTAGTACGGCAATTGAATATCACCCAAAGGAATTTCTAAATTACATTTTTCTGCTACTTTCAAAGTATTTTCTACAACTTGCGGATTGCTACGAAAATTATCAAACATCTGATCTGAAGTATACAAAGAAAAATCTTCTCCTAAATAAGACATTCGGTCCGTATCGCTCAACCTTTTCTTGGTTTGCAAACAAATCAGAATATCATGAGCTTCTGCGTCTTCACTATTTAAATAATGACTATCGTTCGTGGCCACTAGATTTATATTTAACCTTTTTCCCAACTCGTACAATTTATTGTTTACAATTTTTTGTTCTGGAATGTTAGGATGGTGTTGCACTTCTAAATAAAAATCATCTGGGCCAAAAACGTCCTGATATTTTTTTATAATTTCTTCAATTTTTTCATCATCCAATCCACGAGTAATCGCCTTTGGAACTTCTCCAGCCAAACAAGCAGACAATCCGATTAAACCTTTACTATATTTCCTTAAAATTTCCCAATCAATCCTGGGCTTATAATAAAAACCTTCCAAATGAGCGAAGGTTGTTAGTTTAATTAAATTTTTGTAGCCTTCAAAATCTTTAGCTAATAATACTAAATGAAATCGCTCTTCACTTCCTACCTCTTTCTTTTTTCGGTCACTTGTAATATAAGCTTCAACTCCAACAATTGGTTTAACTCCGGCCTTTTTGCATTTCTGATAAAATTCAATCGCGCCATGCATTACCCCATGATCGGTCAAAGCCAAAGCAGGCAAACCTTCTTCTTTTGCTTTATTTACTAAATCATCAATTTTAGTTAACCCGTCCAGCAAACTGTAATGGCTGTGAACGTGGAGTGGGACGTAACTCATGGAAACTTAATACTTAAAACTTAATACTTACTTAAAGTATTTTACCACATAAACCCAACTTAACCAAAACATCACTTTATCCACCAATTACGCAACAAATTCATTGTTTTTGCAACAAAAAAAGACCTAATGATCTTTAATTTATAATCTTAAAACTTACTCCAACCAAACCGTATAAATCTGATCAGTGGTGATAACCTCGACATGTTTCAAATTTCTACCGATATTATCCAAATTATCTTTTAACCAACTAATCTTTTTGTCGAATGTTAAATCCAACTGTAAATTCAACTTAGGAATACCAGCTTGTTTTTGCACCATTAAATTATACTCACCATCGTCAACATACTTTTTGATCCGAGCGGGTAATTTGTATTGCCAACTAACCACACGCGAAGTTTGCGGTTCAACTTGAAAAAACAAACCATAAGCAGTTTTGCCGAACTCCTGATAAGTGTCAACATCTTCATCCAAGTTCACTTCTGTATTCCCAACTTTAACGGAAATTAATTCACTACCTTCTGGCACATATAATCTAGTATAAGTTCGATAACGAGTTGTTTTCCAACTAAAAGTTCCCAGATTTTGATAATTCACTCGAGTCGTAGCAATTAAATCATGATTATCATCAACATCAAGACCATATTGAATAGTTCGATCCATGACTGAATCTGTTTTCAGAGCTGCTAAATTAGCATCAACCAACATTAAGTAATCACCAGCATAACCCTTGACCTCTCCGGCCCAACCATTTTGCATTGCTAAATTTTGCATTTCATCATCAACAAAATACAACTGAATTTGTTTTTCTTTAACTTGATTGCTAACCATAGCCAACAAATCGTTGAACTGGCTCATTGGAGCAGTATACAAACGTTGAATTATTTGTTCACCTAAGTCACCGATTATATCTTTACGATCAGCTTCAGAAATACCTTGATCATAATATCCAAATTCTACTTGATATTGTAATTGTTCCCAGAAATTACCCTGATTAAATAATAAATCTTGAATTGTAAAATTGCCTAATATTCCGATCAGCTTCTCGATTACTGTGGGCGTTATAGCAATTACACCATCAATTTCTTCTTTTCCACCCTCCTGATGATAAAACCAAGTTGCTTTTTCTGCTGAAGTTGCAAAATCTGGCCACCAATTACTATCACGAAAATACCAGTGATCTTGATTCATATACTTTTCAATTGGTTCTGGTGGTTTAATATCTAACTTTCCTTCAACTAAACGATCCAAATTATATGAATTGTCTGTGAAAAATTCCACAATTTCGGCATTTTTGATTTTTAGGATTCCGTAAGTACCAATAAATCCCCCACTTGGTCGCATTTCCCTATTATTTTGTAAAATAAATAAATAAGTTTTTTCTTCTGGATAACCGGAAAAGGCTGGTAGCAACTTTGCAACAGTAATTAGGCTGTCAAAAGCTTTCTGAGTTTTTGGTAACTTGCTTCGTAGAGGATTTACAACTTTATTAAAAACAAATAATGGATTATGTGAATTTATTGCTGCCAACTTCTGACTAATATCATTTAAATCTTTTTGAGTAGCAATTAAGTCTTCAGTTGAATCAGACAAAGCCTGCAAAACGGCACCTTTTTGTTCGGGTGAAATATCCTGCCAAACGATTTTATCTGTATGCAATATAGTTTGTATTTCTAAACCCTTTTGGGTAATGTTTTTCAGAGCACCTGACATAATCTGACCGATTTCAACAATATCCTGCGCCACTAAAAGCTGTTCTTTTACTAAAGCACTACGAAAAATCGCTGCCTGACTTGTTAAATCTAAGGCTTGCCCAGCAATCTTAAAATTATTTTCTGCCATAGCCAACTCATCTATTGCTAATTCAAACTTTTGTTCTTTGATCAAACTTTCCGCAGTAACTAAATGATTTTGTCCTTCAATTCCTTCAGCGTAAACCGTTTTTAATGAAGCATAATATGGAGTAATAGAAATTCCTGCAAATACCGTAATTAATATAACCAAGATTAAACATAATAAAATTGCATACGGAATCAGCCGGATGGGAATTAAAAGAATCTGACCGACTGTTGAAGTATGTTTTTTGTAATTCGATTTTTCAGGCTGGATAAAATTTTGTTTTTCGCTATTCATCTGTGTTCACTTTTAAATTTAATATTTCAACCTCTAACTTGTTTCATTATAGCAATTTTTATACTAAAAAAATAGATTGAATTAACAAAGTAAAAAGACTCGACGATGTTGTCGAGTCAGGTCACTGAAAGCTGTGAAATGGAAATGGGAAAGTGCATCGTTAAATCGTCTGTGCTTGTAATCATAAGTCTTCGTCCTTTAGACTTTTGAAGTAAGACTAGAAACCATAGCTTCCGCCAGTTCTTGGATCACAATCACCAAAAAGGGTATCAAACAAGGGGCACTTCCCCCTTCTAAGACGTTCTGAATCCTCTTTTTGATAATCGTTTACAACAGACAAGACTACTATTCCTCCCAATAGTCCGCCAATGACACCAACACTTCTCGATGCGGTTCTTACGACAACCGTCGTGGGAGGCTGGCAAGAACACATTCCGAGTAAAACGAACAACAGCAACAGTTTTTTTAGCATCGCATCTCCTTTTGTAAGATGATACAACTATCAGAGACGAGCGTCTCTGTATATATATCATAGACCAATTGTTTTCTATTTGTCAATACAAAAATCATCTTTGTTCATCAAAAACTTTAAAAGAAAAAACCCGACAATGCTTGTCGAGTTCTTTCACAAACGTTGTTGTGAAAATTTTTACTTCTGGAGATCTAGATGTAGATCACCATCGGCATCAAGATGACTGCCGGCAGGAGGTAAACTAAGCACGTCGCCATCGCGGTGCGAACGGTGACGAACGACGGGCGATCACGCCAATAGACGATCACACAACCGACGGTAGCAGCAACAAACAGTACCCAGATGGCAGTGAAGTAGATTCCTACTCCCGATCCCAACATCCGAAAACCGTCCTGCACGATCATGTCCACCAGGAAGTTTCCAACTAAGATTGAGAATCCCGCCATCGCGCACATGAAAAGCTTAGGCGCTACGGTCCGATCTTCACGATCCCGAACTATCGCCACGGCGAAACCACCGAGAAGACAACCAAAGAGGGCGACCAACTTCGCGTTGAAAACAACCTCGCTGTTCAAACCAACGATAAGCGAGATCAAGGACACAACGGCCATAATACCGAAAAACCACATCATTTCCTTCTTCATTTGATACCTCAATTTAATGGTTAAACAACTATCAAAGATCAACTGTATATATTATAGCACAGACTTAGTTAAATGTCAAGTAAGGCTAATGATTTTGGCTAATTTTACAATACTTACAGAAAAAAGAAAGACCCGGCAATGTCGTCGAGTCTTTGTGGTTTCACTTACTACTAGATAACTTTGGCTTGATCAACTTCTCTCAATCTTCTTCTTTTTCGTCAAAGTCATCCTCAGTCAACTTGTCGTAAACTACTGCGGCAGCTATCACCGCACCGATTAGTACTAATCCTGCGCCAGATTTTGCCACAGGCTTAATCACCGTTACAATGGTCGTTGGGGATGGTCTGCAGGAACACAGAAAAACAAATAGAAGCAGCAGAAGAATTTTTTTAATCATTCTAAACCTCATTAAAAAGATTAATAAAACATTTCTTTCTCTCTCCTCTGCCTTGCTACCACTAGCGTAAAATAAAAACTCGACTTTGTCAATTCATAGGAGAATATTAAAAAACTGAACGCATTACGTCCAGTTATTATTTTAACGTTTAAGGAAAAAAAGTTCAAACTCAACCTGCTTTTCCTTTAAATATTTTTCAAAAGCTTCAGCAATTCTCATAACTTCTTGACGAGCGCTTTGACTATGATGATCTCTGAACAACAATGCTCTTTTTTGACCATACCGCCCAGCATCATCGAAGAAATACATTTTACACCAGGCAAAAAGTTTGCCTTCAATTTCAAACCCATAAATTCCACCCTCGGAATTCCAAGGCATAGAAACAACGTCATCAATGGAATACCGATGTACTTTAGGATCACACCATTGCATGAACTCTTGAACCAGCTTGATTAGCCAAGCTTTAAACTCCTCTTCTGTTCCTTCAAATTTAAATTCAAACAAAGCTTGAGAATCTCTTTGTTCAACGGGCAGTTCTTTACCGTATTGCATTCTACCCCTCCAATGTCAAGTGTTATGTGCTATGTGTTACGTGTTTTTGCGCCATTTCAACATATATTTCAGCCAACTATAAATATGAATACGAGTCAATTTACTAAATAAGGACTTCATACCACCCTGATCAGCGGACTGCCGACGATGTAAATGCACAACTTCCACTTCAGGATGATAAACGACCTGGTGACCAGCTTGTTTAATTTGACGACAAAGGTCGGTATCTTCAAAATACATAAAATAACGATCATCAAATGCCCCGATCTTATCAAGTACCTCTTTTGGCGAAACCCAGCATGAACCCTGTATCCAATCAACTTCTCGAGTATCATTGTGATCCCAGTCGGTCATTAAAAATCGATCAAGTTCTTTTTTCGCCCAAGGTAATTTACCCAAAAAAGTTCTGCGGTACATTGGGGTAAACAATTTATGCCAACGATAACAAGTATATTGCAATGTACGATCAGGATTTAACAATCGTGGTGCTAACAAACCAATTTCTGGTTCATTCTTTATATGATCAACTAATTTCTGCAAAGAATCTTGAGAAACAAAGATATCCGGGTTCATTACCATTACATGTTTGCCTTGTGCATTTTTTATGCCAACATTATTACCACCACCCATACCCAAATTTGCACCAGTCTGAATAAACCTAACCTGAGAAAAACGCTCTTTGATTAAATCTTCAATCCCGTCCTTCGAATCATTATCAACAACAATAATTTCATAAGGGAAATTTACCTCAGACTCTAAAAGGGCCTTAACACAATTCTTGATTAAGCCCCTCTGTTTGTAATTTAAAATTATAATTGATAATTCCATGATTAAACAAATATTAAAAATTGATATTAAACAAATATTTAGACAACTAATGTAATAATATTTGCGCAATATTCAAATTATTAACTATTAAACCAATCACTCAACTCTTCATCCTTAATCTTCTTATTCTTCCAAATTATTTTGCGTTTCAATTTCAATTGTTTCCAATTTCTTATAACCTGAATCCAGGCTTTAAGATTTTTTGTTTCCAATAAAAATACATAGAAAAATTTTACCAGTTCATACAGAAAAACACGTAAACTTAACTTTGGTAAACATTTTATCAGGAAAAATATATGATTACGATAAGAATAAAAATTAGCAAACTGTGACTTTCTCCGTCGGTTACTGGCAACCTGCAATTTGGTCATTTTATCAAACGGAATCGTAACTGTACGATCATGGTAAGCAATCCCACCAGGAACCATCCATGCCTCCCAGCCCGCCACCTGTAAACGAAACGCTAGATCAACATCTTCTTTGTAGCTAAAAAATGATTCATCAAAATATTCTTGTTGATACCTTATTTCTTCCAATGCTTTACGTCGAAAAAATGGTAATGCTCCAGAAATGCCAAATACTTGTTTCTTCAAATCGTACTGACCTTCGTCCACCTCCCCGCTTCCCATATCAATTACTCTAAAATTCTTGAATATTTTTAAACCAATGGTATCAATATACTTAGTCTTTTCACCGTCTTGCCAACGATATACTTTTCCAGAAGCCACTCCCGCCATGGGATTGTTATCCATAAACTCTACTAACTCCTGAACAAAGCCTGGCTCCAAAACAACATCCTGATTCAAGCACAAAACATAATCAGATTTGGTCCAATGAATCGCTTGATTATGAGCTTTGGCAAAACCCAAGTTATCTTTATGTTTAATAACTTTTAAATGCGGATATCGTTCGTTGATCAATTCTAAAGTATTATCCGTTGAACCATTGTCAATAATAATTAATGAAACATCCTTAAAAGTTTGCTCAAGTACAGACTTTAAGCAACTTTCAATATATCTTGCTCCATTCCATGTGACTAAATTGATTGAGACTTTGGACATAAAAATGATTACTGATCTTTACTGATATACTGATTAAGTAAACAAAACATATATGATGCTAAATAATCAGTAAATCAGGACGTTCAGTACTCAATTACCTTGACTTAGGTGTTACCCAAAAGCCAAGATGATATTTTTTTGGTAGAAGTAAACGGGTTTGTGATTCTGTCGCAGGAATTGAACCAAATAATATTATAGTAACAGGCAATAGAATCCACTGTAAAAACATTACCAAATATTTCCACCGGGAATGACCACTTGGCCTAGGTGGTAAAATAAACAAACTAACAATAGCAGAAAATAAAATTCCAATCATAGCTGCTCCCATTAGCTTCTCCAAAACGAATGGCGCATTTTGTACAATAACTGAAGCAGAAGAAGCGCTCCGACCAGCTACCCAAAGTGGAAGCCGACCTAAAATTAAAATTATGATTGGTGCAGTTGCCCAGGAGTACATTCCTTCTGTTAAATTCCAGGTGTACTTTAATTTTTTAGTCCAAGCGATTTTTTTATTATGTCTGAACTTATTCATCATGTAAGGAAAATGTTCAACTCCCCAAGCCCAACGTCTTTGTTGTTTATATAAATTCTGAAAACCTTTCCAATAATTTTTATCCATTACCGTATCCATAGAAACTGGTACATACATTGGCTCCACTGCATAATCGCCATCGTACTTAAAAAAACATTGTAAGAAAATTCTAGAATCATCAGTTACAATATCTTTTTGCCAAAAACCTACGTCAACTAAAGCCTTGAAACTCATTGAATGGGAACTAAAAGTGTACAATCGCTCTGGCCGCATCATATCCATTAATAACCAAAAGATAGTGCCAAAGGCAGTTACTCTCATTGCTGCTGGTGCCTCCCAAATATTATTATTGTAATTTACTGCTGGCTGATAAGATACCCTCATTGGCTTTGGATGCGTTAGATATTTATACGCTAAATGCGCAAAATATTCTTTGTGAACACAAGTATCTGAATCAAAATAAGACACTATTAAATTTTCATAAGGAATTTTCAGTTCATCAACTAGCTCTTTTGATCGATGCCCCATCCAATTCGCATTAGCACCCTTACCTTTCATTTCATCAGGCAATCCATCTGGATGAGTTGTCGCTAAAAATTTAAAAAACTTGTGACCAAATTCTTTTTCTATCTGCTTTGCCTTGGGAATAAAATCATCGGCAATTCTACCTTCACCACCCAAAATAACTATCATCTTTTCTCCAATATAATTACTATCAGTCAAACTTTTGAAAGTAGTTCGTAAAACTTCTAAAGGTTCGCCATAAGTTGGCAAATAAATAATATGATAAATCCGCTCCCAGTTTGGTATTTTCTTGACCTTGGCTAACCAGTCAAGTTGTACAATCTTACGATATTTAAAATATGACATGGTCGCATATAAAATGAAATGCAAAACGCGGAACAGCCAATACAAGTCAAAAGCTATAATAAAGTAAATTACCCAAAGTGGCTTAACAAAAGATAGTGCAATGGACAAAACAAAAGTAAGCCAGATCAGTCCGCCTGGCACCATTTCGTAGAATCGAAATAATTTAGTTCTAAGGACTTTTTTCATATTATTTACAATAGAATATCATAAAAATCAGAAATAATCAAGCAATGAATTTTCCTAAATTTAGAACAAAAAAGCTGGACAAATACCAACTTTTATTACCTTATATACTAAATAACTAAATCATAAACAGTATACACAATACCTAGAGCAAACATTAAGATTAATAACCCTCCGATAATCTTAAATTTAGGTAAATGAAACTCTGGTTTTCGATCGCCAGACTTTTTAGCCTTCCAATACATTAGAACTAAAATTGTTCCTGATAAGCCAAAAGTCAAACTACCAGCTATTCCCATAATGTGAATAAAGTCACGAGCACTGATCAGAAAAATGATCATTGGAATAGATACGACTGATAACCAGGCTGTCATTTTGGAAAACTTAAAATCAAACTGGAATAATTCTTTCATGGTAATGCCAATCGTCAAAAAACTGGTGCCCATAGCAAAAAAAGCAAACAAGTTACCAAAGACAATCATTGACTTACCAATTTTTTCTCCCAAACCAATTGTGGCGACTTCTGTTGTTAGTATCCCGGTTACACCAACAACTATTAAAGCAAATAAAGAATAAATAACAATTGGAATTATACTACCAACCGTAACAGCACGCTTAACTTTTTTAGGATGCTTACGTAAAATTTCTCTAAGTGGAACAATCGAAGCTGCTCCACCATAAGCAAACAAGATCACGCCATAAGGAACAAAAAGATTAGAAAAGTCGGTATACACCAGATTATTTATACTTATATGCGATGAACTCAATCCAAATATAACGAGGATTATTACCAAAAAAATTGCCACCATCCACAATTCAAAAACTTTAACTAAGTTTAAACCTACCAAAAGGATTAGAGAACATACTGCAAAAAATATTAAACTATAAACAAATTTATCTCCACCAAACAAAGCTGCCAAAACCTCTCCCTCACCAATCATGTAAGCTGTCAAAGCTCCATAACCACCAATTAATGACGCTAAAACTGCAACCCGATAAGCAAAGTTACCTAAATATTTTTTTGCATATCCAGCAATCTGATGACGAAAACGAGTACGTAGGACAACTTCACAAAACATCAAGTTCATAAGTAAAGCTGCCAAACCTAAAACAATTAACATCACAAAACCCAAACCAAAACCAACCTGAGCAATAACAAAAGGCACACCTAAAATACCAGCACCGATAATGGTGCCTATTAAGGTGGCAACTGCTTCACCAAAAGCAAATTTTTCACGTATAAACTTATTCATAACAAATTACCAATTTATACTAATATTCAGATTCAACGTGTTAATTCTAAATCAAATTTACGTTTCTATTTTTGTAGATCCGTACATCCGCACAAATCAGTAATCTTAACTTAATGGAAATGGCACATATACCCGACTGACTTTTGCGATGTAATTTCTTTTTTTTGAGGAACAACTGGTAGTTTTATGTCCTCAACATCAGTTATTTCTTCCAAAGCACCTCCACGAATTATACAACTAACCTTTTGTATCCAAGATGGTTCAAGTTCATAATACTCAATTCTTTCCGGTGATTTTATATTAGAATAAATAAAAAACATGGCCGTAATTACAGCTATAAAAAAAAATAATATCAATAAATAACGCTTCTGCCATTGCATATCACGAAACTTCTTTAACTTCAACTAAATTAATTTTCCCACTCTTGCCAACTGGAACACCAGCTACAACAATCATTTTATCATTTTTCTTTGCCTGTTTAGTCAACTTAAGATAGGTCTCCGCTTTTTTTATTATTGCTGGTAAATCCTTACAGCGATGTAACACAAAAGGTATTGCGCCCCAGGTTAATTGCAACTGTCGCTGTACTCGATGATCTTCGCAAGCAACAAAAATGGGCAACTCTGGACGGTAACGACTTACCACCCTTCCTGAATGTCCACTAATAGATGCAACTAAAATTAATTTAGCGTTGATTTGATCAGCCAAAGTCTTGGCTAAGCTACTAACCGCATCGCTAGTTGACTTGATCTGCTTTATTTTATGTTTGATTACTAAATCGTCATAAGCTGACTGCTCTGTCTTTTCAATAATCTTACGCATATATTCAACGGCCTTGACTGGATACTTGCCTGCAGCAGTTTCACCCGATAACATAACTGCGTCCGTGTGGTCAATAACAGCATTTGCTACATCACTTGCCTCTGCTCTGGTTGGCCGAGGATTATTAACCATAGACTCCAACATTTGAGTAGCCACAATTACCGGTTTAGCAGCGGTCAAACATTTATCAATAATCATTTTCTGCATTAATGGTACATCTTCAGCAGAAAGTTCAATCCCCAAATCGCCACGCGCTACCATAATGCCATCAGCCACAGCAATTATTTCATCCAGATTTTCAATGGCCTCCTTTCTCTCAACTTTTACAATTATCTTGATTGGATTTTTGGATTTTATTTTTAACTTTTTTTCATACTTTGTTATTAAGTCTTTTAAATTGCTCACCTCTTTAGCATTGCGAACAAAAGACAAAGCCACAAAATCAACTGCGTTTTTAATTCCAAACATTAAATCTTTTTTATCCTTTTCCGACAAAGCCGGCACAGTAACATCAGTGTCAGGCAGGTTAATCCCCTTGTGAGAAGTAACCACTCCACCAGCTTGTACTTTGCAATAAATGTCCTTTCCTCTGACCTTAGTCGCCATCAATTCAATCACACCATCTGCAATCAAAACTCTTTGGCCCGCCTTGACATCGCGGTGCATGTTTTTGTAAGTTACTGGTATTTTCTTTTTATTTTTCTTAGTATCCGTTGTCAAAATAATTTCTGAACCTCGAACTAAATTAATTCCTTTTTTCGGTAAATCACCTAACCGAATGCGCGGACCTTGTAAATCTTGCAAAATAGCCACTGATTGTTTTACCTCTTTTGCTGCCGAACGGACCAAACGTAAAACTCGACCGTGGTAAGCATGGACATTATGAGAAAAATTAAACCGCGCCATGTTCATGCCGTTGCGTATCAATTGCTTTATAATGGTTTTCTTGTCTGACGCTGGGCCTAGGGTACAGACAATTTTTGTTCTCTTCATATTATAGGAAAGAGGGCTAAAAAGGCGAAAGAGGGCTAAAGAAGGTAACTTGTGACGTTCTCACTTTAGTTATCACCTTTATCACCTTGATCTTCTCTCAAATGTTTATTTTTTTACTGTAGTCATGAATGATTGGCGCTTTCCACCACTCGCCATTCCAAGCTTTGATTACACCGATAACAGAAATAATCAGGAAGGCCATGCTAGCAAATAACCAAACCATTTGTCCTAAGATTGGAATAATATTTATAAATGAAACGATTACTTCAACAATAAATAAAACTAATCCCTGCTTAGCATGAAATTGCACATATTTACTATCTTTTTTCGCTAATAATGGAATTAAACATAATATGCCTAAATAACTAATGGCTGCTAATAATTTGTTGTCTTCAATGTCTTTGGCACTGTTTGGTACGGTTGGTTGATCCATATAATTATACTAGTTTATTGTTAAATAATTTAACAATTTAATTCGATATTTTCAAAATGAATAAATTTTGGTATTAAATCCATGACTTCTACAACCATAATGTCAAAGCGTGGAAAATAGTCATCGTATTTTTCGTTCAATGTACAAAACTGATTTATAGCTTTGGAAATTTTTTGTTTTTTTGAATAATTCACGGCTTGTTCACCATAACCATAAGCTTTACTGGTTCTGGTTTTGACTTCCACAAACACTACTTCTTTATCTTTGGCTACAATCAAGTCTATTTCAGCAATAAGTTTTTTGGATTTAAGATAATAATTTTTATCAACTAATTCATAGCCTTTATCAACATAAAACTTTGCTGCTAGATCTTCCCCCCATTGGCCAAGTTGTTTTTTTGAACTCATGTGCGTTATCCAAAGAAAAAACTAAACAAACCTCCAAAAAAAGCAGCGTGTAGGTTTGTGACAACTAAAAATCCTATCAAAATCACTACAATACCGAACATTTTATAAAATGATTTACTACCGCCCATAAACATTTTTTCCGCAAAGCCTAGTGGCCCAATGAATTCATAAAATGCTCCTGGTTTCCAGACCATTAAATAACCTACTGCACAAACAATCAAACCAACTATAATTCTAACTAACATAAAATATACGCAATTAATAATTATGCAATTAAATTATACCATATTTATGCTTATATATAAAAAATTTATCAACAAAAAAAGAATCTTATTTTTAATAATAAAATTCTTATGGTGCCCAGAGCGGGACTTGCCCGGCATTCGCCGGGCAGCCGGCGCATGCCGGCTGAACCCCTGTTTACATAGTGGTGCCCAGAGCGGGACTTGCCCGGCATTCGCCGGGCAGCCGGCGCATGCCGGCTGAACCCCTGTTTACATAGTGGTGCCCAGAGCGGGACTTGAACCCGCACGCCCCGGAGAGCCATGGCCCTCAACCATGTGTGTATACCAATTCCACCACCTGGGCAAAAACAAAAACAGCACCCTCTAGTGCTATTTTTGCATATTTTTTAAAATTATTCAACAGTTATACAGGCAACCGGACAAGCGTCGTTAGCTTGGTTCGCCATTTCTTCTTTGCCAGTCAAATCACCAGCAATTACTTCAGCTTTACCGTCAACCATTTGAAATACTTCACCAGCAATAGCTGCGCAAGAGCCACAGCCGATACAGGTTTCTTTGTTTACTTGAACATTCATAATAAGTGATACGAATAAACCTTCATACGAATGCCGCTAATATGCGAATCTGATATCCTTAATATATTCGCTTATTCGCATCATTCGCATCCTGAGTAAATTCGTATTATCATTTTTTGTTTTAATTAATATTTTTTTGTCTACCCTTCCCGACAATCACCTGAAATATTTTCGGTTCGATTTCTACAACAACCGGTGTTTTAATTATTTTATAATTATCTAAAGTCACGGGTAAATATTCGAAGCTCTTAATTTTGAAATCTGTTCCCTGAATAATAGTGTCGATCTTTGGCTGAGGTTGTTTTTGGCTAAACCAGGCTCTTTTATTTACCTTTGACCTGATAACCAATTCAACTTTATTATCTTGAGCGGAAAATTTCTTCATTTTACTTTCAGTTTTTCTTTTCTCATTCGGAAAGTAAAAATTATTGACCTCAATTTCTGCACAATCAGCCTGTGGTACAATTTTATAATTATCTTTTTCTACACTTAAGCGATCTAGGTTTTTATTAATTTTCAAATTGGCAAAAAAGTATTGTTCGCCCACCTTCCCTAAATCAAATTTAACAATTGTACGAGCTGCAATCACTTCACAAGCAGCATCTTCCATTGGTAAGCCTAAACACTTAGCAATATTATTGCCTGGGCCAACAGGAATCAGTCCTAGTGTAATTTTATTTTTGGCAATTATATTAACGACTTTAAGAAACGTCTTATCATTACCAAGAACAACGACAGTTTTTACTCCCCGCTTGGCTTCATCGTTAATTAATTCATCAACACTTTTAAGTAAGGTCAGTCGTTCGTGTTTTCCCTGAATTTCTAAATCTAACAACCTGGTCTTGATACGATCAATTGTTTTTTCGTATTTTTTATCACCTAAAAATGTGTCGTAAATGTAATAATACATACAGCCTGTAGCATGTAACATCACTAAAGTGTTGCTTCATGATACATGATTCATGAGTCTAATCTTCATCACTAAAAATCTCAGCCTGGTCTTCCTTGTCCTTCGTAGCTTCAGGCGAAGAAGGATCTTTTCCTTCAGCTGATGTTGGGCTTGCATTATCAGTCATCGAACAACGACCATTAAAAACAGCGCCGGCATCAATTTGTAAAGTACTGGCTTCAATGTCGCCATTAACTTCAGCAGTATTACTAAGTTCTAATTTTCCTTTGACCACTATGTTGCCACTAACTTTCCCTGAAACAAATGCCTCATTAGCGTTTACTTCCGCCTTAACTTTAGCTCTTTCACCAATCTTCAAAGTTTGTTCAGTTTTGACGCTACCAATAACCTCCCCCTCAACTGTAATGCTACCATTACTAACCAAATCACCTTCAATTTTTATTGATTGACCGATTACAGTGTCGTCAACTACATTTTCGTTATAATCTTCTTCTCCATTGGATTTAAACATAATTTAAGTTCGTTATTTATTAACCCCTCCCATTCCCCCTTCAATATACCTCTATCTTACTAAAATACGAGGCTTGGGTCAAAAAGTTATCTACATTTCATCAACAGGGTCAATATTCAATAAATTTAGTCCCTTTTCAAGCAAAAATTTCACTTTTGAGCATAAAGTCAAACGTGCTAAACGTAAGTTTTCCTCAGATTTCAAAACTGGGCACTGATGATAAAAATTATTATACAGTTGAGTTAGATCAATTAAGTAGGTGCAGAGTCGCATTGGCACGTTATCTTGAGCAACTTTGACTACAATTTCATTAAAATTACTCATATGTAAAATCAAAGCTTTTTCAGTTTTATCAGTTAGCAAAGAATAATCAACCTTACCTTTAAGTTTGGTTTTTCGTAAAATAGAATTAATCCTAGCTAAAGTATAAAGTAAATACGGACCAGAATCACCTTCAAATGCTAAGGCCTTCTTAACATCAAAAACTATTACCGAATTATTATCATATTTCAACATAAAAAACTTAATAGCTGCCAACGCAATTTTACTGGCCACTGCTTCAATCCTATCCCTCGGCCACTCATCATGACGTTCTTTGGTTTCTTCAATTGTTTTCTTCCAGATCTCATTATAAAACTTGGAAAAAGTTACCACGTTCCCTTTTCTTGAAGCCATCGCACCGTCTGGCAATGTTACAAAATCATAAGCCACGTGAATTTTCTCACGATCCTCATATCCCAGTAAATCCAAAAGCTTAAAAACTTGTTTTATATACAATGACTGTCGATTATCAACCACATAGATAGATTTTTTAACTTTGAACTTATCAAACTTTTTCATACCAAGTGGAATATCCTTTGCGCCGTAAAGCGCGTTTCCATCAGACTTGATCAAAACTAAGACTTCCAGCTTGAACTCCTTTAAATCAGCAATCACGGCGCCATCACTTTTTCTAATTTGTGGAATTGTTTTTTCATCAAGAATATTCTGAACAATCTTTTTTCCAACGGCTTCTTCTTCACTTTCCCAAAACCATTCATCAAATTCAACATTAAGTAAATTGTATACATCATAAAAACCTATCATGCTCCACTCTTTGGTTGATCTCCACAAGGAAACTAAATCTTTATCGCCGGCTTCCAGCTCTTTGTGAATATCGCTAACTTCCTGATTTAGGGTTTCATCTTCTTCCAGCTTTTTCACAGCTTCAGTATAAGCTTGGCCAAGGTATTCTGAGTTAGTTACACCCTTGGGTATATCAATATTAGAATTAAACTTGGTTATGTACCACAATACTTTAGCTACATGCACTCCAGTGTCGCCAATATAGTTAGCAGCAATTACATTTTTAGGTTTTTTATTTAGGAAACGATGAATCTTTACCAAAGCTGCACCAAGAATTGCGTTTCGAGAATGGCCAACGTGAAATTCTTTATGAGTGTTTGGCTGAGAATACTCAATCATTACTTTTTCTGTAACTTTCTTTTCGGGTTCAAATTTACTTTCCAGAACCAGCTTGTTTAGATATGCGCTTTTAATTACAAAATTAAGATAAGGCCCAGCCGCTTTTACTTCTTCAATAATCTCCAGCATGTCGGCCTGCGCGCGTTTAAGGATCTCCTGGCAGGTCGCTTGAGGATCAAGTTTCAATTGTGCCGCCAAATCAAAACATGGTAATGCGAGGTCGCCCATTTCACGATTTGGCGGCTCAGTAAATTGACTTGGTTCAACTTTAATCTTTAATTTTTTACTTAAGTAATCCGCTAATTGTTGTTTTATTTTGTTCATATTTTTTAAATAGGATTAAGAGGATAAAGAGGGCGAAAAAAGATAACTAAAGTGATTAATAAATTAAATTACGGGAATAAAGTCTTCATCTTAATTTACTTACGATTTTGCTACGAATACATGGTTTCATTTCTATGCTTTTCTATAATTACGAGCTTTAAGATCTCGCCGAAACCAGCGATTTAACTTGGCATACGTTTGCCCATTACCTATTTTATACACAATTAATAGACCATCTTCAATCTTAGCATTTATTGGCATACTTAAGCCAACAACTTCTATTTCTCCTTTACCATCCTCGGAGCGATAAATATCACCAACTGTTATATCGTTATACTTTTTTAAGTCTAGCAAATCTATTTCACCAAGTCTATCAGCATTATATTTTTCTGACTTATTTTTGGCCAACAATCGTCCTTCAAATCCATATTCTTTCATTGAAGGATTATTACTATCCTTAATTCCATCAACCATAAAAGCTTTACTATCCGAACTTCTAGGAATACTTAATATTTTGCCCGTTGCTCCAAATGAAAAATTCTCTAATATAAAAACCTCATCACCAACTTTTAATTCCTCGTCTCTCAATTCATTTACTTCTGGCAATTCTTTTTTCTCAATAAACTCAACAATCTGTTCTTTCTTGGAGATATAATCCCTCATTACTTGAAGAGCCTCTTTATTACCCGCTTCAGCAGTCGCTTTAAGTTCAGTAAAACCCAAACCATCCGAGATCACTTCCAATTCAGACATTAATTTATCAAAATATCGTTGTTGAACTTCGGTAAAGTTAGCATGGAGAGATTTTTCTGTTAATTGTTGCTCGGGATTGATCATATTTTAATTTTGTTCCGGGATACGGGATATGTGTTACGCGCTATACGATTCACGCTATACGCTTAAGGCTTTTCTACTTTTTTGTAAACTAAAGCAATAATTTCATTCTCGAATCTGAAGCGACGTGCAGTATACACATCACCATCACCATATTTAAAAACAATTTTCAGGCCTTCTTCGTGAGTAAAGCTATCAGGCATACTAAAACCTAAAATCTCTCTTGTTTTTGTTTTAGTCCTATTATGTCGCACAAAAATATCACCAACAGCATAATCTTCATATTTTTTCAAATCAAGTAACTCAATTTCACCAAGTCGGTCAGATTGGATTTTTTCCGGTTTATTTTTGGCTACATCTTCAGGATTAAAATAAATTATTTCGGCATCGCCATTCTCATCTTTGCTAAAAACCAGTACTCGAATTACGTTACCAGAACTATCATTATTCTCAACTGTTCCTTTTCTACCAGAATAACCCCCTCCCACTATATAGACTTCATCACCAAACTTGAATTCCTCATCTCGCCATTCATTCTCAGGCATCTCCTTCTTTTCAATAAACTCAACAATTTGCTCTTTCTTGGCGATATAATCACGCATTACTTGCAATGCTTCTTTATTACCCGCGTCAGCCTTCTCTTTAAGTTCAGCAAAACCTAATCCACCTGAGATCACCTCCAACTCAGACATTAGTTTATCAAAATGTTGTTGCTGAACTTCGGTAAAGTTAGCATGGAGAGATTTTTCTGTTAATTGTTGCTCGGGATTGATCATATTTTAATTTTGTTACGGGGTACGGGATATGTGTTACGCGCTATACGATTCACGCTATACGCTTAAGACTTTTCTACTTTTTTATAATCGAGTCCACGATTAATCTGTTTAAAACGTCTGTATGATGTTGCATATGTCTGACCATTAGTTGCTTTATACACTATTGTTAAACCATCCTCATGATTTGCAGCGATTGGCATCATAAACCCAATAATTTCTTTTATCTCCTGACCATCAGAATAAACATCGTCCACACAAAGATCTATATATTTTTTCAAGTCCAGTAAATCAATTTCACTCAATCTGTCAGCATAATATTTTTCTGGTTTATTTTTAGCTAATTGACTATCTTTCAAAAACCGAGAATTTGTATCGTCAACTACACTGACCTGAACATGATACTTTTTAACTTTACCTAAATCGTCAATATCTATAATTTTTACTTTTTCTCCAAAATGTGCGGCATACAATATAAAAACCTCGTCTCCAACTTTAAGCTCCTCCTCTCGCCATTCATTCTCAGGAACTTCCTTCTTCTCAATAAACTCAACAACCTGCTCTTTCTTGGCGATATAATCACGCATTACTTGTAATGCTTCTTTGTCACCAGTTTCAGCTTTAGCTTTAAATTCAGAAAAACCTAAACCACCTGAAATCTGTTCCAGCTCAGACATTAGTTTATCAAAATGTTGTTGCTGAACTTCAGTGAAGTTAGCGTGAAGAGATCTTTCTATTAATTGTTGTTCGGGATTTAACATTTTTTATGATTGTTACAGGATACGTGTTATGTGTTACGTGTTTAAGACTTTTCGACTTTTTTATAATTTTGCTCCTCATTTAGTTCTATGAATCTTTTGTATGACATTAAAAATGTTGCCTCGCCGTCTTTTTTAACAACAATCGTTAATCCGACTCGGTGATGGGGATGTTCTGGCATTTTGAAACCTAAAATTTCTCTATTTTCTACACCTTTAGAAAAAAAATCGCCGACAGTAAGCCCGTTATATTTTTTTAAATCAAGTAAATAAATTTTACCCGCTCGATCAGCATCAAATTCTTCTGGTTTATTTTTGGCTAAATACCAATCCTGAAAAAATCGTAAATTTGTATTGGCACCTTCCTTGACCTTAACATAATACCTTTTAACTTTACCTAAATCGTTAATATCTAAAATTTTCACTTTTTCTCCAAAATGCGCAGTATTCAAAACAAAGACCTCATCTCCAACTTTAAGTTCCTCTTCACGCCACTCATTCTCAGGCACTTCCTTCTTCTCAATAAACTCAACAATCTGTTCTTTCTTAGTAATATAATCCCTCATTACCTGAAGGGCTTCTTTATCTCCCTCTTCAGCCTTTGCTTTAAGCTCAGCAAAACCCAAACCATCTGAAATCACTTCTAATTCAGACATTAATTTATCGAAATGAGCTTGCTGAACTTCGGTGAAGTTAGCTTGGAGTGAGCGTTCAGTTAAATTGTGTTCAGGAGTTAACATGTTCTTTGAATTTTGATCTAGTTTAAAAAATTATTTAGTTACTCACTACTATTTACTAGTTACTAATTATCCCGACGTAAGGCGGGATCCCGATAATCAGCTTTGCTGATTCATCGGGACTGATTACCAATTACTGCTCCTACTTTTCATCGAAAAACGCAATCGTAGCATCTCCATACGTTACCATCAATTGGTTATTTGGCAAAACCTGCATTCTCTCAACGCCTTTTTTTTCTTCATCTGGATCGCCAATTGTACTGACAATCTTATTCGTTTTAATATCATAAACCAAAACTTCGCCTGATTCCATTCCCAACAGTAATTTATTGTCATCAGTCAGCTGAATCTCATAAATTTTATCGAATATTTGCAAGTCCTTTGGCAACTCAACCCTATATTGCTCTTTTCCCTTTTTATTTAGAAATATAAGCTCGGAACGTGTAATATCTGGCACATCTGATTCCGTTTTGAACTTGCTTGTTACGTTGGCATGTACAATAATATTATCTTTTGTAACCACGCTATTAACAAAATTATCATCCTGGCATTGCATATCGATAAAGTGATTTGTAGCAGGGGCAATAGTTTCATACCAAACATTTTCTTTATTTCCTAATAAATTCCAAGCTGCAATTCCACCACTGAGATCCAAAGTGACAACACTAGCTGGTGATAATCTTTGTGTACTCATAATACTGTCCTCATGTTTTCCTTGAAAAGTGAAAATCTTTTGTTTTGCACTAACATCCCACATAATCAGCTTATCATCAGTCATAGAAATTAACAAAATGTCTTTCCCGACTATAGCAATTTCAGATGCCTCAAGATTATCTCTATTTATTCTACCTAAAGATACTATTTCTGCATCAAGCATTGCCTTACCTGTCCAATCAAGTTTATATAAAAAATTTTTAGAATCAATGCAATAGGCGCTTTGATTATCAATCATTTTATAGAAAGAAATCCCTCCTTTGAAAAGTCCCTCTCGAAGACCATCAAACATAGCCCCAGACTCCGGATAAACCATGGCCATAGTATCCTCATCACCACCAAAAATAGTATAACGAACCAACATATTATCCTCATCCAACCAGTCAGCTGAAAAAGGTCTTTCAGAATCACCATAAATTGATGATAATTCACGTGTCTTTTTGTAATCCTGCCAATTTGGACTCATGTCTCTTGTCTCAATGAACACAACAATCTTTTCTTTTTTGGTAATATAATCGCGAAGACGCTGAAGCGCTCTTTTTCCAGCAACTGAATTTGGTGGTAGACTCAACGTTTTCGCTTTGAGTTCAGAAAAACCCAAACCACCTGAGATTTCTTCTAATTCAGACATTAATTTATCAAAACGTTGTTGTTGAACTTCTGTGAAATTAACCTTAAGGCTTTTTTCTGCTAATTGTTGAATTTCTGGATTAATCATAAATTCGGGTCTTCTATTTTTTTATACATCATATTTTCAATGGCTTCTTTAAAACTACCGATTGACTCGGAACCAAACATTTTCTCTTTATGGCTATGGAAAATACCCTCTCCATAACTGAAAACAACAGCCACGCCACTAGGTTTAAAGCCATTAGATTCTACTGCATTGTCGGGCGAACAAAATCCCTCAATTTTCCTATTTTTGCTTCTAAAATTATGATAGATATCCCCTACACCAAAACCTTGATACTTACTCAAATCCAACACCACAAGTTCTCCAAGCTCTCCAGCATCAAGTTTTTTAGGTTTATTTTTAGCTAAATTTTCTATTTTACAAAAGCTCAGTTGTTTGCCATCATCGCCAGTAATAACCCTAGCCCAATCAGCACCATCCTTCTCAAAGAAATTAGAAATTTTCCCTTTTCGAACGAAACCAGTTGTTGGCTCAATCAAATAAACCTCATCACCAACCTCAAGCTCTTCATCGCGTAATTCATATGTCTCAGGTAATTCTTTTTGCTCAATAAACCCCACAATCTGCTCTTTCTTGGCGATATAATCTCTTAGTTTTTGAATGGCTTCACTTGAGCTGCCGACTGAAGTCGCCGATGAACTCAACACAGACCGGGCTTCCGCTTCAAGTTCAGAAAAACCTAAACCACCTGAGATTTCTTCTAATTCAGACATTAATTTATCAAAATAAACGCGCTGCTTCTTGTTGAAATCAGCGCGTAAGCCTTGTTCACTCAAATGGCCTAACTCTGGCTGCATATTTTAGAAAGCTTCTGCTGGAAAAACCCCAGCGGTTTTAGTAATTATTGAAGGCCTACTTGAAGATCTTCTACTTGCGTCTGGTTCGTATGTCTTTGGTCTAGATTTAAAAAGAATGCGATTGTTCTGAGTCCCCCAACGAACAGTTGGTACTCGATCAGTTGCTGGTCGCACGCTAGCAGAACAAATATTACTAGAATCAGTAAACAAATGCTGACCAGTACGATCAAAATGATCACGCTCTAATATAAAATACTCTGATAAAGTTAAACCATCAATATTAGGATACATGGGCTTTCTTCTTTGTAAGGCCTCCCACGATTCATTATTAAAACTTTTAGTATGCTTACATCCGTCGTGTCCAGGGACATCTGTAAATAAAACTAATCTCAAATCCTTGCGTGTATCTAAAGTCCCATCAATTCCACCCTCTAGTAAATCGCTTTTGAAAAAATCAGGTGGGTTATAATCAGAGCCAACTGTCATTTTTCTAAACAGTTCACTATAATGTTCTGCTGGAGTAACTAGCTTATTAATTTTTCGTCCTTTCCCATCAATACTCTCCTCAAAGTCTGGATCTCCAACCACACCTTCAGGGATGACGGCCAAACGGTTAAATCCAGCTCGTTCAATAAGTTTCTGCATCTGCTCTTGTGTTTCCTGACTAACTTTAATTTCCTGTGGCCAATCCACCCAATCAATTCCTTTTTCCATAAAAAAGGATTGCCATTTACGCAACTGTTCTTGTAAATGAAATTCTACCTCCACTCCTTCAGGTGTAGTTGCCCGAATATCTTGAACCAAGATTATTTTTCTTTCAATAAAACATACAACCTGTTCTTTTTTTGAAACATATTGTCGTAAAACTTTCAAAGCTTGTGGGTCACCAGCTTCAGCAATAGCTTTGATCTCTTGAAAGCCATACCCTTGTGATATATGCTCCAACTCATCCATCAAACGGTTAAAATGGTCTGTCTGTGCTTCATTAAAATTAGCTCTAAGTGAACTTTCATTTAATTGACTTGCTTCTGGAGTAAACATAAAATTATAACTAAAATAAATAATAAATGATTGTCTAGTAGCACTTTAATTTGTATTATCTGTACTACAATTAATAAGCATCCTCACGAACTACTTCCCCGTCTTCTTCAGAAAGGTCCCTTAGCTCATCTAGATCAACGGGTAAACTATCAACTCCCTTTTCCCCTGTTAAAAAGATACAATTGACTTTGTCTTCTGGTTTTAATCTATCAGCAACTTTTTTTTCTTCGCCAGAGTTAGTTTCATTTTCTAATAAAATATTTGGTTTTACCTCACGAACAATATTTATATATTTCTCGCCTTCTGCTCTAGCGTGTATCTTGGGATGGGAAACTCCTAACTTTTGAATTGCTTCGTCAACTTTTTTTAAATCCAAAAATTTATGAATACCTGTGACAAATTCAACTTCTGCACCATTACTAATCCAGCCTTGGACTTTACTCGCTACGCCAGTAACCGGACTAAGGTCATCTGAGTTCAATACGTTGTTTTCAATAAATAATAGGATTTTCATAGTTGCGGATTATTTGATTTTTATAAAATGGCGTTTACCTTTTTGGATAACATCACCAGATTTAACTTTTGTATCTATTTTTTCAACAACTTGATCGTTGATTTTGACACCACCTTGTTGAATATTTCTTCTAGCTTCTGAATTTGATTGTACTACCCTTGCCTCAACTAACGCTTCAATAATTGTTTTACCACTTAAATCAAACTCTTCAATGTCATCCGGGTTTTGCTTTTGTGAAAAAGTTTTTATAAAGTTATCAACTGCTTTTTCGGCTTCTGCTTCACCATGATAAATTCTAACAATAGCTTTGGCTAATTCTAATTTAAGGTCACGTGGATTTTCACCTTTATTTAATCGCGCTTCAACTTCGCTAACCTTACTTGCTGGTTCAAAAGTGCAAAGTTCAAAGCCATTCACAATCATATCATCTGTCCAGGCCATTACTTTACCAAACTTATCTACAGCAGCATCATCCAAAGTAATCATATTACCCTCGGACTTACCCATTTTCTTACCAGAAGTATCAGCTAACAATTTATTAGTCACTACAAACTTTTCTTTATTACTCATGGATTTCATTAACGTCCGTCCGGCCAACATATTAAAGGTTTGATCATTGCCACCAATTTCACCATCAACTTTCATGGCCACACAATCATAGCCCTGCATTAAAGGATACAAAAACTCATGCAATCCGATCGGTTTACCTTCTTTCATTCGATTCTCAAACATATCACGCTCTAGCATTTGCTGAACTGTGAATTTCCCTGCAATTTCAACGATATCTTTGAAGTTCAATTTATCTAACCACTTGTTATTGTATTTAACTTCAGTTTTTTTCATATCCAAAATACTGGCCGCTTGTTTTTCATAGTTCTTGCAATTGGCTAAAACTTGTTTTCTGGTCAATGGCTGACGAACGGCTAATTTATCAGTTGGATCACCGATCATGGCAGTAAAACTACCAATCAACATAATAACCGTGTGACCAAGTTCCTGAAATTGTCTGAGTTTCATTAAACTAATAGCGTGCCCCAAATGCAAACTTGGACCGGTAGGATCAATTCCTAAATATAGTTTTAGTTTTTTCCCGGATTTCAAAAGTTCTTCCAAAAATTCTTTATTTGGGTAAACATTTTCCACTCCGCGAGTTAATAACTGTTCGATTTTTTGTGGATCTGTGTTGACTGACATAAGTTAATAAGTAAATAGTAAATGGTAAATAGTAAGTAGTAATTAAGTAATTGTTCGTAATTTCTTATAAGTTCGTACATCTACTCAATCGGAAACACTGCGCCAAACAAAGTTCCTGCATTTGGGTAACTTTCATCCGGTGCTCTCTCTGTGAATGCAATTTTTTGACCAGTCTCCTTCATTAAAGCGATTGGCGTAATATATCTATCTGAAGCAAATTTTGTTTCTGGTAGCCAAACTCCAGTTCCTCCATCTGAGCCCCAAAATTTAGAAGTCGCTTTGTAATACATCCACTGCCAGACAGCAAACTCAGACAACGTTAAACCTGATATCTCCGGTTCTTTAAAAGGTTCTGTCTTTTGAACTTGATCACATCTAACGGCTAAAGTGCTTCTATATAATTGACTTTCATTAAAATCAGAAACTTTTTTCATTAAAACAATTCTCAATCCCTGCCTATTATCCCGCACCCGGCTAATTGAACCGCCGGAACCACGATAAGCATTAGTAGTAGAGATCTTATCAACTCCATCAAGAAGTAAATTAGTTAATTCATAATTTTTATTATCACTAAATTCGTTATTGCCATTTATTTCATCTGGAATAATCATCATTTTATCAAAACCATACTTGGCAATTAATTCCTGCATACGTGTAGCTTGTTCTTGGGTGACCTCCAACTTATCAGGAAACTCAACCCAATCAATGCCAGCTAGAGCATAAGCCCCTTTCCAAGACTCCAATTCCATTTGTAACTGTATTTTAACCTCTACTCCTTCCGGAGTGATGGATTCAATCGTCTTAACAAAAACAGGTGGTATTTCTTTATTCTCGATAAACTCCACAATCTGTTCTTTCTTGGCAATATATTCACGTAAACGCTGAAGAGCTACTACTGTCCCGGCTAAAGCCTCTTTTTCCAACTCTAAAAAACCCTTGCCCTGAGAAATAACTTCTAATTCAGACATTAGTCTATCAAAATAATCTTGCTGACGTTCATCGAAGTTCACCCTAAGTGCGCTTTCCTTCAATTGCTGTTCTGGATTGATCATATTTAATACTTAACGTAATTATTAGCGTTCGCCTTCTACAGATTCTTCGGATTTCCTGTGACCATGTTTTAACGCATCCTGAGCACCCTGCATATCTTTACCTCCCTCATCTACATGATGCTCAACTCTATCGTCAAGTTCTTCATTTCTTTCAGAAAGTTTACGGATTTCTCTTTCTGTGACTGGGTCTAATTCTGCTTTTACTCCACCTTCAGGCTCACCATTTTCACCTAAGTTGACTTTCTTTAATCTAATCTCGGTTCTCTCCGGGATACGCCCAAACAGCATCTTGATTACCTCTACCGCCGACATAGTCGCTACTTCCGGCATATCATCATCAATAAGAGCTTCACCCGATTTATGTCCACTCAAATAATCAACATCATGCAACATTTTAGCTGTATCAAATTTTAAAATTCTATTTTTGGCCTGTTGTTGAAACTTTTGATCATCATCATTAGCTCCAGTTGCCGGATCAATCTCGCCTGTTGCTGGAGGCCAGCCTTCACTAACAGAGAAAAAATCTCCCTGCGTTTGCAGTTTTTCATAAAGATAAAGCATTTCTTCTTCTCTCGCCTTAGATCTTTCCAAGTAATAATTAAAAAGATAAACATCAATTGGTTTACTATAACCTTCACTTTTCCAACGTTCTATAATTGGGATCAAGTGTCGTAATGACAAAACATTTTCCTTTAATACATCTTTTGGGCCACGTTCAACATTACCGGTGGCATCTGGAAAATATTCACTTGGCACATCAAAACCAGAAAAAGCGCTTTGAATATTTCTAGCCACAACTGCCAATCTATAAAGTTGATCATCTCCTCCCTCTGGGATCTGCAATGAGCCGTTATTGTCTAACATTCTGATAATCAACATGTGAAATAATTCATTTTCTTGCCTTAGCTTATGTTCATCTTCCTGTTCCAGCGTTGAAGTTTCTGCCAGAAGACTGAAGTCAACGGCATTAGGTAAATAATCGTATTTTTCTAATTCAAAACGTGATAAATAGGCAGCATCTATCTTTTGCCGACCTACATAAACATCAGCTGATTCTGGATCCCAGTTACCTGTAGCAATAACATAAAATCCTTTTTTTACAGTAAACTCAGAAACTCCCTCAACCATAGGTTTAACATTATCACCAGGAACTCTAGTCAAAAGATCATTTAATAAAATCAACACGTGATGAGGAATGGCATTCATCTCATCAATAATAATTGGTCGGCCTTCTTGCATCGCGCGATAAAACATACCCAGATAACCACAAACTTCTACTGGGTTATCGTAAAACTTTTTTAGATCTTCCTCATATAACCCCATCATCTGGTCTAATTTTTCCTTTGCTACGCCGTCTTTCTCGTGTTCAGACCTATACTCCGCCAATTTTTCCATCATCAGTTTAGTTTTCTCTTCTGGTGTCATACTCTTCATACGCTCAATCTTCATTCCTCCGATAAACTGTTCTGCTTCTAATCCTCGATGACCAGATATTAAATAAGGCTCTGCTTGTTCTTTTCGTTCTTTGTGCCAATCTTTAAGCTTTTTACGCCACTCTTCCAGTTTTCCAAGTCTCTCTTTCCTGGCTTTGTTGAATTCTCGAGTATTTTCACTTACCTCCTCCTCACTCATACCTTCTTTTACATAATCTTCATAGTTTATTTCTGCTGGTTTTATTGGTTTCGGGTGTGGAGCCAAGTTCAAGTCCTCATCTCCCGTTTCCCAACGATGTAAATAATGTCTAGACAAAATTTTTCTGGATAAATGTTTAGCTACTTCTGACTTTCCACTTCCCAATTCACCATGCAAAAATACTGGGCGACCACCTTCTAACTTTTCGTAAACTTGCTCCATTAAAATTTTCACATAGCGAGTCTCAACAATTCTACCACCCTCATCAAATGATTTCTTCATATTTAACATTCTATCGAAGGCCATAACCATAAAAGCATCTGGATCATTTTCAATATATTCGCTAAACTCCTCCTTTAATTGCTTATATTCATTTCTAGCTGCTCTGACTTGAGCAGGTCTACGTTTACGTGCTGACGAACCGCGAGAAGCTACCAACAATTGTTCTAATCTTTTATTATAATCTTTAATTTTCTTTTTGGCTGTGATTCCTTCCTGAACTCTATAATTATAAGCATCCTGCACTTCGTTTGGAATACTAATTCCAATTTCCTCATCCCCCACAACTTGCTTTCTTAATTCAACTATTTCTGCAATTGAATCCAAAACTGCCTCAACCTCCGTTTCGATTACCATTTTTGAGTCTGTAGAGTCTGACAATTCTTCAGCTAAATCCTGCTTGATTTTTTTTGTATTGATAAACTTCCGCCAATGCTCACGATCGGTTTCCAGCATTTCCGTAACTTGCAATCGACGTTTAACCTTCTTAGGACCTTTCTCAGTTTGAACGGTTTCTTCTATTGAAGTTAAATCCGGCCGAACATCAGAAAGCAAAGTAAAATACTCTTGATATTGTTCGAATAATCTTTCTGCACGCTCATCATTAGCTTTCCACTCTTGTAACTCAACAGCATCCACTTCCTCTACTGGAGTGTAGTTCTTCTCGAACTTTGATTTGAAAAAATTTAGAACCATAGAATTTTAATTAATATGTAATAAAGTTAATAAACGATTAGTCAGTTGATCAAGCTCTAAACAAATCCAAGCACATAAACTCAAAACAATTTTAAAATTTGAACCTTATTATTTTTGTATTTATTTAGGACTTTGTACATTGATCAATTGATAATTAATTTGTTTATTCTTCAGCTTCTCCCATTTGGAAGTTAATATCCTGAATCTGTTCTTTGAGTAATTTATAAACTGCTTCAACCAATTCACTAACATCATGAATAACTTCACCGTCTTTGCCCCAAACTTCATCAAAAGTATCTAAATCAGAACTTCGCCAAGAGGACCTATAATCATCCCCTTCTTCGTCTTTATCAAAAACACCAATCGCACGTGTTACTATTCCCATATTTGAAATTTGGTGCAACAAAGATCTTGTTTCAGCAGCTGTAGTTGAGCCACCATCTGTAATTTCGATCGCAATATCTTTCAACTCTCCCTTTTTAATTTTCTCTGAATCTCCGTCCCAAAAAGTTCCCTTCACCTTTTGCCAAGCCTCATCATCACAGGTATTACCACCATCTGAATGAATCCCCGCAAAACCTCGCAACCGATCTACCCTCTCTTGTTCCACATTAATTCTTCTTTCCGTTCTGAGTTTTTTAACCTCCTCAGACCCACCTTCATCACCAAAAGTAATAATTTGAGTTCTGGCTCGAAGTGGTGGTTGTTTCATATTGAATTTTTTGAACATGCGATCAATTTTGTCTTCAAATGTTGCTAAAGATTCCAAAAACAAAACTAACACTTCTTTGGCTTTATATGTTTTATCACCAAGCGTCATAGATCCTGAACAATCGACAATAAATCTAATTCTAAATTCATCCGGTTTTAGACTTAATTTTTCAATAAACGCTCTCTGCTGATAAGTCTCAAGCTGATCAAACTGTACAAAACTGAGCATTTTTTTATCCACAAAGTATGGACCGTACTTCTTCGTCAATCGAGCAACATCCAATTTACCAGAACGGTAATACTTTTCCCAAGCTAATTCAATCTGACGACTTATATTTTTACAAATACTTTCAAATAATTGAGCTAATTCCTCCTTATGTTTAGCAATTTCATGCGAGATCTGACGATAATCATGCACTTTTTCTTCAGGAATATCATGCTTTTCAGCAAAAGCTTTATCTGCTCTGCGAATTGCTTCTTTGGCTCTTTCCGCCGGCGTCATTCTAGCCTTGCGTTCACGCTCGGCTACTTTTTTTGACTCTTCTTCATCTTTACCTTTTTTATCTTTTAAATAATCTGCAACTGTTTTTCTGTCCATTGGCTTATTAGGATTGAGTTGTGACCAAGGATTTGGTTTGCCATCTTTAGGCTCACCATCCTTTGGTTCACCTTCACCCTCACCTTCTTCGCCTTCACCTTCTTCGCCTTCACCTTCACCTTCACCTTCACCTTCACCTTCACCTTCACCTTCACCTTCACCCTCACCTTCTTCGCCTTCACCTTCGCCGTCACCCATTTGTGTTTCTTTTTCTGGAGGGATTTCTAATTCTTCTATATCTTTCATCAAAAGCTCAATATAGAATGGTTCAATATATTCTTTAATTTGTTTATATCTCCAAGATGCTCTGTGTTGATCTTTTTCTGGAATACCATCAGGACTAGGTGTCGTTATAAAATCAACCAACTTTTCCATATCCTCATCTTCGACAATTTTTTTTATTTCATCATCCACTATTACCATTTGATCCGGCACCATTCTTTTTCGCAACAAAAGATAAACCAACTGTTGAGCCTTAGCACTTTTTTTAAGATAATATGAGGTTAGCTCATCCTCCGGTGGCTGTCCTCGTTTCTTACTATCAGTTGGAAACAAAAAATCTCTGTACATTTTCATCACTTGAGGACTGTGTCTTTTTCCTTCAATCAAATAACGAGCCATTTTCCTACCAACTCGCTTATTAACATAAATATCATCCAAACAATTATATAATGTATGCAGTTGTTTATATAAAAATATTTCTAAACCACTCATTGTTTTGCTCGGGTCATCAGGATCAACTTTTTTTTGTTTAGTTAAATATTCTGGTAGATCGCCATGCTTTTTTTTCAAAATGGCCTCTACTTGTGGGGCCAAGCCTCTGGCCTTTTTTTCCATATAATCAAAATTTTCAAGCATTCCCTCTGGGTCTTCTCTCAAATCCCAAAAATGAGCAATTTCATGACCACTACTGAAAAGAATTTGCTCATGTCCCAACCCATGTTCATGTGCCCACTTCCATTGCTCTAAACCAAGCGTAACTTCACCGGACACCAAATTAATCTTAAAACCTTTCCCTGGTTTAAACCTCAAAGTATTATCACCGGCAAGATCTGCCAAAATTCGACGATTTGATTTAGCAAAAATAGCAGCCTCTTTTTCAAACGGCTTTAAATCTTCTGGCAATTTCGGTTCACTACGCTTTTTTTTCTTTTTTTTCTTTTCTGGCGCTGAAACCTTACTGTCATCATCATCGACACCTTCTACAAATTGTTCTTTACCAATGATCTGGTTGGGGTTTAATTCTGACATAAAATATTTATATTTATCCTATTTATTACAAAATAACAAAAAAATGCTTAAATTAAGCATTTCGAACGTACACAAAACTAACCCTAAGCTCCATGTGACCTAGGCCTTCCGGTGCTTTTAAATTGATTGCCTGCTTAGGCATAAAAATTATATTTTAGATGACCTTGTTCTTTCATCTAAATATAGCACAAACCACAAAATTAGTCAATGATTTTGACGTCCTTGTATTTAGATCATCGTTCTTCTTTTTCAAATCAGCTAAAACTTTGTCTAAATCCTCTTTTTTGTCATCTTTTTTTGTTGTTGCAACCATATTTTTAATTCAAGTTAATTATTTGTTGTTGTATTTTAGATAAATTTTCCTGTGCTGTTTTCAACTTTTGTTTTTCAATTTCAACTACTTGTTTTGGAGCATTAGAAATGAACTGTTTGTTGCTTAATTTCTTTTCTAGGTTACCAACAAAAGTTTCCAAATTGCTTTTCTCAGATACCAACCGCTGTTTTTCCTTTTCAGGATCAAGAATATCTGCTAACGGTAAATAAACCTCCACCCCATCGACAACGGCTGAGGCTGCTTTCTCCGGTTTATGGTCTACAAAATCAAGTTGTTCCAAACGAGCCAAGACGATTATAACATCCTTATTCTCTTCAACAAAAGGCTTATCAGTTTTCAATAACACCTTTATTCTTTTGCCTGGATCTATTTTGTACTCTGACCGTAAATTACGAATTTTAATAATTACCTCCTTAATTATAGCAAATTTTTGTTCCTTTGGCTTGTTAATTAAAGCTTTATCCACCTTTGGCCACTGAGTTATCATTATATCTTCTTTGGGATCAAACTGTTGCCATATCGCTTGGGTAACAAAAGGCACATACGGGTGCCACATAACCAAGAGCTCTTTGAGAATTTTTACTAAAATTTTCTTTCTTAATTCAGAATTTTGATCTTTGATTTTTGATATTTCGATGTACCAATCCGCAAATTCACTCCAAGTAAACTCTCGTAGCTCTTCACCTGCTGCTGAGAAATTAAATTCATCCAATAATTTTGTTACTCGCTCCTTGAGTTGATTAAATCGTGATAAAATCCACGCATCAGCTAAGGTCTCTTTGTTCTCTCCTCTATCTCCTTTATCACCTATATCTCCTATAATATAACGCGACACATTCCAAAGTTTATTGACTAAATTTCGAGCACTTTCAACTTTTTCGTCGTAAAAAGCAGAGTCATTACCAGGGGAAATGCCAATCAACAGTGCCCAACGTAGAGCATCTGCTCCATATTTATCAATAACTTCAATTGGATCCACACCATTACCTGCTGACTTAGAAAACTTCTGGCCTTTTTCGTCACGGAGCATACCGTGAATGTAAACATTCTTAAAAGGGATTTCGTCCATAACGTAAGTGGACATCAAAATCATTCTAGCCATCCAAAAAAATAAAAGCTCATATCCCATTTGCATCCAGCTGGTCGGGTGAAAAGTTTTTAAGTCGTTTATTATTTTCTTTTTTTCTTTATTTTTTTCCTTATTGTTCTCCGGCCAACCTAAAGTTGAGAATGTCCACAACCCTGAAGAAAACCAGGTATCCAAAGTGTCAGGGTCTTGATGCCAACCTGGATCATTGACTGGTTGATCACTCACTTTAATTTGTTCTTCATTTAAATCCACCTTGATTGTTCCAGCGTTCTGAGGATAAGGGAGTAAAAAGGTTTGTTCTGGCTCTAAGTTTCTGCCATAAGAAGATATATAACGAAGAATTTCACCATGAGAGACAATTAAAACTTTTTTATCAGTATGTTTTTGTTTTATTTCTTCTAACACAGCCATAGTTCTACCGTAAACACTTGTCCATGATTCAACTCCATGAGGATTAGCATTTTTCCAATCAGCAAAGTGACCACAACGGCATCTACTCAAACTACCATCTGCATTACCTTCAAATTCGCCCATACCATATTCCCGTAAACGAGGGTCTTCAATCACCTGTTTAACTCCCAACTTGTCAGCTAAAATTTTTGCAGTTTGCTTAGTTCGTAGAAAATCAGAAGTATAAATTAAATCAAATTTTTGATCTGCTAATTCTTCAGCCGCTTGTTCAACTTGTTTTTGACCCTTTTTTGTTAATGCAAAATGATTATTATCAATATCACCATTTAAATAATCCTGAGCATTATTTTCTGCTTCACCATGGCGAATTCCGACAACTGAATTTCCTTCTTTGTACCAAACAGGGATACGATGGCCAAACCAAATCTGCCGAGAAATGCACCAGTCACGCAAATTATCAATCCACTGAAAATATATTTTTTCAAAATGCTGAGGAGCAATATTGATCTTCTGATCACCTTTTCCTTTATGTCCTTTGTTAACGGCCTGCGTCATTAATTGTTTTAAACTTTTTTTCTTACCTGGGATCTCTTTGTTCACATCAACAAACCATTGAGTCATTGGAATTGCTTCTACCACGTCACCGAAACGATCTGAAGTTCCCACGTTTTGCATTATATCTTCTTCTTTTATAAATAAACCGTTAGCTTTGAGTTTTTTAACAACTTTATCCCGAGCTTTTTCTACGCTTAATCCCACAAACTCTGCGCCAGCCATTTTGGTCATTTTTCCGTCAGCTCCAATCACCGGAATTAAACCAATTGGCTGTTTCAGTGCTTTTTGCTTTTCATACATTTCAAAATCAACTGGACTATGAGCCGGCGTAACCCCAAGCGCACCAGTCCCAAAATCTGGATCTACTTCTGGGTCAGAGATTATTTTTAGTTTCAACTTATTACCACAAAAATCAACTTCAAGCTCTTGTCCAATATATTTTTTATAACGTTTATCTTTTGGATTGACTGCCACTGCAGTATCACCAAGTTTAGTTTCCGGTCGTGTAGTCGCGATTTCAATTGGGAAATCTTTTGAATATTTAAAAGTATACAACTTCGCTTCTCGTTCTTTATGTTCAAGTTCATCATCTGAACAAGTTGACTGACCCTTGACTGACCAATTAATTACTTTGTACCCACGATAAATCAGGCCGTCGTCATACATTTTCTTAAAGACCTTATTTACAGCTTGATTTCTTTCTTTATCAAATGTATAAGCAAAACGACTCCAATCACAACTGGTCCCCATCCTTCGAATTTGCTTTAGAATTGTGTCACGTGACTCATCCGCGTATTTTTTAACTTTTTCTAATAACTTGTCCCTACCCAGTTCTTGCCTAGGATTTTCCATGCCTTGTTCAATCAAAATCTTTTCGACCTTGGCTTGAGTTGCCACTGCAGCATGATCTACACCTGGTAAAAGTAAAACTTTTTTGCCTTGCAATCTCTGATAACGCGCCATTGAGTCCATTAAAGAATTTTCCAAAGCATGGCCCAAATGCAAAACACCGGTCACGTTTGGTGGTGGCATCATTATTGAATATGGTTCTCCGGTGTATTTGTCTGGATTGAATAAATCTTTTTTTATCCAGTTTTTATAAATCTTGTCTTCGAATTTTTTTGATTGATAGGTTTTGTCCATATATTAAAATTGATGAAGATGTTAGAGGTGCAATAAGTGTCAAAAGTGTTAAAAAAAACTAAAAGGGTTTCTAAAAACACCAAAGTAAATATTTTTACCTTTAAATTATACTTAACTTAATTCTAGCATAAAAATTACCTAAAATCAACGAAAATTGACACAAGTTCATGATAATGGTCTGCCTATCGCTCCCATACTAAAAACCCCTTTTACATGTTAATAAATCTATTGACAGATACCTTTAATTTCGTTAAGATACTACCTTATGATATTAACGCCCATGCTTGTAAGGGAACTTTTGAAAATATATTTACGTTACGAAATTCTGAAATTTTAAAACGAAAATTGTAAAAAGCAAGGAAACTTAAAGCAAATTAAGTAGACGAACTTTTAACAATTTGTAGCTAGAATTTCAGGATTGCAGTAGTAAATATATTTTTCAAAAGTTCCCAAGAACCGTTATGGCGCTAAATCAACATCAACAACTTTATGAAGCGATCCAGAAAAGCAATAATCCATTGATTACCTTTCGTCAGGATCACAACGGTGATGTCATTGCTGGAAGCTTAGCTCTAGCTGAATTACTTAGTAAAATGGGCCGAAGCGCAGAAATTGTGTCTCCTGAATTTGAGTTACCTTCTACTTATAAATTTTTACCAAAAGCAGCCTCAATTCAAAAACAAGTAAATAATTTAAAAAAAATTATCATCAGCCTGGAAATTGAAAATCAAAAACATCCAGAAATTGATTATCAAATTGAAGATAATCGTCTACATATTCACGTTCATCCAGAAAAAAGTACTTTTTCAAAAAATAATATACGTATCAATGACAATCATTACCGATATGATTTAATAATTGCCTTAAATACTCCTGACCTGGAATCTCTTGGTTCGCTCTACTTTGATAATACAGATTTTTTTTACCAAGTGCCTATTATCAACATTGATCACTCTCCAGACAATGAACACTATGGGCATATAAACGCAATCAATCTAACAGCCTCTTCTGTTTCAGAAATCATCTACGACTTTGTTGAACAGGTTGATTCAAAGCTGCTAGATGAACCCATTGCTACTTATTTATTAACTGGAATGGTAGAAAAAACTAAAAGCTTCAAAATTCCTTCAGTAACCCCAAAAAGTTTAAATATCGCCAGTCAGTTAGTGGCAGCAGGCGCACAAAGGGATTCAATTGTACAAAACTTATATCAAAAACAAACTGTAAATGCGCTCAAACTTTGGGGTCGTGTATTAATGAATTTAAAAACTGATGATCAACAAAAAATCGCCTGGGCTGAAGTTACTCAAGACGATTTTCAAGAGACAAACTCTAGATCGCAAGATTTAATAGGTGCTATTGACGAATTAATTAGTAGCATTCCAACTGTTGAGATAACTGCCCTATTCCATGAAGATAAGGGTAAAAAGTTTTGTATAGTAAAAGCCGAAAAACCAATTGATCTATGCTATAGATTCAATCAATACAATCCATTGGGTAGTAAAAACCTGATCAGTTTTGAATTAACAACTCAACCATTGGATATCATCAATCACATTCAAGAATTTTTATATTAAATTTTCTGTAAAACAAAAAGTGGCCCATAACAGGGCCACTTTTTTATTATCACTAAAAAATATTAAATAATTTACCTGCAAATAAAACATAAATAACTATAAACATTAACGCCTCCGACTTAGTGATTTTCTTGTCAATTAAAACCAACCACAAAAGGAAAAAACAACCCACAAGGAAAATAGACAAAATTACAAACAGCTCATGCGTTATGGTTAGCGGAGTTATCAAACCAGCCACTCCATAAATAACAAAAATATCAAAAATATTTGAGCCTAAAATATCGCCAATCACCATATCAAAATTACCTCTTCGCGCAGCTGATAATGCCACTAAAATTTCCGGTAATGACGTTCCCAACGCTACTACTGTAGCTGCCAAAACAGAAGTTCCCAATCCTAATATGACAGCTAAATTAAGAACTGATGTAACAACAAAGTGAGAAGCAATAGCTACAATACCTAAACTAAATAACAGAATAACTACAATTTTAATTTCCTTTTTCAAAATTTTATCAAAAAACTTTGAACTTGCTTTTTTGTCTTTTTCCTCCATTTCTTCTAAACCACTTTTAATTTCCTTGCTTAATTCTTTTTTGTATTCTTTTTGAGCAGTGTCCTTTATTTCCTTCTGAATATAGTAAGCATATATGATATAAATTATATACCCAGCCAAAAACAATAAAGCTTCAACCTTACTGAAATGACCATCCATCAAAGAAACTACAACTAAGAAAATAGCGGCAGCAAAAAAAGGCAAATCATTAGAAACTATATCCCAATTAAAAATTGTTTTACGTTTTGTAAATATAACTGCAATTCCTAATCCCAATAAAATATTTACAATTACTGTACCGAGAACATTACCACTTAAAAATTCAACATCCCCTTGATACACACCCATTATAGAAGTAGCAAACTCAGGCAACGATGTTCCTATCGCAACAATCACTACACCAATAATAAAATTTGGTAAACGTAATATTTTACCTAACTGTTCCGCATAATCAGTGAAATAATCTGCAGATTTAATCAATACCCACAAACTTAAAATTAAAACTGCAACCCAAGCAATAATCGGCATAATATACTTTTTATTTTTTATTCGGTTCTATTATAACATCATTTAAACCAAAAAGCACCGTCAACTAAATACCGGTGCTTCATGGTGGACGCTAGTGGAGTCGCCCGGCATACGCCGGGCGCCCAGCGTATGCTGGGCGAACCATAGACCGTAATAAAAAAACACCAAAGTAAATTGATGATTTTTTGGTGGACGCTAGTGGAGTCGAACCACTGACCTCATCGACGTCAACGATGCGCTCTAACCAACTGAGCTAAGCGTCCCTAGTACTCGTAAATAAAATTGCGTCGAGTCTCAAAATATAAATACAACTGGTGCTCGTAGATGGGATTGAACCATCGACCCCCACGTTATAAGCGTGGTGCTCTAACCCCTGAGCTATACGAGCGCAAGAACCAGATGTATTTATATTTTATTCAATACTTACAATTTCGATCGTGGCGATCCCTACCGATAGCTATACGAACATTATAGTAAAGCTGGGTATATAGTAGCAAAAATTAACAATTTTGTCGAGTAATAAAAATACCGCAATATTTGCCTAATTTTACATAAGTGTTGACAAAATATCTCATCTGTGTTATACTGATTAGTTACTATATTGTAATTTAACAAAATTGGAGGTGCAAATTGAACCAGCTATCTAGGCTTGAAGAACACAGTAACTATGTCCGTTTCCCTATTTTTGCGGCAGGAGAGGCTCTGTGGTTTTTAACCCACGTTGGTCCACACGCAGACGAAATCGCAGCAGCTGTTCTCATCGAGAGGTATGCTACTCCCGAGTGGGTGGCGGAACACACGTCTGGTGGTGTCGTTATCGTTGGCACAATGGGAAACGAATTCGACGAACACCCAGACAATGGCACTGGCAAAGCAAGAGACAAAAAAGATTGCGCAGCCACACTGGTTGCCAAGTCATTGGGGGTTTCAAATTTGCCAAACGTCAAAGAAATTCTCAAGTATCTGTACTCTGCAGATATTGAGGGTATTGACGTTCGAAACGGACTGGCCTCTTGCATCAACCTTCTCCGACGGGTGATGCCACACAGTCAGATCAGAAACATTAACTGGGGACTTACTGCTTTCCAGTCAATGTTCAGTGTCCCAAAGAAGAAGTACGTCTTCGCGGTTGCCAATGTGTCAAATGTTGTACATGGCCACTTTGCTAACCGGCCTGACATCATTAAGCTTTGGGATGATCACATCGCCGCTGCAAGAAAAGAGCAATCTGATCAATTCAATGCTGCAGTTGCCGAGTTGGAATCCAACGGGGACATGCGAGAAATCCCAGGACCTGGTAAAGGCAGAAAGCTACAGCTTTTGGTCATCAAATCTGACAGCAGTGAAATGGCCAAGGCAGGCAGGTACAAAGGTGCTGACATTGTTCTGCAAATGAAATCTACTGGCCAGACCATGGTTCACACCAAGAAACAGGCCAACCTGAAATTGTACAGCTTGATTCTGATGCTGCGACTCGAAGAGCAAAAAGCTCTTGGCTCTGTCACAGTCACGAACTGGCAGGCTCTAATGAAGGAAGGCGATGGACCGATGCGAAGATGGTATTTCCATTGCTCTGGCAAATCTGGGCATTTCATTTTGAATGGCAGTCTATCGACACCCGACGTGACTCCAACGATTATGCCGATTGAAAAAATTGCTGAATTAATTGAAATCTCAGTGGATATCAATCGGTATGAACCCAAAATGGAACTGGCGTGTCAGCAAGGTATCTGCACGTCAACCAAGGAAAAAACTTGTTCTTGGTTCAACTGGGGACTACCACGCTGTAATAACAATCGGAGATAAACTTTTTAACACACGAAAAAGAGGAATGTACATTCACACCCTCTTTTTTGTTTACTTTGACATATTAAACGGACCGTTTTGAAAAGTTCCATCAGTAAAGCTATAACTGTAAAACCCAAAAACCTCATCTTCTGAAGTGGTCTCTGACGTTAGAAGTAAGCTGTACTGAGCATTTTGACAAGTAAGTGCGAATTCTTTTTTCTGTAAATACCCCACACAGTTAGCAATTTCAGATGGAGACGTTAGCGTCAATTCTCCTTGCAAATAGGCAACCTGCTGATTCAATTTCACTTGATAAACAGTAAACGAAGATGTTTCAGTATCCATCACGCTAACTGACCATTGTGCATTTAAGTCACAGCAAGGATAGAAAAAACACTGGCCCAACTTATCTTCATAATACTTATCTGCCGGACAAAACGAAACACACTCCCCTGCTTCAGGATCATATTGATAACCCTGAGGACACTCAATGACTTCCTCTTCAAACTGATCTAGCTCACCAAAATAATCTAAGATCTCCAGATCCTTTTGTGTTTTTTGATCTAACAACTCCGCAACAAGATCAATAAGCTCTACCTCACCTTGATCACTAGCATCATATTCATCCCCAACAGCAATAAAATCTTTCGTTTCTACTTCTTTTAATTCAAGAGCCGTCATATCGTACTTTACTTCGAACTGATCAACTACCTTGATTTCATTAACATCAAGAAAAACCTCTTTAGTCACTTCAAGCCAGCCATCTGGTCGCCAAGGTGGTGGTTTACTGATACATGCCATAAGAACAACTTGCACTAGAATAAACAAAAGTATATTCTGTTGTCTCATTTCTTCCTCCCTATAAAGAACAATCAAATTATATAATAGTTTAATATAAATACAGAAGATTGTCAAGTTCTGATTTATAATTAAAAAGAGGCATGTACTTGAGACATCCTCTTTTTTGTTTATTTAGTCATATTGAACGGACCGTTTTGAAAAGTTCCATCAATAAAGCTATAACTATAAAACCCAAAAACCTCCCCTTCTAAAGTGGTTTCTGACGTTAGAAGTAAGCTGTATTCAGCATTTTGACAAGTAAGTGTGAATTCTTTTTTCTGTAAATGCCCAACACAGTTACCAATTTCAGGTGGAGACGCTAACGTTAGTTCTCCTTGCAAATAAGCAACCTGCTGATTCAAGTTCAACTGATAAATAGTGAACAAAGATGTTTCAGTATCCATCACGCTAACTGACCACTGTGAATTCAAGTCACAACAGGGATAGAAAAAACACTGCCCCAATTGCTCTTCGTAATATTTATCAGCTGGACAAAATGAAACACATTCACCCGACTCCGGGTCATACTGGTAACCTGGAGCACACTCAATCACTTCTAACTGTGTTTCAATTGGAACTATGACTTCCTTAACTATCTCTGAAAACGTGTCAATTGGGTCAATTGTATCGATAGGATCAATATTGTCGATTGGATCGACCGTGTCAATCGGATCAACTGTATCAACTGGTTCAATCGTGTCAATCGGATCAATAGTATCGACTGGCTCGATTGTGTCAGTTAAATCTTTGGCGTCAACACCTGTCACGTCTTGAAGATTATCCCCAGGAATTTCACCATGCCACTCACCAAACTCCATTTCCTTGATACATTGGGTACACATAAACAATAGTACACCAAGAACTACCAACAACTTCATTCCTCCCCCTAATTTATAATGAACAATTTAATATATAATTTTAGACTAATTTGATTGATTTGTCAATAGTGCCCGCAATTTTAAAACTGTTAAATGGTTGTTCCAAATTATATTGCAAATACCGTTGTAAAAACTTAAATAAGGCTTGATTATCATTTTTAGAAATACTAAAATCAGGTCTAACTTGCCCATTTTGAAGTTGGCTAATTATTTGGGCAGTTTTGATATTAAAATTCTTCCTTTGTTTTTCCAAATTAATTCGAAAACCTAGAAGATTCAATAACTTAATTAAAAAAATATTTACAATAAATCTTTTTTGTTCAAACATCTGGTAATTAGTAATATTTATGGACAACCAGCTGAGTAATTGCCAAACCTCGCTATAGGCAGTTTCTTCCAAAACTGCCTTATCGATAATCTCCCAGGCTAAATTTAAAAAATAGAAATCATCAGGTTCATTCAACTTGAAAGTTTTTATTAAATACGCGTGAGTAATCTTTTTTTGCGCCTTGCCCTGTACAAATATCAATTCAACAATTCCTGGCGTACTTAAATGCCCTACCAGTTTACTGGTTATTTTTTTTGAACCTGTAGCAATTGCCTGGATCCTACCAAAATCTTCTGTTAAAAACGAAAAAAGCAGGTCATCCTCCCGCCATTCTTTTGTACTCAACACAATTGCTTTAGTTTTTTGCAACTTTTCCATATCACAATTTATCTAAATAAGACTGCAGAATAACGGTAGCTGCCACATCGTCATCTTGAGCTCTTTTTGTTTTCTTAAAATCACGCATTAAACCTTGCGCCAGTTTGGTTGATAGTCGTTCATCTTCAAAAACTATTTTCTTACCTAACTTTTTTACTTGCCTAACAAAATATTCAAATTCATGTGACATACTCTCATCACCTTTTAAACTTACAGGTTTGCCTATCACAACTATCCCAATCATTTCACTGACTATAATTCTTTTCAATCTATCAAGCCACTCCCCATTATTCTCCAAAATCAAAATAGGGCTAGCGATTTTAGTTTCATCACTGCCAAGTGCTATACCAATTTTTGCTTTACCCCAGTCGAGGCCCAATATATTCATAATTCATGGATCATAGAGCATGGGACAATTACTGAAAAATTATAATTCTTATCTATAATTGTTGCTCTATGAATAATGTTCTATGATCTGTGTTATATGCTCTTCACTCGATGAATCATAGTCTCAGTTTGCGCATAAATCGTATCCTCACCAACTAATTTCAATTCTGTAACACTACTGGCTTGTGGTAGCTGAATTTCTTTAATATGTTCACCTGTCTCTATATCAATAAAAGTTAACCTTCCAAAATCATCCCCCACAATTAAATGTTTATTATCCGGAGAAACAATCATCTTTTGAATAGCTGTGGTTAGCGAATTTATATCACCATCATTTTCTTCCATTACTGTTAAAGCCATCTCTTTACCAGTAGCCGTCTCCCACTTAGAAATCTGGCCGTCCTGTGTGCCTGTAAATAAATATTCCCCATCAGAAGTGATCGCCACAGAATAAATCGGATCAAATTGAGTAATCGACTCACCCACATCATCACTCTCCCAAGTTGGTAAACCAATTGGGTTATCATTTTTATTAAGATCAATTCTACAAATTTTCTCGTTTAATGGAACATAAGCAATCTTACCATCAGGAGAAAAACAAACCCCTGCCTGAATATAACCTTCTGCGCGATCAGGATCTTCATGTTTTAGATTTAAAACCAATCTCGTTCTGTTAGGATCATGAATATTTTCCAAATTAGCTATTTCAACATAACCATCACCAACAAACAATATATCTTGCCCATTCGGAGAGACAGCGCAATCGTGCATTTTAGCATGTGCTAAACGAACTCTTTCTTGAACCCAATCACCTTCTTTAACGTCAGTTGGCAACCAAGCTGTGTAAAGTTCCGGCTTATTAGTTACAATAAAAGCCTTTTCTCCATCTGGAACAAATTTTACATCCTTCATCTTTGCTATATTTGCAGTCCTAGCAAAAATCTCCTTTGGCGGTTTGTTGTTCTGCAAATATTTAACATAAACACCTTGAGAGGTTGGACTTTCTGTTATATATATCAATCTACTGCCGTCTGGTGAAATATCACACGCTTCTATGCTCTCCACTGGTAGTTCAAGAACAGGTTCTGACTCCAACTCCCAGTTTACCCTTGATATTTCTTTAGTTTCAATAAATTTAACAATCTGCTCTTTCTTGGTGATATAATCGCGCATCACTTGAAGTGCTTCCTTACTTCCTGCCTCAGCCTTTGCTTTAAGCTCAGCAAAACCTAACCCATCTGAGATTGCTTCTAATTCTGACATTAATCTATCAAAATGAGCCTGTTGAATTTCGTTAAAATTAACTTTTAGGGCTTTTTCACTTAGTTGTTGAACTTCTGGATTAATCATGTAATTTTTTAATTCCCATCGAGAGTATTGGCCAGAACACTATTCTTCCTTAGAAACAAAACTTATTTAGTAATAATATCACATCCTCTCTTCGTAATAACCACTGTATGTTCAAAGTGGGCGGTTAAACTATTATCAATTGAAGATATTGTCCACTGATCATCTAACACCTTAATACGAAAATCACCAGAACTAACCATAGGTTCAAGGGCCAGAACCATACCTTCTTTTAATATAAATTCTGTATTTCTAATATAATAGTTTGGGATTGGTGGATCTTCATGAACTGCGTGACCAACACCATGACCAACCATCTCACGAACAACTGAAAAGCCTTCTCTTTCTATATACTCCTGAACTAATTTAGCAACAGCATACAGGTTGTCTCCAGCCTTTAAATTACTAGTCCAAATTTCCAAAGCTCTTTTGGTTACTCTAATCAATTTCTCTGTCTGAGCATCAATTTTCCCAATAGGTACAGTTACGGCCATGTCAGTATATAAACCAGAAGACTTCGGATATCTCATTCCAATATCCAAACTTAAAATATCACCATCTTTTAAAATAACCTCGCCTGGAATTCCGTGCACTAACTCATTGTTAATTGAAGTACACAAACCACTAGGATATGGCGGATCACCATAACCTTTAAATGAAGGCTCTCCTCCAGCTGTATAAATCATTTCTTCAGCAAATTGATTCAATTCGCCAGTTGTGATTCCAGGCGTACATTTTTCAATAACTTGTTGTAAAATATTAGCCAGAATTTCGCCTCCTTGCTTTAATGTTTGAATTTCAGTTGGACTTTTTAGTAAACTCATTTTGATCGTTTAATAATTTTTTCTAATTGTTTAAAAACTTCGTTGACCTTTTTATCACCTTCTACTTGATAAAAACGATAATATTTTTCTTTTTTATAAAATTTTAGAATAGGTGCCGTTTCATATTTGTAAATTTGCATTCTAGTTTTGACCACACTAACTTTTGCATCTGAACGAGTTTGTAATTTGGACCCACAAATGTCACAAATGCCTTTATTACTTGGCAAGTTGAGCTGTTCGTGAAAAATACGACCACAGGCACACTCCAGACGACCTAATATCCTTTGAGAAACCTGCTTTTCTGTTAATTTGACCTCAACTATCACAATCTTATACTTATTTTTATGCTTTTGCAAATATTCATCGAGAATTTTGGATTGGTTTAAATTACGAGGAAAACCATCCAAAATAATTGGCTTCCTTAATCTAGAAATTTTTTTTATCATCATTTCAGTGGTTATTTCATCAGAAACCAAAAAACCCTTGTCCATAAACGGTTTTATTTGTTTTCCAATTTTAGTTTTTTTCTGCACTTCTTCCCGGAATAATTTACCAGAAGATAAATCAGTATAATTAAACTTATCAGCCAAAAGTTTTGCCTGAGTTCCCTTTCCTGACCCTGGAGGACCAATAAAGATTACAATTACTTGTTTTTTCGACATATGTAGTTAAATAGTAAATTTAAGACAACTTTATTATAACAAAATTGCTGGACTTACTCCAGCAATTTTAATATATTATTCGATAAACTTTTTTACTAAAAACCTTCGTAATCACGCATAGTCAGCTGTGATTCAACCTGTTTAACAATTTCAATCGCTACACTTACCACAATCAGAATACTGGTACCTCCAATTACCATAGATTGCAAACCTGATACTTGCTGCATTACTAACGGCAAAACTGCAATTAAGCCTAGGAATAATGCACCTGTCAAAGTAATACGACTGATCGTTTTTTGTAGATATTCAGCTGTATGATTCCCTGGTCGAATCCCTGGGACAAAACCACCATTTTTTTGTAAATTTTCTGCGATCTGATATGGATGAAAAATAACAGCTGTATAAAAATAAGTAAATCCAAAAACTAATAAAAAATATAGGACACCGTAAAATAATTGATTATTAAATAAATTTATTACACCCTGGCCAAAGTTCTGAATCCAAGCCGATTGTGCACGTAGTAAGAACTGAGAAACCATAGGTGGAAATAATATAATCGAAATAGCAAAAATGATTGGAATAACTCCAGCTGTATTAACTCTGATTGGCAAATGAGTATTCATACCACCATACATCTTCATCCCTCGCACTCGCTTGGCATATGAAACAGGGATATTTCTCTGACCTTCGGAAATTATTACTACACCAACAATAGTTACAATAGCGATAAAAGTAAAGACCAATAAGTTAATAACCTGCTCCTGACTAAAATTAACAATTACTTGCTGTAAGGCAGTTGGTATACGAACCACAATACCCGCAAAAATTAATAATGAAATACCATTACCAATCTTCTTTTCTGTAATCAACTCACCCAACCACATGAGAAATACTGTTCCAGCTGATATTGTTATCAGTACAGCCGCCAAGTAAAAAAAACTTAGATCTTCGATAATTGGTTTGGGCGATTGTCGTAATATTGCAATCATGCCATACCCTTGTAAAATAGCTAGGGGAACTGTAGAAATTCTTGTATACATGTTTACTTTCTGACGACCAGCTTCTTCCTTTGACATTTCTTCCAACTTTGGAATAATCATACCTAAAAGCTGGAAAATAATTGAAGCTGTGATATATGGCGCTACTCCCATCATAACAATAGAGAAGTTTTGCATACCACCACCAGAAAATAAATTCAATAAACCTAATATTTGATTAGAACCAAAAAATTCACGCAAATTTTCCACATTAACTCCTGGAATAGGAATATGAGCAGCTAATCTAAAAACAACTAGCATACTTAAAACAAATAATATCTTATTACGTAAATCTCTTAATCGCCAAATTTGAATTAATCTTTCCCACATAAAATTTGAAGGGTTAGAGGAGCCTGCCCGGAGTGCTTCGCTTAAGCGATGCTGACGGCAAGAGGAGTGAAACAACTAACTAAAAATTAGAGGCTGCTCGACTAAATTATTTTTTATTTTTTTGGTGTAGCTTTCTTGACTTCCGTTTTATCCTTCTTGCCTTTAGTAGAAGAGGCACTATCAACAGATGAAGTAGGTTTACTAGAGTTTTCTTTTTTTACTGAGACTGGAACCGCTTCAACAATCTTACCTCCAGCTTTCAGTATAGCACTTTCAGCAGATTTTGATACAGCACACCCAAAAACTTCCAACTTCTTACTTATTTTATCTTTTGAACTGTTAACTAAAATTTTTACTGGTTGAGATATACTACCAATTAACCCTTTTTGTAAAAGAGCGCCTGGACCAACCTTTTCATTATCTGCGAAGTTTTTGTCTAAAGCTGATAACAAAACAACCTGCGCACTTGCAGTCCGCCTTTTCATCCCTTTAAACTTAGGTGCATTTAGTAAATTTTGCTTAAAACCTTTAAGTTTCAAACCACCTTTACCACCAGAACGAGACCTTTGCCCTTTTAATCCACGGCAACAATAAGTTCCATGCCCTGAAGCATTACCACGCCCTAATCTTTTTTTAGGCTTTTTCTTGTTGGTTAAATTATGTAAACTCAAACTCATATTTTATTCTATTATAATCTGTTTAATTATTTTTTTGTATCAGCAGTAACTTCAGCTTTATCAGTAGTCGTCTGTTTTGAACTGGCTTTTTTCACATTAGAGAGTGGCTTAGTCTTGAATGAAGCTAAAGCTATCATTAATGCCTTAACATTAGTTACTTTATTATTAGTACCCAAAATTTTGGCTACAATATTTGGAACACCGGCTAACTCTAAAGCCACGCGTATCGCACCACCAGCCTTGATCCCAGTACCTTTAGGTGCAGGTTTTAGCAACAGTTGAGCGGCCTTATATTTTACTCTAATTTCATGTGGAATAGTTTCATTAACTAGTGGTACCTTGATCATTTGCTTTTGTGCTCTGTTTACTGCCTTGTTAACAGCAAGAGCAACATCAGCTCCCTTGGCTAAGCCTATTGCTAATTTACCTTTTTTATCACCAATCGCAATACAGGCGCGAAACCTTAAGCGCTTTCCGCCAGCCATCACTCGAGTCACTCTAGCTAAATCAATAATTTTTTGATCAAACTCTCTAGCTTCTCTTGGTGCTCTTTTTTTGTATTCTTTCTTAGCCATAATATATAATAATTAAATTTCTAAACCTTGTTCGCGAGCTCCCTCAGCGGCAGCTTTAACTCGACCATGATATTTATATGCACCACGATCAAAACGAACTTTCTCTATTTTTTTCTCTTTTGCTTTTTTTGCTAATTCCTGACCAATTAATTTCGCTACTTCAACAGGTTTCTTTCCTTCAACTTTGATATCCTTATCACAAACAGCACAAATAGTCTGACCATTCTTGTCGTCAATTATTTGCATATAAAAATGCTTTAAACTACGCTTTACTGTTAAACGTGGTAATTCCAACTTTCCAACAATCTTGGCCCGTGTTCTCTTTTGTCGTAGTTTAAACTTATTAAATTTTATTACTTCTCGATTTTTCATATTATAATTTCAATTAAGCTGCGGCTTTAGCTGCTGCCTTTCCTGCTTTTCTTCTAATAATTTCGTCAATATATTTAATTCCTTTACCTTTGTATGGCTCTGGCTTACGAACTTTTCGAATATTTGCTGCCACTTCTCCAACTTGTTGCTTATCAATTCCAGAAATGGTAATCACATTAGCTTCAACCTGACAATTAATGCCTTCTGGTATATTAAATTCTACAGCATGCGAATACCCAACATTAAGTACCAAATTTTGACCTGTAGCATTTGCTTTATAACCTACTCCATTAATTTCTAACTTTTTTTCAAATCCTTCAGTTACACCTACTACCATATTGTAAATTAAACTTCGAAATAATCCCCAAAGTGCTTTTTGTATATGGTTTTCTTCATTATCAACTTTGACATTTATCTCAGTATCCTTGATTTCCACTTTGACAAGTGGATGAATTGATCTTTGCAATTCACCTTTTGGCCCTTTTACCAATATTAAACCTTGGTCTAACGTGACGTTGACCCCTGATGGGATTTCAATTGGTTTTTTTCCTATTCTAGACATATATTAATATTAATAAACCTCACAAATTACTTCACCTCCTAGTCCTAAATGTTTAGCTTCCCGATTGGTCATTATACCTTTAGAAGTTGAAACAATAGCTAATCCATAATTATTCAAAACTCTTGGTAGGTCTACCTTTTTCACATAAATGCGTTGACCAACTCGACTAACACGTCGAATCTTACCAATGGCTGGTTTATTATCTTCGTATTTTAATTTAATTTTAATATATTTAAATTCTAAGTCAGTTTTTTCAACAGCTTCAACATATTTCTCCTTTTCTAGAATTTTTGCAACAGCGTATTTAAATTTTGAATAAGGAATCAAAACTTCCGCCTTCTTAACCATAGAGGCATTTCGAATGCGTGTTAGCATGTCTGCAATTGGATCTGTCATTGTCATATTTCAAATATAAGTTGATTTATAGCTTATTAATATTTGTATCTCACTCTTTGATACTTGTGATTACCAGCTACTTCTAGTAACTCCTGGTATTTCGCCTTTCTCGGCTAGTTCCCTGAAACATATTCTGCACAGTGCAAACTTTCTCATATAACCGTGAGCGCGGCCACAACGCCAACAACGCCTAACAATTCTACTTGAAAATTTGGGTTTATTTTGTGATTTTACGAATTGTGCCTTGGTTGACATAGTTACAATTATTTATCTTCTTTTTTAAATGGAAAACCTAATTCTTTTAATAATGCTTTGCCTAATTCTTCCGTATCAGAAGTTGTTTTTATACAAACTTCCAAACCATGTAGTCGCTCAACATCATCCTGTATAATTTCAGGAAAAGCAACATACTCATTAAAACCTATTGAATAATTACCATTTCTATCAAACGCTTTTGGTGATAAACCACGAAAATCTCTGATTCGAGGACAAGTTACTTTTACTAGTTTTTCAATAAAATCCCACATTCTCTTTCCTCGTAGAGTTACCTTAGCTCCAACTACCATCCCTTCTCTAATCTTGAAATTAGAAATTGATTTACGAGCAATTGTTTCAACTGGTTTTTGACCACTGATTAATTCTAGTGTTTTTTTTATTGTAACTAAATATTCTTTATCCTTAAGTCCTTTTCCCGCACCCACGTTCAATACTACTTTTTCCAAATTTGGCACAGCTAACTTATTCTTATAACCAAACTTTTCCATTAGTGCTGGAACAATTTCATCATTATATTGTTTTTTTAGGTTATTCATATTGATTAATCAATAGCTTCTTTACATTTTTTACAAATTCTTATTTTTTTCTTACCTTTTAAATCTGAATCCAGCAATTTATAACTTACCCTTGTTGCTTTACTACATTTAGGACATACCAACATAACATTAGAAATACTAATCGGTGCTGGAAATTCAATTCTTTGGCCTTTTTCGCCTTCTCTTTTGGGTCGCACATGTTTATATCGTAAATTTAAACCGTCTACTACAACCTTTTTCTTGGTTCTTAAAACCTGAACAATTTTGCCTTGGTTGCCTTTTTCTTTCTTTTCACCTTTTTTTGTGCGTTTGACTCGGTCTTTACCCTTTGTAATTTGGACTTTGTCACCTTTTTTTATTCTCATATATTTATAACTTTATAGAACTTCTGGAGCTAATGAAATTATTTTACTGAAGCCTCTTTTTCTTACCTCTCGGGCAACTGGACCAAATATACGTGTCCCTTTAGGCTCTTTTGTTTTACGATCAATAATCACAACTGCGTTATCACCAAATCTAATATACGAACCATCATTCCGGCGACTCTCTTTTCTCGTTCTTACAACTACAGCGTGCAAAACTTCACCTTTCTTAACCATGCTATGCGGTTTTGCTTCCTTTACAGTTATAGTAATAACGTCACCCAATCTAGCATACCGCTTTTTATAACCATCTAAAACCCTAATACACTGCATGCGTTTTGCGCCAGAGTTATCAGCTGATTTTACCATTGTTCTATGTTGAATCATATATAAATTAATCTACAAAACTATTTAACTTTTTTAAAAATTCGCCAACATTTTTCTTTACTCATTGGTCTGCACTGTTGAATAACAACCTTATCACCGACACGAACATCTCCCTTTTCATTATGAGCTTTATATTTTTTACTTACAGCGTATTGTTTTTTATAAATTTTATGTTTTACCACTCGATCAACCTTAACTACTGCAGTTTTGTCCATCTTGGTACTAACAACTGTTCCGGTTAATTGTCTTGATAATTTTACTTTTTTTTCAATCATATTGATAAAACTGTTTCTTTATTTTTTTTCTTCACTTTGTCGTTGCTTTTGAATAGTTAGAATCCTAGCAATTGTTTTTCTCGCCTCTCTTACTTCTCTAATATTTTTCAATTGCTTACTGGCAACTTTAAAATTCAACTGTTGTCTTTTTTGACAAAAATCGATATATAACTTTTCTAATTCTTCACTTGATTTTTTTTCTAATTCTCTTGTCTTCATATACTTCAATTATCCTCTACTTACAAATTTAGTTTTTACAGGTAATTTATGTCCAGCCAAACGCATTGATTCTTTGGCAATTTCCTCGGTTACACCCGCTAGTTCAAAAATAACAGTTCCAGGTCTAACGACGGCTACAAAATACTCAGGTGCACCTTTACCACTACCCATAGTTGCTTGAGAACCTTTACTGGTCACTGGCTTATCTGGGAAAATTCTGATCCAAACTTTTCCTCCACGCTTAACATAACGAGTAATCGATCTTCGAGCAGCCTCGATTTGTCGAGAAGAAACCCAAGAAGCCGTTGTAGCTTTTAATCCAAATTGACCAAAAGAAACTTCTGTAGCCCTGGAAGCCTTCGTGTCCCTATTGCGACCACGACCCTTATGCCATTTTCTGTGTTTAGTTTTCTTGGGAGTTAACATATATAATAAATTACTTACTTACTTTTGTTTCTTGACTTACTGAATCATTATTTTTAACATTTTTAACTTTAGCTTTTTTTTCAAAAATATCACCACGGTAAATCCACACCTTGATACCGATTACACCAAATATAGTAAAAGCTTTAACATTTGCGTAGTCAATATCCGCTCTTAAAGTGTGCAAAGGAACTTTTCCGGAAATCAACTTTTCATTACGTGCAATTTCTACACCATTTAATCTTCCTGCCATTTCTATTTTAACACCCTTTGCTCCTGCTCGTTCAACTTTTCCTAATGCTTGTTTCATTGCTCTTCGGAAAGGAAAACGTTTTTCAATATCAAATTTAAGGTTATTTGCAACAATCATGGCATCTAAATTAGGGTTGCTAACTTCCTTAATGTTTATATTTAACTTTGCTTTTCTATCTTTTAAAAATTTCATTTTTATATGCTTTTTCAACTCGTCAATTCCAACACCACTACGACCTATAATTACACCCGGTCTAGCAGAATAAATAATAATATTCATGTCCTTGCTAGTTCTTTCAATATTAACTGTTGAAACAAAGGCATTAAGTAATTTTTTCTTTAAATATTCTTTTATTTCGATGTCCTGTTTTAAAAACTTTGTATAATTTCCTTTACTAGCAAACCACCGAGAATCCCAAGTTCTAGTTTGTTTCAGACGAAATATAATTGGATTTATTTTTTTACCCATATAACTTACGAAATTTTACATGCCAGACTTACGTCTGAACATTTTTTTAAATAATCCTTTTTCCTTTTTTTGCATACGATCTTGTTGTTGCATATCGCGTTGTCCACCCTTACGTTTAACATCATGCTGATCATCCTTTTTCTCAGCATCAACATCCTTCAAATCAGTATCCTTCTTAGAAACATCTACTTTTTGTTTTATTTGATCAGTTGTTTTTTGGTCTACTTTTACAGTTTCAATTTTTTTAGATCCTTTTTCAGTAACTTTTTTCTCAGTTGGCACCCGCTCATCAAGAATAACTGAAATCATAGAGGTTCTCTTTCTCAATGGTGTTGCCCGTCCAAACGCACGTGGCATCCAACGATAAAAGGTTGGGCCTTCGTCAACTTTTAATTCCTTAATATATAAATTGTCTTTTTTTAATTCTAAATTGTGCTCGGCATTAGCTAAAGCAGACTTCAAAAGTTTATCTACAAAACGAACAGCTTTCTTGTTAGTCACTGCTAATTTATCAAGAGCTGCTTGCAAATCCAAACCTCTAACTAAGTCAACAACTAGTCTAGCTTTTCTAGGAGAAATCCTGATGTATTTTGCTTTTGCTTTCACTTGCATATAATATAATTACTTTTTACCACCTTTCATTTGAGTCTTGGCCATTTTACCACCATGTGAGAAAAACTTTCTCGTTGGTGAAAACTCACCAAGCTTATGGCCAACCATGTTTTCTACTACAGATACTTCAATAAAGTCCTTGCCATTATGTACAGCAAAAATATAACCTACCATTTCAGGTGTCACAACTGCGCTTCTAGCCCAGGTTTTAATAACATCACCGGGTTTAGCTACACCGACCTTCTTTAATAGTTTTGCATCTATGTATGGTCCTTTTTTTAGACTTCTTGACATATTTATTTATAAGTAGAATTCACAGAATATCTGCTATATCTACATTAATTACTTTTTACGCTTTTTCTTGCGTCTAGTTAATATTAATTTATCTGATTGTTTATTTTTTGCTCTTGTTCTCACTCCTAAAGCCGGCTTACCCCACGGCGTTTTCGGATGTTTCATTCCAATTGGGTTACTACCTTCTCCACCACCATGAGGATGATCAACTGGGTTCATGGCCTTACCACGTACAGTCGGTCGGAATCCCATGTGTCTTTTTCTACCAGCTTTACCAATCTTCACATGCATATGTTCAGGATTACTTACCTGGCCAATTGTAGCAAAACATTCCTTTGGAACTAAACGAATCTCAGAAGATGGTAAACGCAATTGTGCATACTTGCCTTCAACTGCCATTAGCTTACACCATGCTCCAGCGCTACGAGCCATCTCTGCGCCCCTACCTGGAACAAGTTCAATATTTGAAATCAACATTCCTACAGGAATATTTTCCAATTGAGTTGCATTACCAACCTGTATCTCAACCTTTGCTTTTGAAGAAATAACTTGATCACCTACCTTCAAATTAGCCGGGGCAATGATATATCGCTTGTCACCATCATGATAAACTAAAAGTGCAATTCTAGATGATCGACTTGGATCATACTCAATAGCTGTAACCTTTGCTGGAATATCAAATTTATCTCTTTTGAAATCAATTAACCTATATAAACGCTTTGCTCCACCACCACGATGACGAACAGTAATTCGACCAGTATTATTTCGGCCACCACTTTTCTTCAAAACACGCAGAAGTTTTTTCTCTGGTTTTTTCTTTGTGTAGTCAGACGAATCGATTATACTCATTTTTCGTCTAGCATTTGATATTGGTTTGTATACTTTTATTGCCATATTGACTAATTAAACTCCTTCGTAAATCTCCATTTTATCACCAGGTCGTAGTGTAATAATAGCCTTTTTGGTTCTTTTGGTCTTTCCAAAAATTCTACCATAACGCACTCGTTTACCTTGTTTCTTGATAAAATTTACTTTTGCTGGCTTAACACCATAAACATTCATTATTGTCTTAGCAACTTCACTCTTATTAGCAGTAAGTGCTACCAAGAAACAATATTTGTTATATTGCATTAAATCAGTTGCTTTCTCAGTAACCAACGGCTGTAACAAAATTTTATATGCACCAGCATCATCTTTTCTTTGAACCTTAATAGGTTTAGCCACTTCCTTGACTGGAGTTGACGCAACCTTAATTGGTGCTTTTGTGACAGGCGTTGCAGTTGCTACTGATTTTTGAGTATCTTTAACCTTAACTGTTTCTTTTTTATCAGTTTTAACTTCTTTTACAGAATCAGTCTTTTTCTTCTGATCATCCGCCTTAAATATTTTATTTAATATACCGCTCATATTTTTATTTCTTTAGAAAAACCTCTTCAAGTTTTGCCAAAGCCTGTTTGGTGATTATCGTGTGATTATACTTCAATAAATCATAAATATTCAAACTGTCTGCAGCAATAACTTCAACTTTGGGAATATTACTAACAGATAACGCAATTTTCTTATCCATCTTATCAAGAACTATTAATCCGCTCTTTTCCATTTTTATATTTTTTGTTAAATCTGCAAATTTTTTAGTTTTAGGTTCAGTCATTTCTAATTTTTCCAAAATTTTTATTGCTTGATTATTCGCTTTGTCAGACAAAACCATTAATACCGCCTTGACCTTCATTTTTTTATTAATGTCTTTACTGAAATTTCTCACATTTCGCGGACCAAAGGTTACACCACCACCTTTCCAAATAGGAGATCGGGTTGAACCATGTCTTGCTCTACCTGTACCTTTTTGTTTCCAAGGTTTACGACCACCACCACGAACTTCACTACGATCTTTGGAGTGGGCAATAACTTGTCTTTTGTTGGCCATTACAGCAACCAAAGCTTGGCGAACCAATTCATCACTTACTGTCATACCAAAAATTTCAGGATTTAATTTCACTTCTCCTTTTTCTTCTCCTGCTTGGTTGTATAATTTGGCTTTAATCATATATAAAAATGAAGAAGTAAAATAATAATTTCTTATTCCTTTACTTCTTCACTCTTCGCTGAATCTTTTACTAAAACGTCTTTTTTATTATCAACTTTTGGTTCTTTAATTTTAACATCCTCCTTGGTTAACTCAGGGGTTGGTTCGGATTTTTTTTCTTCAACAGATTTAACTTCTTCTACCTTCTTCTCAGTAGCTACTGGTTTAACTTCTTCTGACTTAACTTCTTCTTTTTTAGGTAATTCAAAATCACCTTCAATCTTTATATACAAAAGACTATTACGTGCACCTGGAACTGCTCCTTTGATATAAATTTCATTTGTTTCAGGTAATATTTCGACAATTTCCACACTCGGCAAAGTAGCTGATTGATCTCCCATGTGTCCACCCATTCGAGTGCCTTTAAATACGTGAGCTGGCCCAGTGGCACCAATGGAACCTGGCATTCTCAGCTGATCTTTATGACCATGTGAAGCTGGAGAACCTTTGAAACCGTGGCGTTTAACTACACCCTGAAAACCTTTACCTTTGGAATGTCCTTTAATCTTAACAACGTCCCCTACTTGAAAAATACCAACATTAATCTCTTGCCCAACTTCAAGTTTATCGTACATAGCGTCATCATTTGAAACCTTGAATTCCTTTAATCTTCTATATGCAACATCCTTCTTGAATATTTTTTTGAAAATCACGTTTTGTGGTTTAGAAACTTTTTTTGTATCGACTTTTTCCCAAGCTATCTGAATTCCCTTATGGTCAATATATTTATTTTTGGCAGTCACAAAACATGGACCAGCTACGATTCTGGTCACTGGCACTACTTTACCGTCTTCGGTAAACTTTTGTGTCATGTCTAATTTTTTACCAATTATGAATTTCATATTAACTAACTTATAATTTTGAGAAAAACAAAAAGGGGCGGACTTAAAGCCCGGCCCCTTACCGGTTTATATTAAGTCGATCAAATTTAGATACTAAACTTTTCAATAGCAATTTCCTAATGCCGATGAACAGTTCTCTGGCACTTCGTCAAAGTTTGACGGTTACTAAAGCTCCAATCACTGACATATAACCAATTATTAGCTTATTTCAGTAAAATTTTAATATAGAATCAAAGTTTTGTCAAGGCCTTAGAATATTCAAGAAAAAATGGCTAAAATTACCTACATTTTTATCTCAATATCCACACCTGCTGGCAGGTTCAAATTCATTAAAGAATCAATGGTTTTAGCACTAGGACTTAAAATATCAATCAATCTTTTGTGAATTCTCATTTCATACTGGTCTCGAGCATCCTTATGAACAAAGGTTGATCGGTTAACCGTGTATTTTTTCTTTTCCACTGGCAAAGGAATAGGGCCCTTGATAGTAGCACCAGTTCTTTCTCCAGCTTCGATAATGGTCTGTGTAGATTGATCAATTATTTTATGATCGTAGGCTTTAATCTTGATCCTGATTCTTTGAACAGCATCTAGGTTGCCTTCTAACTTTTTAGGTTGTTTTGTGTCTGTCATTGCCTATAAAAGTTATTTAGTAATTTTACTTATCACTCCAGCACCAATAGTTCTACCACCTTCTCGAATAGCAAATCTTTGTGATTCTTCTAAGGCAATTGGAGTAATTAACTTAACGTCCAAGTTTACAGTGTCACCAGGCATAACCATCTCTGTACCTTCAGGTAAGAAGACTTCACCAGTAACATCTGTTGTTCTCATGTAAAACTGTGGTTTATATCCCTTGAAAAATGGTTTGTGTCTACCACCTTCATCTTTTGACAATACATAAACTTCGCATTGGAATTCTGTATGAGGTTTAACTGTACCTGGCTTAGACAAAACCTGCCCTCTTTCTACTTGGTCCTTTTTCAAACCACGTAGCAGAATACCTGCATTATCACCAGCGCGACCTTCATTCAAGGTCTTATTAAACATTTCCACACCGGTTACGATTGTTTTTTGATTATCACGAATACCAACAATCTCTATTTCTTCATTAACTTTAACAATACCTCTTTCTATTCTACCAGTCACTACAGTTCCACGTCCTTCAATTGAAAACACGTCTTCGATTGGCATTAAAAAATCCTTATCAATATCTCTTTTTGGTTCTGGAATAAATGTATCTAGAGCTTCCATTAATTCTTGCATAGACTTAACTGAATCTTCACTAGCAGGATCTTCTAACACCTTCAAAGCTGATCCTCTAACAATTGGAGTTTCATCTCCAGGGAATTCGTATTTTTTTAATAAATCACGAACTTCTTCTTCAACTAAATCGATCAATTCCTTATCATCAACTAAATCGGTTTTGTTTAGAAAAACAACAATTGATGGGACACCAACCTGTCTAGCCAACAAAATATGTTCTCTAGTTTGTGGCATAGGACCATCTGTAGCAGCTACGACCAAAATTGCGCCGTCCATTTGGGCTGCTCCAGTAATCATGTTTTTTACATAATCAGCATGACCTGGACAATCAACGTGAGCATAGTGACGATTTTCAGTCTCATACTCAACATGAGCTGTAGCAATTGTAATACCACGAGCTTTTTCTTCAGGCGCTGCGTCAATTTGACTAACGTCTTTATTCTGAGCTACTCCACCCTTACCAATAAGATACTTTAAGATAGCTGCTGTTAAAGTTGTCTTACCGTGGTCAACGTGACCAATTGTTCCCACATTTACATGGGGTTTAGTTCTTTCAAATACTTCTGCTGCCATTGTATTATTCTCCTTAAGACGACCTCCAAATTAATATCGGAGTTATAATCCAGTCGCCTGTTTAATTATTTTTTATTAAATTAATTTAAGTGAGGCTATTATATCATAAAAAATGATAATTGCAAGCTTTATTCAACAGGTTCAATGTAATAATAATCATCACCTGACTCTTCCTTAACTTCAGCTTGCTCAATAAGCTCTTCCATTTCTTCGCTAGACTGCCAGGTTTCTATGTCGCGATTTATACTATCCAAAAGTTGCTCTTCGGATAAATCATTTTCGCCCTCGACCTGACCGGCAAGTTTTTCGTATTGTTGATGAGGCAAAACAACATAGGCCTCTCCGCTCTCACTATCAAAAACCACCAATTTGTCGTTATTTTTTCTCAACAAGTTAACAATTTTTTGCCAACTTAACATATGTTTACTTTTTATCACTATTTTTTGAATTCATAATCTTTTCAACTACATTTGCCGGAACATCGGAATACTTTAAAAATTCCATTGAATAACTACCACGACCTTGAGTTACTGATCGGAGTGTAGTGGCATAACCAAACATTTCAGATAGAGGAACTTCTGCATCAATAACCTTGGCATTTCCGCGATCACGCATTTCACTAATCTGAGCACGTTTGGAATTTAAATCACCAACCACATCACCTAAATATTTTTCCGGTATTGTTGCTTCCACTTTCATTACTGGTTCAAGTAAAACCAGGTTTGCTTTTTTAACAGCATCCTGAAAAGCAATTGATCCAGCAATCTTAAAGGCTGATTCTGATGAATCAACTTCATGAAAAGATCCATCATAAACAACTGCCTGAATATCAATCATAGGATACCCAGCTAAAACACCTTTATCCATTGCTTCCTTAATTCCTTTTTGGACAGCTGGAATATATTCTCGTGGAATAACACCACCTTTGACCTCGTCAACAAACTCAAAACCTTCTCCGGCTTCTCTAGGCGACACTCGAAGTCTACAATGACCATACTGACCACGACCACCTGACTGACGAACATATTTTCCTTCTGCTTCTGCTGTTTTTTTAATAGTTTCTTTATAAGCTACTTGCGGTGCACCAATATTAGCTTCCACTTTAAACTCTCTCTTCATTCGATCAACAAGAATTTCTAAATGTAACTCTCCCATACCAGCAATGATAGTCTGCATAGTCTCATCGTCAGTTCGAACCCTAAAAGTTGGATCTTCTTCTGACAACTTTTGTAAAGCCATTCCCATTTTTTCCTGGTCAACCTTTGTCTTTGGTTCAATCGCCACAGAAATTACCGGTTCTGGGAAAGTAATATTTTCTAGAATAACTTCACGCTCCTCAGCACATAGTGTATGTCCAGTAAAAGTATTTTTTAATCCAATCACAGCTGCAATTTCCCCAGCATAAACTTCTGTAACTTCTTCGCGATGATTTGCATGCATTCTTACTAGCCGACCAACTCTCCCCTTTTCACCAGTATTAACATTAACAATATATGAACCTGATTTCAAAATGCCTGAGTAAACACGAATGAAACATAATTTACCGACATAAGGATCTGTGGCAATTTTAAATGCCAAGCCAGCAAAAGGATCTTCATCATTTGGCTTTATTTCAACCAACTTTTCTTCATCCTTTGCGTCAGTTGCTTGTAATGGTGGGATATCGAGCGGTGATGGTAAAAATTCAACAATTGCATCTAAAAGCATTTGAACACCTTTATTTTTCAAAGCACTACCAACCAAGATAGGTACAATTTTATTTTCAATAGTAGCCACTCGTAAGACTCTTTTTAAATCTTCGACTGGGATTTCCTCACCTGCTAAATATTTATCCATCAAAACCTCATCATGTTCGACAATAGCTTCAACTAATTTATCTCTATACTCTTTAGACTTGGCCTCCATGTCTTCAGGAATATCAATTTCCAAGATTTTAATTCCCATGTCATCTTCATAGACAAAAGCTTTCATTTTGAATAAGTCAATGATCCCCTTAAATGTCTCAGCTGCTCCGATTGGTAATTGAATAGGGTGAGCATTCTTAGTTAATCTATCATAAATAGACTCCATGTCGGCATAAAAATCCGCGCCCATGCGATCCATCTTATTGATAAAACCCATTCGTGGGACACTATATTTAACCGCTTGATGCCAAACCGTTTCAGATTGCGGTTCAACTCCAGCTACTCCATCAAAAACAATAACACCACCATCAAGAACTCTCAAAGAACGTTCTACTTCGGCAGTGAAATCTACGTGACCAGGAGTGTCAATAATATTAATTCTCTTATCATTCCAGAAACAAGTTGTAGCAGCAGAAGTAATAGTAATACCACGCTCTTTCTCTTGTTCCATCCAGTCCATTTCAGCTCCACCTTCATGAACTTCTCCAATCTTATGTTTTTTTCCTGTATAAAATAAAATACGCTCAGTAACTGTTGTTTTACCTGCGTCAATATGGGCAATAATCCCAATATTTCTAGTATTTTCTAATGAATATTCTCTCGACATACTTGTTTGATTTTTTTATTTTAATTAATAACGCGCAAAATGAGCAAATGCTCGATTAGAATCAGCCATTCTATGAACGTCTGTTTTCTTCTTGAAAGCATCGCCCTCACTATTCATAGCAGCTACCAACTCATCAGATAATTTGATGTGCATTGGTTTACCTTTTTTCTTCTTTGCTGCAGTTATTAACCAATGCAAAGATAAAAATTGTTTTCGTTCACCACGAACTGGATATGGAATCTGATAATTACCACCACCTATTCGCCGACCACGAACTTCCATTTGCGGAGTAACATTTTTTACTGCTTGATCAAAAACACTAAGAGCAGTTGGAAACTCCTCTTTTTTAATTTTGCCAGTATCAATCTGCTTTTGGATTATCTCAAAACAATCATACACAATTTTTTGTGAGACTGCTCTTTTACCGTCTTCCATTAAATAATTGATAAACTTACTGACAAGGGCTGAATTGTAGCGAATATCCGTCTTTATCTTTCTCTTTGGTGCTTGTTTTCCACGCATAGAATTTAAGTTAGTTTAGATTCACATGTAATAATTGATATTTCAGTTATCACATATTACTCCCAACTTATCTTATTATAATTTATTTAGAGTTGGGCGAGACAGTGATGTCTCGCTTACCTAATTATTTTGTTAGTTTGTTTACGAAACATCCGTGTTTCGCATCTTTTAAGAGTATCCTTATTTATTTCTTCTCTTTCTTGGCTCCGTACAAAGACCTTGATTGTTTTCGGCCTTCAACACCCTGAGTATCATAAACTCCACGCACAACATGGTAACGTACACCCGGCAAATCTTTTACTCGACCACCACGTAACATTACAATTGAATGCTCTTGCAAATTATGGCCTTCACCTGGGATGTATGCTGTTACTTCTTGTCCATTCGAAAGTCGAACACGAGCGATCTTACGCAAAGCTGAATTAGGTTTCTTTGGTGTTGTAGTTGTAACCTTTAAACATACACCACGTTTAAAAGCGGCGCCTTTTGGTAAAGTCCTACGACGTCTTTTTAAAGTATTAAAAACAGTTTGCAAAGCCGGAGTTTTTGACTTTGAGCTTTTACTCTTTCTACCTTTTCTAACTAGTTGATTTATTGTAGGCATAATAATTTTTAAAATTAAAAATTTTAGAGTTATAGATTTGGGAAATAAAAATAGCCTAGATTAAGCTATATTAATATCGCTATAAGGATATCATACAATAAGGAACTCGTCAAGAACTATAATAGCCACTTATAAACAATGTCTAATGCACCATAAAGTAGACTTCCTAACAAATTCAAATTAAGCATATTATCAAGGACAATAACCATTAATAGAATCATTGGTCCCTGATGTTCCAAAGTTTCTCGAATGCGTGAAAACTTAACATCTGACAAGAAAGAAAACAATATTTTTGAACCATCCAGGGGTGGCAGAGGAATTAAGTTAAACAACATTAAAATGATATTCAGAAAAATTGATAAGGACAAGAAAATAGCCAACAAATTCCCCTCTGCTCCAATCCCGGAATATATTAAAAACAGAGGATGCACAGCTGGAAATAATACTTTGAATAAAAGTATGAAAACAATAGCGCAAATTAGATTTGACAAAGGACCTGCTCCGGCCACAACTGCTGGTCCAAACCGCGACCACTTTAAATTGTAAGGATTAAATGGTACCGGTTTCCCCCAACCAAAACCGATCACTAAAAGCATAAAAAAACCTACCCAACTAATATGAGAAAATGGATTTAAAGTTAAGCGCCCCTTCATCTTGGCTGTACCATCACCCAAAAGAGTTGCTGCTAAAGCATGAGAAAACTCATGAATTGTTAAAACAAAAATAATTGCTACTACCCAAGCTAGCAAAAATAACGGTTGATCCAATAGTTGCATTATAATCATATTTGATAAGTAAAAATCCAAAGGTAAAAGTTTACAGTATAGTTTTCATTGATAAAACCCCTAGGCAAATACTTGTAACTTTCACTTTTCACTTTTACTTTTTACCTTTTAACTGTAATTGCTCTTGCAAAATTATATCACATATGATAGTATTATACCACACTTAGTAAAATTCTAAATCCTAAACTCTAATTTCTAAACAATTTCAAACTCCTTAAATCCAAAATGTTACAATAGTTTTGGTATTAAAAAATTTGAATTTCGAATTTGTTTAGAATTTCTTATTTAGATATTAGGGTTTTAACAATAATATGTCTAGAATCTGTGAAAAATGCGGCAAAGGACCAAAGGCAGCAATCAAGCGCAGTCACTCAATGATCAAAACTAAAACCAGGAAATATCCGAACCTACAGACCAAGAGAATTGATGGCAAAAAACTTACCCTTTGTACTAAATGCATTAAAACTTTAGTAAAAGTTCAAAAAAAGACGTCCTAGGATAAATATGGACGTTTTTTGGTAAAGAAAAAAGAAGCACCACTCGGTAACGCTTCTTTTTTGTATGTTCATTGTTTAAACCCAGGGAGCCAGATCTTGAATGGATCACGGTTAGTTTCGCTTTTGAAACTTCAACTCAATCGAGTTTGCCGTTTTCAAATCCTGATTTTCTGTTAATCCAATCAGTTGCGACAGCAACCATAACCACTACTCCAAGAATCACAACCACATCCACAATTGCCCAAAAATATGGCATATCTCTACCTCCATTGTAAAATTACACAATTAACTAAACAATATACATTATTACAATACAAAAGTCAAGAATCAACCATGATTATTGTCTAAATTTAGAATGATATCACCAATAGAGTCAATTCATGAATTGACTCTACTAATATCGGTTGACAAAAACCCCTCATTCTATATACTAAAACTATTGTTCCTTCACACAAACAATCTAGGGGCCATCATGGATAACAATAGACGACTTCTTGGGCTTGGCATAGGAAACCTCATCACTGCACTACGTGCACAAACTGGTTGGTCACAAAAAGACCTAGGTGAAAGGCTGAATTATTCAGAATCCTACATTTCCATACTTGAGAAGAAAAAAACGTCCATTTCACTCGAACTGCTGATTCGTCTTTGTAAACTATTTAACCTAATCTTTTCTGATATGGCTCTTTATCTAGATGTTTACTCTCTCGAGAAACGCCCAGGTGTAATCGAGTCTATCACCGAAAGATTAATTGAACGACTTAAAGATTAAACTCACAACTCACAGCCCTCACCGGCTGTGTTTTTTTACTTGACAAATCTATTCAATTCGTTATAATTAGACTACCTAATAGTTAGACAAACTAATTATATGCCAAAGACCCTAAACTCACAATTAGTTTCTATGCTGTTCGCCACCAAGCGAGCACTCATGAATTCTATGTGCAAAGAAAAAAACTTTAGTCCAGTAGACTATATTCAGGCTGAAACCCTAAGTTTTATTTTAAAAAATCCTAAAACTTTAAGCAAGGACGTAGCTGAATTTCTAGCTATAACCAGTCCGTCCGCCACCACCCTGATCGACAAACTTGAAAAGCAAGGCTTAGTCAAACGAACCCATTCAAAAAGTGATCGCAGAAAAATTAATTTGCAAGTCACGCCAGATGGCGAAACTTTTATAAAGCAAACCGTTATAAAAATGAAAAAAATCGCTCAAGAAATGTTTAAAGTCCTAGACGAACAAGACAAAAAAAATCTGGTCAATATATATCAAAAAATATTAAATAATTACAAGTAATATGTTTTACAAGAAAAAAAGTTTTTGGATCATTACAGTCATCGTTATTATCATCGTTGGTTTTTTCATTTACCAAGCCAAAAAACCTGTACTACCTGAATTTGACACTCTTGAAATTCAGGCTGGAGAGCTAATTCAAGAAATCAGCATTACAGGTTCAGTGCAAGCTGCTGAAGAAGTTGATTTAGCCTTGGAAAAAAGCGGTAAAGTGACCTATTTACCCGTTAAGGTTGGTGATCAAGTCTTCAAGGGAAAAGTATTGCTAAGATTAAATAATGCTGATCTGGCGGCGCAACGTAATCAAGCTTCTGCTCAAGTTGATCAAGCTAAGGCGCAATTACTTCAATACCAAGCGGCCTTGGCCACGCAACAATCTACGTTAGAAGAATACAAACTGGGCACTAGACCTGAAACATTACAAATAAAACAAACTGCTGTTAATAATGCTTTGGTTGCTTTGACTGACGCTCAATCAAATTTAACTAATGTACAAAACAAAGCGACTACTGACTTGGCTGAAGACTATGAAGCTGCACTCAACGCACTGTCTACTTCCATAACTACAGCAGAAAACACTATTTATACAATTACGGATATTCAAGCTACCTATTTTAATGACAATGACCAGGACAGTTCAAAGTTCTCAACGGCTAAAGGTAATATGATTTATCCAATTTGGGGAGCGACCAATGCTGGTCGTTGGACAAAAAGCAATCTAAGCGGTTTAACTGGTGGCGCAAAAGGGATTTTGTTAAGTACCCAAGCTGATCCAACTCATAGCAACATTGACAATGCCCTACAAACCGTAAAAAACGCTATACAAACCGTTAAAACTGAATTGAATAACATACCAATCGTTTTAGAAATGAGCTCTGCTAATATTACTATTATAAATACAGAAAAAACTGATATTGATTCTGAGATAACGGCTTTAACAACGAAAGAACAAGCTATTATTCTCCAGAAAGCAACAAGTGAAAGTAACATTATTGCGGCACAGACTACTGTTAACACAAAACAAAGTGTTATAACCACTGCACAAAACGAACTAACCTTATCTCAGGCTGGCTATACCTCAGAGCAAATTGCTGCTCAACAAGCAAAAGTTGACCAAGCTCAAGCAAATGTTGATTCTCAGCTAGCTTCAATTAAATCCGCGCAGGCCAATGTAGCTAATTATCAAGCCCAAATTGGTAAGACATATATAACCTCCCCCATTCAGGGCATTGTAACTAAAATTGATGCTAAGTTGGGTGAAATTGTGGCAGCAAATTCACAAGTCATAACTGTAATTTCTGAAGCAAAGTATCAAATCGAGGCTAACGTACCGGAAGTGGATATTGCTAATATTAAAATTGACGATATTGGAATTGTAACTCTTGACGCATATAGTAGCGATAAAGAATTCCAGGCCACAGTAATTAAAATTGACCCAGCGGAAACCATTATTGATAATGTGCCAACTTATAAAGTTACTTTTCAATTTGATGAGGAAAGTGATTTAATTAAATCTGGAATGACCGCTGACCTAGATATTTTAACTGAAAAAAAGGAAAATGTAATTAGCGTTCCACAAAGAGCAATTCTAAAACAAAACGGTGATAAAATTGTTCGAATATTAAATGAAGACGGACTTGATTTCACAGAAGTAAAAGTTAGAACCGGTCTTCGTGGTTCAAACGGTAACGTGGAAATTCTTGAAGGTATTAACGAAGGAGATGAAATTGTGATCAGTATTAAAAACGGAAAATAATAACAAACATTACCATGGAAAAACAAGAAAAAAAATTAATTGACGTACGAAGTTTACAACGCTGCTATAAAACAGAAGATGTGGAGACTATGGCTCTACAAGAAGCTAGCTTTACAATTGAGCAAGGTGAATTTTTAGCGATCATGGGCCCGTCCGGTTCTGGAAAATCAACGTTAATGCATATTGTCGGATTTCTGGATAAACCAACCAAAGGTGAATATTTTTTCAAAGGAAAAAATACAACTGCTTTAGAAGAAGAAGAATTAGCCGGCTTGCGCAATAAAGAAATTGGTTTTGTTTTTCAATCCTTTAATCTTCTAACCAGAACAACGGTTTTTGATAACGTCAGACTACCACTTGTTTACGGTAAACTTTCCAACGCCGAACATAAAGTTAAAACCAATAAAGCAATCAAGGCCGTCAGCCTTGAACATCGCAAAGATCATTTTTCAAATCAACTTTCCGGTGGAGAAAAACAACGCGTAGCAATTGCGCGAGCTTTGGTTAATGATCCGGACGTAATTCTAGCAGATGAGCCAACCGGTAATTTGGATTCTAAAACCGGTGCCTCCATTATGAAAATTCTTCAAGACTTAAATAAACAAGGAAAAACGATTATCATGGTTACTCACGAACAAGATGTTGCTGATGCTGCAAAAAGAATTATATTCATGAGAGACGGCTTGATTTCAACAGACAAACAAGTTAAGAATCGGCACATATTTAAAGATGGCGACGACCTTGCGAAGTAAAATTTTCAAACAGAAGGCAGTTTGAAAATTGCAAATTAGAAATTTAATGAAAATTGCAAAATTGTAAATTGAAAATTTTAAAAAATGTTTATCCAAACTACAATCAAGCAATCACTAAAAAATCTACGCGCTCAGAAAATGCGTTCTTTTTTGACTATGCTTGGAATTATTATTGGAATTTCTTCAGTTATAATAATTACCTCTGTTGTTGCTGGTGCACAAAGCTTAATCACTAATCAATTCAATAGTATTGGTTCTAATGTAATTGGTATTTTACCAGGTGGTGGAGATGAAGATGGTCCACCGGCTGCTGCCATGGGAATCATAATCACATCTTTGCAAGATGATGACACAAAAGCAATTGCTAAACTTCCTCATATTGAAGCAGTTTCATCATACGTTAGCGCAACGAAAACTGCTTCTTGGGCAAATCAAAAAACAACTGCCTCAGTTTACGGCACATCGGCCGACTATCCGAAGTTAGCTGACGTAGAAACTGAGCTCGGCAGTTTTTTCACAGAAGAAGATGAACGAAATATTAGTGCTGTAGCCGTCATTGGACAACAAATAAACGAAGACCTATTTGAAGGCGTAAATCCGATTGGCGAAAAAATTAAAATCAAAAATAATAAATTCAGAGTGATCGGAGTCCTTGAGCCAGTCGGGTCATCCGGATTTCAGAATGTAGATAAAATGATTTTTTTACCGTTAACAACTGCGCAAAAAAAAGTTGTTGGAATTAATCATCTAGGTTTTATTCGTGCCAGAGTTGACTCGGAAGAAAATATGGCCAATGCCGTTGAAGATATCAAATTATTGCTACGAGACCGCCACGACATTGAAAACGCTGAGGATGATGACTTTACAGTCCGAAGCACCGCCGATGCGATGGAGGCACTTGGAACCGTAACCAACGCTCTCCAATTTTTTCTAATTGCAATTGTTTTCATTTCTCTAATCGTAGGTGGCATTGGAATCATGAACATCATGCTTGCCTCTGTAACTGAGAGAATTAAGGAAATTGGTCTTCGTAAAGCTGTCGGTGCTACGAAAAGTCAAATCACCAATCAATTTTTGACAGAAACAATCATTCTTTCCTTTTTTGGTGCCGTAATTGGAATTATTATCGGCATTTTTATTTCTTATTTAGTTTCTATCATTGTGAACAAACTTGATTACAACTGGGATTTCACAATTACCGGTTTTTCAATTATTTTATCATGTGTTTTTGCCTTTTTAATCGGTTTAACTTTTGGTATTTATCCAGCAAAAAAGGCAGCTAAGTTTGACCCAATAACGGCATTACGTTATGAATAATTTTTTACTTCCAATCAAAATAGCATTATCAACCTTTAATAAAAACAAAGGGCGTACCTTTTTGACTGCGCTTGGAATTGTGATTGGCATTGCTGCCGTAATTATTGTTCTATCAACCGGTCAAGCAATTAAAGGCTTGATTGTTGGTGAGCTGGAAGCATTTGGAACTGACTTTATTGAAATTGAAGTCAAAACTCCACAAACATCTCAAACCTCCGTAGACAACGCTTTCTCCATGGTTGGTGGATCTGTAATCACCACTTTAAAAGAGGAAGATGCTGAAGCGGTCAGTCGTCATCCAAACATTGAGAACTATTACGTTGGTGTAATGGGACAAAAACTGGCTAATTATGAAAGTGAAATAAAAAAGGCCTTTTTGTTTGGAACGAATGCGGCCTTTATTGATATTGATACTGCGGAAGTTGATCAAGGCCGTTTTTTCACAGCACAAGAAAACAAAGCCTTAACAAAAGTGGTTGTTCTTGGTTATGATATTAAAAATAAACTATTTGGAGAACAAGATCCAATTGGAGAATCAATTAAAATCGATAAAGACAAATTTCGAGTTATCGGCGGTCTAAAGGAAAAAGGTGCTTCGTTTGGATTTGACATGGACAACATGATTTTTATGCCCGTACAAACTCTACAAAAAAGAATTCTGGGTATTGATTATGTTTCATTTGTTTTTGCGCAGATGATTGACCCTGAGATTGGAGAACAAACTGTCGAAGATGTAACTTTAATAATGCGCGACCAACATAAAATATCTGATCCGAACAAAGATGACTTTGCGGTAATCAGCATGGACCAAATGTTAGAAATGATGGATGTTGTAATATATGGTATTCAAATTCTATTAATCGCGCTCGGTTCAATTTCCTTAATTGTCGGAGGTGTTGGTATTATGAACATAATGTATGTTTCGGTAACTGAGCGAACTTTTGAGATTGGCCTGCGTAAAGCAAATGGTGCCAAGTACAAAGATATTTTATGGCAATTTCTGGCTGAATCGGTCATTTTAACTTTAGTTGGTGGAATAATTGGAATCATTATTGGAATTGGTTTTTCCTGGTTAGTTTCAGTTATTGCCACATCTCAAGGGTTTGACTGGGCCTTTGCAATTTCCTGGCCTGGCCTGATTATCGCAGTTGGCATGTCATTAATCGTCGGAATTGTTTTTGGCCTCTACCCGGCCAGGCAAGCAGCTAAGAAAAACCCGATTGAAGCATTGCGTCATGAGTAAACCACTTAATACCCAATACACAATACCCAATACACAATACCTAATAAAATAATTAAATTTTATGAAAAAATTGACAATCTTCCTAGCGATTTTTACCCTGGTTTTCAGCTTAATCGGAACAGCCAACGCTGGCTCAGTTACAGAAGCAACGAAAGGAAAAATTTTAATTCAAGTAGAGGAAAATGGCGAGGCTTGGTACGTCTACCCACTTGATCTAAAACGCTATTACCTAGGACGCCCGATTGACGCTTTTAATGTCATGAAAACGCTTGGACTTGGAATAAGCGAAACAACTTATAACAACTGGAACGGTTTTGCACCAGCGAATTTAGCGGGCCGAATAGTTCTTCGTGTTGAAGCTAACGGTGAAGCTTATTATATTAATCCTAGTAATAATCAATTATTTTTTCTGGGAAAACCTGGTGATGCCTGGCTCCTAATGAAGGGTATGGGATTAGGAATTACAAACGCCAATCTAGCACAAATCGAACTTTCTGGTGATGGTGCAAGCCTTGATGTTGATCTAGGAGAAGTTTGTCCAATGGACATGAAGCGCTACACCAATACTACTTATAAATACACTTTTTGTTATAATGACAAAGGTGAGGTAAAAGAAAACGCTGACCATACAATCACCTTTACAAGGATTAAAGGTGAAGCACACGATGGTCTTGGACAGGACATTGATTTCTATGATTCAATTAGTGCATTTAGAACAGGTTTAATGGGAAATACCTCAACCTGGCATGCTGGAAATAATGCAGAGGGCACATACGCCGAGATGATAACCCAGGATTTTGATGACATGACCGCCTATCACATTGTTGCTCAAAACCAAATCAACAAACATTTAATTACCTTGTCCTATATTAAAGCTGATAGTGATGACCAGTTCTTTATGGACGGCCTTTGGAATACATTTGAATTTACAGAACCGACAGCTAATTCTCTCAGCGAATGGGCCGCCAGCATTACGCTAGATAATTGCCCTACAAATTCCAATTTAAAACACTTCAAGCAAGATTATCAAGCTACCGAACATTACGAATTTTGTTACGATCCGGACTGGAGCTTAACCTTGGCTAATGGAAATAAAGTCGTCATCACCCCCCCGGTCCAAAATGGCAAACAAATCCAGGGTTGGTTTAGTGTTGACCTGGCTTATGAAAATGTTCAGTCAAACTATAATAGCCAGAAAAATGAATCTGACCATTCAAATATGACAGAACAGGTCACGAGCAATGACAATTGGTCATTAGAGTTCGATAACATTCGATGGCTTTCATCAGTAGGAGATGGAGTAGACATGCCAAGCACCAAAAGCGCTTATCATTATCTAGAAATTTATGATCAGGATGACGATTATTATGGGAGAAGAGCTGTCTTCTTTTTCAATGGAGATATTGAAGGTTATGACTTTACTGAGTTTACTGATGACATCCTAGTAACATTCAAATTCTTCCCAACTGAATAATATTAAATAAATGTAAAAGAAGCTATCGTGGATAGCTTCTTTTTTTTGTTTTGTTTTACTTTGCTAAACGCTGACACAGATCCAGACAGTATTCAACCCAGAGCATAATCAAATCAATGCTCTCGGTTGTGTCGAACATCCTGAATTCAATTGCTCCATGCTTGGACAGACGAATAAAATCCCATAATCGGCGAGGATCTTCATCAAAACCTTCAATCACCGCCCGCTCATAGAACGCCTGCCAATCTTTGTAAACAGGTGGGACTGGCGCAGTTGTCAAATAATCTTCGAACAGTTTAATCCGTTCACTTTTGTAAATACCTTTCAAGACTACTGACCGATAAACCGCCAAACGATCGCCAGTTTGGGTATGACCGAGGGTACACAGTTCAGGTAAAAATGCCACCGTCCGGTTATAAACCTTCATCGCTGTTTCTGCGTCAGGCATACCTACCAAGATATGCACACCCGCGACCCGACAGGCAGCGCGAAGCATTTCAACTGGCATTTTTTTGGTAATTCTCAGATATCGTTCATCCGGGTAAACCTCTAATGACATATCCTCAGGGGCTACTCCATGATAAACTCGCTCAAAACCCAAAGCTCTTTCTGCTGCTTCAATTTCTTCCGCATTCCGTAAAAGCAATTTCTTTACTTCCCAGAAATTGGAAGGTCCAGGCAGTCGCTCTTCCAGCTGACAAGCTGACAACTCATAGCCATAACAACTAGCGTGACCATTAGCCCGACTCAACAGATAAGTCAAAACTTCTGGGGCTCTAGGAACAATTATTCCAGTCTGGTCGACTAAATGACACTCACGTTCCACTCCAATTTTAAATCCTTTTTCTGGCGCAAAGGCAAACTTACCAATAAACTCCTGCAAATCTGTACTTGAACTCATCGTTCTTCTCCTTGCCTCATTTTTCATGAGGCCTAGTTGTGAAAAAACAAAAAAACCGACCCTGAGGCCGGCTGGTTCCGAATTAACAAATTACATGAACCATAAATCAACCGACCTCTGTGTCAGTAAAGAAGAAAAACCAACTGTTGATTTTATTAATTCTGTAATTCATACAAATATATTATACAAAGACAATAAAAAGTTGTCAAATTTATCCAAGCTTCGCGCCGTTATCAACTTCTCTTTCCGGGACGGCCAAAACAACCTCTCCTTTCTCATTATAAAATCCAGTAATTAGACATTCAGAGACAAACGGTCCAATTTGCTTAGGTGGAAAATTCACCACGCCAATTACCTGTTTACCCAGCAGTTCGTCTTTTGAATATAATTCAACAATCCGAGAGCTGGATTTTTTATTCCGATTTCTGGACCGAAATCAACATCCAATTTATAGGTTGGTTTATTTGCTTCAGGGAAATCTTCTACTTTTGTAATTGTACCTACTCTTAATTCGACTTTTTCAAAATCAGACCAATTTATTTGTTGCATATGGAATTAAATTGCTTGCCGTGAACTTAACTAGCACAGCGAGTTATAGTTCATGGTTATATTGCCAGACTGTTATATTGCTCACCGGTCGAAGCTTTACGAAATCGGAAGTGTAGATCAATTATTTATAAATTCTAAACAAAATCTTAAAACATTACTTGGTATACTTTTGGGGTGGACTTTCAAAGGTAATCTCTGGAGTTTCATTATTGATAACTTGAGGTGGAATGCCAAGTTTCTTTTCGTAGATCAAACCTACCGGCCCAAAAATTGCTTCAGAATAATCAAACCCTAATTCTTCTGCAACCTGTTTAACGGTTTTTTCATCTGAACCCTCCAACTCAACAAAAGGCTCCAAGCCCGGCCAAGTATCTATAGAGATTTCTAAACCTTTGTATTTCCAATCCTCTCGTTTGGTTTCCTGGTATGATTTTTTTCTAGCACCACAAACTTCTAGAAGCTGAACGCCTTGATCAAAGTCATTAATTTCTAAGAATATTTCTTGCTGATTATCCATCTGGTCACTTCCCTCTTTGTATCCCAGAAAACGTTTATAACTTAATGTAATTCGATCACCTTCATCACGAACGCGCATCCAACCAGTGTCATCATCAATCGGTGGATAAAAATTTACCCGTCGCATCAAAGCTTCAGGTCTAATTAGTTTAGCCCCTAGTTCCTTTAATTTTTCTCGTACTTCACTGATATTAATATCAGCAAATGTAGCTTCAAATTCGATTTTCATATTAATAGTTTTAGTTACTTATACTATGACAATTAAAGCAGAAAAACAAAAAACGGTCAATTTATTAACCGTTTTTATATTCAGTATTATTGTGAAATATATATTTCAGCAGCATCAGGATTTTCTAATTCGCAAGCACGGATATGAAGGACATTAGTTGCATCACGCTGTAAAGTATAACCAGACATAATTGGTCCCCATTGCCCAAAACCATTTGGACTAATAGGAACTTTACCTAAATACCCTTCTTCAACTAATCCAGACAAGTCAACACAACTTGAAGCATCTGTAACATTCGTAACACAATTCTCATTTTGATTATTACAACTATCAACTGTAGACCCGTCAACAACCATATAAATTACTCCTTCTCTCATTTTCGCAATAGCAGATAAATACGCCCCTCCATTGTCTCTTTGATCCTCCTTGATAGCATGAATCACCGAATTTATGTCTAACCAGCGACTGGAAACACGTTCATTTCTATATTTAGTTAATGGGTCTAAAGCAACAAATACAATTGTTACTATAATGATAATTATTGCAATCACTATTAATAATTCTGCTAATGTAAAACCTTTTCTTTTAGTCATAAGGTTGAGTTTTATTTATGTGACTTGATTATATATAATTTTATTTTTACCTGATAATCCCTAGATTACAACAGAGAATATTCTCAAGAAATTCTATTTAATTAAGCTCCTCCTCCCACTCCTGCAACCTCTGCCTCAGCCCAACCAAATGAACCTTTGCTGCTTTTGCTAAATCCTGAGAATCTTTAGCTAATTCTTCATTGATAAATGCTAAAAAGCGCTGTTTCATGTCTGCAGATTCAGGTAAACCTAATTCTTTAGCTCTAATTACCTGTAAATAGGCTGAATAAGGATTTTGTGCTGGACCTGCTTTTAATGAGCCCTCAAAAACATTCAACACCACCTCTTTCTGAGCAGTTTCAAAATGATCTTCGGTATCTTTGAGTATCGCAGCTTGACCAAATTCTGACAACTGTTCAAGATACTCAGTTTGAGTTGGTAAACGATCAAATTTGTTTTGGTTTACAAAATCCTTCAGTAACTCCAAGTCCAATCGGTATTTTCCCACCACCTCAGCGTCTTCCTTACTTAAAAAATAATCAATTAATCCCACAAAATCCTGTTTTAAATCTGCATACGCCTTGTGATGCATTAAGTATAATTGTTTAAGACTAAAAAAACATTCCATTATATTTTTTGTTTCAGACGCCTCCATGAATCGAATAACATAATCTTTTTCTTTTTCCGAGCTTGGTTCTTTAACTACATCAGGATCGTGATAACGGTTACCACCTGGTGCAAAATCCTCAAGACCAACCTCAAAATCATCCGGCTCAAATTTCTTGACCTGCTTTTTGGTACCATCAAGGGCATGCGGACTCGCTGCACCGGTTTTTTCTTGGTTTGATTGTGGCATAGATTCGAAACTCATAGGTTTAATAAGGCTAAATAGGGATAAACAGGGCAATAAGGCTCAACTATAAATCAATCACCCTCTTAATTATTTTATCACAATTTGTAACATTTGTCTTTGTTATCTTCTTTACCATATTACTACTTAAACTCAGTTAATCCGTATAATCTGTATGTGAATCAGTACATCCGTACCAAACAAAAAGACCCCAAAACTACGAATTTTCGGCTAGGAGCCAAGTGGGTCACAGCAATTACGATCCACGGACCGTAACGATATATGCGTCCCATTAAATACGAGACCCGAAATTCTGCCAGTTCTAGGGCTAATTATATTATAGCATAAAAACATGAAAGCATGAAAACACTCTAAGCGACTTAGTTAATTAGTTGATTGGTTAATTAAGTCAACTTTAAGAATCAAAAAGACGCAAACAAGTTGCGTCTTTTCTATTTGTAACATTCGTAAAAATTTGAAAATTTGTCTTTATTCTAATAACCCATCTAGATTTACATCATACAAAATCTGTTCTTGCACCAAACGGTAATCGATAATTTCTTCTGGTTTGAACCAATGTTTAATTTCATTTTCAACTTCTTCAACTGAACCAGAAGCGTGAACTAAATTTCTAACTGAGCGACCATCTTGATCTGACAATTGATAAGAATCAATCACATAATCACCTCGAATTGTTCCAACGTCTGAAGTAAAAGGTTCAGTACCTCCAACTAACTTGCGAACAATCTTAACTGCGTGTACACCTTCCCAGATCATAGCGATAACTGGACCTGAAGTCATATACTTGATTAAATTTTTTAAAATTACTGCAGTAATTTCTAGAGGATCATTACTTGGTGGTTCAAGACCTTTGTCTTTGTATCCTTTAATAGTTTTTTCACCGGTAATTCTTCGCCATTCTGGATCTAGGGTATAATGTTTTTCAATATGATCTTCTTCTGGTACTACCATTTTAATGGCTACCAACTTTAAGCCTACACGTTCAAATCGTTGAATAATGTCTCCCATTAAACTGCGTTGAATTCCGTCTGGTTTAATTAGGACTAAGGTTTTTTCATTTTTCATAATGAATAAGTTAAAAGTTTATAAAGTTTATCAAGTTCATAAAGCTTGATATGAACTGAATTAATCAAAGTATAGCAGATTCTATTCATAAATCAAGGCCTATAAAAAAAGACCGTTCAGATTCAAACGGTCTTCGGAGGTGTTTTGTCTTTGCGGTTAGATACCTTTCTCTAATCTACCAAGCGTTTGGTTTTTGTTAGAAACTAAACTTCAATTATCATGTAGTCGGCACAAGCAAAGATACTCTTCGGAGCAATACCTTTCTTGTTTTTACCAGCCTCTTCGCGAGCAATCGCGAGAATCGCATCCACATCCTGATCAGTAGACTTCGGATCATGATGCATCAGGCCAAGCCGCTTCGCGCCGACAATTCCAGCGAGCGTGGCAGCAAAGTCAGGTGTTCCGTGACCAAAGCCAGCGGTTCGTCCGCTGTAGTACTCTTCGGGTGTATACTGGCAATCCTGCAACAAAACGTCAACATCTTTCAAGTGAGCACGAAGACTCATTGGCACTGAGGCCTGAGTTTCATGATCAGTCAAGACTGCTGCCACTTTGCCGGTCGGGCGTTCCTCAACTCGATATGAAATCGTAGTTTCAGGATGCTCTGTCCGGTGCATTTTTATAACCAGGCATTCACCGACGGGAAAACGCATCCCCTTGAAAGGCAAGGGTGCGTCTTTGGCAATAGTTTTCTCGAACACATCCACGTCCATCAACTTGAACCCTCCTTCTGGATGAACCAGAATGACCACTGTGGTCGGATATTCAAGCTTGTGAAAATGAAAATGCGAAAGCACTACTTTTGCCGGAACCGGAAACAATGGTTTTTGCATGATCGCTTCAAAGACCTGCTTTGGCGACCAGTTGTCCTGCATCGGACCATAAACATGGAACGGAATCTGCTTGATGAACGTAATTGGTGACAGCAGCATTCCCTGATTATGATCATGGTGATGATGAGTCTGCAAAAGATTCATTTGTGAAATTTTTGCTGCGAGTGCATCCCCAGACAGTGGCACAAAACCACTCCCTGCGTCTAATACCAACCACTGTCCGGCTGGTATACACTCTGACTCAATCCGAATACAAGTTGTGTTTCCCCCGTACTTTACGCTTTTGGGGTTTGAAATCGGGATACTCCCTCGTGTTCCGTAAGTTGTCAAACGCATAATTAATTCCTCCATTGACGACTTATAGGCAGGAGAAAAAGTATCATGTGCAAAGAACTACCTCCACTATCCTTGTAGCAAATTTAGACGATTTAGTCAAGTACAATTATTTAAATGCTCGTAAAGACTATTGTTCTAAAAAAATCTCTTCACCATTACTAACCACTAAAATTCGACCTTCTTGGTCATTTCGTAAAATTGGAATTTTCAATCTTTTCAATCGTTCTAATACACGTAAATGAGGATGACCAAATTCGTTATCCAGTCCTGCTTGGACAATCGCTAACACAGGACTAACGGCTTTCAAGAATTCTTCTATGCTAGAACTTGAGCTACCATGATGCCCTAACTTTAAAACGTCTGAAACTAAATGGATTTGGTTATTGGTTATTGGAGTTTGCTCATTAATTGTTGAATTGTTTAATTTCTTATTGGTTGTTGGATATTGGTTATTGGATATTTTTATTAAATGCTCCTCCACCTCCTCCTCAGCATCTCCCATAAACAAAAAGCTGGTCTCACCATAAACCAACCGATTCACGATTGAAGTATTGTTTAATTCCTTAACCTTTTTATTTAGAAAACTTTCATCAGGATATAAGAATTCTAATTTAACATCTTCACCAAAATCAATCTCAAATGGCTGATCAACAATTTTCAGGTTCAATTCTTGTTTTTTAATTTCATCTAACCAAGCTAAATAATCCGGCGCAGTATGCAAAACGCCAGTGTAATATATTTGTTTAACGTCAAAGCGCCGGAGGACCTCTACAAGTCCAGTCGCATGGTCCGAATGCGGGTGACTTAAAATCATCACATCAATTTCCCGATCCCAGAAAGGCATCACCTCTCCGAGTTGACTTAATACATTTTTATTTGGTCCACCGTCAATTAAAATGTCTTGTTCACTTGGTGTCCGAATATAAATCGAATCGCCCTGGCCCACGTCCAGGAAATGCACCTGCATTTCCTGGTTTTGTACGGAAGGGTCGCGACCGTTCCGTACATCAACGGCGGTGTCAGCACCGCCGCCACGTGGAACATCAAAATACGCCAAACCAAGTAAAATCAAAAACAAGATGAATAAAGATCCTATGATTTTATTAAATGTTGTATTCATATATATTAAACTATGTTATGTGTTATGTGTTATGTGTTATGTGTTATGTGTTATGTGTTATGTGTTATGTGTTATGTGTTATGTGTTATGTGTTATGTGTTATGTGTTATGTGTTATGTGTTATGTGTTATGTCTTATGTGTTATGTGTTATGTG